>Ga0070667_100000542_pt1 | contig 37645 bp, 30 predicted proteins | sample KBSS33metaG_FD_64659 | JGI IMG/M metagenome (GOLD analysis project Ga0070667, IMG submission 64659) | Switchgrass rhizosphere microbial communities from Kellogg Biological Station, Michigan, USA - KBS S3-3 metaG | ecosystem: Host-associated > Plants > Roots > Rhizosphere > Soil ...
CCAGCCCTCCAACGCCGTTCCGTTGCCACTCCGCGATATCTTGCTGCTGCTTCTGTGCGATGTCGGTCTGCTTTACCGCAACAATCTGCTGCGCCTGTGAAGTGCCCGCCGCTGCATCCGGATCGAGCTTCACCAGCACGCGATCTCCCATCGCCAGATCGTTCAGCTTGATCGTTTCCGCCGTGCTCAGGTCCTTCTGCCCCGGCGCAATTCGCTTCAGGGTAGCCGAGCTTGGCACCTGCACCTGGTGTGCTTCGCCGGCGTCCGTCTTCACCGTCAGCGTGTCGCCGGAAATCGATGTGATGGTTCCGACAAACCTCTGCGCTGCAGCCTGTGCCGCCAGTCTCGGGGAAGGAACAACAACAGCGATCAAGAGTGCAAAGAGCGCCACCAAAGTACCTGCGATTTTCTCAGCCTTCTGTTTCATAAACCTGCTCTCGCACATACCGATGACGGTACGGCTGCAATCGTTATCTGTTTCGGTAGACGAGTAAGCCGAACAAAAGGTTGAGTAAAGATGCCAAAGTATGAATTCGGTGGTTTTACTTCAGCTTTAGTCTGTATCTATTGGTTGAAAAAGTACTTGTGCGGCTATTTCTTAAGGTAGTTTTAAGGTGATCACACTCTTCAGAGCTCGCAGCCGCTATTTATGCACGGACGAGCGTGAATTTAACTCAATAACCGCTACCGTCACGCCCCGAAAAGGAATCTGCGTTCTAGTCCTTGCAAAAAATGTGGGCACAGCCTACGTGTACGCGATCTGCCCCAAAACAGCGAACCGCTTCGCTCCCGTTGCGGTTGGCACATTTCCCGGCAACCGATGCCAGCTGGCCCAGGCAAGCAGCGCAAACGCGGCGGCCTCTTTCGCCTCAGCAGGCAGCCCAAGGCGCTCCGTCGTGTTGAGCGTACACCCCAGTGGCTCGAGCGATCCCGCGAGCATCTTCAATAATGCCGCATTTTTCGCACCGCCTCCGGAGACGATGTAATCAATCGGCGCACCCTTCATTGCCGGCCAGACAAACTGCTTGAAACTTCGCACGATGCTCTCAGCCGTCAAACCCGTCGCTGTTGCCACTGCATCCTCTGGTCTGCGGCTTACCTTTCGGCAGGCTGCAAGAAACTCCGCCGCGTACTCCCGCCCAAATTCCTCGCGTCCCGCGCTCCGTGGCGGCTTCAATCTGAAATATGGATTGCGCAGCATTTTCTCCAGCACCGGCTCAAGCACCAGCCCCTTAGCCGCAATCGCGCCATTTCGATCGTATGTCTTTCCCAACAGCTTCTGCGCCAGCGCATCGATCACCATATTGCCCGGTCCGGTATCGAATGCGACCAGCTCATCGATCTCACCGCCTGCCGGAATTGCTGTCAGATTCGCGATGCCGCCAATGTTCTGCAGAACCCGCCCGCGCTTCGCATCGCCAAAATAGACCTGATCGAACAACGGCACCAGCGGCGCACCTTGCCCGCCTGCAGCCATATCAGCCGGGCGAAAATTAAAAACAACAGGTATTTTCAACTCAGCCGCAATCAGCGCTGCCTCTCCCGCCTGCCACGTACACGCGAATCTCTTGCCCGCATACCGCTCTGCCCGTCCCTGGTGATAGAGAGTCTGCCCATGACATCCCACCAGGTCAATCTTCACCTTGTGCCGCGCCGCGGTTGTGTTCACCGCATCGGCATACGCCAATCCCAACCGCCAGTTCAGTCTCGCGAGCTCGGCCGTGGAGGTCGCCTTCGCATTCATCGCCGCCAGCACCGCGCGCCGTAACGCAGCAGGGTAGGGAAATGCTTCGTGCGCGACCAGCTTCACACTGATGCGCTGTCTTCGCGCGATTCGCACGATCGCCACATCAATCCCGTCCGCTGATGTCCCGCTCATCACGCCGGCAACAATCATCGGCCTCGATTTCATGACGCTTCCGCCGGGGCCGCCGCGCGCGGATCCACCACAGCGGCCGCATTGGCCTGCGCCGCAACACTCTCATTGAACGAGAGAATCTTGCTCCTCAACGACTCAAGTGCTTTCGAGCTCGGGGACGCAGCTACGCGGGGTGGGTAAATCCGCGCTCGCTTACGAGCAGAATCCCCCGCGGTCTTGAGCAGAATTTTCCGGAACGCCGTCGATCTCTCCGCTTCCGCGATCAACGCCTCATACGAACGCAGAATCAGCTCCGCGCTGTGGCAGATCTCCAGCAAATCAGATCCCGTTCGGATCGCCTCAACAGCAGCCTCTTCCACTGGAAGAAACTTCAGAATGCCGCCCATCTCCAGATCATCGGAAAGAACGATCCCCTTGTACCCAATTTTCTTTCGCAGTGTTTCTGTAATCCAGAACCGCGACGCACTCGCCGGGACATTCTTTCCCGGCGTTCGCGGATATGCCGCATGATTCATCATGATCATGGGCATCTGTTTGTGCAGTTCTCGATAGGGAACTGCGTCCTCATTCCAGATTTGCTCCCATCTTCGCTCAATCGCGGGTGTAACGAAATGCGTATCGCCCGATGCTCCACCCAGCCCCGGAAAATGCTTGCCGCATCCAACCACGCCCTGTCGCGCAACTCCAGCCAGAAACTCCCGCGCATAGGCGATCACATCCGCAGCCGTCGCGCCCGTGGTCCTCGAGCCCAGCACATCCGTGGCCTCCGGCAATGTCAGATCCACAACCGGAGCCAGCGTCGTATTAAACCCGAACGATTTCACTGCGAGCGCGATCAACTCACCATGTTTCCTGGCAAGCGACGCCTTTTTCCCGTTTCGATCCGCAGCAGCCACCGCCTGTGCTGAAGCAATCGGTGCCAGCGCATCGCGCAGCCGGTTCACGGTTCCGCCCTCGACATCGACGCAACGTACGGCATGTCGCGCGCCCAGCCCGGTCGCTTCATTCAGCAGGGCCCGCGTCTGCTCCACATCAACGATGTTGCGGCGGAACAGAATCACTCCACCGGGGCGGATCAGCTTCAGCCACGCGCGCTCCAGTGCCGTCAGCTCCGTTCCCGCCAACCCCACCACCAGAAGAGTTCCCGCCGCTTCTCGAATCGTTACCGCCATCAGCGCTCCTCAGTCCCTATGTCCCTAGTCCCTCGGTCCCTTAAGCTCTTGCTGCAACTCCTCCAGCAGATTCAATGCCTGCAGCGGCGTCAGGGCGTTCACATCCACCTGTTCAATTCGATCCACAATCCGCTGCGACAACGGCGTGAAGATCGTCAGCTGCATTGGCTCCGGAGCAGTCTCTACCTGCACGCTCTGTCGCTCCTGCTTCTCGTGCTGCTTCAGGACGTGCTTGGCCCGCTCGATCACCGCCGACGGCAATCCCGCCAGCTTGGCAACCTCGATTCCGTAGCTTTTGCTCGCAGCACCTGGCTCGATCGTGTGCAGAAAGACGATGCCACCCGCGCCCTCCTTCACTCCCACGCGCAGGTTCCGTACCCGTTTCAGCTTCTCCGCCAGCATCGTGAGTTCGTGATAGTGGGTCGCGAAGAGCGTTCGCGCACCCGTCTCCGCATGCAGGTATTCAACCGTCGCCCAGGCCAGAGAAAGCCCGTCGAATGTCGCCGTCCCCCGACCCATCTCATCCAGCAGAATCAGCGATCGGTTCGAAGCCGTATTCAGAATCGTCGCCGTCTCCGTCATCTCCACCATGAAGGTCGAGCGCCCCCGCGCCACATTGTCACTGGCGCCAATGCGCGTGTAGATGCGATCCACCAATCCCAGCCGCAGGCTCTGTGCCGGAACGAAGCTTCCCATCTGCGCCATCAGCACCAGCATCGCCGCCTGTCGCAGATAGGTGCTCTTACCTCCCATATTCGGTCCAGTAATCAGCAGCAGGCTCGGTCCTTCGTCTGTTGCGCTCAGGTAAAGATCGTTGGCGATGAACCGCCCTTCGCGCGTCTCCTCCATCCACTGCTCAATCACCGGATGCCGTGCCGCAACAGCCTCCAGCACCAGCTCATCCGTCAACACCGGCCGCACATACCGCCGCAGCGAAGCCAGGTGCGCGAAGTTCGTCAGCAGATCGGCTTCCGCGACAGCGGCCGAAGCCCGCCGAATTCGTCCTGCCGCTTCCAGCACCGCCCGCCTCAGCTCACCGAAGATCCTCTTCTCGATTTCGATGCAGCGATCGTGCGCGGTAAGGATCTTGACCTCGTACTCCTTCAATTCCGGCGTAGTGAAACGCTCTGCATTTACCAGCGTTTGCTTTCGCTCGTAGTCCGCAGGCGCCATCGCAAGATTCGACTTGGTGATCTCGATGTAGTAACCGAACACGGAGTTATAGCGAACCTTCAGCGATCCGATTCCAGTCCTCGCCCTCTCCCTCTCTTCGATCCCCGCGATTGACTGCCTGCCAGTGGACGAAATTGACCTCAGATCCTCCAACTCCGCATCCACACCCGGTGCAATCGCACCCCCATCCACCATCGTCAGCGGAGGCTCCTCGACCAGCGTCATCGCAATCCGCGCCGTCACATCCTCGAGCGTATCCAGTCGGAGTGCCAGTTCACTCCAGAGCGGCGCATGCATTATCTGCGCAGCAGCCTTCAACCCCGGTAGCCTCGCCAGGCTCGCCGCCAAAGCGCGCACATCCCGCGGCCCCGCCGAGTCGAGACTCAGCCGCGCCAGCAGCCGCTCCAGATCGAGAATGCCCTCGAATGCGCGCCGCACCTCTTCGCGTTTGACGAGGTCGTCGCATGCCTCGCCGACAGCTTCGTACCGCGCACTCAACACGTTCGCGTCGATCAGCGGCCGCAGGATCGTTGCCCTCAACAGCCGTTTGCCCATCGGCGTCCGGCAACAATCCAGAGTATGAAACAGAGTCGCCCGATCATCCTGCCCCGCAAACAGGGGCTCTACCAGCTCCAGGTTTCGCACAGTCACCTGGTCCAGTTCCAGCGATGTCGAATGCTCCTGGAACTTCAGCGAATCGATGTGCAGGGCCTCGTTCTTCTGCGTCGTCCGCACATAATGAAGCAGCACGCCCGCTGCAATCGCAGCCGCCTCATGCCCAATCAGTCCAAAGCCTTCGAGCGAACGCACCTGTAACTGCCGCTCAACCAGCGGAACCGCGAAGTCCCGCGTGAACACCCAGTCTTCAACACGCGTCCGCGCCGCGATCTTTTCCAGCGCTCCCGGCATCTCGGCGCTCGTCGGCAGCAGAACTTCGCTTGGCCCTGCCAGCAGCAACGCATCCAGCGCCTGCTGCCGTGCCTTCGCGCCTTGGAACTCCGATGTCCTGAATTCGCCAGTAGAAACGTCAAGCAGCGCTACAGCGCAAACCACCTGTTTATCCGGCCCGCTTTCGAAGTATGCCGCTAGAAAGTTGTTTTGTTCCTGACCCAGAGCCGAATCCAGCGCCGTCCCCGGCGACAGAACGCGAATCACCTCGCGTCTCACGATCTTTTTCGTGAGCTTTGGATCCTCCATCTGCTCGCAGATAGCAATCCGATATCCGCGACGGAGAAGCCGCGTCAGGTACGTCTCGACCGAGTGGTACGGAACCCCGCACATCGGCATCTGCCGCTCCCGATCCCGCGCCGTCAGCGTCAACTGCAACTCGCGGCTCGCCGTCACCGCATCGTCGTAGAAAAGCTCGTAGAAATCTCCCATGCGAAAGAAGAGCAGGGCATCGGGATTCTCCCGCTTGGCCGCAGTCCATTGGCGCATAAAGGGAGTGAGCTCCTGCACCTTCTCAGCCTTCCCGTTGGCCGAGGCCGCAATCTCCGGTTCAGGCAAATCAGGGGTCAGGGAAGACGGCGGCGCTGCCGCGGATTGGAGATCAGCGGGTTGCACGATTGCCTACAGATTACCGTGCTCCGCATCGGCCCCTGCTGTGCAGAACCCGGATTAAATCCGTTCAACTACGCCACCGTAATCAATCCGATACCATTCCTGTTTCGGAACCCATGCCGCTCCTGTAAAAGTAGAGATGCCATGCCCGTCAATTCCGCGGAAGAGCAGGGGTTTCCCATTTCGACATCTCGTCGATCTTCCAAGAACGACGGCGTCTACCTGATCTTTCTGGGTGCCTGCGTCATCCTGCTGCTCGCTTTCACGCTGATGCTCCGGCCCTCCGAGAGCACGGCAAAGGATTTCCGCGTCGTTTACTTCCCGGGGCGAAGCCTTCTCGCCGGCCTCGATCCATACAATCCCGATCACGTACTGCAGATGGTTCACAACGCCGGCCAGGACGCCTCAATCGGGGAGCCAATCAGCCGTGAAATCCAGGCGCGCTACGTCTACCCGCCCACAGCCTTTGTCGTCACCCTGCCGTTTGCCCTGCTCCCCTGGCGCGCAGCCTTCGTTCTCTGGATGATGGCCAGCACCTTCGGCCTCATTCTCTCTGCCTTTTTCGCATGGGATTTTTGCCGCGATCTGGCCCCAACCGCCAGCGCAATTCTCATTGCTTTCTTACTCGCCAACAGCGAAGTCATCGTCGTTCTCTCCAACCCATCGGCGCTCGCGATCAGCCTGGCTGTGATCGGAACCTGGTGCATCCTGAAGCACCGGCTCACGGGGTTAGGCGTGGTTCTCTTCGCGCTCAGTCTCTGTCTCAAGCCGCAGGATGCCGGCCTCATCTGGTGCTTTTTTCTGCTCACCAGCCCCTCCACCATTCCCGAACTTCGTAAACGCTCATTCCAGATTGCAGCGATCACGACGGTGCTGGCGATCCCTCTGCTCATCTGGGTTTGGCATCTCGCCCCGCATTGGACCAGCGAGCTTCACTCCAACCTGAGCGCTCTCTCCGTTCCCGGAGGCCCTGCCGATCCTGGCCCGCTCGACCCCGACTCCGAACTCGTCGATCTGCAGGTCGTCTTCAGCCGCATCAAGGACGCCCCGAACTTCTACAACCTGTTGAGTTACCTCGTCGGAGGTGCGCTGCTTCTCATCTGGGGTTTCATCGCGGTGCGCGCACCTCGCTCGCGCGAGACGCAGTTCGTAAGCCTCGCAGCCGTGATCCCGCTCTCCCTGCTGCCCGTCTACCACCACTTCTACGACACCAAGCTTCTCTTGTTGTGTATTCCCGGATTCGCGCTGCTCTGGTCGCGCCCCGGGAAACAGCGCTGGCTCGCTTTGTCGCTAACTCTCGCGGCCCTCATCGTCACAGGCGACCTGACTCACACCGTCCTGAATCGAAATCACCTCGGCGGCTGGATGCAGTCCTTCATCCCCAACCTCCCCGTCCTGCTCGCCCCCATGACTCTGCTCGCTATGGGCATCTTCTATCTCTGGGCATTCTGGCGAACCGCCTTCTCATCCGACTCGAAGTGAGCCTTCATTCAGTCGGCCTTCAAAACGCAATACTGCCGTCCCACATAACCCGATCGCAGCGGCTGCTCCAGATAGATGAGTTTTCCGTTGAAGTCCTTCGCCGCCGTATTGGTCCACTGAATATCGACGACTTTGGCGTTCAGCCCCAATGCAGTCCGCACCGCAGCCTCCGGCAGGCAATGCATCAGCATCTCTCCCTCGCTGCTGCCAAGCGCACGCTTGATCCGCGAACGCACACGCAGGATTTGGCGAATCCTCGTGACCCGTGAAGCAACATCGGGCATGGCGAAGGAATCCTGGACACCAAACACTAGAATCCCGCCAGCTCCCAGGATTCGCACAAACTCTCTCAAGTACTCCTCGGCGAAACGCTTCGGAACATGCTGCAGCACGATATTGCAGTAGATGAAGGCAAACTCGCCATCGCGAAAGGGGAGCCTGCTCTCCGCATTCACCACATACCGGCAGTGCGGATACTTGTTCAGCCGTTCCGCCTGGCTCACCATCTCTTTCGAGATGTCCACCCCTGTGCACGACGCGAACCGCCGTGCTAGAGCCTGGGTCAGCCGACCCACTCCACAGCCGAAATCCAACGCAGCTCCACCAAAATCCGGCTCATGCCCGATCTGCCGCAGATGCTCCATGACCGTGACGACTTCGGACTCGCCCGTAGCCATAAACTCGTCGAGTTGCCATTTTCCGCCGGACTTGGTCTGATCCGTCAAAATGGCCCCCAAAGCGTCATTGCGCGCCAGGGCCTCCCAATCGTCCTTCAGCTTCTCTAGATCCATATCTTGGGACCATCTCCGGCCGCAACTTCCGTTTGCCGCCTGGTGATTTGAATCACAGTATACTGAGTGCTAAGGCTTTAGATTGAGTACGGCATGCACCTTCTCTGGCTACGAGTCGCGACCATCCTATACGCGGCTGCAAGTGTCACTATTTTCCCCGCCGTTCTCAGCTCGTCCGACCGAGCGCGGCGCTGGTGTGTGCACCTCGGAGGCATGGCCCTGTTCTTCCATCTCGTCTCTGCCGTAGAGATGCTGGTCCAGGCCCATCGCCTGTTTCCGGTTGGAGCCCGCGAAGTCGAATCCCTGCTGGGCTTTGCGATTGTCGGCCTGTACTTCCTTGCCTGGTGGCTTTACGACGCAATATCGCTCGGCGTCTTCGCCCTTCCCATCACCTTCTTCCTGGTTTTCGTTCCATCGCTCGGAGTCCAAGGCTACGCCTTCCCCTCCCAGGGAGTTCGCACCAGTTGGCTCGTAGCCCATATTGCTGCACTCCTCTGTGCCTATGCGGCCTTAGGATTCAGCCTCCTGGCGTCGCTCCTTTACCTGGTGCTTGAAAACCGCCTCAAGTCCAAGCTCAAGAACTTTAAAGACATCGGCCGCTCGGCCGCCGACTGGCTTCCTCCGCTCGATACCCTCGAGCGGATTGCCAACGCCATGCTGCTTTTTGGTTTCCCCTGCATGACCGTCGGCCTCGTCCTTGGTGCCGTGCTCGTGCAGGAAACCTCTCTCGGGGCCGCCTACTTCCTCGATCCCAAGGTTCTCGCATCCTTCGTCATGTGGGGACTCTACGTCCTCCTCATCTTCCTTCGCTGGACCGCCGGTCTCCGCGGCCGTAAAGCCGCGTACTTCTCCGGCGCTGTGCTGATCTTCATGATCTGCGTCTGGGCCGCCAACATCGTCAGCCGCGTCCACAGGTTCGGTGCTCCATGAGCCAGCTCGTTCTCATCGGGGTCAACCACAAGACCGCGCCCATTGCTCTCCGCGAGCGAATTGCCATTTCGCGGGACGAACTGTCCGATGCCACCCGTGCCCTTGCAGCCCAGCCCGGCGTCACCGAGTGCATGATCGTCTCCACCTGCAATCGCGTCGAGATGCTTGCGGCTCTCGACTCACCCGAAACGGATATCAAGAACTTCCTATACACCCAGTTCGGAGTCGACAGGTCCGAACTCGCTCCGCACATTTACGAGCATCGCGACCAGCAAGCCGTCCGCCATCTCTTCCGCGTCGCCGCCAGCCTGGACTCGATGGTCGTTGGCGAGCCGCAGATTCTCGGTCAGGTCAAAGAAGCGTTTGCTGTCGCCCGTGCTGCCGGTACGGTCTCCGGGCAGCTAGAACACCTTCTCCAATCGGCCTTCAATGCGGCCAAGAAAGTTCGTAACGAGACGACCATAGGCACGAACTCGGTGTCCATCGCCTCCGTGGCCGTCGAGCTGGCCCGCAAAATCTTCGGCTCGCTCAATGGCCGCACGGTCTTCCTCGTCGGTGCTGGAAAGATGAGTGAACTTGCAGCCCGCCACCTCATCCAGCAGGGAGCAGGCGCAATCCTCGTCACCAACCGCACGCTCGATCGCGCTCGCCAGCTCGCCGAGCCCTTCAACGGCCGGGTCATCCCCTTCGACAAGCTCTACGAGACCACCACCGAAGCCGACATCGTCATCAGCTCCACCGGCGCGCCGCACCACATCTTCCGCCCCGAGCACGGCCAGCAGTTCATGCATCGCCGCCGCAATCGCCCTATGTTCTTCATCGACATCGCAGTCCCGCGCGACGTCGATCCGGCGATGAACAAGATCGAGGGCATCTTTGTCTATGACATCGACGACCTCCAGCAGGTTGCCGTCTCCCACATCGCCGAGCGCAAATCGCAGGCCGGCGACGCCGAGGCTCTCGTCGAAATCGAGGTCGACCGCTTCCACCAGCGCCGTCGCACCGTCAACGTCGCGCCCGCCATCGTCAGTCTGCAGCGCCAGGCCGAAGAGATTCGCGTCAACGAGCTCAAGCGCGTGCAAGCCAAGCTCGGCGCCCTCACCGCAGAACAAATCGCTGCCGTTGAAGCTCTTACCCGCGGACTCGTCAACAAGTTCCTTCACCCGCCAATGCAGGCTCTCAAACAGGCCGCGCGCGAAAACGACTCCACCCGCGTCGAAGCTCTTTGCGACACATGGTCGCTTCCTTCCGTCCCCGAACCGGAAAACCAGCCTCAGTGTTCCGTTGTTCCGACCTCACAGCCCGAAACGAAAACTTCCCTCAATTCCCCTCGCGAGAGCGAAACCAGCGCCGTAGGAGGCAAATGAATCTCCGCATCGGCAGTCGCGGATCGCAACTTGCGCTCTGGCAGGCCAACCACATCGCGGCTCTCCTGCGCACCCACGGCCACAGCGTTCAAATCGAAATCATCAAGACCACCGGCGACCGCCTGCAGGAAGTCACCTTCGCCCAGGTCGGCTCCAAGGGAATGTTCACCAAGGAAATTGAAGAAGCCCTTGCAGATGGTCGCGTCGATCTCGCCGTCCACTCGCTCAAGGATCTGCCAACGGAACTTCCCGCGCTGTTTCGTCTCGCCGCCACTCCCAAGCGGGTTGATCCCCGCGACGTTCTCGTCTCCGTGAAGTATCACAGCCTTCACGCTCTCCCGCGCGGAGCCGTGGTCGGCACCAGCAGTCAGCGCCGCCGCGCGCAGCTCCTCGCCCTCCGTCCCGACATCAAGGCAGTCGAATTTCGCGGCAATGTCGACACCCGCCTTCGCAAACTCGAAGACGGCCAGGTCGACGCCATCCTTCTAGCCGCCGCCGGCCTCGATCGTCTCGAAAAAGCTGAATGGGTCCGCGAGCGGTTTGAGCCGCATCACTTCTGCCCCGCCGCAGGACAAGGTTCCCTCGGAATCGAAACGCGCAAGGACGATCACGCCACCCTCGGCGCCATCGCCTTCCTCGACGATGGCGCCACCTGCTACGCCGTCACCGCAGAACGTGCCGCCCTCGCCGCATTAGGTGGAGGGTGCCAGGTCCCCATCGGCATCCACTGCCGCGTCGCCCCGCAGAATGAATCAGGCGAATGGCAGGAGATCTTCGGCGTAGTCGCCGACCCCGGAACCGGCAAAGCCATCCGCGCCCACCACGAAACACGCCGCACAGACATGGGACCCCTCGCCCTTGGTCAGTTGATCGCCAACAAACTCATAAAAGCCGGAGCCGCCCAGCTACTCGAAGCCGCCGCCCAGCCCCCAGCTGGCGCTTCGGCGTAGAAGGTGGAGTCTCCGCATAGAATCTCTTCAGGAATTACTTCTTGAAAATGCAAGCTGTCATCCTGAGCGGAGCGAAGCGGAGTCGAAGTACCCGTAGTTGCTTGTGTGAACTGCGTGATGAAAGGTGCATTGCGCAGCCATGACCTCGCGACCGCTAGCCAACAAGCGCATCCTCGTCACCCGCGCCGCTCACCAGGCAGGCAAACTCAGCGAAGGTCTGCGCGCCGCCGGTGCCGAGCCCGTCGAAGTCCCCGTCCTCGAAATTCAGCCACCAGCGAGTTACGATCCGCTCGATGCGGCTCTGCGCCAGATTGACTCGTACGATTGGATAGTTTTTACAAGCTTCAACGCCATTCCGCCATTTCAGATTCGTGCTATGGATTGCGGCATCAACATCAATCGTCTGGGAGCAAAGATTGCTGCCGTCGGAAAGATAACGGCCCAGGCAGTTGAAAACCTCCTCCATCTGAAGGTTGCCCTCACCCCAAAGGAATACGTAGCCGAAAGTCTCATCGAATCTCTCGCCGATCTCGCCTCCGGCCAGCGCGTGCTCCTCGCTCGCGCCGCCATCGCACGCGACCTCATCCCCGATACCCTCCGCGCCACCGGCGCTATCGTCGATGTAGTCGATGCCTACCAGAACGCAATCCCGCACGACGCCCCTGAGAAGCTCCGTGCCGCCCTCGCCTCCCGCATTGATGCATCCACATTCACCAGCTCCTCCAGCGTCACCCATCTCGCCGAAGTGGCCCGCGCCGCCGGTATCGCCTTCCCATTTAGCGGAGTTAAAGCGATCTCCATCGGCCCCATCACCAGTGCCACTCTCCGCGAACTCGGCTGGGCACCCGCTGCAGAAGCCGATCCTCACGACATCCCTGGCCTCATCGCCGCCGTGATCAGACAGTTCTGAATTCTTTTACACTCTCCCTATGCAGCGAGTTCTCCTCCGCGCACTGCTGTTCGCGCTCATTCTTTTCGCCCATTCACCAATCACACCGGCGCAGACTCCACACACGCTCACCTACGCACCCGGCAAACAAATCACGCTCAGTCTCCCCGACCCATTCGACATCAACATCGCCGCGAGCGGCCTCAAGCGCGTCCGCTTCTTCGCCAAAGCTCCTGACGGCCGCATCTTCGTCACCAGCATGCACGACCTCAGCGACAACCGCATCGGCTCCGTCTACATCCTCGAAGGCTGGGATGAGCAGTCGCACAAATACACACGCACAACCCGCTACCTCGACCACCTTCGCAACCCCAACAACCTCGCCTTCTACACCGATCCTGCAAGCACACAGAGCTGGCTCTACCTACCCCTCACCCACCGGCTCGTTCGCTACAAATACAGCGCAGGTGACACCGCGCCAACTTCACCGCCCGAAACCCTTATTCATTTTCCCGATTACGGTCTCCATTACAAGTACGGCGGCTGGCATCTGACCCGCACCGTCGCCCTCGCAACTACCAACGGCACAACCCGCCTCTTCGTAGCCGTGGGCTCCTCATGCAACTACTGCCAGGAAGACGAGGTGCTTCGCGCCTCAGTCGTCAGCATGGATCCTGATGGCAAGAATCAGCGCCTCGAAGCCCAGGGCCTTCGCAACGCCGTCGACATCCAGCAGATGCCGGAAATCGATAACGGAGCCATCTTCGCGACCAACATGGGAGACGACCACCTGGGCGACAAACTCCCCGAAGATACCTTTGTCCAACTCGCCATTAATGCCAGCCCTGCGCCTAATTACGGCTGGCCCGCATGCTACTTCGCAGACGGCGAGCCCGTCCTCGACAAGACTCCGCTGCCCACGCTGAACGATGCGCGAGCAGCAGGGAAGGCGGCTCCCAAACCTGCCGGCAACGACTCCGTTTACGGCGAACAGAAAGACGTCGCCGCCGCGGGCACAAACCTCACCGCAGGTGGCGGCCGCCATGCCGTAGATCCCAATGCCAACCTTGGCAAAACTCCAGCGACTCTCAAGTCCTGTGACAAGGTCCCGCCCGCCTGGACCACATTCGCCGCCCACAGCTCGCCGCTTGGCTTTGCATATTTCGGTAAACAGGATTCAGCTCTTGGCGAAACCTTCCTAGTCGCTCTCCATGGAGCCAGCCATCCTCATATCGGCACCGGCTACAAAGTTGTGCGCTTCACTGCCGCGGACCGCAAGCCGAGCGACTTCATCACCGGTTTCCTCACTACAAACAACAGAAAGCCTCTCGTCCACGGCCGCCCCTGCGCCATCCTCCGTCTCGCTCCGGACACATTCCTCCTCAGCGACGACTATCTGGGACTGGTCTACTACGTTCATCCGAGATAAAGCTCAGATTGCCATGTTCGAGCGGGGGACGGCTATTATGGTGTATCAAAATGCCCCTTATTCTGGATAACATCATCGTCTTCCTTGGCGGACCTTCGCTCAGGTCATTCGTAAGTCACGATGCCACAAATGGCCACTTGTGTCAGGAACGATCGATAATGTCGCCTGTCCTGAACATGAGATGTATCCCTACGTGGAAGTTCACTACTGTTACAAACCTACGTGGAAGTTCACTCCTGTTACAAAATAGACGATGCAGAGTTCGATTCTCGCTGCCTGCGAGGATTTTGGTACCACGACTCAGCAAGAGATTTGGCGAGGCGATATAGGCGGCTCAGATCGGTAAGAGTGCGCTACTCTCCCGAGAGTTCCGGAGGGCCATACGCCCTCGATGAGGATCAGGATTTTCGTTGAGTTCAGACGATCCAAAACTTATTGTTTGGGCTCCGACTTTCAAGCAGACTAGTCCCTGGTCCCTAGGTCCCTTAGTCCCTGCTCTTCTCAGCTCCACCAAGTCTTATCTTCCGACTTGCACTGCGTCTCCAGGTTACAGTCCTTGCACTTCGGCCCACGCGCAACGCAAACCTTCCTCCCGTGATGAATCACCTGGTGCGAAAAGCGGATCCACCGATCCTGCGGCAGAACCTTCATCAAGTCCTGCTCCACTTTCTCCGCCGTATCCGATTTCGTCAGATCCAGCCTTCGCGAAATGCGAAACACGTGCGTATCCACCACCACGCCCTCGGCCTTCCCATAGCTCACGCCCAGCACGACGTTCGCCGTCTTCCGCGCTGCTCCCGGCACCGTGATCAAGTCCGCAAGCGTCTCAGGAACCTTCCCGCCAAATCGATCCACTATTGCCTGCGCCGCACCCTTGATCGACTTTGCCTTGTTATTGAAGAATCCAGTGGTTCGAATGATTTCGATCAGCTGCGGAATCTCAGCCTTCGCCATCGCCTGCGGAGTAGGGAATCGCTTGAACAGCTCTGGCGTCACCATGTTTACCCGAACATCCGTACACTGCGCCGACAAGATCGTCGCCACCAGCAATTCCCACGGTGTCCGATGCGTCAACGCGCAAACCGCATCCGGATACGCCTCATCCAGCCCCTTCAGAATCGCCTCAACCCGCGCCGGCGCCAAGTCCCCACCCAACTGCTTCGTCCGCACCTTGGCAGTGACAGCACGGCCCTTCCCAGGCTTGGAGACAGCGCTCTTGACAGGCTTATCTTTTCCCCTTGTACTAGGCATGAACAATTACTCCTCAATGAGACTTGCCGTGCGCTTCTGAAGCCCCGATTGTCGACTCCAAAGCCTTCACAACCTCGCCCGCGATCTCATCCTGCACCATGATCAAATCACTCAGGGGCCGGTCGTACGTATTGGTCCAGATCACGTAACTGTTTTCGCCACGCACCAGTCGTGCTGCAATGCGCACCCTGCCACTCGATTTGCGCACACTGCCATCCAGCAGATAAGTCACCTTCAATCCCTGGGCGATTTCAGCGGCCGGCAGCGCCTTGCCCTTGTAATAAAACGACGCCGTAGCGGAGGTCACGCGAACACCGGGAACCTTACTGAGTTTGTCGATAAGCTCTTCAGTCATCCCGTCGGCAAACTCCTCGTCGCGCATTCCTTCGGTCAAATCCAGAATTGGCAGCACGCCCACCGATGCGGCAGGCGGCGCAATAGAAGCCGACGCAGATTGATTTCTGCCCGAGATTCCTGCGTGGAGAGCAAACCCCAGGCCGATCGCGATCAAAAGCGCAACGGCCACCCAGACAATCTTACTCATGCGTCCTGCATGTCCGTTGCCGTCTTCAGCACTCGATGCGGTCGGCAAGGTCAACGTTCCACTTGTCGCACCCTGCGGCTGCTCTTCCAACCAGGGGCCGGTCTCCGCGATCATCCGATAACCAAGCCGTGGGACCGTTTCAATGTACGCAGGTTTGCGAGAATCATCGCCAAGCTGCCGGCGAAGAGCAGTGACCGCTTGATACAACGAGTCGGGCGACACGGCGACTCCGCCCCACACATTGCTGATGAGCTCGTCGATGCTGGCGACCTGCCCGGCACGTTCCGCCAGGCTCATCAACAAGCGCATCGGCCTCAGCTCCAGCCGGATCGTCTCGCCCTTCCGTGCGATCGTCCCTGAGTCTGGATCGACATTCCAGTCGCCGATGCGAAGTCTTGATGTCATTGAGCGGTCCATCTGTAGTCGCAGCAACCAAGCGAAACAGGCAATTCCAGATTGTAGCAACGCAGCGTCATCAGGACACTGAACTCCACTTTTCAGAACTTTTCAGAGCGATTCAGGACTTTTTACGATCCATTCCACTACTGTCGGCACGTGTTCCCCCTGCACTGATCTCCGCAAGCCGGAAACCGTCCAGGAACACAGAATGAGGTGAACTTTGATCAACACTCTTGTGCCCGATGCACTGAGAAGCAGAAGGGCCGTGTTAGCTATCGGCATCGGAGGGCTTGTCGCCGGCACCCTCGATCTTCTGCAGGCGTGCATCTATTTTGGTTGGGATATTCCGCTCGTTATTGCTGGTGGCCTGCTGGGAAGAAAGGCGTTCAGTGGCGGAGCGGGAACCTATATCCTGGGCGTCGCGCTGCACTACTTCATCGCGCTGTCCGCCGCCGCAATCTACTACGCTGCCAGCCGCCGCCTGACCTACCTGAAAGAGAGTTGGATCGTCTGCGGCTTGTTCTTTGGCGCTGCAGTCGACGATTTCATGCGCTTCGTCGTACTGCCCTTGTCCGCACTCCACAGCCACGGTCCCTACGAGCTTCAGGACTTGCTCAAGGGCGTATGCACGCACATGGTCGTGGTCGGTCTCCCCATTGCCTTCAGCGTGAAACGGTTCGCACCACGTTGATTGCTAAAGCTCACCGTCCAGCCATTTCCCCAGCTTCTCCACCGGCAACCGTATCCCCAGGTAGAACTGCCCGAACAACGCGTACACCGCGCTCACCTCGTCGAACCGCATCTCGTAAATCAGCTTCTTGAACACCACCGGGTCATCTGCGAAAAGGTCCACGCCCCACTCCCAGTCATCCATGCCAATCGATCCGGAAATGATCTGCTTCACCACATCCCCATAACGCCGCCCGATCATCCCATGCTCGTGCATCATCCGCTGCCGGTCCGCAAAGGGAACTGTGTACCAATTCACCTGCTCCCCGCGCTTGCGATCCATGGGATAGAAGCATAAATACTTCGCATCCGGAACAGAAGGGAAGAGGCGCGACTTCATCGCCTCTGCCCCGCGTTTCATTGCGCCCTCGACCTCCGCATTCCACTCCGGCGTGAATGGCTCAGCACCCTTCGAAGCTGCAGCCTCGTACGTCTTCCGTGTCGACTCGTACAGCCCCAGTTCCACCACCGACACATACGAGTGCGTGGCCGTCAGGTAGTCGAACATCCGCGTCTGTGCCAAATCCAGCTCTATCTGGTTCAACTCCTCAAACGAATCACGAAAATGAACAAAGATCAGATCGCCCTTATGTCCAAGTTGCGAGAAGAGCGCTGTGCGCACCGGCCAGTGCTGCGCGCCCTTGCCCAACTGCATTCCCTCGGCGACCGACAAGCGCTCCAATTTCTGGAGCAGCATCACAAACTCCTCAGCGATTTGCGCGCGCTCCGCAGCCGCTGTCGCCTTCCACGCCTTCCAGTCGAACCGGAAGAACTGATGCAGCAAAGAAGACCCTTCAAGCGTTAACGGAACAGGAGGAAACTCGGCCAACGTCAGACACCTCGCATGCGGGTTAAATCAACTCAATCCTAGCAGGAGGGTCAGGTGTTGCCCGACGATTAACCTATATACTGATCAAGCCCATGACCGAACGTATTCTTCCGCTCATCATCCAGTTTGTAACCCACGTCATCGGCTCACTGGGATATGCCGGAATCGCCGCCCTCATGGGCATTGAATCCGCCTGCATCCCGCTCCCTTCCGAAATCATCATGCCCTTCGCCGGTTACCTCGTCTACACCGGCCGCTTCAGTCTCTTCTGGGCCGCAACCGCCGGCGCCATCGGCTGCAATCTCGGATCAATCGTTGCTTACTGGATCGGCGCTTGGGGCGGCCGTCCTCTGGTCATCCGCTATGGACGCTGGGTCCTGATGAGTGCGCACGATCTCGATCGCATTACACATTTCTTTGAGAAGTACGGCGGCATCACTGTGCTTCTCGGCCGCCTCCTCCCCGTCGTTCGCACCTTCATCGCGTTTCCGGCCGGCGTCGCCAAAATGCCGCAACTCCGCTTCCACATCTATACATTCATCGGATCGTGGCCCTGGTGCTACGCCCTTGCCTATGTGGGAATGCGTCTCGGACAAGCATGGGAAACCGATCCGCGTTTCCACGAGTGGTTCCATCGTTTCCATCTCGTGGTTGAACTCGCACTGGTCATCGCCATCGTCTGGTTTCTCTGGACCCACATCAAACGCGTACGTCAGGCCAACGAAGCCTGATCCTCGGGGCCCTGAGATAAGCCTCGGTCTGCGGGCGTACACTGATCCGTCTGCCTAATTTCAATTCTGAAATACTTCATCAAGGAAGGTTGGAAAAGAAGAATGAGCACTAGCGAAGAAAGCGGCCAGAAGACCGCGATTGAGAAACCCGCACCTGCAAAAGGCAAGCTCGGCATCATGGTCGTCGGGCTCGGCGCCGTTGCCACCACCATGATTGCCGGCGTTGAAGCTGTGCGCCGCGGTCTTGCCAAACCCATCGGCTCTCTTACGCAGATGGGAACCATTCGTCTCGGAAAGCGCACCGACAACAAATCTCCGCTCGTGAAAGATTTCGTCCCTATCGCCGACTTGAACGACGTCGTTTTCACCGGGTGGGACATCTTCGAAGACAACGTCTACGAGAGTGCCGCGCATGCCAAGGTCCTCGAGAAGGAAACTCTCGAGCAGCTCAAGCCCTATCTCGAAGCCATCAAGCCGCTTCCCGCTGTCTTCGATCAGTACTACGTCAAGCGCCTCCACGGCACCCACGTCAAAAAAGGGAAGAACAAGAAAGATCTCGCCGATCAGCTCCGCGTTGACATCCAGAATTTTCGCAAAACCGTCGACCGCGTCGTCATGATCTGGTGCGGCTCAACCGAAATCTTCCTCGAGCCTACCGCTGTCCATCAGTCCATCGCGGCTTTTGAAAAAGGCCTTGAGTCCGACGACCCCGGCATCGCTCCTTCGCAGATCTACGCCTATGCGGCTCTCACTGAGGGCGTACCCTTTGCCAACGGCGCGCCGAACCTCACCGTCGATTGCCCCGCAATGATCGAGCTCTCCAAAAAGAACTCAGCTCCCATCTGCGGCAAGGACTTTAAAACCGGCCAGACCTTCATGAAGACCGTTCTCGCGCCGGCCTTCAAGGCCCGCCTCCTCGGCGTCTCCGGCTGGTACTCCACCAACATTCTCGGCAACCGTGACGGCGAAGTCCTCGACGATCCGGAGTCGTTCAAGACCAAGGAAGAGTCCAAACTTGGCTCGCTCGAATACATCTTCCAGCCTGAGCTTTATCCCGACCTCTACAAAAACATCTTCCACAAGGTGCGCATCAACTACTACCCGCCCCGCGGCGACAACAAGGAAGGATGGGACAACATCGACATCTTCGGATGGCTCGGCTATCCCATGCAGATCAAAGTCGACTTCCTGTGCCGCGACTCCATCCTTGCCGCACCCATCGCGCTCGACCTCGTTCTTTTTCTCGACCTCGCCCAGCGCACTCCATCGCTCAAGAACATCGGCATCCAGGAGTGGTTGAGCTTCTACCTCAAGTCGCCTCAAACGCGCGAAGGCCTCTACCCCGAGCACGATCTCTTCATCCAATCCATGAAACTCAAGAACACGCTCCGCCACATCATGGGCGCCGACCTCATTACCCACCTCGGCCTCGAATACTATGACTAGGACTGGCCGTCCAGGCGGCTGCCTTTGGCGCAACCACAAAGCCCCATCCGCAAGGTATGGGGCTTTTTCACACTTATGGCCGAATCGGACCCGTCCCTAACCCAGAAGCAACCGGGAATGAACCTTGTCCACTCGAATGCCTCCTCTTTCGAGAAAGCCATTCACTTGTCAGCAGTTGAGCTGAACGCCTGAGGGTCCAATACGACCCATGTCCTTCCGTGTACCCCAAGGTCCATGGTCCCCCGGCATCTACCCGCACATTACCAATTTGCTGTCTAGTAATGACTGAGAGCAGGAAAGTAGCGATGCCACAAACCTCCAGCGGCACGCGACGGAAGCGGGAGAAACCATGAACAACATCTTCCTTAGGCTATACCTGACCGCGCAGAATTTCTTCGACCATAAAGAAGGGCAGGGGCTGACTGAATATGCCATGGCCTTCTCGATGATTGCACTTGGAACCGTTGCCGGAGAGTCCGCTGTCGCTCAGCAGGTCAATCACACCTTCATCTCGATCGCGAGCACTATCACCACCAGCATCATGCAGTAACCGGTCTATTCTCAGGGCCAGTGCGCATCGCACTGCTAGTGCCCAATCATGCTTCCGCAGACCCATCGCTCAACAGCTTCAGCGCTCTCCCGCCTACGATCATCGTCGGCTCGATATCCCGCTCCGCAAATGGATCATCAATGTTCTCTGTATTGAGAATCTGCCGCCACGGTTTGCCGCGCGGCGATGACGGAAGCGTGAATTCTACCCCTTGATCTGCCGCATTGATCAACAGCAGAAAGCTATCGTCAACAACCCCCTCGCCGTTCTCATCCGTTATCTGCAGCGTGCAGCCGTTCAGCAGCAGTGCAATGGCGCGAGTCCAGCCTGCATTCCATTCTTCATCCGAAACTTCTTTCCCATTCGCATTGAACCAGTCCGCGTCTTTCTCCACCAGCACCAGGGTTCCATCTCTGCGTCTGCGAATCTCGCGATCCTGAAAGAACTTCCGCCGGTGAAGATTGGGGTGTTCGAGCCTCAGCCTGATGATCTTGCAGGTGAATTCGCGCAGCCGCTTCCGCCGATCGTCAAGGTTCCAGTCCATCCAGCTCAGTTCGCTGTCCTGGCAATAGGTGTTGTTGTTCCCCATCTGCGAGCGGGCAATCTCGTCACCCATTGTCAACATCGGAACACCTTGTGACAGCATCAGCGTCGCCAGAAAATTCCGCATCTGCCGCTCGCGCGCTTCGTTGATCGCCGGATCATCCGTTGGACCCTCTGCACCCATGTTCCACGAGTCATTATTGTCCGACCCGTCGCGGTTGTCCTCGCCGTTTGCCTCGTTGTGCTTTTGGTTGTAACTCACCAGATCGCAGAGTGAGAACCCATCATGTGCCGTGATGAAGTTGATGCTCGCATACGGCTTCCGCCCGTCGAACTGATAAAGGTCGCTCGACCCCGTAAGGCGGTACGCAAAATCCGAGAGCATCCCTCCATCGCCCTTCCAGAATCTCCGCACCGTGTCGCGATACTTTCCATTCCACTCTGCCCACAGAACAGGGAACTGGCCCACCTGGTATCCACCTTCTCCCACATCCCACGGCTCTGCAATCAGCTTCTTCTCTGCCAGCGTCGGGTCCTGGTGAATCGTGTCGAAAAACGACGAGAGCCTACTCACATCGTGCAGTTCGCGTGCCAGCGTCGCTGCCAGGTCAAATCGAAATCCGTCCACGTGCATGTGCGTCACCCAGTACCGAAGCGAATCCATGATCATCTTCAGCACCTGCGGATTGCGCACATTCAGCGAATTGCCTGTCCCGGTGTAGTCCATGTAGAACTTCGGATCATCCTGCATCAGCCGGTAGTACGTCGCATTGTCCACGCCCTTCCAACTCAGCATCGGACCCATGTGGTTCCCCTCGCACGTGTGGTTGTACACCACGTCGAGGATCACTTCGATGTTCGCTGCATGCAGCGCCTTCACCATCTCCTTGAATTCGCGCACCTGCCCGCCCTGGTCTCCCGACGAGCTATACCTCGACATGGGCGCAAAGTATCCCAGCGTGTTGTATCCCCAGTAGTCTCGCAGCCCCTTGTCGACAAGGTTTCCCTCGTCGATGTAGTGGTGCACCGGCATCAATTCCACTGCGGTGATGCCCAGATTCTTGAAGTACTCAATGCTCGATGGATGTGCAAGCCCCGCATACGTCCCGCGTAGCTCCTTCGGTACGTCGGGATTCCGGTAGCTGAATCCCTTCACATGCGTCTCGTAGATCACTGAATCCGGCAGCGCGATCTCCGGCGGGGTATCATCCGACCAGTCAAACGGATCGTGAATTACCACCGACTTCGGCACGCCGCGCGCGCTGTCCTGCTCGTCCTTCTTCATCGGATCGCCCGACGCAATGTCGTAAGGGAAGATCGGCGCCTTCCAGTCAACATTTCCTGCAATCGCTTTGGCATACGGATCGACTAGCGACTTCGCTGAATTGAATCGCATTCCGTTTGCAGGATCCCAGGGCCCATGCACACGGAAGTTATAAAGTTGTCCCGCCTTGATGCCGTTCACAAATCCATGCCACACGAATGCTGTGCGCTCCAGCAGCGTGATGCAGTCGGTCTCATTCCCTTCGGCATCGTAAAAACACACATCCACCCGCGCACCATACTCTGAGAACAGCGCGAAGTTTGTGCCTTTTTTGTACGCCGTGGAACCTAAAGGGTAGGGCTTTCCCGGAAGCAACGTTCGGCTCATTAACTCGTACGATGCTCAGAACTTACCGCTCGTTGTGTGTAGATCCTTCAAAGGTCGTGAAGAGCCAGAAAGCTACGCAGCCATTGCCTTCGCCAGTCGCCGAATCGTCAGCACCGTAATGTCGTCTTCCTGCCCGAACGCCTTCGCCGCATCCGCAATGTAAAAAGCCGACTGATTGCTCAGATTGTGCACGCGATCGAACCCAAACAGTTCTCCCGATCCCTGTCGCGCTTCCACCACTCCATCCGACATCATCAGCAGCCGATCGCCCGGATGCAGATACAGCTTTACCTCGTCGTATTTCACTTCCGGCACAACGCCCAGCGGCAGCCCGCCCGGCAATCTCACTTCCTGTGTGTTCAGATACGGCGGCAGATGTCCGGCATTCGCAATGACGACCTCACCGTCTGGCCCGAACCACACCGCCTGGCATGTGGTGAAACTCTCGCTACCTTGCAGAACCCGGTTCAGCGATTCCAGCACTCGCGCCGGTCGCTTCTCTTGTGTGTAGCGCAGCACACCCATAATCATCGACACATTCATCGCCGCCTGCATGCCATGCCCTGCCACATCGCCAAGGATCACCAGCAGTCCGCCATCCGGCGTTGTCTCAAGATGGAAAAAGTCTCCGCCCACCTCGGCCGCAGGCTTGTAAACCGAATCGACCTCATATCCCGGCGTATCCACCTTCTCCCGGGGAATCATCAGCTCCTGCACGCTCCGCGCCGCCTCCAGCTCTCCCATCGCCCTTTCCTGCTCATGGTGAATTCTTAGAAAGCGCAGAAGAATGATGACCACAATCGCCAGCAAGCCGGCGAAATCAGCCACAGCCGCGAAGTGAATTGGTATCGGCCCTGCTTCAATCGTCAGTGGAGACTGATAACTGCTTCCGCCGAATTCATTGAATCCGCCGGTGAGAATCGGCTCTGCAATTCCAACCATCGTCAGAATCAGCGGAATCAGCAGCATTCCCGCTTCGAAGTTGCGCTTGATCGTCGCCACAATCAGCGTCAGGAAGACAAAGATCGCCCAGAACACGATCCAGATAATCGAGCAGACCATTACGGTCAGGAGCACGATCGTGGCGGCCTTGTTGTGTCCCGCGACCAGGATCATGGGCGCAATCAGCGCAAGAATCGGCGCAGTGTAACGCAGCCCCTGGATGTACCACCGCCGCTTCAGCGCCAAAAACGATATCAGAAACTCGAAGTAAAGGTACGCTGAGAGCGCGATGAACTGTGTGTAGAGCGCCCCGAACCAGATGTTGTCCAGCCACGCCGAGCTCCCAGCCTGGTCGATGATCCCAATCGGAACCTGCACCAGTTCATGCAGCGCCAGCCACAGGTATTCAGGATGCCCCTGCTGCGTGAAATACAGCGTCAGCAGGAATGCAGACAGAACCAGTAGCAGAATTGCGATCACCAGTCGCGGTAGCCGCTCAAACAGAGTTCGCACCGACCACATGTCGAGGCTCTGCCGAAGATCATTCGGGCTTCCCAACCGAAACGTCCTTCGATCGAAGAAGTTCGTATACCCCTTCAATCCGAACGGGACGTACCAGGTCCTCACTGCAAGCACCAGTGACGTCTCGTCGGCCGGGATATCCAGCTTATAAAGGCGCGAAATCTGCTGGTACTCCGACTGATCGTCCGGATGCGGTCCCCCCGGCAGCACCAGTTTCCCATTGACAAAAACTTCCGGGGCGGGGCCTGTCGTGGATAAGTTCACCCCAGCGCTCTGCGTAACCGGCAATTCGATCAGCAGAGCAACTGGCCCGTGATTCTGGGCCAGCCGTATATGCAGCCGGAACCAGGCGTACCTGTCGTCATGGGAAGGGCGGTCTGCGTCATCGGAATCCGACACGTCCGCGATCGTCCCGTTCGCGTCCCGGAGAGCCCAACCCGAATCGTCAAAATCGGGAGTACGTGCCGCTGGGTCCGGCGTGACCCCCACTCGCCATCCCTTGTTCAGAACAATCGGCGAGCCGATCCCCGTGGCATCAATGACGGGACCTTGCGGCGCTTTCTGCTTCGGCTCCAGTCTGGCTTCATGGCTGCTCGGCCGGGAGTGCGGATGCGATTGCAGCGCAAAGCCTTGCACCGTAAAGAACACAAAAATCGCAATGGCCCACAACGATGCCCGACGCACGTTTCCTCCGCAGTTTGCTGCCGTGCTCACCACTCTAATTCACCGGGCGGCTTGATCCAAGCAGAAGGGCAATTGGTGAACCGGCTGCCCAACCCCGACAATTCACCCGAATTGCCAGGTTGCACATTCCACGGAAATACTCCGAACTTCCGCTCCCCACCCGCGTCATACTAGCGTCTAATAAGTGCAGCGAAGCGGCACAACTGTCGGCAGTTGCATCGCAGGCTACAGCAGACCAGAGGTGAGGTCATGACAGCATCATTCAACACATCCAAAGGCGCGATTTTGGCGGCATTGGCGTTGGCGGTAAGCACCATCGCATGGGCACAGTCCACCCCGCAGCCAACCTCGCCGACCGATCCCTCCGCCCAATCCGGCCCGCAGTCGACTCCGCCATCGGCACAGCCTGCACCTCCGGGCACCGTCCCCGTTACGGGCGATACGCCTCCCAGGGCCTCCGATAGCGACAAGGATAAGAAGGACTCCGCCGCAGCCGACGCATCCGACTGCGTCCCCGTCGACAATGACAAAGACAGCGACAAGAAAGACAAGCACAAGAAGAAGGACAAAGACAAAACGGACAAGAACAATCCTTGCCCGGCTGGCACCCAGCCCGTCGCAGGCGACATTGCAGCCAGCAACAATGTCGACCCCTTGAAGATCGTCGAGGTCGGCAGTCAGAAACAGAACGTAAAGCCTGGCAGTATTCAAGACGTCAATGCGGTCGGCAATCGAGACATCGGCGGCCGCGGTATGGGCAACTGGTACTCGACCGATACGGAGATCAAGATGGGCAAGATGTATGCCACCGAGATCGAGAAGAGCACCCGCTTCATCACAGATCCCGTTGTCACCGAATACGTCAATCGCATCGGCCAGAACATCGTCAAGAACTCCGACTGCAAAGTTCCGTTCACCATCAAAGTCATCGACTCCGACGAGATCAACGCCATGGCTCTGCCCGGTGGCTTCTTCTATGTCAACTCGGGCCTCCTCCTAAACGCCGATGAGGAAGCCGAGCTCGCCGGTGTAATGGCCCACGAAACTGCCCACGTCTGCGCGCATCATGCGGTGCGCGAGCAGACCCGCATGAACTACGCCCAGCTCGGCACCATCCCCCTGATCATGATGACCGGCTATAGCTGGACCGGCTACGGCATTTACGAAGCAACGCAGTTCGCAGTACCCCTGACCTTCCTCAAGTTCTCGCGCGACTTCGAAGCTCAGGCCGACTACCTCGGCATCCAGTACATGTACCGCTCCGGCTACGATCCGCAGGCCTTCATCAGCTTCTTTGAGAAAGTTCAGGCTCTCGAAAAGCGCAAACCGGGCCTCGTCGCCAAGGCATTTTCTGATCACCCTCAGACGCCCGATCGCATCCTGCACTCGCAGGACGAGATCGCGAAAATACTTCCGGCTCGCGACGAGTACACCGTCACGACCTCGGAATTCGATGATGTGAAGGGTCGCCTCGCTCGTATCGAGAACAAGCGCCGCCTCCTCGATACCAAGGACAAGAACAAGCCCTCCCTCCGCCGCGCCAGCACCACGGACGACAAGAACGGCCAGGCAGGGCAGGGAAAAGACGGCGACGACCGTCCTACCCTCCACCGCCGCGACGACCAGAACCAGTAGAACCACTTCTCCAAAACGGTGCGCCTGGGGCACCGCTGAAACGCCGCTCACATCGAGCGGCGTTTCTGTTTTTGTGCGTCCTCCGATCACTCTTGGCCATTTCGCAGGAATCTTCATTGCACCTGTATGGAATTCGGGGTACATTCACCACAACATTCCCCGAAAACGCCCGACGTTTCCCCTCACATTCGGGCCCAGCTTTCTCCGTTTGGAGGTCGCGCTATGCTCTCGCGCCGCGTTCTTGCTGCCATCTCGTTCGCCTCAGCTCTGGTGTCGTTTTCGTTCGCATTCGCATCGCAAGACAAGTCGCAGGATCCCAATCTGCCGGATTCGCCCCGTCCTGCCGTGCGCCTCACCCCGGAGGTTCAATCGAGAGTCACAGAGCTACGCAGAAACTTTGAGATTGCCGTCGAAGCAAAGGACAGCCGCGCTCAAGCCGTCATTCTGTCTCACCTCGGCGCCGTCTATTACGCTCACGCGGACGCCGCGGACGCTCTTCAAGCCTTCAATAAGGCCCTGACCATCGTTCGCAAATTCAATCAGCCCTTAGCCGAAGCCACCGCCCTCTGCGACGTCGGCGCGTCACTCTTCGCGTTGGGACGTGCCGAACCGGCCCTGGATGCCTACAAAGAGGCGCTCCCTCTCTGGCGCGCTACCGGCAACAAGGATCACGAAGCCGCGACACTCGGCGACATCGCCGAAATCTTCCGGGCTCTCCATGATCCAGACGAAGCTCTCCACTTCAATCGAGAATCGTTGCCCCTCTATATCGAGGCAGGGAATCGCGCGGGCCAGGCAGCAGTGCTGAACAACATCGGCCTTATCTTCTTCACCCGCCATGACAGAAAGAAGGCGCTCGACTATTTCAACCAGGCCATGACGGTCTATCAATCGCTGAACAACCGCCTGGGTCAGGCCACTACGCTCAACAATCTCGGCGGTGTCTACAACGAGTTTGGCGAACGCCGTAAAGCCATTGAGCTGTTCACTACGGCCCTCCCCATCCTCAAAGAAATTGGAGACGAAAAAGGGCGGGCAAATACGCTGAACAATTTAGGCCTCGCCTACGCGCAACTCGGCGACCCAACGCGCGCTCTCGCCTGTTACAACCAAGCTCTGCCTGCTTACCGAGATGTCGGCGACCAGGCGGGCTTTGAAGCCGCAACGAAAAACATTCACATTCTCTATGCGGACCGTCGCAGTAGAGCGATCCTGGAAGCCAGTTCCCGGGTAGATTAAGCGATTCCGGCTCTTCTCATACGGCTCTCGCTTGCCGTGGAAGTTCATCCGCAACACTCTGCTCCGGCTCGTATAGAACTCTGGAATCACCGCCCGGCAATACCGTTAGTTCACTCGATGGGGCAAGAGCTAGCGGAAATCTCACTTTCACTTCCACCACGTCCGGAGCACTCTCCCTGACCTCGAGATGCGCCTGATCGCCGTAGTGCAGCCGCAGCCGGCTCTTGACGTTGTTTAGGCCGATTCCGGCTCCAGGTGTTTCATTCTGTCCAGATGCCGCAAGCCCCACGCCGCGATTCCGAACAGCGATTTCGATCAGGCCGTGCACGGGCCGGGCAACAATCTCGATGAATCCGCCGTTGCTCACCTTCGATAGCCCGTGAACATACGCGTTCTCGACAATCGGCTGCATAAGCATCGCCGGAACAAGTGCGTCATGCAGATGTGGATCGATCTCGATCTCCTGCCGAACCTTTCCCGAAGATCGGATGTCCTGCAGCGCAAGGTACATCTCGATGAATTCCATCTCTTCCTGCAGCGTGATCATCTGCTTCGATCCCCGCGCCAGAGACACCCTCAGCATGTTACTCAATTGCTCCATCATTCTGTCTGCCGCATGAACATCGGTGTACATCAGGCTGGAGATCGCGTTCATCGTGTTGAACAGAAAGTGCGGATTGATCTGCATCCGCAGCGCCATGATCCTTGCCTCAGACAGTTCCACTGCCAACTCCGACATAGCTCGTTCTCTCTGTCGAAGCTCCCGGTAGTTTCCTGTTCCCCGCAAAATCGCGTAGGCTGCCCAGAAGATAGCAATGTTCTCCAGAAATTCTTCGGTTAGAGAAAAGTCCAGCCTCTGCCAATATGTCCGAAGTTCTCGAGACATCGTGAGCTGCGGGAAAGCGGCCACCAGCGTCATCTCCACGGCGATCCCCATCACGATACTCAGCGGGAGCATTACGAACAGCAGATAGCGCCAACCCGCCCGCCGCAGCTTGTCTCCATGCCAGCGCCACAGCGCCCAGCAGAACACTCCCCAAAGAAAGTACTGAAGCTCCCACCCAGCCAGGATCAGCGGCAGCTTCACATGCGCCTTCGGATACCACATGCGCGCACCGAGGTATTGCTGAACCGCGAACAACAACGCCACCGCTAGAAAGCTTCCCAGGAATGGGATCAGCCGCATCTTGCGAGGTTCTTGAGGGAAAGATTCCTTTTCGTTAACAATCGCCATCAGGGGTCCATAAATCCGGATTCGGGTCTAGTGTACTGTCGCTTGCAATCGCTAGTCCCGGCACTCGTCACAAAATCTTCGCATCCGATCAACAACCCGAATCGGGACGCGCACCATTCGATTCAACAATGCCAGCCCTTGCGTTCCTCGGGGCTACAAACCCCAACAGATTGCGATTTCCATCGGCAAATGCCGCTACCGTCAGGGCTTAGAGCGGGAAAGTCACCCCCGATTCCGGCAGAACCCCCAAAATACCTTGAAATCCCCGCCAAAACCGAGGTATAAACAGGATCACCGGCTTCGGGCTACACCATCTGCCGGAATCCTGCCTGGGGTATCCATCATGCGCAACTCAGCTCTCCGCTCCAACCTTCTTGTCCCCGAAATTCGGGAAGTCATGGACATCCGCCAGGCCTCCGACTACCTCGGCATCTCGCCCGACACCCTCTACAAGTACGCCTCCGAAGGCTTCGTCCCTGCCTTCAAACTCGGCAACCGCTGGCGCTTCAAGCGCTCCCGCCTCGATGAGTGGATGGACCGCCAGTCCGACGCCACCGCCGCCGAAGTCAACCCCGAGGCGAAAAAGCCCGTCAAGCCGGCGATGTAGGCTGGGGATCGAGACGCGTGAGTACTCCCCACAAACATCTCTCCGTAATTGTGCGTTTCGACGAACCAGTCGCTCCCGCAGGCTGGAAGCAATCCGTCAAGGTTCTAAAGGTATTCAGTGATCGCCATTTCGCTGAAAGGGAAGCGGAGCGCCTCCGTTTCGTCAATGGTCCGGATAAGTGCATTTATGAAGTGCACGCAGCACATTCAGCGCTTGAAAGCTGACCTCAGATTGCCTGCCCCGACGTGATAAAACGAAGCGAATGGATCATCCGCGTCGCTTAAGCCAGGTCCGTCGTCGTATGACGAAAGCAGGCCTTTCAGGACTGCTGATAACCCACCTCATCGACATTCGCTACCTCGTCGGCTTCACTGGCTCCAGTGCTGCTCTCTCTGTCACACGCCGCACCGCCCGCCTCTTCACCGACGGCCGCTACACCGCTCAAGCCGCTCAGCAAGTTAAAGGCGCTCAGGTCGAAATCGTCTCTGGCCCGCCCGCCGTCTCTGCAGTGCAGTGGCTCGCTGCCCAACCCGGCTCTCAATCCGCCGGCTTTGACGCCGCCCACACCACCGTCGCCGAACTCACCCGTCTCCGCTCTGAACTTCCATCCAAACTCCGCCGGAATTTCCTCACGCCTCTCGCCGCGTCGGTCGTCGAGTCGCTCCGTCTCATCAAGGACGAAGGCGAACTCGCCATCATCCGCGAGAACGCCCTGATCGGCTGCCGACTCTTCGACTACATCCTCACCGTCATCCGTCCGGGCATTCGCGAGATCGAAGTCGCCGCCGAACTCGAATACCAGGCCCGCCTCCACGGAGCTGAAGGCATGAGCTTTGAAACCATCGTCGCTTCCGGTCAACGCTCCGCTTTACCTCATGGGAAAGCCTCCACGGCCCCGCTCCCACGCAAAGGCTTCGTGACACTCGACTTCGGTATAATCCGGGAGGGTTATTGCTCCGACATGACACGAACCGTCTGCCTGGGCATCCCGAGGTCTGAAGAACGAAAAGCGTACGAAGCCGTGCTCGAAGCCCAGCAGGCTGCAGTCGAAGCAGTTTGTGCAGGCATAAGCTGCGGCGAAGTCGACGAAGCCGCCCGCAGCATCCTACGCAAAGCAGGTATGGCTGATGCCTTCTCCCATTCAACGGGCCACGGCGTCGGGCTTGAGATTCATGAACAACCCCGCCTGGGCGCGGGACAGAAAGCAAGGCTCCAGCCGGGCATGGTTGTTACCATTGAACCCGGAGTTTACTGGCCGGGAAAGTTCGGCCTGCGCATCGAAGATATGGTGGCCGTCACCAAAACCGGAGGCCAAGTGCTGACTCCCGCGCCCAAGGCCCTCATCGAACTTTGACCGAATTGTTTTGACCGAACTTTGATTGACCTCGCCGAAGCGAGAAAGTTAAGGAACGAATGAAACCACAGGACATGAAGGATCTCAGGGAACTTATCGAGTTCCTGAAGGAATACCAGGTCGCAGAGTTCGACCTTGATCGCGGCGACACGAAGATCCGACTGAAATTTACTCAGCCCGCTGCCCAATCTGCTGGTCTTGCCGACATCGCCAAACTCGTCACCGCCGCTCCCGTCGCAAACTCAGCCGCACCAACCGCCGCTGCGCCCGCTGCACAGCCTGCCGCGGATGCACCTGCAGCCGACCCGGATGCCAACCTCCACATCGTCAAATCGCCCATCGTCGGCACCTTTTACGGATCGCCATCTCCCGGCGCAGCCGCCTTCGTCTCCCCCGGTGATCACGTCGAAAAAGGCCAGGTCATCTGCATCGTCGAAGCCATGAAGCTGATGAACGAAATCGAATCCGATGCCTCCGGCGAAGTCGTCAAATGCCTCATCACCAACGGCCAGCCCATCGAATTCGGCCAGCCGCTCTTTTCCATTCGCGTCGGATAGATAAACGCGGGCTATCAAATCGTGAGCAGGAGCAACCCTGACACCACCAGCTCCGCTAACCCCGCCAACTCCGCTTTCTCTAAAGGTCAAGAATGTTTCGTAAGGTCTTGGTTGCCAATCGCGGTGAAATCGCCCTTCGCGTCATCAACGCATGCCGCGAACTCGGAATCCGCACCGTCGCCGTCTACAGCGAGGCGGATCGCAACTCGCTCCACGTCAAGTTTGCCGACGAAGCCATCTGCATCGGTCCACCGCGCCTGGCCGACAGCTACCTCAACGTCCCCGCTGTCATCTCCGCTGCCGAAATCGCGAACGTTGATGCCATTCATCCTGGCTACGGCCTGCTCAGCGAGAATGCCAACTTCGCCGAAGTCTGCCGCGCCTCCAACATCAAGTTCATTGGTCCGCCGCCCGAAGTCACCCGCCTCATGGGCGAAAAGGAAAAAGCCCGCCAGGCCATGAAGGCTGCCAAGGTTCCCATCCTTCCGGGCTCCGACGGCGTTATCGCCTCCACGGAAGAAGCCCAGGACGTCGCCTCCAAAATCGGCTATCCCGTCATACTGAAAGCCAAAGCCGGCGGCGGTGGCCGCGGCATGCGCATCGTGCGCAGCTCCGAAGAGCTGCCGAACCTTTACCACGCCGCCTCCAGTGAAGCCGCCAACGCCTTTGGCAACGGTGAACTCTACATGGAGAAGTTCATCGAGCAGCCGCGCCACATCGAGTTCCAGGTGCTGGCCGATGAACACGGCCATGTCACTACACTCTTCGAGCGCGAGTGCTCCATCCAGCGACGTCACCAGAAGCTCATCGAAGAAGCGCCGTCACTCCAGGTCACTCCGAAACTCCGCGAAGAGATCCACAAAACTCTCTGCCGCAGCCTCACCGACATCGGCTATCAAAACGCTGGCACAATTGAGTTCCTCATGGATGAAGACAAGAAGCTCTACTTCATCGAGATGAACACCCGCATCCAGGTCGAGCATCCGGTCACCGAAGCCATTACGGGCATCGACCTCGTCAAGGCTCAGCTGCGAATCGCATCCGGCGAGCGCCTCTCCGACATCCTTCCCGACAAAATCGAAATCCGCGGCCACTCCATTGAGTGCCGCATCAACGCCGAGCACCCCGTGAAGTTCACGCCCTCTGCCGGCAAGATCACCGCCTTCAACGTCCCCGGCGGCAACGGCGTTCGCGTCGACACCGCGCAATACGCAGAAGGCGTCGTCCCGCCCTACTACGACTCTCTCATCGCGAAACTCATCGTCCACGGCATCGACCGTGACGAAGCCATCGCCAAAATGGAGCGCGCCCTCTCGCAGTTCATCGTGCAGGGAATTGACACATCAATCCCCATGCACCAGGAGATCTTCGCCGACCCCGAATTCCGCGCCGGCAACTTCGACACCAAATTCATGGAGCGCTTTCTCGAAAGACGCACCTGAACTTCGAGACACGTTCAACGAGCGCCCCTCGATATGCGGTGCCCCACATCTCGATTTGAGGCTTGGGATCTGAAATTCACCCCCGCACCACACTCCGGCACTCCTCCCTCAACAACTCCAGCAACCCCTCCATATGCTCCTGCCGGGTCCTGAAGTTCACCGGATTAATTCGGAACCACATCCTCCCCTTCAGCTCCGTAGTCCCAATCCAGAACTTCCCGCTCCGCTCCACGCGATCCGCCACCTCTGCATGAAGCCGCTTCTCATCCACTCGCTCCGCACCCGGCCCCACATAGCGAATGCAGATCGCCGACATCGGCGGCTCGCTCGCAGCCTCAAACTCAGGATCAGCTTTCACAACCTCGTACAGATATTGCGCCTGTCGCACGTTGTTGTCGATCCACTCGCCAATCTGCGCGGACCCATACCGCTTGAAGCTCATCCACACCTTCAAACTTCGGAACCGCCGCGACTGCTCGAACCCGTGTACGTAGTACTGGTATCGCTCCTCTGCTCCTTCCATCTCGTCCGTCAGATACGCAGGCTTCATCCCGAACGATTTCGTCAGTCGCGTCTCATCCTTCACCAGCACCGCACCCGCATCGAGTGGCGCGTAGAACCACTTGTGCGGATCGATCGTCACGGAATCCGCCACCTCCAGCCCCGCATTCTCCAACCGAAAACCATGCGACAGCAGCATTCCCCCGCCATACGCCGCATCCGCATGCAGCCACATCCCTTCTCGATCAGCAATCTTTCGCAGCGCATGCAGATCATCCACCGCACCTGTATTCGTCGTCCCGAAAATCCCAACCAGGCACATCGGCCTGATGCCATCCCGCTTGTCGTTCTCGATCGCCTCCTCAAACGCATCGATCTGCAAACGGAACTTCGTATCCGTCGGCAACGCCCGCAGCGCCTCGCGCCCCAGCCCGATCGCATCCACCGCCTTGTCTACCGACACATGCCTCTGGTCTGACACATACACGGCCCAGCGCTCGCGGACCCCCTCGAGTTGAGCCCGATCCTTCGACGCCCAGTCCCGCGCCAGCTTCAGCCCGATGAAGTTCGCCATCATCCCGCCGCTCGTGAGGTTCCCGCCCGCTCGCGGGCCATACCCCACCATATCCGTCAGCCACCGGACCACCCGTCGCTCCATCGCCACCGCCGACGGCCCAATCGAATACACGCCAAGATTCTGATTCAGTGCCGAACAGATGAAGTCTCCAATCACCCCGACCGGATTCGGCGACGGCGTAATCAGCCCCATGTATCCCGGATGCCCAACGTGTGTGCAGTAGGGAAGCAGCTTCTCCTCAAGCTCTGCCAGCACATCCTCCATCGCCTCGGGCCTCTCCGGCAGCGGCTCATCAAACAACCGCGCAATCATCTTCGGATCCGCATTCGGAAACACCGCCTTCGACTCAATGCTCTCGAAATACTCTGCCAGCCGCTCCACCACTTCGTGCCCAGCAGTTCTGAACTCGTTCACATCCATCCGCATCTCCCGAGCAAAAGTCTAACCGAGACGCTCCGCTGTTTGAGGGGAATGCGCGATTCTCTAGTAAGCATTGTCGAACTTCGATGAACAAAACGACTGTCATGTTGAGCGGAGCGAAGCGGAGTCGAAACACCTGCAGTTGCCTTTTCTGAAATGCGGCTACTCAAGATTGCGAGCCCCCGGTTCTTGATACGATTTCAGTGCATGACACCCACGCCCGAAGATCTGGCGGCGCACTATGCGCAGATGAGCGAGACGGAACTGATGGACCTGGCTCGCTCCTACGATGGGCTGCTGGAGGCTGCACAGGCAGCGCTGCGCGCCGAATTTGCAGGGCGCGGGCTTGAGCCGCCGCTCGTCGAAGAGCCGCCGGAGTGGGATCTCCGTCGTCTTGTGACGGTACGAAGCTATCGAGATCTGGCCGAGGCCTTCGCAGGACGCTCACTCTTGGAGTCAGCTGGCATCCAGGCCTGGATCGCGGATGAAAATCTCGTGCGCTTGCATTGGCTCTACTCAAACCTGGTTGGCGGTCTGCGTTTGCAGGTCGAGGAGTCCGACGAGGCGGCGGCACTCGAGATTCTGGGGCAAACAATTCCGCCGACCATCCCGTACGACGCGGACGAAGTCTACGTGCAGCCTACTTGTCCAAAGTGTGGATCGGCTCAGATTACGCTTGGCGGCGGGACAGAACGCGGGCGGTCATTCGTGGCTCTCTACGTTTTTGCGATTCCAGTGCCCCCACAAGAGGCCGCCTGGCATTGCGAAGCATGTGGCGCAGAGTGGGTGGACGACGGAGCTCCGGGATAGCGTGCCCAGTGATTCCCAACATTTAACACTCACCGCAACCCCTCGAACAAATCCCTCTCCACCTCGCGCCCCCCATTCACCGCACTGAACACCCGATAGACTCCTGCGACCCCCACAGCGCCCTTTGCTGTTTTGTTGAAAGCTCTCCCAGCTTTTCGTAGATAGACATCTGCGTCTCGTGCCGGCAAACCGCATCCCACACAGTCCGCCACAGTGCGCTCGTATCAATCGATGTCGTCACAGCCCACTCCGGCCACGGAGTAGCCTGCCGCTCCACTCCATCCACCGTAATCGTCAGCTTCTTGAAAGCAGCCTGATACGCTGCCCACTTCTCGTTGCCCCATGCCATGTAGTAGAACTTCGCCACCCGATGCGGAGCGGAATCTTCAACGCGATATTCCGCATCGGACGCACACAGCGCCGCTGCAGTCGCGAATTGAGAGATAGCAATGTGATCAGGATGTCCGTAAGCACCCTCTGGGCCGAACGTGACTACAACATCAGGCCGTATGTGCCGGATGTGCGAAACAATCTCGCGAATCGCAAGCGCTGGCGAAACCTTGTCGACCTTGCCATCCGGATGGCCCAGAATTGAAACCTCGCTCACGCCCAGCACTTTCGCCGCGGCCCGCAACTCCGCCTCACGCACTCGCCCAACCTCAGCCGGATCGTGACCCTTTCCAGCCGGACCGAATCGTCCCGCCTCTCCGCGCGTTGCGGTCACAAGGAAAGTCTCCACGCCCTCCGCCGCATACTTCGCGAGCGACCCGCCAAACCCAAGCGACTCATCATCAGGATGAGCAAGAACACCCAGCAATCGAAGTTTCTTCATCATTGCCCCTTCGCCCAAATCTCACACCAGCACCGTTGCTCCTCAACCGCAACGCCAGAGAGATCGCAAGCAATTCAGTTGTATTGTTGGCCCGTTCTATAAACGATGAACCGACTGCATCCGGCGACTCAGGAACTGAAACCTTTCAGCCCCGTACAATCTCGCTGAGGCCGCCCAAACCCTCCGCCACTGATATCCTTTTCAGGGACCGACTTCTTGTTCAGCGCCCTTAAATTCGTCTGGAACGCCACCCGCGGCCACCGCCTCGCTCCCTGGCGCAGCGAGTACCTTCGCTGGCGCGTTGAGACCTACTCCAGCAAGCCCGCCGAAACCCTCCGCGCCCGCGACATCTTCGGTTTCATGTGGGACTCGAAATGGGAGCTGCTCAGCTTCCTCCTCTGGACCGGCCAGGTACAGAAAGAAGCCCGTCGCCGGCCTTAAGGCCTTCCTGACCTGGACTCACATTTCACTGGCTCATAAATAACCTGCAAGCATTCACCCTCCGTTCGTTCTCAGATCAGAACCGGAACCGCTGTCCTTTCCGAGATCGTCCTGGAGGATGAACGATGCGTCTCGCCCTGAAAGCCCTGCGTCTCGCCTGTATCCTGATCACCCCTGCTGTCGCGCTCTTTGCTGGAGAAACAGCCGAGGCCCCCTCCCCCTTACCCAAGACTGTCGCCGTGGCCGCCTTCAAGAACGGCCTCGCCTTCGTCCTGCGTCAGGGCGAGATTCCACTCTCAGCCGGCACCGCGCGCATCTCGCCCATCCCCGCAGCGAGCCTGGGTACTCTCTGGATCGCCCCGGTTAACCCCGAAGCCAGAATCGACGAGATCGTCGCTTACCGCTACAACACCCCCGCTCAGCGCCCCATCCCCTCCATCGGCGAAATCCTCCGCGCCAACGCCGGCAAGACCGTCACCATCACCTACCAGATGAAGGACTACACTGGCGAGGTCGTCGGCCTCAAAGATGCCGCCCCTGACGCCGCCACCGCATCAATCGCCCCGACTGACGCCCGCTACGCGCCGCCGCACGAGGACTATCTCCTCCTGCGCACAGACAAGCGCCTCATGGCATTTCCACTCGGCGGAATTTCGATGGCAAACTTCCCCGACGATGCCGTCCTGCACGAAACAATCGAGCGCCCGAACCTGGCTCTCCGTCTCAAGATCAAAGGCGGCTCAGCAAGAGAGAAGCTTTCGATGGGTTACCTCGAGCATGGCCTCGGCTGGACACCTTCCTATCTCATCTCGCTCACCGACGACACCAATGCCCAGATCACCATGCAGGCGGTGGTCACCGATGATGCAGAAGATCTCCAGAATGCTGAACTCTTCTTCGTCGTCGGCGTTCCAAACTTCGCCTATGCCAATACCCTCTCGCCTATGAGCCTCCAGCAGTCCCTGGTCGACTACATGAAGGACGCCGAACGCGATTACGACAGAAAGAAATCTTTCGGAGCGCTCTCAAATGCAATCAACGGACAGGCTCTGATGGCCGACGCAAGAGAGGATGCGCCCGTCTCCCTGGTGAATGGTGTCGAGGAGATGGCCAGTTCCCCCGAGGAAGATCTATTCCTCTACAGTCGCTCAGACGTAACCCTCGCCAAAGGAGAGCGCGCCAGCTACAACGTCTTCTCCGGCAGCGTCGCCTACGAACATCTCTACAACTGGGAAGTCGAAGACCAGCCCCGCGTCGATGCTTTCGGCAACGTCATCAACCCCAATCAGAATCCGCAGGACGGTAACCGCGCCGACAGCATCTGGCATTCAATTCGCCTCAAGAACTCAACCAAATTTCCATGGACCAGCGCCCCAGCTCTCGTCATCTCCGGCGATAAACCCGTCTCGCAGGACACTCTCACCTATACGCAGAAGAGCGCTGCCTCAACTCTTCGAATCACAATCGCCACCGACCTTCGCGCCAGCCACGAGGAGCGCGAAGTCACGCGCGTGCATGAGGCCAACCATCGTCCCGGCTACAACTACGACCTC
>Ga0070667_100000544_pt1 | contig 37580 bp, 36 predicted proteins | sample KBSS33metaG_FD_64659 | JGI IMG/M metagenome (GOLD analysis project Ga0070667, IMG submission 64659) | Switchgrass rhizosphere microbial communities from Kellogg Biological Station, Michigan, USA - KBS S3-3 metaG | ecosystem: Host-associated > Plants > Roots > Rhizosphere > Soil ...
TGCCGCCCTTGATGTCGTTGACGGCCTTGGCCACGTCCGGGGTGACGGTGCCGGTCTTCGGGTTCGGCATGAGACCACGCGGGCCGAGGACGCGGGCGATCTTACCGACCTTGGCCATCTGGTCCGGCGTCGCGATCGCGGCGTCGAAGTCGGTCCACCCACCCTGGATACGCTCGATCAGGTCATCGCTACCAACGGCATCGGCGCCGGCGGCCACAGCGGCCTCGGCCTTCTCACCAACCGCGAACACCACTACGCGGGCGGTCTTACCGGTGCCGTGCGGCAGGTTGACGGTGCCACGCACCATCTGGTCTGCCTTACGAGGATCGACACCCAGCCGGATCGCAACCTCGACGGTCGCATCCTGCTTCTTCGAGGACGTCTCCTTGGCCAGCTTGACGGCCTGGAGCGGGGTGTACAGGTTGTCGCGGTCCACCTTCTCGGCAGCTTCGCGGTATGCCTTGCTGTTCTTGCTCATTCAAATCTCCAGTTCAGAGGTCGCGGTTAGCGGGCCGAAGCGGGCCCTCCCGCGGTATTGCTTGGGTCGAGCTATTCGACGGTGATACCCATCGAGCGCGCGGTGCCGGCGATGATCTTGGCAGCGGCGTCGATGTCGTTCGCGTTGAGATCTTCCTTCTTGGTCTCGGCGATTTCGCGGACCTGGTCCCAGCTGATCTTGGCGACCTTGGTCTTGTGCGGCTCGGCCGAACCCTTCTGGATACCCGCAGCCTTGAGCAGCAGCCGGGCAGCCGGCGGGGTCTTCAGGACGAACGTGAACGTGCGGTCCTCGTAGACGCTGATCTCGACGGGGATGACGTTTCCGCGCTGGCTTTCTGTCGCGGCGTTGTACGCCTTGCAGAACTCCATGATGTTGACGCCGTGCTGGCCGAGCGCCGGACCCACGGGCGGGGCGGGGTTGGCCGCGCCGGCCTGGATCTGCAGCTTGATCAGCCCGACGACCTTTTTCTTCTTCGGGGCCATTGGTGTGGTGTTCCTTTCTAGGTAGTCGCGGCGCGACTACGTTCCTGCTAACCGAGAGCCGAGGCTCGCGATTAAATCTTGCTGACCTGAGTGAAGGTCAATTCGACCGGCGTCTCGCGTCCGAAGATGGACACCAGAACCTTGAGCTTCTGCTGTTCGGCGTTGACCTCGCTGATCGACGCGGGCAGCGTGGCGAACGGGCCGTCCATGACGGTGACCGACTCGCCGACCTCGAAGTCGACCAGGATTTCCGGACGCGCCAAGGTGGCTTCGCTGTCGGCACCCGACGCGGCGGCAGCGGTCGCCTTGGCGGGCTTCTTCGCGGCGCCCTGCGGCAGCAGGAACTTGACGACGTCGTCGAGCGAAAGCGCCGACGGCTTCGAGGTCGCGCCGACGAACCCGGTCACACCCGGGGTGTTGCGCACGGCGCCCCACGACTCGTCGTTCAGGTCCATGCGCACCAGGATGTAGCCCGGCAGCACCTTGCGGTTGACCTGCTTGCGCTGGCCGTTCTTGATCTCGGTGACCTCTTCGGTCGGTACCTCGACCTGGAAGATGTAGTCGCCGACGTCCAGGTTCTGCACGCGGGTCTCGAGGTTGGCTTTCACCTTGTTCTCGTAACCGGCGTACGAGTGGATGACGTACCACTCGCCGGCCTGGCGGCGCAGCTGCTTCTTCAGCGCGACCGCCGGATCCTCGTCCTCGGGCTCCTCGGCGACGGCTTCGACCGTCTCGTCGACGACCACGTCGGTCGCCTCAGGCGCGTCCGCAGCCTCGTCCGAGTCCACGGAGTCGTCAGCGACGTCGGCCGTTTCCACGGTGTCGTCGGCGTCCACGTCGCCTTCCGAGGTCTCCACCGACTCGACTGCCTCGGCGGTCACGTCGGACTCGTCCGAAGGTGTCTCGCCATCGAAAGTCACGGTAGTCAGTCCTCTCTTACGTTCTTGAGCTCGTCACCGGCGGGCGCTCGGCGTCAGCCGAACACCCACATGACGAGCTTGGCGAGACCGAAGTCGACCCCACCGATCAGCGCCACCATGAACACCAGGAACACCAGCACGACGGTCGTGTAGCCGACCATCTGCTTGCGGTTCGGCCAGATGACCTTGCGCAGCTCGGCGACGACCTGCTTCAGGTAATTCCAGACGAACACGAATGGGTTCCGAGACGGGCCGGTCTTGGCGGCCTTCTTCGGCTTGTCGCGCTTCTTCGATTTCTTGTCAGCGTCGGCCGCGCCGTCTTCGGCGTCGGAGTCCGTCTCGACAGTCTCTGATTCGGACTCATCGACCTCGACGGCCCGCCGGGCCCGCTTTCCGGTCGGACGCGCCGGGCGCGTCACAACTGCGGTCTGGCCCTGCGACTCGCTTTCGCCCGCGTCGGTGCCCGCATCAGTACCGGCGCCTGCGGAGCCGGCACTATCGCGCTCGTCGCTCACCGCATGCCTTTCGTCTGTTCCAGGTGGTCACAATTCCAGTGTCCACATCGGTATTCAGTTGAGCAGGGGCGACAGGACTTGAACCTGCAACCTGCGGTTTTGGAGACCGCTGCTCTGCCAATTGAGCTACGCCCCTTCAGCACCGACATCGTCGGCACTTCCGGTTGGGTCCTCACACAGTTCGCGCGCTCCCCGATCGGTCGATGCGTAACCGACGGACAGCGCGCTGAAAAAGGGTGGATCCCCGAGGACCGAGTGTACAACGGCCCCAGTCTGAGTTACTAATCCGCTCCGGCGGCCGAGCGCAAGACCTGGCCGGTTTCGCGGTCATAGCGCACCGACACCGAGTTGTCGCCCTCGTGGCCCATCAACGTGGTGAAGGCTTCCATGATGACGTCGCCGTCATCATCGGTGAGGGTGTTGCGGGTCAGCACGATGTCGGCGCCGAACCGGTGCTCGATGGACGCGATCTCGACGGTCGCGTGCAACCGGTCACCGACCTTGATCGGGCGGTGGTAAACGAATTTCTGGTCGACCTGGATGATCTGCATGGTCTCCATGCCGACATCGACGGCGCGGAAGAAGTCCTGCTGGACCAGCAGCGCGACGATCGACACGAACGTCGGACCGGCGATCAGGGTGTCGTGGCCCAACTCGGCGGCCGCGGCTTCGTCCATCGAGACCGGGTGGTCCGACTTGACAGCCTTGGCGTACTGCCGAACCTGCTCGCGTCCGACCGTGAATACCTGGGGGTACTTGTGGACCATGCCCAGGATGTCGGGATTCACCGGCACGACTACGCCAGCTTCGCGGTTGCGACGGCGCGGCCGAAGATCTTCTTTCCGCCGGTGGTGGCGGAAAGCGCGATCGTCACCGACTTGGATTCCTCATCGACCGACTTCACGCGGCCGCTGAAGACCAGCTCGGCGCCGATGCCGTCGTTGGGGACCGGGACGACCGAGGTGAAGCGGACGTTGTACTCGGTGACAGCCGCCGGATCGCCGACCCAGTTGGTGATGAAACCGCCGCCGAGACCCATGGTCAGCATGCCGTGGGCAATGGCGGTGTCCAGACCGACCTGCTTGGCGATCTCGTCGTCCCAGTGAATCGGGTTCAGGTCGCCGGAAACGCCGGCGTAGTTGACCAGGTCCTGTCGGGTCAGCTTGACGATCTTCTCGGGCAGCTCGTCGCCGACCTTGACCGATCCGAATTCACGAAGCGCCATCTGAGAACCCCTTATCTCCGTCTTCACCCGACCGACCCGCCAGGGTCGTGTAGGCCTCCTGCACAACTTCACCACGATCGTTGGTGATGATGTTCTTGGTCACGACGATGTCGGTGCCGTGCGCCCGGCGGAACGAGTCGACGTACACGTCGTAGAACAGCTTGTCGCCGGCCTTGATCGGAGCCAGGAACCTCAGCTCTTGGTCGACGTGGATGATCTGGGCATCGGAAATGGCGATGCCGGCGTCCTCGAACATCGCCAGCTGCGCCTGATAACCGAAGATGCTGATGAAAGTCAGCGGCGCCAGCAGCGCGTCGTGCCCGAGTTCGGCGGCCGCCGACTCCTGGTGGAAGTACGCGTCGTCGTTCTGGACAGCGGTCGCGTGCTCACGAATCTTCTCGCGCCCGACCTCGTAGCACTCGGGATGCCGGTAGTGATACCCGACGATGTCCGCCAGACCCACGGCGAGTGGCTAACGCGACTCTTTGTGCGGCTGGTGCGTACCGCAGTTCGGGCAGAACTTCTTGATCTCAAGACGATCCGGGTCGTTGCGCCGGTTCTTCTTGGTGATGTAATTACGGTGCTTGCACACCTCGCAGGCCAAGGTGATCTTCGGCCGTACGTCGGTACTCGACGCCACGTCTCTGCCTCTTTCGCTTCGAAATCCATTTTGTGCTGGTAGCGGTGGGGAGGCTCGATCTCCCGACCTCACGATTATGAGTCGTGCGCTCTAACCAGCTGAGCTACACCGCCCCGACAGACACAGGCGGCGCAGCGGCGGATTTCTACTTCCGTCGCTCCGCTCGCCATATGTCCGCCGAGCCCCCTAACGGAATCGAACCGTTGACCTTTTCCTTACCATGGAAACGCTCTGCCGACTGAGCTAAGGGGGCCTGACCCTCGGTTTCGAACTGTCGGTTACGACCGTCTACCCCGTGGGCCTTAAAGAGGTTACCGTCTCGCAGTTTCACCTGCCAAAACGGCAGCTTAACCGCACTATTTTGGCTCGCCGGAGTGTGCCTGCCGCAGGTTTGCCCGGTTTCTGCCCGGCTCCCGTCACCACACGTCGCGATGGTGCCAACTACGTGCCAACTACCCCGCCCGGCCGGAGCCCCGGTGAGCCCGGAAATCAGGGGGCGAAAATCCCGGGCTTCAATCACGACCCGCTTTGTCACGCGAAATGGAAGCCAGGTACTTCTGCGGCGTCGAAACGATCCCTGAGCTCACTCACCCACCCCGCCCAGACGTGCTGATTGAACTCACGTACTTCTACGCCGCCCGCCAACCACGGCGGTACAAGGCTGCCGCCACCCGGGCCAGGACGTCATCGTCGGTGTCCTCCTTGAGCACCTTGATGACGCTCCAGTTCCTCGCCTCGAGCTTGGGCAGCGCCTTCACGTCGCGCACATACTGCTCGCGATCGGTCTGCCACCGCGTCCGCTCTGTGGATGGATGTCGCACTGTGGATTGCTCCGCCCGCCGCGAGAATCCCTGGCTTCAATCACCGAGGTGCACGCCCGCTCCTGAAGGACGTCATGGACGCCGGGAGCCCGAAACAGGTGCGTGGCTTCAATCGGCGTGCGGTATGCGCCGGAAGATTGAAGCCACGCACTTCGACGCCGGCCGACCACCCTCCTAGGCTGTCGACATGCCCGATGACCGCCTGTATTTCCGTCAGTTGCTCGCCGGCCGCGACTTTGCGGCGACCGATCCGATCGCCGCGCAGATGCGCAACTTCGCCTATCTCATCGGCGATCGGGACACCGGTGACTGCGTGGTGGTCGACCCGGCCTACGCCGCGGGCGATCTGGTCGACGCCCTGGAGGCCGACGGCATGCACCTGTCCGGCGTGCTCGTCACCCACCATCACCCCGACCACGTCGGCGGTTCGATGATGGGCTTCGAGCTCAAGGGCCTGGCCGAACTGCTGGAGCGGGTGAGCGTGCCGGTGCACGTCAACGCCCACGAGGCCGACTGGGTGTCCCGGGTGACCGGCATCGCGCCGTCGGAGCTGACGTCCCACCAGCACGGCGACGTCGTGCAGGTCGGCGCCGTGCCGATCGAGCTGCTGCACACCCCCGGACACACCCCGGGCAGTCAGTGCTTCCTGCTCGACGGCCGCCTGGTGGCCGGCGACACCCTGTTCCTTGAGGGCTGCGGGCGCACCGATTTCCCGGGTGGGAACGTCGACGACATGTTCCGCAGCCTGCAGGCGCTGGCCGCGTTACCCGGCGATCCGACGGTCTTCCCCGGCCACTGGTACTCGGCCGAACCCAGCGCGCCGCTCGACGATGTCCGTCGCACCAATTACGTCTACCGGGCCCGCGACCTGGACCAGTGGCGCATGCTCATGGGCGGCTAGCGCCGCAGCTACCTTTCGCTCTCCGTTGTACAAGTCAACCAGCGAAAATTAGTATCTGTGTCGGATAACCGATCGGTGACTTGACGACTGGATGGCGCGGTGGACTGGATATCTCAACGCTGGGACGACCTGACGGGCCTGGGATCGGGCGGCTGGCTGGCCATCGCGGCCTGGGCGGCCCTGGCATTCGGCATCGTCGTGCTGATCGCGGTGAACCGCCAACTGTCCAAGAATCGCCAGCTCAAGCGGGATCAGATCCGTCCGCAGGTGACGATGTTCATGGAGCCGCACGCGTCGGACTGGCACGTCATCGAGCTGGTGGTCCGTAACTTCGGACAGACCGCGGCGCACAACATCTCGTTTGATTTCACGAACCACCCGACCGTTGCCATCTACGAGGATTCCGACCACGACGGCGAACTCGACGTCACCGAGTTGCGGCTGCCCAGCGAACTCTCGATCCTGGCTCCGGGCCAGGAGTGGCGAACCATCTGGGACTCGGCGATCAGCCGTGAGGAGCTGGGTGGGTCGATCCGGTCCCGGTTCGAGGGGACGCTGACCTACTACGACATGCCGGCGCCCGCGCCCGGGAAGAAGTCCAGGTTCGGGCCCAAGCCCCGCGAGTTCGAGTCGAAGGCGGTGCTCGACTGGGCGGCGCTGCAACCCGTGCAACGGCTGGAGCTGATGACGACGCACGACCTCGCCAAGCGGGAGAAGCAGAAGCTCGAGCTGCTGCGCAGCGTGCTGACGTACTTCCACTACGCCTCCAAGGAGACGCGGCCCGAGGTGTTCCGCGCCGAGATCGACCGCATGAACCGCGCGGTCCGGGAAACCCAGGACCGCTGGCGCAGCCGGGAAGCCGACGAGACCACCGAACTGGAGATCACGTGGTTCGATGACGGCCCCAAGGGCCGGCACCGCAACGCCGTCCACTGACAGCGGCCGCCGTCTGAGGCCCGTCTAGCATCGGCTCACACCCGTTCCCGGCAAGGGAACCGACCGAGGGAGAGCCGATGAGCACCGTCACCTACTCCGTGACCGACGCGGTTGCCACGATCACGCTGGATGACGGCAAGGTCAACGTCCTGAGCCCGACGATGCAGGAAAACATCCACACCGCGCTGGATCAGGCCGAGCAGGCGGACGAAGTCAAGGCCATCGTTCTCGCCGGCAACAACCGGGTGCTGAGCGCGGGGTTCGACCTGGCGATCTTCGGTTCCGGTGACGCGGCCGCCGGGCTGGCGATGCTGCGCGGCGGCATCGAGCTGTACGTCCGACTTCTACGTTTCCCCGTCCCCGTGGTCATCGCCGCGACCGGACACGCGATCGCCGGCGGCTCGTTCCTGCTGGAGTCCGGCGACCATCGGGTCGGTTCGCCCACGACGCGCTGCCAGGCCAACGAGGTGGCCATCGGCATGACGGTCCCGCAGGCCTGTGTCGAAATCCTGCGGATGCGGTTGACGCGCGCGGCCTTCCAGCGCGCGGTGGGCCTGGCCGCGACGTTCACCGGGGAGGAGGCCCGGGCGGCCGGCTGGGTGGACGAGATCGTCGATCAGGAGCACGTGCTGACCCGCGCTCAGGAGGTGGCCGCCGGATTCGCCGCAACCCTGCACACCCAGCACCATCTGGCCAGCAAGCTCAAGGCCCGCGCCGACGCACTGACCGCGATCCAGGCCGGCATCGACGGTCTGGCAGCCGAATTCGGCGGGTAGCGCCACACATCGACAAAGCTGTCGGCCGCCCGACCTAAGGTGAGCCGATGGCGCTACACCTGCACCGAGCCGAAGACACCGGCGCGCTGGCCGCCGGGCTGGGTGCGCTGCTCGCCGAACCGCAGGCCGACCCGTTCGCCGCCGAGTTGGTGCTGGTGTCCGCCCGCGGCATGGAACGCTGGCTCAGCCAGCAGCTGTCGCATGTGCTGGGCAGTGGCACGGCGAACGACGGCGTCTGCGCGGGCATCGAATTCCGCTCCCCTACATCGCTTCTCGCCGAGATCACCGGCACGGTGGACGACAACCCGTGGGATCCGGACGCCCTGGTGTGGCCGCTGCTCGAAGTCATCGACGCGGTGACGGCGACCCGCCCGGCGTGGGCGGGCACCCTCGCCGCGCACCTGGGCTGCGACGAACTGGGCAATCCGGAGGAAACCCAACTGCGGCAGGGGCGCCGGTACGCCGTCTCCCGACGCCTGGCAGGCCTGTTCGACACCTACGCCAGGGCCCGGCCGGCGATGCTCGCCGACTGGCTCGATGGCGGCAGCTCCGACGGCGCGGGCGGCCGGCTGGACGACGACCTGCTGTGGCAACCGCACCTGTGGCGGGCCACCGCCGAACGTGTCGACGCCGATCCACCGCCGGTTCGGCAGACCAAAACCATTGCCCGCCTGATTGCTTCGCCGTCCGATCTACCACCTCGGCTGTCGCTGTTCGGGCACACCCGCTTGCCCGCAGCGGACCTCGAACTGCTCGGCGCCCTGGCCACCCACCACGATCTGCACCTGTGGCTGCCGCATCCCAGCGACCCGTTGTGGCGCGCGCTGTCCGACGTGCGCGGTCAGGAACCCCGGCGCGCGGACGACAGCCGGCGGCGGGTCGGCCATCCGCTGCTGCAGACGCTCGGCCGCGATCTGCGCGAGCTGCAACGTGGTCTGCCCGCGGCGCAGACCGATCAGTTCCATCCCCGCGCCGGTTTTCCCGACACGCTGCTGGGCTGGCTGCAGTCCGACATCTCGGCTGACGAGGTGCGGCCGATCGCCGAGCGGCAGCTCGCGAAGGATGACCGGTCTGTCCAGATCCATCGCTGCCACGGTGCGGCCCGGCAAATCGACGTCCTGCGTGATGTGCTGCTGGGCCTGCTCGACGACGACGAGACCCTGCAGCCGCGCGACATCCTCGTGATGTGCCCCGACATCGAAACCTACGCACCGCTGATCACCGCCGCGTTCGGGGCGGGTGAGCAGGCCGACCTCAGCCACCCGGCCCAGGGCCTGCGGGTCCGGTTGGCCGACCGCGCGCTCACCCAGACCAATCCCCTGCTGGGCGTGCTGGCCGAGCTCCTGGACATCGCCGACGGCCGGGCCACCGCCAGTGCGGTGCTGAGCCTGGCGCACAGCGAGCCGGTGCGCCGGCGCTTCGCGTGGGGCGACGACGATCTGGTGGACCTCACCGAATGGGTTGGCGCAGCCGGTATTCGGTGGGGTTTCGACGCCGCGCACCGCACTCCGTATGCGCTGCAGCGGTATCCGCAGAACACGTGGCAGTTCGGGGTCGACCGGCTGCTCGTGGGCGCCGCGATGTCCGACGATTCGCAGGACTGGCTGGGCACCGCGCTGCCGCTCGACGACGTCGACTCGAACCGCGTCGAGCTGGCCGGTCGCCTGGCGGAGTACGTGCAGCGGTTGCGTGGCGTCGTGGACCGCCTCACCGGCGCGCAGACCCTGGGCGGCTGGGTCGAGGTGCTGCGGGACGGCATCGCACAGCTCACGCGGGTCGGCCCGGATGAGCAGTGGCAGCAGGCGCAACTCGATCGCGAGCTCGCGAAAGTGCTGACCCACGCGGGTTCTCGGTCCGGTACCACGCTGCGGTTACCTGACGTGCGGTCCCTGCTGCATCGGCAACTGGCCGGGCGGCCGACCCGCGCCAACTTCCGGACCGGCACCCTGACGGTGTGCACCATGGTCCCCATGCGCTCGGTGCCGCATCGGGTGGTGTGTCTGGTCGGGCTCGACGACGGCGTCTTCCCACGCACCAACATCGCCGACGGCGACGACGTGCTGGCCCGTCATCCGCTGACCGGCGAGCGCGACATCCGCTCCGAGGACCGGCAGCTGCTGCTCGACGCCATCTGCTCGGCCACCGACACCCTGGTCATCACCTACACCGGTACCGACGAGCACTCCGGTGAGCACCGGCCGCCCGCGGTCCCGGTGCAGGAGCTGCTCGATGCACTGGATCGGACCGCGACCGAACCGGTCCGGCGCCGCATCGTCGCCGATCACCCGTTGCAGCCCTTCGATATTCGCACCGTCGCCCGCGACCGGCTGGTGCCCGACCGGCCGTTCACCTACGACCCGGCCGCCCTGCGTGGGGCCAGGGCCGTCCTCGGCGAGCGTCGGCCGAAGCCGCGGCTGATCGACGGTCCGCTGGACCAATCGCCATGCGGCGACGTCGAACTCGCGGAGTTGCTGAGATTCTTCGCGAACCCGGTGAGGGGTTTCTTCCGGTCGCTGGACTACACGCTGCCATGGGATGCCGACGAGTTGTCCGACGCCATCCCGGTCGCGATCGACGGCCTCGGCAAGTGGGCGGTCGGGGAACGCATGCTCGACGACCTGAAGATGGGCCGGGAACCCGACTTCGTCATCGGCGCGGAGTGGCGGCGCGGCACGCTGCCGCCGGGTCGGCTCGGCTGGCGTCAGGCTCACGAAATCCGTGCCGAGGCTGTCGAACTGGCGACTGCCGCCCGGTCGTTGCAGCGGGGCGAGGCCGGTGCGCTGGACATCGATGTCGATCTGGGCCAGGGGCGCCGGCTCACCGGCACCGTCGCCCCGCTGTGGCAGGACCGCACCGTGACGGTCACGTACTCGAAGCTGGGCGCCAAGCATCGGCTGCAGTCCTGGGTCACGCTCATGGCTCTGGCCGCGGGCGCACCGGAGCGTGATTGGGAGGCGTACTGCATCGGGCGTGGTCCGCGGAACACCATGCAGGCCATGGCATATCAGCCTCCCCAGCAACCGCTTTCGGCATTGCGTGACCTGGTCGCCATCTACGACGCCGGCCGGCGCGAACCGCTGCCGCTGCCCTTGAAGACATCCCTGGAGTGGGCGCGGGCGCGGCAATTCGACGACCCGGTACCAGAGCGGGGGGCCGAGTCGGAATGGCGCTGGGAGAAGGACAGCGCCGAGTACGTCGAAGTGTGGGGCCCGGGCGCGCCGTTGCACGTACTGCTCGACCCGCCGCGATCCGACGAGGTCGCCGTGCCCGGTGAGAACACGCGACTGGGCGCCTACGCGGCCCGGCTGTGGCGGCAGCTGCTCGACGCGGAACGGCGGATCTGATGGACGCGTTCGATCTGCTCGGCCCGCTGCCGGAGCGGACGTCGACGACGGTGCTCGAGGCCAGCGCCGGTACCGGCAAGACCTATGCCCTGGCCGGTCTGGTGACGCGGTACATCGCCGAGGGCGCCGCCAAGCTCGACGAGATGCTGCTGATCACGTTCAGCCGGGCGGCCACCCGCGAACTGCGGGAACGGGTACGCGCACAGCTGGTGAAGACCGTTGCCGCGCTGGATGATCCGGCTGACGACGCCGACGACCTGATCCGGCACCTGGCCGCCGCGACGCCCGACGAGCTGGTCCTGCGCCGCGCCCGCCTGCGCGACGCGCTGTCGGATTTCGACGCCGCGACCATCGCCACCACGCATGAGTTCTGCGGACTGGTGCTGCGTTCCCTCGGCATCGCCGGCGACACCGATTCGGGCGCCCAGCTGGTGGAGAGCCTCGACGATCTGGTGGGCGAGATCGTCTCCGACCTGTACCTGACGACCTACGGAGACCAGCGCGACGAACCGGCGCTGAGCTTCGCCGATGCGCTGGACCTGGCCAAACGGGTCGTCGGCGACCCCAGCGCGCAGCTGCGGCCGGTGACCGCGGACCCCGACAGCGTTGCGGCGCAACGCCTGTCGTTCGCACGCGCGGTGCTCGAAGAACTCGAGCGGCGCAAGCGCCGGTTGGGCGTACTGAGCTTCGACGACCTGCTGAGCCGGCTCGCCACCGCGCTGGAGGAGGCCGATGCGCCGGCCCGCGACCGGATGCGTCGACGCTGGCCGATCGTCATGGTCGACGAGTTCCAGGACACCGACCCCGTGCAGTGGCAGGTGATCTCGCGGGCGTTCGTCGGGCACAGCGCCGTCGTCCTGATCGGCGACCCCAAGCAGGCCATCTACGCGTTCCGCGGCGGCGACATCGTCACGTATCTGGATGCCGCCCGCAGTGCCGACCAGCGACTGACCCTCGCCGAGAACTGGCGCAGCGACAAGGTTCTGGTGGACCGGCTGCAGACCGTGCTCAAGGGCGCGGCCCTCGGCGACGCCGACATCGTGGTGCACCCAGTCGAAGCACGTGCCGAACGGCACCGGCTCACCGGAGCCCCGCACAACGATCCGTTCCGGTTACGGGTGGTGGCGCGCACGGAGTTCGGGACGCCGCAGCGCCGGATGGTCCCGATCGGCCAGCTGCGGCCGTACATCGCCAAGGACCTCGCGGCTGACATCTCGGTGCTGCTGGCCAGCGGCGCACAGTTCGATGGCCGGCCGCTGACCGCCGGCGACATCGCGGTGATCGTCGACAGTGGCCTGGACGCCATCCCGTGCCGGGATGCCTTGCTGGACTTGAGCATTCCGGTGGTGTACTCGGGAGACACCGACGTGTTCGCCTCGGCCGCGGCAGCGGAGTGGCTGCGGCTGCTCGACGCCTTCGACACCCCCAACCGCAGCGGCGTGGTCCGGGCCGCCGCGACCACGATGTTCTTCGGCCACCGCGCGGCCGACCTGGCCACCGGCGGCGACGAGCTGACCGACCAGCTCACCACCACCGTCCGGCAGTGGGCCGGGCTGGCCCGGGATCGGGGCATCGCGGCAGCGTTCGAGGCCGCGGTGGCATCGGGTCTGCCCGAGCGGGTCCTCGGACATCGGGGCGGCGAACGACACATGACCGACCTGGCGCACGTCAGCCAGCTCCTGCACGAAACCGCCCATCGCGAGCGCTATCACCTGCCCGCGCTGCGTGATTGGCTACGCCGCCAGATGAAGGACCGCGGCGGCCCGGCCGAACGCAACCGCCGACTGGACAGCGACGCCGCCGCGGTGCAGATCATGACGGTGTGGCGCAGCAAGGGGCTGCAGTTCCCCGTGGTGTACCTCCCGTTCGGGTTCAACCGATTCGTCAAGGCCGACACCGTGCTGCGATTCCACGACGCCGACGGCACCCGCTGCCTGCATCTCGGTGGCGCCGGGGCCGCCGACCGGACCGCGGCGGAGCAGGCCGGCCTGGCCGAGACCGCCGGGGACAACGTCCGGCTCACCTACGTGGCGCTCACCCGGGCTCAGTCGCAGGTGGTGGCGTGGTGGGCGCCGTCGCGGGACGAGCAGAACGGTGGCCTGCCGCGGCTGCTGCGGGGCCGCCGGCCCGGCGCCGGCGTGGTGCCGGATTGCGCTACGCCACAAACACTTTCCGACGACGATGCGATCGCGTGTTTCACCGCGTGGGAGCACGCGGGCGGTCCGGTGGTCGAGGCGGCCGAGCCCGCCACCCCGATGCCGCCGCCGGTGCCGGAGGCCCCGGTGGACCTGGACGTGCGCCATTTCCATCGCAGTATCGACACCCACTGGCGACGGACGTCGTACTCGGCGCTGGTGCGCGTCGTCCACGACGGACCGGCGGTGAGCAGTGAACCGGACACCGCCCTGCGGGACGACGAATCCGCCGACGTCGTCCCCGAAGCGCCGCCGCCCCTGCCGGGCGACCTGCCGTCGCCCATGGCACAGCTGCCCGCCGGCGCCGCCTTCGGCTCGTTGGTGCACGCCGTGCTCGAGCGCGCCGATCCCCTGGCCTCGGATCTCACGGCCGAACTGGCGGCCCGGATCGACGAGCAGGCGGGGCTGTGGAACGTCGAGGTGCCGACGGATGAGCTGGCCTCGGCCCTGGTGCCGATGCACGACACCCCGCTCGGCCCGCTGGCTCCGGGCCTGACGCTGCGGCAGATCGGGTTGCGGGATCGGTTGCGGGAACTCGATTTCGAGATGCCGCTGGGCGGCGGCCAAGACCGGCCCGACGCCGCGCGGGACATCCGGCTCGGCGATGTGGGCGCGGCGGTGACCGAGCTGCTGCCGGCGTCGGATCCGTTGTCCGCGTACGGCGCGCGCCTGCAGGCCGAACCGCTGGGACACCAGCGGTTGCACGGCTATCTGTCGGGGTCCATCGACGCGGTGCTGCGGGTGCCGAGCGAAGGCGGCCACCGATATCTGGTCGTCGACTACAAGACCAACCGGCTGGGCGACTTCGGCGCCGAGAACACGGCGGCGGACTACACCGCGCCCCGGCTCGCCGAGGCCATGATGCACTCCGACTATCCGCTGCAGGCTCTGCTGTATTCGGTGGTGCTGCATCGGTTCCTACGGTGGCGACTACCGGACTACGAGCCGGGGCGGCATCTGGGCGGCGTGGCCTATCTGTTCGTCCGCGGCATGTGCGGCGCGGCGACCCCGGTGGTCGACGGTCACCCGTGCGGGGTGTTCAGCTGGCGGCCACCGGCCGAACTGGTGGCCCGACTGTCCGATCTGCTGGACCGGGGGACGGCATCATGACGTCAGCACCGGAGATGACGCCTGATCCGATGGACTGGCGTCAGGTACCCGCGGCCACCGGTCTGCTGGCGACGTTCAATGCCGCCGGCGTGCTGTCTGCCGCGGATGTGCATGTCGCCCAAAGGTGTTGTGCGTTGGCCGAGGAGGCGAGCGAGGTCGTCGCCCTCGCGGTCGCGCTGACGGTCCGGGCGCTGCGGGAAGGCTCGGTGTGCGTCGACCTCACCACGGTCGCGACGGACGTCGGCGGCGACCTACCGTGGCCGGCGCCTGACGAGCTGATCGCCGCGATCGCAGGTAGTCCATTGACGGGCACGGCCATCCGGCTGGACCACGAGCGGTTGCTGTACCTGGACCGCTACTGGCGCGAAGAACAGCAGGTGTGCACCGACCTGCTGGCACTGTCGGCTCAGGGGTCGCAGTCCGTCACCGACACCGAACTCGAACGACTTTTCCCACCACCGGGTTTCGCCGAACAGCGCGCCGCCGCACAACTCGCGCTGACACAGCCGGTGACCGTGCTGACCGGTGGCCCCGGCACCGGCAAGACGACGACCGTGGCCCGGTTGCTCGCGCTCCTGGCGCAGGCCGCGCACCCGGGCCGGCTGCGGATCGCGCTCGCGGCACCGACCGGCAAAGCCGCCGCCCGACTGCAGGAGGCGGTCTCGGCCGAGGTCGCCAGACTGGAGGCCGCAGATCAGCAGCGGCTCAGCGGGCTGCGGGCCGTCACGCTGCACCGGCTGCTCGGCGGGCGTCCCGACAGCGCCTCGCGGTTCAAGCACCACCGGGGCAACCGGTTGCCGCACGACGTCGTCGTCGTCGACGAAACGTCGATGGTGTCACTGACACTCATGGCCCGGCTGCTCGAAGCCGTTCGGCCCGACGCCCGGCTGCTGCTGGTCGGCGACCCCGACCAGTTGACCTCGGTGCAGGCGGGCGCCGTGCTGGCCGACCTGGTCGACGGGCTCGCCGACCATCCGTCGATCCAGATCGCCGCGCTACACACCACGCACCGGTTCGGCGCGGCGATCGGGGGGCTCGCCGAAGCGATCCGGTCCGGTGAGGCCGATCAGGTGCTGGCCCTGCTGCGGGCCGGCGATGCGGCGATCGAGTTCGTCGAGGATGCCGAGCCGGCCGCGGTGCTCCGGCCGGCCCTGGTGGGCCACGCGCTCAAAGTGCGTGAATGTGCGTTGCTGGGCGCCGGTGGCGACGGCCTCTCGGCGATGGATGAGCACCGCCTGCTGTGCGCGCACCGCGACGGACCCCATGGGGTGCGGCAATGGAACCGTCAGGTTGAGCGTTGGCTCACCGACGAGACCGGGCAGGCCACCTGGTCACCCTGGTATCCCGGTCGCCCGCTGCTGGTCACGTCCAACGACTACGCGCTGGGCATCTACAACGGCGACACCGGCCTGGTGGCCGCGGGACCGGACGGCGTCCAGGTGTACATCGCGGGTGCGACTGCGACGCAACAATTCTCACCGAGCCGCATCGTCGACGTCGAGACGATGTACGCGCTGACCATCCACAAGAGCCAGGGCTCGCAGGCCGAAGAGGTGACGGTGATCCTGCCGCCCGCCGACTCCCGGCTGCTGACTCGCGAGCTGTTCTACACCGCAGTCACCCGCGCGAAGAAGAAGGTGCGCATCGTCGGGTCGGCTGATGAGGTGCGGGCGGCGGTCGAACGCCAGGCGTTGCGGGCGTCTGGGCTTCGGGATCGGCTGCGGGCGCCGACCGCCTGACCGGCGGGGCGGGTCGAATTCAGTACAACCACAACAAATTACAAATATGAAATTTGTTACGCGCGTTACCAATGTGGTGCCAGTCATGTACCGTGAACTGAAGAAGTACGTACCTACTACGTACTTAAGGAGAACGTAGACGGTTGGTGGCGGCCGGATGTGCGATCGCGAGTCGATGGCAACCAGGTGCCGTAGCCGCGGCATGAGGAGAACTCGACGTGGAACCTGACATTGTCTGCACATTCCCCGGAACTCGCCGGGAGAACCTTCCTCGCCGGCGTACCCGCCGCGGGCGGCTGGCCATCGGCGGCTGCGCACTGCTGGCCTCCGCGCTGATGATGACCGCAGCCCCGGTGCGGGCGGAGCCGGCCGCCGGCCCTTGGGATCCGTCGCTGCCCAGTGTGCTCAGCGCCGGCGCGCCGGGCGATCCGGTTGCCATCGCGAATGCGTCATTCCAAGCCACCTCGGCGGCGGCGCAGACGACGATGGATTTGGGCCGCCGGTTTCTCAGCAGTTTGGGCATCGTGAAGGCGGCGCCGAATCCGGTCCAGGCCTACCGCGGCAACCGGGTCTACGGGCGCCAGGCTATCGAATACGTGATCCGCCGCGCCGGTTCGCAGATCGGCGTTCCGTATTCGTGGGGCGGGGGCAGTCTCACCGGCCCGAGCCGCGGAATCGATTCCGGCGCCGATACCGTCGGCTTCGACTGCTCGGGTTTGACCCGATACGCCTTCGCCGGTGTCGGGGTGCAACTTCCGCGCTTCTCCGGTGATCAGTACGACGCCGGACGCAAGGTCGCGCCCACCGAGGCCAAGCGCGGCGATCTCCTGTTCTGGGGTCCGGGCGGAGGCCAACACGAGGCGCTGTATCTCGGCGGGGGTCAAATGCTGGAAGCGCAACAAACCGGTGTACCCGTGAAGGTTTCGCCGGTGCGTACGAGCGGCATGACGCCGTACGTGACCCGCATCATCGAAAGCTGATGGGTCTGCCACGTCTCTGTGCCCAAGGGATCAGCCCCGGCAGAGCCAGATACCCGCAGCCCCTAATGACACGACAGCCACCGGGGCCAGCACGATGAGGGTGCTCGCACTCGCGAGGGCCGCCGAGCTCCAGAGCCGCACGCGATGGGCAGTCGGAGTCGCCAGCCGCTGCGCACGTTGGAGCACGGCGACATCAGCAGCACCGAGCGCAGCCGCAGGAGCGCCTGCGACCAAGGCCAGCAAACCGTCCAGCAGGGCGCGATGGCCGTGGTCACGTGCTGCGGCGTCATCGGCACACATCTCCAGGAGGCGCCCGACTTCCTGAGCGCCCCTGGAGATCAAGGTCACGTGCGGAAGCACCGCGGCAAGGCCGCGCAACAAGGTCATGACGGTGAGGTGATGGCCCGCAAGATGCGCCCGTTCGTGGGCGATGACCGCACTCAATTCCTGATCGTCGAGCGCCGCTACGGCCGAGCTCGTCACGACGATGGTCGATGGGCGGCCCGCCACGCAGTAGGCCGCGCGCTCGGCTGCTTCCACGACAAACACGTCGCGGCTAACGGTCCGCCGGCCCACCAACCGGATGGCTTCACGATGACGGCTCGCACGGCCGCGGAACCGGCTGATCGTCAGCAGGAGACGGACTCCGGCGATCACGATGGCAGCGACAGCGACAGCGATCGCAACCAGCACGGCTAACTGCGGTCCCGAGCCGGCCTGACCGGCGGCGAGGCCGCACAACACTGCCAGGCACGACACGACAAGCGACGACTCGGGCGAGCCCCAGTGCACAATCACGTCGAGGACGACCAGCGCCGCAACGGCCAGCCAGGTCAGCACAGCGCTGACGATCGCGATCAGCCACGCGGCCACTCCCGCACGGGGCGCCTGTCCCCCGCGCGTCAGCCGCGTCAGTACCGTCGGACCGATCAGGAGGAGTAGGAGTTCGTACCCGAGCAGGCAGACGACGGCGTTCACCGCTTCTTTTCCTTGCTCGTCCGGCGGGACAGGCGGTGGAGTGCCTCGCGCAGGCTCTCGGATTCGGTGGGCCCGATTTGTTCGATGAAGTAGCTCAGCACCAATTCGGAACGGCCGCCATCGGCCAACGCTTCACGCATCAGCCCGGCGGTGTGCTCTTCGCGATTCATCACCGCCCAATAGCGGTAGGCGCGCCCGTCGCGTTCGCGCCGCAACCACCCTTTGGTGTGCAGGTTGTCCATGGTCGACATCACCGTGGTGTACGCGATCTGGCGCTCGCCGGACAGTTCTTCGAAGATGTCACGCACCGTGACCGAGTCGGGATCGCGATTCCACACGCGATCCATCACCACGGCTTCCAGATCCCCGAAACCTCGCACGCCCACGGGCCACACCCTTCACCTGGTTACGGCCGACCCTACCGCGCGACGCCGTCACCTCGGCGATCGACGCGAGCCGCGGCCGCTCGATCAATTAGTTTGCGCAGCAAGGGCAGTCGTCCATCCCCCGCATCGGTCCGGCCATCGATTTCATCATCTGCATCATTGCCGCGTCGTCACACCACATCATCGCCGGCATCGGTGCCCCGGCGCTGTAGCCGACCCCGGCTGGTGCAGAGCCCGTCACGTCGAAGTAGACCTTGCCGGTCGCCGACTGTCCTTCGGCGAGCGTCGCCCCCGACAAGCCGGTCGGGCTCGCCACCTGCCACAGCACCGGATAGTGCTCACCGGCGACGGACATGGCATGGAGATTCGGAATGATCGGCGTCACCGCACCAGAAACGGCATGCACCGTCACCGTTGCCTCCCACAGCTGACCGGCCAGCGGGTAGCCCGTCGCGGGGTCGGCACTGGGATGCAGCCCCGTCACCGTCCACTCCTGCACGACCGCGCCGTTCGCATCCACCAGGCGCTGAGCGGTTCCGAACCGATGGGGGCACTGCGCTCCGGCGGCAGCCGAGGTGGGCGCGCCCACCATCAGCACAACCAGCGCCGCCAACATATATACCGTCCATCGCAGAATCCGCACGATCGCGCCTCTCCAGTCATCAACTACGTACCAACTACGTACCAACTACGTACTGACATTGATAGCAGATGAATCCCCCTGCCGCCCGAACCCCGACCGGTGGGCCCGCGGGCCACCGTCGACGCGCGACACCGGTTTCAGGATCCGGCCACGGTGGCGCGGGTATGGTCTCAGTCGCGATGGGCGGACCCCGACCAGGAGGCAGCTGTGAGCAATCTCGAGGCAGAACCCCTCGAATACGACTGTGCCGCGGGGCCTCCCAACCGAATCGAGATTCTCGAGCCGCGCGAGGTACCCCTGGGCGGGCCGCGCGCCATGATGGTCCGCCGCACTTTGCCGCAGCGCGAGCGCTCGCTGGTGGGAGCCTGGTGTTTCGCCGATCACTACGGTCCGGAAGACGTGCGCACCAAGGCCGGGATGGACGTCCCACCGCACCCGCACACCGGTCTGCAGACCGTCAGCTGGCTGTTCAGCGGCGAGATCGAGCATCGCGATTCGCATGGCATCCACGAGATGGTGCGACCCGGCGAACTGAATCTGATGACGGCCGGCGCCGGCATCTGCCACTCGGAGGTCTCCACCCCGGCGACGACGATCCTGCACGGCGTCCAGCTGTGGGTAGCGCTACCCGACGCCGCCCGCCACGGTCCCCGCAACTTCGATCACTATGCACCACAGCCCGTTTCGTTCGGCGACGCCACGGTGTCGGTGTTCCTCGGCGCGCTGGCGGGGCAGCGCTCACCGGTGCATACGCACACCCCGCTGCTCGGCGCGCAGGTTGATCTACCGGCCGGCACCCGGGTCGAGTTCGAGGTCGACCCCACCTTCGAGCACGCCGTACTGCTCGATCAGGGCGAGCTGGCGGTCGCCGATACCCCGGTGCGGCCGTACGAAATGGCTTACCAGGGCGTCGGATCCACGCGGTTGACGCTCGCCAACACCGGCACCGAACCGGCGCGCGCCGTCATCCTCGGCGGCACGCCGTTCACCGAGGAACTGCTGATGTGGTGGAACTTCGTGGGCCGCACGCACGAAGAAATCGTCGAGTACCGCGATCAGTGGCAGGCCGAGTCGGAACAGTTCGGCGAAGTCCTCGGTTATCAAGGTGAGCCGGCACGGCTGCCCGCTCCCCCGCTACCGACCACCCGCCTGGTCCCGCGGAAACCACCCACCGGAGGAAAGGCCCCAGTGATGCTCACCGACAAGAACGGCGAACCTGTCGAGGTGACCCAGGAAGCCGACCGGTTCAGCATTGCGGTCGACGGAAAGCCCGTTGGGCTCACCGCTTTCGTCGAGCACGGTGAGCAGCGGGTTTTCTACCACACGGAGGTCGACCCGGCGTTCGGCGGGCGCGGACTGGCCAGCGTGCTGATCGCCCAGGCACTGGCGACCACCCGGCAGCAGGGCAAGCGCATCGTGGCGATCTGCCCCATGGTCAAGGCGTACGTCGAGAAGCACCACGACTTCGACGACATCCTCGATCCGCGGACGCCGGAGATTCTGCGGCTGCTGCCGCGCTAGACCGCCAGAGCGTCAGCCTGCGTGCAGGCGTCGTTCGGGATGGTCTGCCAGCCACCGTTCCTCGACTCGCTTGACCCGCAGATGCTCGAACGTGATGATCAGCGCCCCCGCGGTGACCAGCGCGCCGGCGATCAGGCCCAGCGGGAGCTCAAGTCCCGTGTGGCCGAACGCGGTTGCGAAGACGAAGCCGGCGATGGTGACGATGCCGAGTGCGATCAGGCCCAGGCCAGGTAGCCACAACGTGTCGATGAAGGATTCACCGGCATGTGGTTGCGTGGTTCGGGAATGATCCACCGGATCGTGAAACGCGCCCTTCATTCGCATCTCCCTCCTTGCCGAAGATGCACTCAGGCTACGCCGAAATACGGGCCATTGTGAGATAGTTCACACTTGGTCCGACAGTTCTCGGTGAGCTGTGCGCACTCCATTGCGCGACGTGGCTAGCGCGGCGGCAGCGATGCGGCGGCGGGCGCGGCCGGGACGGGCGGGGGCGGCAGCGCGGAGCCACGGACCCACTGATCCCACGGCATGCTCCAGTCGCCGTTCTGGCTCAGCATCTGCGGCGGGCCACCGGTGAACTTCACCTCGACGACGTCGCCGGGCACGGAGAAGTCGTAGAACCACTTGGCGTTATCGCTGTTGAGGTTCAGACAGCCGTGCGAGGTGTTCTGTTTGCCCTGCGCCCAGATGGTTGCGTTCAGCTGGTGCAGGTAGATGCCGTCATGGCTGATCCGGGTGGCCCACGGGATGGTCTCCTTGTATCCGAGGCGGCTACTGGTCGGCAAGCCGAACGTCGAGGAATCCATGATCACCGGGTTGGCCTTGTCCATCACGGTGTAGACGCCCGGCGGCGTCCAGAAGGAGATGACGGTGTTGCCGATGGTCTCCGTGCCGCCCATGCCCATCGAAGTCGGCATGGTGCGCACCAACTGGCCGTTGTCGAAGACGCTGACCTGGTGCGTGTGGTCGTCGGCGACGGAGATGTGGGCATTGCCGATCCGGAACGAGACGCGTTCGTCCTGCTGTCCGTAGGTGCCGTCGCCGAGGCGAACGCCGTAGATCTTGGCCGCGACGGTGACCGTCGTGTTCGGGGCGTAGTACTTCTCCGGGCGCCAGTGTGCGTTGGCGTCGTCGACCCAGTGCCACGAGCCGGGAACCGGCGGGTTGGTGGTGACGATGAGGTTGCGCTCCGCGGCGGCCTTGTCCTCGATCTTTTCGTCGAAGTGTGCGGTGACCACGACGCCGACGCCGTAGGTTCCGCCCTCCTGCAGGGAAGCGCCGGACACGGTGTTGAGGTACACCGCGGTCTGGTAGTCGGGGTTGAGCGTGGTGAAGCTCGACGTCTGCCGCGACGGCATGCCCGAGGGTCCGCGCGCCTCGATGGTCATCGTGTACTTGCGGCCGTAGCCGAGCTGCTCGGCCGGCGTCCACGTCTTGGCGTCGGGTGCGAGCGTTCCGGGAATCTCTTTTCCGGCGGCGTTGACCATCGACACCGCGGTGATGGTGCCGCTGGCGGCGGTGACGTTCACGGGCGCGGCCGGGCTGACGTCCGCGGCCCCGCCGGCCGGCGTGACGCGCACGACCGCGGGCTCCGGTGCGGCCGGCTGCGAGACGGACAGATCGCGCGATGCCGCGACCACCTTGCACCCCTCCTGGCAGCGCGACGTCGACGACACCACAGTCCCACCGAGCACGGCGAGGACGGCCAGCGCAGCGGCCAGCCAGGCGCCACGGACACGGCGAGATGAGGTCAACACAGCTCCAAAGTTCGGCGTCGGCCAGGGATTGTCGGATGGACGTACTCGAGGTACTGCATCAGACTAAGCGGTCGGCCGGGTTCTTTGCACGTCGGATGAGGCTCGTCCAGATTTCGCCACGACACCAGTTCGGCGTGTCGGCTGGCAAACGCCGTCCGATGTGTGCTAGCCGCCGATTTCCGGCGGTTTCACCGGCATCGGGCGGCGAGGCATTGACCAGGGCGTTCAGCCAAAGGTACTGCATGCCAACACGTTTGAGCAACGCAGCCGCAGCAAAATCGAAATATGTCCTGCCGCAAAATAACTCATGACGCAGCACCTGCCCTGCGACGTGAGTGCACTGCGAGTGGCGGGCTACCGACTCGCGAATCGGCTGAGGGTGCCCCCGTGCATCGCGCGACCGGCGCGGGCCTGGCGGAAGCCGATCAAGCCACCGGCTCCGGTCAGCACCAACAGGCCGGTGAAACCCGGAACCGCGACGGCGGCGACCTCACTGAGGCCGGCCGCGCGGAGGTCGTCGGAGTACCCCGCGCGGTATGGCGCCGCGGCGACGATGGCGTTGTCGGCCGCGAAGACGCGGTCTGCCGGTTCGGGTCCGCGCGCCGGCAGTTCCCCGGTGACGCCGGTGTGGCCGGCAAAACGTGAATCCGTCTGCGCCCCACCAGATGCCGGAGCCTGGATGCGGGTCCCGAGGCCACGCTCGAAGGACACGGCCTGCATTGCCCCGGAAGGCGGCGTGAGGGCGGCCGACGACAGCGAGGCCGCTGCCGCAGTCAATCCGTCGACCACCGGCAGCGCTTGTGCGACAGCAAATCCCGGCAGTGCGGCGACACTTCGGATCGGCTCCCCCAGGGCCGCTGGCAGCGGTCCCGTCAGCGCCGTCACCGGCGCCATCGGCGCGTCTGCCACGACGAGGACAGTCTGGCCGGCCGCGGCGCTCGCCTGGACGAGCGGAGCGGAGACCGACTGGCCCAGCGGCGTAGCGGCGGGAGTTTCGGCAATGTTTGTAGATTCGCTGAGTGCGGTGCTCTGGCCGGTGTTCACGACTCCCGACGGCAGTCCGGCCGACGCATTCGAGGACGGGTTCGCCGAGGAGATGTTGGAGCCGTTGCGGCCGTCACCGAACTTCGGCGCCAGTTGCTGGCCTGACGACGACGTGACACCGAAGCCGTTGAGTGCACCGGTTCCGACGGTGGCTGCGGTGGACGTCAGCCCACCGAACACCTTGCGCAGATCGCCGACGGCGGACAGGCCCGGGCGCGATGTACTGGAGCTGTCCCCGCCCGCATCACCTGAAACAGTAGGGGAAAGCGGCATGTCGAAGGGTGCAGCGTGCGCCACCCCGGCGCCGAAAACCGGCGCGGCGACCAACCAGGTCACCGCCACCATGCGCAGGTGCGTCGCCACGCTGCATCCATCCTCTCGAAGCCGGCCGCCAGCGGCCTTGGTCTAGTTTGCCACGAGAATTTGCTATTGCGAAAATTTTGGTGACATCAGTCACCATGTTAGGGCAGTCGGCGCCAGAAATCAGAACGGCACAGTCGGCAGGTACTTGCCGTCGAGCGTGATGACGGCACGTTCGCCACCATCGGGGTCAGCAACTTTCTTCACATCCAGCCGGAAGTTGATGGCGGAGATGATGCCGTCGCCGAACTGCTCGTGGACCAGCGCCTTGAGCGTGGTGCCGTAGACCTGCAGCATCTCGTAGAAGCGGTAGATGGTCGGGTCGGTGGGTACGCCACCGGGGATGGAACCGCGGGTGGGGATGGTCTGCAGCAACCGCACCGCGTCGTCGTCCAGTCCCAGTAGGGCACCGACGGCCTGCGCCGACTCCTCCGGAAGCGCGTGCTGACCGAGCACGGCAGCCGTCGTGAAGGCCACCGACAAGCCTGCGGCATCGGCGATCTGCTGCCAGGACAGATCCTTGCGGGTCTTGGCTTCCACAGCGGCGGCGGCGAGGAGTTGACGGGCGGCGGGGTCGAACTGGGCGTGGATCATGGCGACTGCCTTTCAGGAGGACGGGTTGGCGTTGGAACCGATTCAGGGCTGGGTCAATGCTGCGCCCAGGTGCCGTAGGGCACCATCGGGTTGGTGCCGAACGGCACGTACGGGTTGGCGCCACCGACGAACGAGTCTTGCGCGTACACCGGAGCCGGCCCGGGCAGCGCCACAGACCCACCGCTGTCTGCCTGCGCCGGGGCAGCCAGTCCGATACCCAGCGCGGCGAGTGCACCGACGGCGAATCCGGTTGCCACGGCGCCGAGGTTGTTCTTCTTCTTCATGGTGATGCTTCCTTTCTTGCTGCATTCACCATGGACGAACAGCACATATAACGTCCAATAGCTACTCTTCGCCATTGCTATAGACAACATCTATAGTTGACGTCATGGCTGGACTCGAGCTCCGTCACCTGCGGTATCTCCTCGCCGTCGCCGAACACGGCAACTTTTCCCGCGCCGCCGAAGAGCTATATGTGTCGCAACCCACGCTCTCGCAGCAGATCAAACAGCTGGAAACAGCGCTGGGTGTCCAGCTGCTCGACCGCAGCGGCCGCACCGTGCGGCTCACGGATGCGGGTGCCGCTTTCGCCGAGCGCGCCCGCAGCGCACTCCGCGAACTAGCCGCAGCCGAACGTGCCATCGAGGACGTCCAAGACCTCTCTCGCGGGCACCTGCGCCTGGGCATCACCCCGACGTTCATCACCTATCTCATCGGCCCACTGACCGCCGAGCTGCACGCCCGTCACCCCGGGATCAGCCTGACCGTGGTCGAGACGTCTCAGGACAGCATCGAAGCGGGCCTGCTCGCCGATGATCTGGACGTGGGCATCGCGTTCGTCGGCTCGCCCGTACCCGGCATCGCGGCCGCCGCCCTGTTCACCGAGCACCTCGGCCTGGTCACCAGCGGCCCACGGGCCGGGACGCTGCCAGTACCGCTGCCGGTCCGCGCGCTGGACGACATCCAGCTGGCGCTGCTGAGCAGCGACTTCCTCACCCGGACCCATATCGACACCTATTTCGCGGCGCACCATGTGGACCCGCGGATCACCGTCGAAGCCAACTCCGTTCAGGCCCTCACCGAGATCGTGCAGCGCACGCCGCTCGCGACTGTCCTGCCCGATGCCGTCACCCACGATCATCCGCACCTGACGCCGGTCCCACTGGACCCGCCCATACCGACCCGCACCGTCGCTCTCCTGCGCCGGGACGGCGGCTACCACAGCGCGGCCGCCGCAGCATTCGTGCGGCTCACCAACGAACTCGTCGCGACCCGGGGCTATGCGCCCGCGGGTGATCGGCAGTCCATCCAAGCTCGCGGCTGAAGGTGTTGCAGCGCCGGTGATTTCACCGAATCGACGCCCGCGGTGGCCACTGGAAAACAGATGTGGACGTTTCCTCCCACTCTCAATTTATGACAGACACCGGGGCTTGCCGCAAGGCCCCGGTGGTGCCGCACAATCGTCCGGCCAGTCGACACGACGAATGGGGGATGTCATGACGAACACGCCGAGACCTTTTGAAGTGCACGAGTCGGGCGCGCTGCTGCACGGCACCAAAGCCGATCTTTCGGTGGGTGACCTGCTGCGGCCCGGACGAGCGTCGAACTACGAAGAGGGCCGGATCTCGAACCACGTCTACGTCACAAGGACGCTGGATGCCGCAGCTTGGGGAGCCGAACTCGCGGCCGGCGACGGCCGGCCACGCATCTATGTCGTCGAGCCGGTCGGCGTGTTGGAGGATGACCCCAACGTGACGGACAAGAAGCTGCCGGGAAACCCGACCCACTCCTTCCGCACACGTGAACCGGTGCAGATCGTCGGCGAACTCACCGACTGGGTCGGCCATTCACCCGAGCAGCTTCAGGCGATGCGCGACGGGCTGGCCGACCTCCAACGCCGGGGCCTCGCCGTCATCTACGACTGACGGGCGGCCGCTTCCTATTCACCATGAGTAAGCCTAGACTTACCGTTAGTGACTACTTACGAAAACGCCGATCCGTGGGGCGCACTCGCGGATCGCACCCGCCGGACGATCTTCAAGCGGTTGGCCGGCGGGCCCCTCGCGGTCGGCGAGCTGGCCGACGGGCTGCCGGTCAGCCGGCCGGCGGTGTCGCAACACCTCAAAGTGCTGCGCCGCGCCGGGCTGGTCACCGACCGGCAGGTGGGCACCCGGCGCCTCTACCAAGTCGACCCGCACGGCGTGGAGGCCCTGCGGGCCGAGCTCGACGTGTTCTGGGACCAGGCATTGACGGCGTTCAAGCAGATCGCCGACGACGAAGGGAAGCGTTCATGACCGAGGTGGCACCGATCCGCAAGAGCGTCGTCGTAGCAGCGTCGCTCGACAGGGCTTTCGCGTTGTTCGTCGGCCGCTTCGACGCCATCAAGCCCCGCGACCACAACCTGCTGGCGGTGCCGATCGCGGAGACGGTTTTCGAAACCCAGGTGGGCGGCCACATCTACGACGTGGGCACTGACGGCAGCACATGCCGGTGGGCGCGAGTGCTGGCCTACGAGCCGCCGAGCCGCGTCGTCTTCTCGTGGGACATCGGCCCGACGTGGCAGATCGAATCCGACCCGGACAAGACCAGCGAGGTCGAAGTGCGCTTCATCGCCGAATCCGGCGAGCGGACGCGCGTCGAACTGGAACACCGGCACCTCGAGCGCCACGGCGCCGGCTGGCGGTCGGTGGCCGACGGTGTCGACGGCGAGGCCGGTTGGCCGTTGTACCTGGATCGGTACCGCGGCCTCGTCGCCGGGGAGGCGTGACGATGCCGCCGCGGCGTTCGATGCTCGACCTCGCGTACGAGGAGCGTCGCGACCTCGCCACCTATCTGCGGACGCTGTCCGACGCCGACTGGCAGGCCCCCACCTTGTGCACCGAGTGGACGGTCAAAGACGTTGTCGCACATGTCGTGAGCTACGAGGAGCTCGGCGTGTTCGGCCTGCTGCAGCGATTCGCCAGGGGCCGGATCGTGCGCGCCAATGAGGTCGGCGTGCAGGATTTCGCAACCTACAGCCCGGCTGAGTTGATGGACTTCCTCGAAGCCCATCTGCGTCCGCAAGGCCTCACATCGGGGTTCGGCGGCATGATCGGGTTGGTGGACGGGACGGTCCACCACCAGGACATCCGCCGGGCACTCGGCCACCCGCGCACCATCCCGGCCGAACGCCTCGAGCGCATCCTGCCGACCATCCCGGGCAATCCGAGACTCGGCGCGGGCAGGCGGATCCGGGGATTGCACTTGCGGGCCACCGACGTCACCTGGGAGCACGGCAGCGGCACCGAGGTGCTGGGCACGGGCGAGGCGTTGTTGATGGCGATGACCGGGCGCCCGGCCGCCGTCGAGGAACTGGACGGTCCGGGCCGGTCGACTCTCGCCGCGAGATTGCGATAAGCACACACGCGGAAGAAATCAGTCGTTTGTACTGCAGACAGACGGCTTCGCATGCGGTATTCCCATTAGGGGGACATCTGTCCCGCTATCGGGCCGCGTGAGAGGACCGACCATGGACAACGCCAAGCACGTCGGACGGGTCGGGGGTTTGGCGGTGGCGCTCGGGGTCGGTCTCGCGATCGCGAGTACACCGGACACCGCGTGGGCCGACGACGCGAATGCCGGCGCCACCTCGGCGCCGGCACAAAACGCCGCGCCGGAGGCGGCCGGCGCCAAGGCAGGCAAGACCAAGCACACGCCGGGCAAGTCGAGCAGTGCAAAGCAGCGCGGAAAAAGCCCGAACCGACGGCGGCCGAAGATCCCGCGAAGCCGCAGGCGACCGCCGTGACCGTCACAGGGTCCACCACGAAGGCCGTAGCCCGCACCCTCAAGGCCGATGTGAAACCCACACCGTCGCCGAAGCCGGTAGCCGCCACCGCTGTCGCAACTTCGGCGGTGACGCCGGCGGTCACGTCCACCCCGGCGGTCACGAACGGCGCCGTCAGTCTGATGTCGGCGTCGACGCTCGACTCGTCCGCGACCGGCGGCCCCGTGACACCAGACTTCTCGCCGGTGGCCGCCGTGCTGGCCGCCTGGGGCACCCGCACGCGGGTCGAGAGCCAGACGAAACCCGCCGCGGTCATCTCGACGAGTGAGCCGGTCGCCGCCACCGCCGTGCAACCCGTGGTGCCAACCGCCGCGCAACCGGTCCCCACGGCCGCGACGACGAACGTCCCGTCACCCTGGCTGAACTATTCGAAATCGATCTCGGTGGGCACCAACCCCACTGCCGAGGTGGTGGGCGCCGACGGCCGGCTCTACGTCGCCAACACCGGCAGCAATACGGTGTCGGTGATCAACACCGTGACGGGCAAGCGGATCGACGCCAATCCGAGCTGGTTCTCGCAGGACATCTCGGTGGGTACCGCGCCCACCGCACTGGCGCTGAGCCCCGACGGCGCCCGGCTGTACGTCGCAAACAGCGGCAGCGGGACTGTCTCGGTCATCAACACCACCGGCTACACACGGGTCGACGCCAGCCCGAGCACGACGTCGAAGGACATCACGGTGGGCACCGCACCCAGCGCCTTGGCGGTCGGCGCAGACGGCCGACTGTACGTCGCCAACAAGGGCAGCGACTCGGTGTCGGTCGTCGACCCCACCACCTTCGGCGTCACCGACACCATCGGCGTCGGCGACCAACCCACTGCCCTCGCACTCGGCACCGGCAAGGTTTACGTCGCCAACCAGGGCAGCAACGCCATCTCGGTGATCGACACCAGCACCCTCGGCGTCACCGGCGTCGCCGTCGGCAGTTCGCCCACCGCGCTGACCCTCGGCGCCGGCGGCAAGCTGCACGTAGCGAGCCAAGACGGCACGCTGTCCACCATCGACACCGCCACCAACAGCGTGTTGCCCGGCGCGATCGCGGTGGGGCCCTCCCCCAGCTCGGTGGCCGTCAGCGCCGACGGCAGCGTCGCCTACGTCGCCAACGGCAACGACACGGTCTCGGTGATCAACACCGCCACCTCGGCCGTCGTCAGCACGGTTCGATTCGACACCGACGCCACCGGTGGCCACGCCGTCGCGGTCGCCCCCAACGGCGCTGTCTACGTCACCGACGCGACCGACCGCACCGTGCGCGTCCTCGTGCAGCCGTCGCTCATCGCCACGTCGGTGACGAAGATCGGGAGCGTCGGCGTCTCGGGCGTCGGCTCGACCTTGTTGAGCAATGACGGCACGCGCGCGTTGGTCGTCACCGGGCCCTCACCGATCTCGACGACCAGCACCACCCGGGTCGCGGCGATCGACACCGCGACCGGCAAGCAGGTCGGCAGCACGGTGTCCATCGCCGGCAAGCCAGTCGTGCCGACGTTCAGCGCCGACGGCACGCGGGCCGTGATCACCGCGACGGGCACCACGGCGACGCAGCTGGCGGTGCTCGACCTCGCGACCGGCAAGCAGACCGGCACCACCCTCACCCTGCCGGGCGCGGTCGGCGTGCAGCTGCTGTCAGCCGACGGCAGCCGCGCCCTGACCACCACCTACGGCTCGGGCACCACCCAGGTCGCGGTGATCAATACGCTCACCGGCGCCCAGACCGGCGCCACCGTCTCCGTCACCGGCAGCAATCTGGAAGCGCCGGTCTTGAACGCCGACCGCACCCGCGCCCTGATCACCACGAGCCGGCCGATCTGGGAAGCCGCGGACACCACCCGGGTGGCGGTGCTGGACACCACCACCGGCACCCAACTCGGCACCACCGTCGAGATCGCCGGCAACGAACTGGCCCCGCCGGTGCTGAACGCCGACGGTAGCCACGCCGCGATCACCAACCAGATCGGGGATTTCGCGTCGGGCTACACCACGCAGGCGACGGTGCTCAACGTCGCGACCGGCGCGCAGGTCGGCACCACGCAGGGCCTCGAAGGTGAGGGCGTCTCGTTCGGCGCACCGGTGTTCAACGCTGCCGGCAACCGCGTCGTCTTCATGGCCCGCACCGAGGGTCCGGTCAACTCGTTCACCACCCGGCTCGCGGTGATCGACGCCATCACCGGCGCCCCCGTCGGCAGCGGTGTCGCCGTCGCCGGCGACGGCGCGCGTGACGTCAGTGCCGACCGCACGCGCATCCTGATCACCGCGACGTCGACCGACCCCGTCACGCAAGTGGTGCACACCAAGCTCGCGACCGTCGACCTCGCCACCGGCAACCAGGTCGGTGACGTGACACTGCCCGGCACCTGGCACTCGCTGCTGATGACTCCTGACGGCAGTCGCGCGGTGACCATCGCCGGCAACAACACCGGGACTCAGGTGGCCGTGATCGACACCCTCACCGGTGCCCAGACCGGCACCACCCTCAACCTCGCGGGCGAGGAATTCGGCTCCCGGTTGATCAGTGTCGACGGCAGCCGGGCGCTGATCGTCACGAACGTCTACAACGGGGCCACCAGCGTCAACACCGCGCGGCTGACGGTGCTCGACACGACGACGGGCGCGCAGGTCGGCAACACCACGACCCTCACCGGCTTCCTGAACGGCGGCGTGCAGTACAGCGCCGACACCGGCCGTGCGGTGGCCCTGACCATCAGCAGCAATTTCAACACCACCGGCGTCGCCACGTCACAGGTCGCGGTGATCGACACGACCACCGGCTTCCAGCTGGGCAGCACCCTCACCCTCAAGCCCGATAACGGTTACCTCGTCGTCAGTGGCGGCGGCACCCGTGCCGTGGTCAACACCGGCAGCCAGTTCGTCGTCATCAACACCACGAACGGCACGCAGGTGGGCGGCGCCCTGACCGGGGTGGGCAGCAATCCGCTGCTGACGGCCGACGGCAGCCGGGCGCTCACCACCGGCGTCTCCTACAACATCTGGACCCGCACGTACACGACCACGACGCGGGTGCTCAAGATCGTCTAGTGCGGGTGCTGGCCGTGGCCGGCATGCTGATCATGGCCGCCCTCATGCCCGGCATCAGGTGAGCCGCCCATCATGCGCAGCATCGGGATGCCGCCGGTGCGCACGAATCGGATGATCAGAACCGCGGCCAGCAACAGGAAGACGATGTTGAGCCACGTGGTGTAGTTCCACGTGATGCCGCTCTCCATCACCATGGCGTTGCGCTGGGTGGGGACGAGACCGGTTGCGCCGAAAAGCAATTCGACGAGGTAACCCGCGGCGACCATCGAGACGTAGAACGTGGCCAGCAGCGTCAGCATCATCCGGGTGCCGTAGTACTTCCGGTAGATGTTGAGGATCGGCAGGATCAGCAGGTCGGCGAAGATGAAGGCGACCACGCCGCCGAAGCTGATACCGCCGTTCCACAGCACGGCCGCCAGCGGCACGTTCCCGATGGAACAGACGAACGACACGATGGCCACGACCGGCCCGACGATCGGTCCCCAGATCGCCGCCCAGGTGGGGTCGTCGGCGAGGAAGAAGTTCTCCCAGAACGCATTTGGCACCCACGCGCCGATGGCGCCGGCGATGAGCAGACCGATGATCAGATCCCGCAGGATCGCCGCCCATTCCATGACGAACACGTGCGAGACGGACGTGAAGCCGGGTCCCGAGAACAGGCGCTTAGCGAACGAGCCGTCGCCCTGTACCGACATGTCCATCGCGGCATGGCCTTCCATCGAGCCGGCGATGCCGTGGTCCGCCTGAACCCTGGCCTCGTCGATGAGGCGGCTGCGGACGAACAGCCGGAACAGCACCGCGAGGACGACGATCATGATCGGGCCACCGACGAATTCCGCCGCGGTGAACTGCCAGCCCATCAGCAGCGCCAGGATGATGCCGAGTTCGACGACGAGGTTGGTGGAGCCGATCTCGAACGCCATCGCGGCGGTGAAGTTGGCGCCTTTGCGAAACAGCGAGCGGGCCAACGCCACCGCCGCATACGAGCACGACGACGATGCCGCGCCGAGTCCCGCGGCCACGGCAAGGGTTTTCGGCTTGTCGTCGCCGAGGAGGCGGACGATCGTCGATTTCCGGACGACGGCCTGCACGACGGCCGACAGCGCGAAGCCGAGGATCAGCGCCCAGAGAATCTCCCACGTCATCGAACCGGCCAGGGCCAGTGCATGTCCGATCGCGCTCATCGCGGAGTCCACCAACAGACGTTAACCCGTCAGCGGCGTTCCGTATCGTCGAGCGTGGGGGCTTACGCGGAATTCGCGCCAGATCTCCTCGCCAAGTCCCACTCTCGACCGCGACTAACCCGGGCTACCGATGAATTCGATGCCCGCGTTGATGGCCGGGCGGTGCCGCAGCATGCGGTAGTGCGCGAGCTTCCCGAGTCCTTTGGTGGTCAGCAGCTCGGACCCGGGCCACGAGGCGGCGAGCTTCACGCTCGACGAGTACGGGCTGTCGGGGTCATCCGGGTCGTGGATGAGCAGCAGCGGCGGGTGGCCCGCCCGGGCGCCGAGGTTCACCATGTTCGTGTCTTCGAGCGACATCCCGATGCGGCGCACCAGGCGCCGTTGCAGGCCCGCCCGGATCCGCTTCCCGAAGTTGTGGCGGGCGGCGAACAGGTCCAGGTACATCGGGTAGTCGCCCATCGGCGCGAGCAGCACCAGCCGGCCGACCTTCGCGCCGTTCACCGCAGCGGCCATGGTGGTCGCGTTCGCCCCGAGCGAGTGCGCGACGACGGCGTGCGCCGGTCCGTGCTCGCGGATGACGGCCGCGACGGCGTCGGCGCATTCGATGGCGGTGGTGCGCCCCGGCGCGAGCGCGCCCGGGTCGGACTCGTTGTGGCTGGGTAGATCGAACGCGATGACCCGGTACCCGGCGGCCACGAGCGGCTTGACGAACATACCGAGATGCGGGCGGCGCCCGCCCCAGCCGTGCACGAGGTACACCGGCGGCCCGTCACCCCAGGACTCCCCGGCGATGCGGTGGCCGTCCCAGTGCGCTTCCAGCGGATTGCCCGCCCCGATGCCGGGCGGCATGCGCAGGCTCTGCTCGATGATCGGCGGGGTGCACCACAGCTCGGTGGCCCACCGCGACCCGATGGGCGGTGCGAACCGCTCGAGCAGCGCGAACTGCTTGCGAATCTTGGGATCGACCGGTGGTTGCACACCAGAGCCCTCGACGTCGAGCACGACGTCATGATCAGAAGACGACTCGACCATGCGGCAAATCCTAACCAACCCCGAAAACACATCAGGCCCCCTCGAAAGGGGGCCTGATCAGTGTGGCAGGTACAGGATTCGAACCTGTGTAGGCTTCCGCCGACGGATTTACAGTCCGCTCCCATTGGCCGCTCGGGCAACCTGCCGGGTTTGTCGCCTTCCGGGGTACCGGGTTTGGCGCGAGTAGCAGAGTACAACGAAGATGTACCGAACACGAAAACGGGACCCCCACCAGGGGCGCAGATACGGAGGGCAATCCAATGGCGGATTCATCGTTCGACATCGTCAGCAAGGTCGACCGGCAGGAAGTCGACAACGCGCTGAACCAGGCCGCCAAGGAGCTGTCCACCCGCTTCGACTTCCGTGGCACCGACACCACCATCACCTGGAAGGGCGATGAGGTCATCGAGCTGGTCAGCTCGACCGAAGAGCGCGTCAAGGCCGCCGTCGAGGTGTTCAAGGAGAAGCTGGTCCGCCGCGACATCTCGATGAAGGCCTTCGACGCCGGCGACCCACAGCCCAGCGGTAAGACCTACAAGGTGTCCGGCACGCTGCAGCAGGGCATCACCAGCGAGCAGGCCAAGAAGGTCACCAAGCTGATCCGTGACGAGGGCCCCAAGGGCGTCAAGACGCAGATCCAGGGCGAGGAGATCCGCGTCTCCAGCAAGAGCCGCGACGACCTGCAGGCAGTCCAAGCCCTGGTGCGGGGCGCCGATCTGGACTTCGCGGTGCAGTTCGTCAACTACCGCTGACGCTCAGCCGTCGCTGTTCAGTTCCTTGTCCAGGTGGGTGCCGACGTTCTTGCTGTCACCATGATGGTTGGTCATGTTGCGGCACTCGCCGTAGAGCTTGAACGCGAGCCGGCTTTCGCCCTGGTAATACTCGATGTTGATCGCGACGCCGTTCCGGTTGATGGTGCCGCCGTACATGTGCTGGGTGGGCAGCTTGTCCGACCAGCCCGCGGCCAACATGGCGGCCTTGACCTGCTCGGCGTAGTCGTGGCCGCTGACGCCCGGAGGTAGTTGCGCGCTCATCTCGATATAGCCGCGGTTGGGCGGAGCGCCATCGTCATTACAGGATCCGAGATAGCCACCACCGGTAACGTCTTGCAGCCCAGCCACTTTCCGCAATTGCCGGCCGGCGCTCAGGACTTGGGCCATGGACTCTTCATCGGTCATCGGGTGCGCTGGACGATCACTGTGGGGAAGCAAGCCACATCCTCCTAACATCAGGGCACATGCGACAGCCGCTGCACCGACGCGATATCGACTACTTGTAATCATGGTCGTTCTTCACCGTCTCACCTGGGCGATTGGATTCGGGATCCGAATATGCCGGGGTCCCGGGAATGGGTATGTCGACGTGCGGCACCGGGACGTCGATACCGAACGGCAGGTCGACGTGGTCCGGCGTCGAGAAGGTCGGCCGGTGCCGGTCCTCGGCCAGTAGTCCGTCGGTGGCAAGGCGTTCGCTGTGCCCGCTGGCGATGTCGGTCATCGCCCGCAACGACTCGCTGCCCATGTCGTAGTACTTCGAGTGATCGTGAAAGCTCCAGCCCGTTTCGCCGGCCACCTCGGCCCGGAACCGGGTGGCGCCGAACCCCTCTGCCGACGGATCGGTCCCCAGACCGGCCACCGGCCCCAGCGGATTACCGAGCTCGGTGTTCAGCCATTGCGCCGCCCCCGGACCGCCCACACCCAGTCGGGCGACGGGATCGGTCGACGCCGCCCCGACATACACCTGACCTCCGTTGACGTGGAAGTCCGCTGCGCTGTGCGCCAAATCTGTTCCAGGGCAACCGATCAGCACTACATCATTGACTCTCATGCCGCTGCCCGCACACGCATCGGCAACCGTGGTGGACCCGTATGAGTGACCAATCACCGTCACGTGCGACGTACCGAGATGCGTCGCAGCCAGCCCGTTGACGTCGGCGGCCAGTAGATCGCCACCCTGCCGGGCCAGGGTCGGGTTCGCGATCCGCGGATCGGTGAAGCTGTCGGGCGCGTCGTAGCCCATCCACATCATCACGGCGGTGGATCGGTTCGGGTCGGCGAGCCTCGCCTGGTCGTAGACGTGAATCGCATCGTCATGGCCGTCGGCCAGCCAGCCGTCATGGACGCTGCTGCCGGTGCCGGGCACGATCACCGTCGTGTTGTTCGCCGTGTCGGGGTTTCCGAGGCAGATGGCTGCCCGTCCCTGCCCGCCGTCCGCCTCGGGTTGATAAGCCCACAGCATGACCGGACGTTCCCGGCTCGAGTCGGTGCCGGACCCGCGTTGGTGCGCGAGACCTTCACTGGTCCGGCGGGCGTTGTAGAACCGCGTGGCGTCGGTTTGCGTCAGCCCGAACCGGCCGGGGTCCTTGAGGACGTCGTCCTCCGAGACGTGATTGCGGCCCGCGACGTCGCGGACCCGGTTCAGGTCGTCGTTCATCACCTGCTGATTGACCGCGTCCCGAGCACTCGCCGGGACGCCGTTGAGGTTGCCCAATTCCGGCGGATGCCGGGCGATCAACTGCTGTCGCTGCTCCGGCGTCAGTGCGGTCCACCACTTGTCGACGTCCTCGGGGTTGGTCCCCGGGGGTGGAATCTGGATCTCCTGCCCGCCGATGTTCACCGGCGCCGAGGGTTTCTGGCCTTGTACTGCCTGGTCGATCGCCGTGGCAGTGAGCGTGTCGGTGGTCTCGAAGGCCTTCAGCTGCTCCTGGATGGACGTCGTGAAGAACTCCGCCATTTTCTTGAGGGGCCCGGTGTCCCCGATGAGCCACTGCTGAGGGGTGACCACGCCGTCGTCCCTGACCGAGAACCCGAGTTCGAGCGCGGTGTCGACGAATTCCAGCAGCGTGCTGCGCAGCGCGGTCAGCTGATTGCCGCCATCGGTCAGCGCCTTGGTCAGTTTATCGAGCTTGGCGCGGTAGGCCTCCTGCTCATCGATCAACTTCTGCGCCTTGGCGATTGCGGCGTCGCTCGCCTGTCCCTGCCAGTTCGCTTTCAAGTTGGCCAGCTGGCCGCGCTCGACGCCGATGACGATCTCCAACGCGGCCGACGTCGTCCGGACGTCATCGGCGGCGTCGAGCATCGCAGCAGGCTTGGCCGCGCGCACGCGCGATACCGTCACCGTCACTGCTGCCGCACCCCCTCGGCGATCGCTCCTCCGATCGTCGCACAGCTCACGGGTACCAACCGACACAACCTGCAATCCGCACCATCGACCGCACACTCCGCCAATTCCGTCGCTCCGCTCGCCCAGGCGACATAACCTGTCGCCATGGCATCAGCGCAGCGCGTACCGACCGTCGTCGTCCTCGGTGGCGGGTCCTGGGGCACCACGGTGGCCTCGATCTGTGCGCGCCGCGGCCCGACGCTGCAGTGGGTGCGCTCCGCGGAGACCGCGGCCGACATCAACGAAAAGCATTGCAACAGCCGCTATCTGGGCGATGGGGTGGCGCTTCCCGAGACATTGCGGGCGACCACCGACTTCTCCGAGGCAGCCAACTGCGCCGATGTCATCGTGATGGGTGTGCCGTCGCACGGCTTCCGCAACGTGCTGGGTGAGCTGGCCAAGGAACTGCGGCCGTGGGTCCCGGTGGTGTCGTTGGTCAAGGGGCTCGAGCAGGGCACCAACATGCGCATGAGCGAGATCGTCGACGAGGTGCTGCCCGGGCACCCGGCCGGAATCCTGGCCGGGCCCAACATCGCCCGCGAGGTCGCCGAGGGGTACGCCGCCGCCGCGGTGCTCGCGATGCCGGACCAGCACCTCGCCGCGAATCTCGCGGGTCTGTTCCGTACCAGGCGTTTTCGCACCTACACCACCGACGACGTGATCGGTGTCGAGATGGCCGGGGCACTCAAGAACGTGTACGCCATCTCCGTCGGCATGGGGTACTCATTGGGCATCGGCGAGAACACCCGAGCGATGGTGATGGCGCGCGCGGTGGCCGAGATGTCCAAGCTCGGCGTCGCGATGGGCGGCAACCGGGACACTTTCGCGGGCCTGGCCGGCATGGGCGACCTGATCGTCACCTGTACCAGCCAGCGCAGCCGCAACCGGCACGTCGGCGAGCAGCTGGGCCAGGGCAAGACCGTCGACGAGATCATCGCCTCGATGAACCAGGTCGCCGAGGGCGTCAAGGCCGCCAGC
>Ga0070667_100000546_pt1 | contig 37542 bp, 34 predicted proteins | sample KBSS33metaG_FD_64659 | JGI IMG/M metagenome (GOLD analysis project Ga0070667, IMG submission 64659) | Switchgrass rhizosphere microbial communities from Kellogg Biological Station, Michigan, USA - KBS S3-3 metaG | ecosystem: Host-associated > Plants > Roots > Rhizosphere > Soil ...
TTCACTGGTTTCACGATCTGCTTCAGCCGCACATGATTTTGAATTTCTTGAAGCAACGATTCCCGATCTCCAGGCCGCCATGGCTGCGGGTCAGGTGAGCAGCAAGGATTTGGTGAAGGGTTACCTCGACCGCATCCAAGCGCTGAATTCTTTGCTTCACCCGGTCATCGAGACAAATCCAAATGCCATATCAATCGCGCAACATCTCGACAACGAACGTCGCAAGGGAACGGTTCGCGGCCCGCTTCACGGAATTCCCATTTTGGTCAAGGACAACCTCGCGACCGACGACAACATGCAAACCACGGCGGGCTCGCTCGCGCTGGTCAACAGCCACGTACCAGCGGATGCGGTGCTCGTAGCACAGTTGCGCGCGGCTGGCGCTGTAATTCTTGGCAAAGCGAATCTCTCGGAGTGGGCAAACTTCCGCGGATTTGCGCCGTTCAACGGTTGGAGCGCCCGCGGCGGTTTTACCCGCGATCCATACCTGCTGGATTTCGATCCCTGCGGCTCTAGTTCGGGATCAGCAGTAGCAGCAGCGACCAATTTCTGCGCGGCAACGGTCGGCACCGAGACTGACGGGTCGGTCGTCTGCCCGTCGGGCAACAACCTGATCGTTGGACTCAAGCCGACGGTGGGACTCGTTTCCCAAGACGGAATTATTCCGATCGCGCACAGCCAGGACACAGCTGGTCCCATGTGCCGCACTGTTACTGATGTTGCGGTTATGCTGGGCGTGATGCAAACGCCGGCAAGTGATTATACGCCGTTCCTCCAACGCGGAGCCCTGAACGGCGCGCGTATCGGCATCGACGAACGCTATTTCACGGAAGATTACGGCGGCGAGCCCGATCTGGTTGCGGTCGCGCAGCAAGGGCTTGATGTTATGCAGCAACTGGGAGCAATACTGGTCCTTACCGATACCGGCGATCCATTCGCTGACGACTTCAAGTTTTACGATGATGAACTCACGGTCCTGCTCTACGAGTTCAAGGGCCAGATCGCGGACTACCTCGCAACGCTTACTCATACAAACATGCGAACGTTGGCGGATCTGATCGCGTTCAACATCGCGCACTGCGAGGAAGAAATGAAATACTTCGGACAGGAGATTTTTGAGCTCTCCGAGCAGACCAGCGGGGACCTGACCGATCCGATTTATCTGGCGGCCAGAATGGCTAATTTGATCTTCGCGCAGGGAGGCATCAATGGAGCGCTGCAGAGGGACAAGCTCGATGCGATTGTTGCGCCAACTTACAGCTTCGCGTCATCACCGGCGGCAGTGGCAGGTTACCCCGACCTCTCAATTCCGGTAGGTCTAACACCTGAGGGTAAGCCAGCCGGTCTTTGGATGTACAGCGGGGCCCTGAGTGAAGGAACACTTATTGGTCTTGCCTACGATCTTGAGCAGGAGATTAGCCCGCGTTCGCAACCCGAGTTCCTTGGCGCTGTGCCACCAGAGCCACCTGATGCCGGCATCTGCTCCGGCCTGGGGTCGGCTACGCGGCCGCAACTCGTAAATGGGAGAGCGCGGATCGCACGTCACCTCGGGACGGGGAAAGCGTTCAACCGTTAATCGCTCGACCTCGGCGAGGAATTGTTGGACGATCGGCGCCAGGCTTCCGGCCCAGGCTACTCCGACAATACCGGCGAAAACCCTGGCAATGATGTGGTTAAGAGTCTTCTTACGAGAGAAACGTTCGTGGCAGAACTGCTTAAAGAAGCACGATTCGGAGGCCGTTGATCGCAATAAAGGCGGGACGTGAGACATTGGTTTCAACGACGGCTTGCCCACCAACCAAGCTGGCACTCAGAGACATATTTGTTAATCGACGTAATTTTGCGCGATCGGCATCTTGCGGCCGATGCCGAAGGCGCGACTGGTGACTCTTAACCCGGGAGCCGCCTGTTCGCGCTTGTATTCATTGAGATCAACACGCCGCTGCACCCAGTGGACGGTCTTCTCGTCGAACCCGTGGCTGATGATGTCGCGCGCGCTCAAATTTTCCTCGACGTAAAGCTGCAGAATCTGATCGAGAATTTCGTATGGCGGCAGTGTGTCCTGGTCTTTTTGATTTGGTTTCAACTCCGCGCTGGGCGCTTTTTCGATTGTCGATCTTGGAATGATTCCTGCGATCTCGGAGGTCGCCGCGGCGACCGAAGGCGAGTCGCCTTTTCGGCCTGTTCGCGCTGCATAATCGGAATTGATCCAGCACGCCAGCTCATAAACCATCGTTTTCGGGACGTCGCTGATCACTGCGAGCCCGCCTGCCATGTCGCCGTAAAGTGTGCAATAGCCGACGGCCAGTTCGCTCTTGTTTCCAGTGCTAACCACGAGGTGGCCGAACTTGTTCGAGAGTGCCATTAGCGTCATCGCGCGCAGGCGCGGCTGCATATTTTCCTCGGTCTCGTTTTCTGGCAGGCCTTTGAAGACTTCTTTGAACTGTGATTTGAAATCCTTGAACGCGTCGGTTATCGGAATCTGGAGAAATCTAATTCCGAGATTCTTGGCCAGTGCGCACGCGTCATCGATGCTGCCGCGCGAGGAGTAGGGACTGGGCATTGAGACGCCGGTCACGTTCTCCGCGCCTAGCGCATCGACCGCGATCACCGCGGTGACTGCGGAATCGACTCCACCGCTGAGGCCGACTACGGCCGAATGGAAGTTGCACTTGCGAAAATAATCGCGGACTCCCAGCGAAAGCGCAGCAAACAGTTGCTCCGGCGTTTTGCCTTCGTGGAATTCAATCGCCGCGGGCGAATCCGTATCGACGATTCTCTCATCTTCACGGAACGCGGCTAGTTGCGCGATCAATTTGCCGGCAGCATTCACCGCGAAGGAATTGCCATCGAACACCAGTTGATCGTTGCCGCCGACGAGATTGCAATGGCAGATTGGGCGTTGATGCGCTCGCGCGAGCCCCGCCACCATCTCGTAGCGAATCGCCGGTTTATGCAAGCTAAACGGCGACGAGCTTAGATTGACGATGATCTCCGCGCCTTGCTGCACCAGACTGCGCACCGGTTCGACATCGTAGAATGGTCGCGGCAGGTAATGTTCTGTCCAAATATCTTCGCAAATGGTCACGCCAATTTTTTTCCCATGCACCTCAACCGGCTCGACGTGGCGGGGCGGCTCGAAATAACGGTCCTCGTCGAAAACATCGTAAGTGGGCAAAAGAGATTTGTAAGTTTTGCGGATCGGCTTGCCTCGCTCGAGCAAAGCAGCGGCATTGCGAAATGGTTTGCCGCGTCCCTCGTTGCGATCGACAAACCCAACCAGCAACGCCGCCGTGCCCACGCGGGCGTGCAACTTTTCGAGCAAGGCGAGATTCTGGGAAACGAAGCGCGACTTGAAAACGAGATCCTGCGGAGGATATCCGGTGGTCGCCAACTCCGGCGTCAGCACCAATTCCGCGCCTGCCGCAGCGAGACGCTCATAAGCGCCAATGATCAGCTCACAATTACCGCCCAAATCGCCCACGGTCGCGTTGATCTGAGAAAAACCAATCTTCATATCGCGCTAGGGCAGATTATGCGCAACCTCGCAAGCGGCAAATCGCGAAGTACTAAAGCGGATCAAAGAAACGGGAGACATCTTCTTTGCGATTAGTGATCGCGAGTGGATTCGCGATGGTGCAGCCGTGCATGTCAGCATGGTTGGATTCGACGACGGTAGCCTAACGGACCGAATGATCGACAGTCATTCGGTTCAGACCATCAATGCGAATTTGACTGCTGGCATTGACACACCAAGACGATACGGCTGCGTGCGAACCTGAATCGGTGCTTCATCGGTTCGAAAAAAGCTGGCGAATTCGAGATCGAGGAAAAGAAAGCCGTCTCATGGCTAAACCTCCAGGATCCGCACGGCAGGCCGAATTCAGATGTCCTGCGAAGATTTAGTCGCCTGTCGCGGATTCCTGCGAAAGACCAACCAAAGCTATATGCCAGAGAGACAGGGGTTCGAACTCCTACGTCTCCGATAAGAATCGGGCGCTCTGTCCAGTTGACCTAAGTGTGCGTGTTTTTAGCAATACAATTTTAGTAAGTCGCTGCGTTCGGTCATAAAATTTCGGTGATTGCGGAAGCCGATTCCGTCGTTGTTGAAGGGTGATCTGTTGGCAGCGCCGGCGAATCGCCCATAACTCGCGCAGTTTACTCCAGAATGTCTCTTTCATGATGGTACGGCTTTACTCATTCAGTGAACTCGCGCTGGCAGGACGGGGCCGCAGCGTTTGCCTCACTCGTCGCTCTCTTCAGAATTCTCGCGGATTGTTGAATCATGCCTTCTCGATGAGCCTTTCTGAATGTTTTCATCGAGCTTCTTCTGCTGATCAGGTGTGAGCAGCGGCCGGATCTGCGACGCCATACTGTCCATCACCGCTTTGGTTTTCTGCATCGCCTCCCGGCGAATAGCGGCGATCTTTGGTTTGGCCTGATCGACAATCGGCTGAACTTTTGTCTGTTGCTCAGGCGTCAGATTTAGATCCTGTGTCAATCGTTCAACCGTAAATCTTTTTCCGTGCCCGCGGCCACCGCCGCCAGGTTCACGTTGGGCTTGCACTGTGACAAAGCCGGCAAGCGCGATCACGCTGGCGGCTATAACTGTTAATAGGTTTCGTTTCATAGTTTACGTTTCAGTTTGTTGTTCCGCTGCTTAGTTTTGCGCTTCAGTAGCTAATGACCGACAACGAGTCTCGCTGGTTACATTTTTGTTCTGATTTGGATGCGCCTTTGCCCCAGTCGTCGGTAATTCTATGAGGGCAAAATAGCAACTGCGAGACCAAGTCTCGGGAGTGGCTAAGTAGCTCCTCAATTCTCCGTAAATAATGCGCAACAGGCTTATCAGCAAGCCGTGCTCGAACTCGTCCAGACCCCAGGGCAATCGCTATGCGGACACGGCTGCGACGCTCTTCCAGGCTCTGGGCACCGTATGGCGGAATCGCTCGGAACTCACCAAGAATTAGTCAGGGCCAACATCGGCAGTAAAACTGCGTGCGCTTCGGGCGCAGCATGTTTAAAGAATCAACGTGAAGGTTCTCTTCCTGACGAACGAATATCCGCCGCACATTTACGGAGGTGCCGGCGTTCATGTTGGTTATCTCTCACGTGAACTGGCTAAAGCGATGGCGGTGGAAGTGCGGTGTTTCGGCGATCAGCGGATTGAGGAAGGAAATCTAAAAGTTACTGGGTTCGAACTCGACACGAGTGGTTTCACCTGCCCCGAGCCGTTGAAATCGGCTTTCGGCGCGGTGCGCCGTTGCACCGATTTCAATACAATGAACATTGATGCCGACATCGTCCATTGCCATACGTGGTACAGCCATTTCGGCGGGATTCTGGCGAGAAAGAATTACGGAATTCCACTCGTGATCACAGTGCACTCGCTCGAACCACTTCGGCCGTGGAAACGGGAGCAGCTCCGCGGTGGATACGATTTCTCGCTTTGGATTGAGAAGACTGCTTTAGAAATGGCCGATGCGATCATCGCCGTTTCGGGGGAAACCAAGCGCGACATCGAACGGTTGTTTGATGTCGGTCCCGCGCGTGTGCATGTGATTCACAACGGGATCGACCCGGAGGAATATCACAAGGTCAGTTCGACAGAAGCACTCAGACGCCATGGAATTGATCCAGGCAAGCCGTACTTGCTCTTTGTCGGCCGAATAACGCGCCAAAAGGGGATTGTCTATCTTGTCCGCGCCATTCCGTACATGGACCCGGATTTTCAGATCGTGCTTTGTGCAGGCGCGCCCGATACGCCCGAGATCGCCGAGGAAATGAAGGATGCCGTCGAGAGCGCGATGAGAAACCGCTCTGAGATTATCTGGATCGACGAGATGGTGGACCGAAATGCAGTTATTGAGCTTTATTCGCACGCGGCCGTCTTTTGTTGTCCCTCGATTTACGAGCCGTTTGGCATCATCAACCTTGAAGCAATGGCGTGCGAAACCGCGGTCGTCGCGAGCGCAGTGGGCGGAATCAAGGAAGTCGTTGTGGACGGTGAGACCGGTTTCCTGGTTCCGCTTGAGCAAATGAAGGAGAGCCCATTCGAAGCGCCTAATCCGGCAAAATTTTCACGCGATCTTGCCGCAAAAATCAACGAGCTAATGAAAAATCGGCAACTGCGGGAGAAATTTGGAAAAGCCGGCCGCAAACGCGCCAAAGAAAACTTTAGTTGGGCGGCAATTGCGGCGAAAACAAAGGCTCTTTATGCAACGTTGCAGCGTTGAAGCGTTTTAAGATGTGGCACCATTCCGCTTCAACGCTTCAACATTTTAACGATTCAACCTCGCGAAGGAAATGTTCATCGATCGAATCAAAGTATTTGCGCAAGCCGGCAAAGGCGGCCGTGGATGCGTGAGTTTTCGGCGGGAGAAATTTGTGCCCAAAGGTGGACCGGATGGCGGCGATGGCGGACGCGGCGGCGACGTCGTTCTGCGGGCGGATCGGCATGTCGATAATCTATCCAGTCTTTTTTACGAGCCTCTGATCAAGGCCAGGAACGGCGGCCATGGCCAGGGCAAGAAAATGCATGGTCGCTCGGCTCCACCAAAGACCGTGAAGGTCCCGGCGGGCACAATCGTTTACCCAGTTCGGGAGGATGAAGACAGGGAAACCGGAAATCAGAAATCAGAAATTCTAGTTGTCGATCTTACGCGGGATGGCCAGGAATTCGTTCTCTGTCACGGCGGCGCTGGCGGGAAGGGCAACGTGCATTTCAAAAGTTCACGTAACCGCGCCCCGCGCCAATACACTGAGGGCGAGGAAGGCGAGCAGGGTCATTTCCTCCTCGAGCTGCGCACGATTGCGGATGCTGCACTGGTCGGTTATCCGAACGCGGGCAAATCGACGTTGCTCCGGAAAATCTCGGCAGCGCGTCCAAAGGTGGCAGCGTATCCGTTTACGACGCTGCATCCGATTATCGGCGTGGTGGAGTTTCCCGATTATCGACGGGCGACGATTGCCGATATCCCCGGTTTGGTTGAAGGCGCGCACCTTGGTCTTGGACTCGGGCACGAATTTTTGCGCCACATCACGCGCTGCCAAATCTTGTTGTTCGTTATTGATGTTGCCGGAAGCGAAGGCCGAAACCCAACTGAGGACTTGCGAAACCTTCGGCGCGAGATCGATCTATACGATCCATTGTTGTCAAAACGGCCATGGTATATTATCGCGAACAAAATGGATTTAGCCGCGGCGCGAGAAAATCTTAGGACGTTGCAAAATCGATTTTCAACTGTCGAAATTGGCGCAGTTTCGGCGCAAACAGGTGAGGGGATGGATGAGTTGAAAGCGAAATTGGAGAAATGGCTGGAAAGCGCCTGGCGCAAACGGCCAGTCGAGTGTAATTAAAACTGGCAGGGCTTCCTCGGGCGATTAAAGTTGGACAAGCCCAAAATCCCTAGCAAACTGGGCACTCTATCATGGGTAGATTAGTTATAGCGAGCTATTGTACCAGCTTTCTGAAGTCGGAGATGTTGCATATTTACCGGCAAGTGAAGTCGCTTCGCGGAGTCGACACGTTCGTGGTTACCAAGGAAGTCCAGAATGCTCAGCGATTTCCTTTTCACAATATAGAAGTTATTCCGAAGCGACGCACCAACCTGCTAGCGCACGGTTGGCTGAAATTCGTGGAGCGGCGCCCACCGATTGTTTACCGGGGTGAGTATCAGACACTCGATTCGCTATTGGCGCGGCATGGCGCCGATCTCATGCACATCTATTTTGGGCACACCGGCGTCCACCTGCTTCCATTCATTCAGCAGTGGGATAAACCGTGCGTTGTGTCCTTCCATGGAGCTGATGTGGCACATAAGGAGGATATTAAGGATTATCCGGCCAAGTTGCGCCTTCTCTTTGACGCTGTTCCGCTGTTGTTTGCGCGATCCCAATCGCTGGCCGATCGGCTAATCCACTTGGGCTGTCCGCCCGAGAAGCTCCGAATTAATCGAACTGGAGTTCCACTAAAAGAGTTTCCTTTTGTAGATCGGCAGCCGCCCCCGGATGGCAACTGGAGAATAGTCCAGGCATGCCGATTGATTCCGAAAAAAGGCGTGGCGACAAGCTTACGCGCATTCGCGATTTTTAAGAAAGACAATCCGCAAGCGGAATTTTTCATTGCCGGCAAAGGGCCGCTGCAGCGGGAATTAGAGATGCTGGCTGCCGGGCTCGGCATTTTCAAAGACGTTCATTTTCTCGGTTTTCTGTCACAACCAAAACTGCTCGAGCTCTACAGCAGCGTGCACCTGTTTGTGCATCCGAGCGAAACGTCACCGAATCAGGATCAGGAAGGCGTACCAAATTCACTTCTCGAAGCGATGGCGACCGGTTTGCCCGTGGCAGCGACGCGGCACGGTGGCATCCCGGAAGCGGTCGAGCACGGTCGCACCGGATTGCTGGTGCCCGAGGAAGATCACGTTGCCTTGGCGAATGCCATGCAGGAAATCACACATTCACCGGGGTTTCTCAGCGAGATGGGATTGCGCGCGCGCGCCGCGGTCATTGATCGATTCGAGCAGGAGGCGCAAATCGATCTGTTGGAATCGTTTTACAAAGAAGCGATCGCCATGAATGCCGCCGCCGAGCCGTCGAAATCCGAGCCGATCACTCGATTTGCTCCAGAGTTTGCCGAGCACGCGCCGGCAAAATGAGGTCGGATTGAGATTTTGTTTGTCATCCGGCGCAAAACGCGCTTTGATATGCGCGTCCAGGTTGTAAGCCGGGGCGGCTTTTTCGCCAGAGTCCCGCGATTGCGTGATGAAGGCGAATGACCTTGGCAGGCTGGCATCACCGATGCTGGCTACAGCTGTGCTTACAAAAATGCGCTACCGTTGTTTACTGATGTCGATCCTGGCGTTGGCCTCCAGCGTAATGCTTGCCACGTCGACCTTTGCAGCCGAAGCGGGCACGACTGAACACGAGGGCGTCTCGTTGAAACCGCAGATGCTCGTTCATTTCGGCGGCTTCGGAATCACAAACTCGATGCTGGTGACCTGGCTAGTCGCCGCCGGAATCATCGTTTTTTCACAAATCGCAACCCGGCGGGTTAAGGCCATCCCCAGCGGAATTCAAAATTTTTGGGAGTGGTTGGTTGAGGGTTTGCACAGTTTTTTGGAAAACATCATCGGCCGTGAGTTGGTGGCCAAAGGATTTTGGTTTTTTGCCACGATTTTCATTTTTATTCTGTTCGTGAACTGGTTCGGACTGATTCCGGGAATCGGAACAATCGGCTGGGGTCACTACGACGGTTCGGGAAATTTCCATGTCGATCGGCCGTTGCTGCGCGGTGGCAACGCGGATCTGAACATGACGACCGCAATGGCGGCCATCTTTTTCGTGATGTGGTTTGTCTGGGCGATTCAGGCCAACGGCGTCGGAGGATTCTTGAAAGAATTGTTTGGCCCAAAAGGTGAGACGACCGGAATCGTGAAGATCCTGATGGTCGTCATTTTTTTCGCCGTCGGCTGGCTCGAAGTGATTTCGATTCTATTTCGACCGATTGCGCTCAGTTTTCGATTATTCGGGAACATCTACGCTGGCGAAAGCATTCTCGAAGCGATGTCCACGATGAATCCGTGGCTGTCACCGATCCTGCCCATTCCGTTCTATTTTCTCGAAGTGCTTGTGGGATTTGTGCAGGCGCTCGTTTTCATGCTGCTCACTGCGGTTTTCACAATGTTGATTGCAGAACATCAGGAGGGACCGGAGCACGCACACTGATTTTTCGACGATCTCGTGACGAGATCGCAAAACCAACTAAGAAAAATATGATACTACCAATACTAGCAGAACTGGGCGGAAGCATTCACGTCGGCCTTGCCGCGATGGGCGTCGGAATCGGAATCGGCTTGACCGGCCTCGGAATGACCACCGCGGTCGGTCGCAATCCCGGTGCGTTCACGCAAGTGCTCGTGCACGGAATTCTCGCCATCGCGTTGACCGAGGCGATCGTTTTCTACGCGCTGTATCTCGTTCACTAATCTTCACCGGGAAGGCAATCAATGTTGCGCCCGAAACTTAGTTTATGAACCTGATAATTGCCGCCAGCAGCGGAGGCGTAACCGACATCTTGCGCGAAACAGCCGATACGTTCGGCTGGAACTGGAAGCTGTTTCTGTCGCAGGTTATTAGCTTCTGCATTGTTGCGTTCCTTTTGCAACGATTCGCTTACAAACCGATCCTTGCTCTGCTGGAAGAGCGCCGGCGCAAGATCGAAGAAGGCCAGCTCAACGCGGAGAAAATCAAAAAAGAACTGGCCGAAGCAGAAAAGCGTTACCAGGAAATTTTGGCAAAGGCGAATGCGGACGCTCAAAAAATGATTGATGAGGCGCGCGAAAGCGCCGCGCACCTGTCTGAGCGCAAGCAGCAGGAAGCGATTACTGCCGCGGAGCAAATCATTGCCAAGGCGCGCGAGGCCAGTGCGATTGAGCACGAGCGTACAATGGAATCCTTAAAGCGCGAGCTTGGGCGCCTCGTAGTTGATACCACGGCCAAAGTGGCAGGGAAGGTGTTAACGCCGGAGGATCAACGTCGTTTGCAGGATGAAGCAGCTCGTCAGTTGGCCTGATGAAGATCAACAAGGAAATTCGCCGGCTCTCGCGTGCAATGCTTCGGGCAAGTTTTACGGACGGCCAACTCGACCGGGGGAGAATTGCGTCGCTTGTCGATTCACTTATCGAGAAAAAACCGCGTCATTACATCGACGCCCTGAAAAATTACAGTCGTCTGCTTCGGCTCGAATTGGAAAAGCGCCAGGCCAGAGTTGAGTCAGCGAGTGAAGTGGATTCCGCGACGAGTTCGGAGCTCGTTACCAATTTAAAAAGGAAATACGGCAGCGACCTGACGACCGAGTTCGTCGTTAATCCAGAGCTTCTTGGCGGAATGCGTATTCGTGTTGGGAGCGATGTGTGGGACGGAACGGTGCGCAACCGGCTCGAACGTCTTCAACAAGAACTTTAATCAAGGCAAAATCATGAGCAGCATACTCGAAGAAATCGAAACGAAAATTGAAGGGTTAAAAACATCGACAACCAAGAGCAATGTTGGCGTCGTGCGCGAAACGGGGGATGGCGTTGCGCGCATCGAAGGTCTGAGTGACGTCATGCTCAACGAGATGATCGAATTTCCAAACGGAGTATTCGGTCTTGCGTTGAACCTCGAAGAAACTGAAGTCGGCGCAATTCTGATGGGCGACAACACGTTGGTTGAAGAAGGCGACGAAGCCAAAACGACAGGCCGACTTCTTTCCGTTCCCGTGGGCAAGGCGCTGTTGGGCCGCGTGGTGAACACGCTCGGGCAGCCTCTCGACGACAAAGGCCCGATCAAAACCGAGACGTTTTATCCCCTTGAAAAAATTGCACCGGGCGTGATCAAACGGCGCAGCGTGAATCAGCCGGTGCAAACCGGTATCATGCCGATCGACGCCATGATTCCGATCGGTCGTGGTCAGCGCGAGTTGATTATCGGTGACCGCGCAACTGGTAAAACAACCATTGCAATCGACACCATCATCAGCCAGGCCCGATTGAACAAAGCTGCGGAAGACGCGAAGGACAGCAATTATCGGCCGCTCTACTGCATTTACGTCGCAGTTGGCCAGAAAAATTCCAACGTGGCGCGAGTGCTCAATACTCTCGAGAAAGAAGGCGCCATACCTTACACGACAATCATCTCTGCGCCTGCATCCGACACGGCGACTAATCAGTATCTGGCGCCGTTCGCTGGCGCCGCGATGGGCGAATGGTTCATGGACAATGGAATGGATGCGCTCATTATTTACGACGATTTGTCGAAGCACGCAGTGGCTTATCGGCAGGTTTCGCTAGTGCTAAAGCGGCCGTCGGGTCGCGAGGCTTATCCGGGCGATGTATTTTACTTGCACTCGCGATTACTCGAACGCGCCGCACGCATGAGCGATGAATTCGGCGGCGGCTCATTAACCGCGTTACCGATAATCGAGACCCAGGCTGGCGACGTTTCTGCCTACATTCCCACAAACGTGATCTCGATTACGGACGGGCAAATCTACCTCGAGACTGATTTGTTCTATCAAGGTGTGCGGCCGGCGATTTCAGTAGGACTCTCTGTCAGCCGTGTCGGATCGGCCGCCCAGATCAAGGCGATCAAGCAGGTCGCCGGCAAGGTGAAACTCGATCTGGCGCAATACCGCGAGTTGGCTGCATTCGCGCAGTTTGGCTCCGATCTGGATGCCGCGACGAGGGCGCGACTCGATCGCGGTCAACGCATTGTCGAGCTTTTTAAACAAAAACAGTACAACCCGATTCCGGTGGAAGAGCAGGTGGCGGTGATGTGGGCGTTGCAAAATGGGTACCTCGATGCTGTTCCAGTCGATCGCGTCAAGGAATACCAACTTAAGCTTCAGGATTGGCTGCAAACGCGGAAAGCAGCATTGCTAGGGGCGATCGGCGAGAAAAAGGAGCTCGACAAAGACCTCGAGTCGCAATTGAAAGCGGCGCTCGACGAATTTAAGACCACCTGGCGGTAATCTAACTAGGCGTTTAGATGGCGAACACGCAGGACATACGGCGCCGAATCAAATCGATCCGCAACACCGCGCAAATCACCAAAGCAATGCAAATGGTGGCTGCGTCCAAGATGCGTAAAGCACAGCAACATGCCCTCGCCGGACGCCCTTACGCAGCAACGATGAATAAGGTTTTCGTCTCGTTGCAAAAACGGACGGATCCCAGATTCCATCCGCTTCTTGCCGTTCGCCCACTGGAAAAGGAGCTGGTTTTAATCATCAGCACAGACAAGGGACTCTGCGGAGCGCTGAACACAAATCTGTTTCGTGAAGCGTCGAACTTTGACCAGACGAAAACAGCTTTTGTGGTGACCGGGAAAAAAGCGCGACAATTTATCGCTCGAACAAAGCGCGAATTATTGGCTGATTTTGAATTGAAAGACTCACCCAGCTTCGTTGAAGCAAAGCCGATCTCGAAGTTTTGCATGGAAAAATTCCTGAGGCGCGAGGTGGACAAAGTCTCCGTGCTCTACACGCATTTTATCAACACAATCAATCAGCGCACGGTCGTGGAGACATTACTGCCGATCAGTAGTTTTGATTTGCCGAAGAGCGAAGCCGCTCAAGCTGAAAATGAAGGTGTCGATCCGATGATAGGCTACGTATTCGAGCCTAACGCCGAGGTCGTCCTCGATTCGATGCTGCCGTATTATGTTTCCTACCAGGTTTTTCAGATGATCCTCGACGCGCGCGCGTCCGAGCACAGCGCGCGGATGGTGGCGATGAAGAACGCCACCGATAACGCGAATCAATTTATCAAGGATCTCACGCTCGAATACAACAAGATGCGTCAGGCTAGCATCACAACCGAGCTGCTCGAGATCGCCACGGCGCAAATGGCGCTCGGTGGCTAGTAAAGCTTTATGAATAACGGAAACATAGTTCAAGTAATCGGTCCCGTAGTGGATGTGGAATTTCCGGACGAAAAGAAGCTGCCGAAAATCTACAACGCCCTAGAAATTGAGTACGAAGTGAATGGCAACCCAACGAAGTTGACCCTTGAAGTGCAACAACATCTCGGCGAAAGCTGGGTGCGCTCCATCGCAATGTCTTCGACGGAAGGGTTGAAGCGCGGAATGAGTGTGACCGATACTGGTGGCCCGATCACCGTACCAGTAGGCGAGGCGGTGCTTGGCCGTCTCTTTAACGTTACCGGCGACGCGATTGATAACCGCGGCACGGTGAACTACACCAAGCGTTACCCCATCCATCGCTCGGCGCCGACGCTCATGGAGCAAGACACAACGGCAAAGATCCTGGAAACAGGGATCAAGGTGATCGATCTTGTTTGCCCATTCACAAAAGGCGGCAAAGTCGGCGCATTTGGCGGCGCAGGCGTCGGCAAGACTGTTGTGATCCAGGAGTTAATCAACAACATCGCCATGAAACATGGCGGCGTTTCCATCTTTGCCGGGGTAGGGGAACGGAGCCGCGAAGGCAATGATCTTTACAAGGAAATGAGCGAGGCGGGCGTGATCGATCAAAAAGACCTGTCGAAGTCGAAAGTAGGGATGGTTTTCGGTCAGATGAACGAACCGCCGGGCGCGCGTTTACGCGTTGCGCTATCTGCGCTCGCAATGACCGAATACTTTCGCGACGAGCGCAACCAAGACGTGCTGCTGTTTATCGACAACATCTTTCGATTCTCGCAAGCGGGCTCGGAAGTCTCAGCGTTGCTGGGCCGAACACCAAGCGCGGTTGGTTACCAACCTACGCTAGCTGCTGAGATGGGCGATTTACAGGAGCGAATTACATCGACAAAGAAGGGATCGATCACTTCGTTCCAGGCAGTCTATGTCCCAGCAGACGATCTCACTGATCCCGCGCCGGCAAACACTTTCGCGCACTTGGATTCGACCATCGTGCTTGAGCGGTCCATCGCCGAGCTCGGAATTTATCCTGCGGTCGATCCGCTGGCATCCACATCGAAAGCGCTGGCGCCGGAGATTGTCGGCGAGGAGCATTATGACGTTGCAAGCGGCGTGCAGCGTGTTTTGCAGCGTTACAAGGATTTGCAGGACATTATCGCGATTCTCGGAATGGATGAATTAAGCCCGGAGGACAAGGTCACTGTTCAGCGCGCACGCAAGATTCAGCGGTTCCTTAGCCAGCCCTTCCACGTGGCAGAGGTTTTCACCGGCTATAAGGGCCAATATGTTCCGGTTGTGGAAACAGTACGCGGTTTCAAGGAAATTCTGGACGGCAAACATGACGACGTGCCCGAGCAAAATTTCTATATGAAGGGCGGAATCGAGATGATCAAAGAGAGTTAAAATGTTGAAAAGTTGCATCGTTAAAATGTTCGGCGGCGGGTCCCGTTTTAATTTTGTAACTCTTGTAACCTTGTAACTTTAATCAATGGCCACCCTGAAGCTCGAGATTGTAACACCTGAGGAAAAAATTTACTCCGAAGACGTGGAGATGGTCACGTTGCCGGGTTCGGAAGGAGAGCTGGGAGTCTACCCTAAACACGTCCCGCTACTAACGACCTTGGTGCCAGGTGAGCTGCGTGTCCTGAAAAACGGCCGCGAAACGGCGATGGCGATAGGCGAAGGTTTTGTCGAAATTAAGGCCGACGCTGTGTCGGTTTTAACTGACATGGCGCTTGAATCCGAGAAGATCGACATTACGGCGGCCGAGGCCGCTGTCGAGCGCGCCAAAGCGGCGATGAAAGAAGATCAGACCCCAGAACAGGTGGCTGCCATTCAAGCGTCGCTGCAAAAAGCGCTTGCTCAGTTGCACGTCAAACGGCGCCGCCACGGGTAAATGAAGCCCCGTCATTCCGAGCTACGTCGAGGAATCCCGTGGAGCTATATTTTGGGCTTCAACGCGGGATTCTTCGACTTCGCTTCGCTCCGCTAAGAATGACGAGTCCCGACACTCTGGGAATCATCGCCGGAAACGGCGTGTATCCTCGGCTGCTTGCTGATGCGGCACGAAAAGCCGGTGTAAAAAAAATCATTGCCGCCGCATTTACCGGTGAGACCGATCCGGCGCTTGCTCAACATGTCGATATCATCGAGTGGATGCGCGTCGGACAATTGAATCGGCTCTTGAAGTTTTTTGATCAAAACAAAGTTCATCATGCCATTATGGCCGGGCAAATCGCACCGGGGAATCTTTTCGATCTGCACCCGGACTGGAAAGCGCTCCTTCTGCTGGGAAAACTAAAGCAGCGAAATGCAGAAACAATCTTTGCGGCCATCGCTGATGAACTGATGAAAGTAGAAGTCGACCTTCTGCCGGCCACGACGTTCCTCGAAGATCAACTCGCACCGGCAGGATTGATTGCGGGACCAAAGTTATCGCGTCGCGAGGAAGAAGATGTCGAACTTGGCTGGAAAACGGCGAAGGAAATTGCCCGGCTCGACATCGGCCAGACTGTAATCGTGAAGGACGGAACGATTCTCGCGGTCGAAGCTTTCGAAGGCACCAACAACGCGATTACGCGTGGTGGCGCACTCGCGCACAAAGGTGCGGTCATGGTCAAGGTCGCCAAGCCAAATCAAGACATACGATTCGACGTTCCGGTAATCGGCGTTGAAACAATTCATATCGCGGGAGGAGCGAAGTTGCGAGTCGTGGCGGCCGAGGCGGGAAGAACCTTGTTGCTCGAGCGCGATCAAATTGTTGATCTTGCCGAACGCGCGAGAATTTCGATCGTCGCTCGGTAGTTGCAATCGGTAGTCGAAAATCTACAGTCTAAAATTCCGTTTCGGGGTCTTAGCTCAGTTGGTAGAGCGCCTCAATGGCATTGAGGAGGTCACGGGTTCGAATCCCGTAGGCTCCAAAGCTTCAGCCGTGGAGCCGATATCCGACAGAAAGGGATTCACTATTGGATGCACTAGCGGGAGCGTAATCCCGTAGGCTCCAAAATTTTTCGCGAGATCTCACGCCTTTCCAATGTGGCCGTAGAATATTCCATGCGGATCGAGAGAGGGAAAGATGTAAAGACATATCTCACTTGCTGCCCACCTCTGTTCTGAACTCGCTTTGCATTATCTTCAAGATTAGAAAATGGCAAGTTAATGCACTATCGTTTCTTTAGCGTTGGAAAAAATCTCCTGCTACTTTTTTTCTGGCACCGACCATTGTCGTTTCTATGATTCGTCACGAATAGCTCTCATTTGAGATTTACAATGCGAGTACCGCATCGTGAGCAAAGACTGCAGGAGACAACGTGCCGAACTACAATTGGAAAAGTTTCCCCGGCTCAGCCGCCAACATGATTTTGGGGGTGATCGGCCTGCTCATTTCGGCGGGCCCAGTAGTCGGTGAAAATACAAGCGACTGGGTAACCGGCTTGTCGCGGGAATCCATTCATGTGAGAGCGTGGCCGGGCGGCAAAAAGGTCGCGGTCTGCTTCATTTTTTATATCGAGGTGTGGGGTTTTGGGCACGGCCCCAATTTTCGGCCCGATATGGTGGCGCGGGACCCGGATGTTGTTGATGAGTCGTTTCGTCAATACGCGATAGAATGGGGTATTCCTCGGGTCGGCAGGCTCTTTAATGAACAAGGGATGCCGTTGAGCATTGCCTTGAATGCGCTGTTTCCTGAGAAGAATCCCGATGTCTGGAAGCAATTTCGTTCCTTGATGCCAAAGGCGCCTATCATCGCACACGGTATGAACAACTCGACCGAGCTCCTTCCGCTTGGACGTGGCATCGATGAGCAGGAAGCCTACATTCAACGCACACTGGATTTGATCGAGAAGGATACGGGCGTGAGGTCCCGTGGATGGACAAGCCCAAGCGTATACCCCAATGCAGATACATTTACAGCCACAGCCGCGAAAGGCATTGCCTATTCCCTCGACGGCATGGACTCAGATATCCTGTCTCGCCTCAGCACCAAGTCAGGACCGCTGGTCTTGATTCCTTATCCGGCAGTCACAGTTGATATGGGGCAATATCTGTCGCGCTTCAAAGAGCCAGGTGATATGGAGCGCTTGTGGATCGACTATGTAACCGAACTGGCCCGCGAAGCTGAGAGTCATCCCGAGCGTGAGGCCACGGTCGTCGCAATAGGCATCCATCCGTTTGTGATCGGGACGCCCAGTGGCACGGCGGCGTTGCGCCGCGTTCTCGAAAATTTCAAAGATCAGAAGCTTGTCTGGGTCACAGACGTTGAAGCGGTACTGAAGGTTGCGGACGAGAAGCAGTAGTTAGAACGCGACCAATGTAGCGTCGCCGCTTTTGTAGTCTCGAGGAACGTGCGCGACCGGGGTCGGCCAATCCCCGCGCCAAAGAAAATTCTTTACATCTTTTCCGAGTTTTTGCATAAACCGGACTTTTCCTCCCCCTGAACAAGTGGATCTAAATACAATTACTGAGGTTCGGCGTCCCGCGAGCGCGGATGCAGTCACAAAATGGGAAAATGGTTTTGCCTGGCTCGCCGGCGGAACCTGGCTTTTTTCGGAACCGCAGGTAAACACCCACACTCTCATCGATCTTGAGACGCTCAAGTGGCCCGCGCTTCAAGCGTCGGAGGATGGATTAGAGATTGCCGCTACTTGCAGAGTTGTCGAACTCGATCGATTCGTGGAGAAAGCGCCACCCGATTGGATTGCGGCGCCGCTTTTCCGCGAATGTTGTCGCTCGTTCCTTGCATCTTTCAAAATCTGGAATGAAGCGACTGTCGGCGGGAACATCTGCATGTCGCTGCCGGCCGGCCCGATGATTTCACTTACTACGGCGCTGGAAGGCGTTTGCACACTTTGGCCGCGTAGCGGAAAGCCGCGCGACGTGCCTGTGATTGAATTTGTCACCGGCAATCACGCCAATGTTCTCGCGCCGGGAGAGCTCCTGCGCAGCATTCATCTTCCAGCTAGCGCGCTTAAGAAAAGCTTTGCGTTTCAACGTTTCACTTTGACGCACCTCGGACGCTCGGAAGTGCTGCTGATCGGGACGCGCTGTCCGGAACAACAAACCTTTCTGCTCACCATCACTGCCGCGACACTCCGGCCGGTGCAGCTCCGGTTCAAAAGTGTTCCGTCCGCGAGCGAGGTAAAGGATGCTATCGACCAGGCTGTGCCGTTCGATCTTTACCTCGACGATACGCACGGTTCGCCTGCGCACCGCCAGCATCTCACTTACTACTTCGCGGAAGAAATTCGCCAAGAGTTGTCGGTTTAGAAATTCGCCATGACCTACAAAATCAATGGACAGACTTTCGACGCCGAGCCGCGCCCCGGCCAATGCCTGCGCACCTTCGTGCGTGATCTGGGATGGTTCGGCGTAAAAAAGGGCTGCGATGCAGGCGACTGCGGTGCGTGCACCGTTTGGCTTGACGGAAAACCGGTCCACAGCTGCCTCGTGCCGGCGTTTCGTGCGGAAGGACGTGAGGTTAAAACCATCGAAGGTCTTGCCTCCGACGGGGCGCTTCACCCGATGCAGCAGGCGTTCCTCAATGCGCAGGCATTCCAGTGCGGGTTCTGCGCCGCGGGCATGATCATGACGTCCGCGAGTCTTTCCAAGGAGGAGAAGAAGGACCTTCCATTCCGTCTCAAGGGCAATCTCTGCCGGTGCACCGGCTACCACGCCATCGAGGATGCGTTGGCAGGCGTCGGCCACGTCGAACAAGATCGCGTCGGCCACGTCTGCGGTACCAGCCTGCAAAATCCGCTCGCCCATTCGATTGTTACCGGCACGGCCCGCTACACCGCTGACGTGAAGATGGACGGAATGCTCCATCTCAAGGTCCTGCGTTCGCCGCACGCCCACGCAAACATTGTCGCGATCCGCACGGAAAAGGCTCGCGCCCTGCCGGGTGTTCATGCGGTCTTCACGTGGGAGGATGTTCCACAGCGCCCTTACACCTCGGCGCTGCACGACGATTACCGTGTCGATCCCGACGACACATTCATTCTGGACAAGGTCGCGCGTTTTGTCGGTCAGCGAGTGGCCGCCGTCGTCGCCGATACAGAAGGCATTACCGAAGCAGCCTGCCGGCTTATCGAGGTGGATTACGAAGTTCTTCCCGCGGTTTTCGATCCTGAAAAGGCCATGCTGCCTGGCGCGCCAGTGTTGCATCACAAGGATGCAGACTCTCGTATCCAGCGGCCGGGCCAGAATATTTTCGTCGAGATCGAAAGCGAATATGGCGACGTCGAAAAAGGTTTCGAGGAAGCGGACGTGATTATCGATCGCACCTATTTCACCAACAAGATTCAGCACGCGCATCTTGAGACGCACCAAGCCATCGCCTACCAAAGCGAGGACGGGCGGATGCACGTGCGCACGAGCTCGCAGGCACCGTTCCAAACTAAGGCGAAGCTCGTGTACCTCTTCGGAATGTATCCCGAGAAAGTTCACGTTTACACCGAGCGTGTTGGCGGCGGATTCGGCGGCAAGCAAGAGATGTTGTGCGAGGAATTATGTGTGCTCGGCGCGTTAAAAACGGGACGCCCGGTGAAATGGGAGTTTACGCGCGAGGAGGAATTCATCGCAGGGGTCTCGCGGCATCCGATGAAGACGAGCTTGAAAGTCGGTGCGAAACGCGACGGCACTCTCACCGCGATGGAAATTCGCGTGGTGTCGAACACCGGCGCCTACGGCAACCATGGCGGCGAAACGCTGGCCGCATCGCTCAGCCAATCGCTGCAAATTTATCGCTGCCCCAACATGAAGGGCAAAGGCTACGCGGTTTACACGAACATCGTGCCTTCCGGAGCTTTTCGCGGTTACGGATCCTCACAAACAGTTTTCGCGGTGGAATCCGCGATGGGCGACCTGGCGCGCGAGCTCGGCATGAGCTTGATGGAATTGCAGCGGAAAAATGTCGTCGTCCCGGGCGATGCTGTGCACAGCATTTGGGAAGGCCCGTCCGACGCAGAGATCGGTAGTTACGGCCTCGACCAATGCATGAACTTCGTCGAGCAAGCGCTGGCCAGCGGCCGCGGGACCACTAAGCCCGAAGGCGACGAGTGGCTGGAGGGCAAAGGCCACGCCATCCACATGCACGATTGCATCCCGCCAACCGAGCAGCGTTCCGAGGCGCACCTCAATCTGCGGGCCGATGGCACCTACCACCTTGCCAACGGAGCGACGGAAATGGGCAACGGAACAATCACAACCATGCGCCAGATCGCGGCGGCGATCCTAAACACGACTGCGTCCCGCATTGATATCATCAACGCTGATACCGATCGTGCACCTTACGACACGGGCACCTTCTCAAGCGTTGGCACAAGCGTTTCCTGCAAGTCCGTAAGCCTCGCCGCGGAAGATCTGCGCGACAATCTCCTCAAGATGGCTAGCGATTTCACATCCACTCCGCTCGAGCAGTGTCGCCTGGTCGATGACGCAGTGGAATGCGGTTCACGAAGAGTCGGGCTGTCCGAGCTGTTCGAATCGGTGCCCGATGCAAGACATAAGATGAGCGTGATGCGCAAGGCCTACGGCTCGCCGCGCACGACGTGCTTCAATGTGCACGGCGTCCGCATCGCGGTGAATCGGATCACTGGAGAAATTCGCATTCTGCAAAGCGTCCACGCAGCCGACGCAGGAACGATTCTCAACCCCATGCAATGCCGCGGACAGATCGAAGGCGCCGTCGCGCAAGGTATCGGCACTGCGCTGTTCGAGCGCATGGTCTTCGATGGGCGAGGCAAAATGGTCAATCCAACTTTCCGCAACTACCGCATCTCCGCTTTCGCCGACATTCCGAGAACTGAGATTTTCTTCGCGGACACGTACGATGCCTACGGCCCGCTCGGCGCGAAATCCGCCGGCGAGACACCGATCATCCCGGTCGCACCTGCTATCGGCAACGCACTTGCCGACGCTACCGGCATCCGGTTCGACAGCCTGCCGTTCAGCGCTGACCGCATTTTCGCGCAGCTCAATCAAGCCCAATGAGCAACCCCGTGGTCCTTATTGCGACTACCCGCGTTCGTACCGGAAAAGATGCGGAGTTTGTAGCTTGGAAGACGCGCCACGACTCGGCGATCTGCAAATTTCCCGGCTATGTCAGCAGCGATATGATGCCCGGAGCGAACGGGTCAAACGAGTGGACGATCGTGATCAACTTCCGATCGGCGGATGATCTTACCGCCTGGCAGCAATCTAAAGAACACGCGGAGATCCTTGCGGAAGGAGTTCCTCTCTTCGAGGGCGGTAACTTCGGCGAAGTCACGCAGGTCGGCGAAGCGGGCGTGCAACCGGCAGGCGACGTCACGGAAGTGATCTTTTCGAGAATCAAGCCCGGCATGGAGGACGCGTACCGCGGGTGGACAACACGCATCGGAGCGGCGCAGGCCCGTTATCCAGGCTATCGCGGCATGTTTGTCCAGCCTCCGGATGAAATGGGGGGCCTGTGGACCACCATCATTCGCTTTAAAAGCGCGCCCCAGCTCGAGGCGTGGATGAACGCTCCGGAGCGCAAGAGTCTCCTGCAGGAGTCCAAGGCTTTTATCGAACACGAGCAACTCACACGTCTGGCGACAGCATTTCCCGGATGGGTGCCGATCGATCCGGTAACGGGCAAAGGCCCGCCGAATTGGAAAACTGCCATGCTCGTTTTGCTTGGGCTTTTTCCAGTCGTGATGCTCGAGTTGCGGTTTCTCAACCCGGTGCTCAGTCAGTTCGGACTCCACGCGTCCTTGGCGACATTCGTCGGTAATTCCCTAAGCGTCGCAGCCACCAGCTTTATTACCATGCCGCTGTTCGTGCGCTGGTTCGGCTGGTGGCTTTTCCCCGACGACGCGTCGACTTTGCGCGTCACGTCGAAAGGCGTGGCCATTCTCGTCATTCTTTTTGCGCTCGAAGTAGCCGCGCTTTGGCAACTGCTGCCATGGTAAAAATCTCGATCACTTCCCGAAACCTATGAAACCCACAACGGAAAATATAATGAAAACCCAATCCACTATCCTCGCCGCAGCCGCGCTCTCGCTGGTCTGCATCGCATCATCCCATGCCGCCGATCCAGCGGTGCCCGACTTTTTGAAGGAAGTCGTGATCAAAGCCGCTGCGCCGCCAGCCAAGGAACGGCGTGCCTTTGACGCCGTTTACCAATTGAACCATTCGATGTTCAATATTTACGATAACTCGCTGGAGATTTATCAGAAAAACATTCGCGCACGTGTGCCGCTCATTATGGCTTTGTTTAGCGGCAAGGGCGGGCGCTTCATCCTTTATCGCCCCGGGCAGGAGCCGGTCGAGGCGCCGTCCGTGCCGCCGATCTATCAGGCAGCGAAGTCGGTCGGGCATTGCGCCATGGCCACGTATGCCTGCGTCGCTCCCTACATTGCAAATTCCAGGGAGGATCATTCCTGGATGCCTTTGATGAAGAACTATCGTGTGGAGGTCCAGACGGCAAAGGATGCCATCGTCGATCTCGCGATCAAACCAGAAGAACAGGCCCTCCTGCAGGACACCTTGCGCCAGGTGCTCGCTTTCATGGACAACTGTCTGAAGAACGGCGGCTACACCTACCAGGACGTGGAGAACTATGCCCGCGGCGTTGAACCGAACCTCGAAAAACTCATTGCCGTTGCGTCCTCTAACCAGGTTGGCCATTGGTTTCAGGTTCTTACCGACTGGAAAAAACAGCTCGGCGATGATTGGAATCACACATACGCGCTGGCTAACTCCATCTACGTTGCGCGCCAGAATAACATCCTCTTCAGCGTTCTGGTCCAATTCTTCGGCGAACAGGCCATTAACGACCGTCTGCTCTTGTTGGAAACGACTGATTTTCAAACCACACCGGAACTCATGATGCAGGCCTTTGCTCGCATCATCTCCGACCGCGCGCTCGGCAAGATGTTTTTCAATAACGATCGGCTGATGGATTACGAATTGCTTGGGTGGGGCGGTCGCGCTGCAATCGAGAAGGAGATGGCCAATCTCGGCAAGAAACCGATTCTGCCCCCGCTCGTTCCATTCAACAGCACGGAGTGGCCGTGGAAGATTGATCCAAAGAGCGGCACCGGCCCGGCATCCTTCGCCGATCTGCATCAAGCAGGCTTGCTGAAGCCTTGATGAAAACTCAAACATTCTTTCTCGCCGTAGCGCTCGTCATGGCGGATTCAACTGCAGCCACTGACGCCCAAACCATTTTTCTCTCGCAGAGCGAAACCGACGCAATCGTCCTCAGGTTCCAGGTGACTTACGCCGATACCTTTGACCGTCGGGATGCGAAGGGGATGGCTGCCTTGCTTACCGAGAACGCCACCCTCCAAAACGAATGGGGCGACGTTGTGAAGGGACGGACCAATATTGAATCCACCCTTACTCGGCTTATGGCTGACCTCCCCGCTCGTGCAAGACTCGAGGACACGCCACTCGTCTCCCACGCGGTCGCCGCGGACGTGATCGTCAGCCAAGGCACCTCGCAAAGGATCAGCCCGAATAACGCCCCCATCCAAATGTTTTTCACACGGGTGCTGGTACATGAGGGCAGCCAATGGCGGCTGGCCGCAACTCAAATCGCTCGGCCTTCCGCGATGCCGAGGCCAGCTAGCCAGCCGAAGTAAAGTGACACGATTGCTTTCAGACTCCGGCAAACAGAATAGAGCGAGCGAAGACATTCATCGTTTATTACTGGAAGCTTCGCACGCGGGTGAAGCCTGCGCTCTCGCGACAGTTGCAAAGGTGACTGGGTCCGCACCTCGCGAAGCCGGTACGAAAATGGTGATTTTCGAAGACGGCCGGATCGCCGGAACGATTGGTGGTGGAAAGTTCGAATCGCTGGTCATCGAAGAAGCGCGCAAGGCGATGACTACTGGGAAGCCCATCTTAAAAACCTACCCGCTGCACGAAGCCAGCGACGAATCGTTCGGCGCAATCTGTGGAGGAGAGGTGACCGTTTTCATCGAGCCACAAGCGCGTCCGCCGCTTTTTTGCCTTATTGGTGCCGGGCATTGCGCGCGCGCCCTCGCAAAATTCGCTTCGGAATGCGGTTTTGCAGTCACGGTGCTCGATGACCGCGAAGACCTGCTTGGATTGCCACATTTCGATCCGTCCATTCGCTGTTTGTCAGAGCCATCGCCAGAAGCATTTGTCCGCTCCCGCAAATGGTCTGAGCGCGATGCGCTCATTCTCGTCAGTCGCAATTACCATCTCGACCGCGAAGCTCTTGCTGCGGCTGTTGAGGAGGGGGGCATGGGTTATCTTGGAATGATTGGCAGCAAGAAAAAAGTCCTGACTGTCTTCGACGAGCTATCCAGACGTGGTGTTTCGCGGCAAGCGCTCGCCCGTGTTCGCGCTCCAATCGGAATGAATATCGGAGCTGACTCTCCGGCGGAGATCGCGGTCAGCGTGCTGGCTGAGGTAATCATGGTTCTGCGCGCTGCTGATGGGCGTCCGTTGTGCGAATCGCTACCAACAAACCGACAACGAGAGAAAATTGCGCCTTGAAGGAAGCCCCTGTCGCGTTCGGAGTCGTAATTCCTGCGGCCGGCGCCTCCACTCGCATGGGCAGATGTAAACTCCTTTTGCCTTGGGGTGAAAGGATGATTCTGACGCACCTTCTCGAGCAATGGCGCAGTAGCGGAGCGACTCAAATTGCTCCTGTTATTGATCCGTCAAACCAGGCGTTACGAGAGGCCCTGGCGGATGCAGGGTTCTCGCCGTCGGACTGGATCGAAAACCCCTCGCCACGACTGGGAATGTTTAGTTCTTTGCAGGAAGCCAGTCGCTGGACAGGTTGGCTTCCAACGTTGACGCACTGGGTTATTTCCCTTGGCGACCAACCGCACATTCAAACTTCGACGCTGCGCCTGTTGCTCGATGCTGCGAGGAAAAATCCCACGCGCATTTGCCAGCCAATGCTGCAGGGACGCGGCGCACACCCGATTATTCTGCCAGCCGGTAATTTCCGAGAGCTGGCTCAAAGCGACGTTGCTGACCTTCGCACTTATATCCGGACGCGCGAAGCTTTCCGCCTTCGGGTGCCGGTTGAAGATCGTGCAGTTTCTAAAGACCTGAATACTCCTGAAGATTATGCACGCTGGAGACCAAAAGAATGTGCCGAGTCAGATCGGTTTCAATCCAACTCCAGTGCTCGAGCCCGGCCGAAGTGACAGTGGAACGCTCGTTAGCGATCCATTCTCGTTCAAAAGAAACCGCGCCGGGATTTGAACTGATGGTCAGAAATCACACTCGCGCCGCTCTTTTCCACAGCAGAGTGCTCATCCGCATGGAGACGATTGTGTATTGCCACCATGCCAAGAGCCGTATTCAGAAAAGAGGTATGAATACCGCTAATCTTAAGGTTCAAAATTGAACGCTGACAAAACTCATTCGTCCCCTCGCTGGCGAGCAAAATATTTTTGATGATTGTCTGAACAAGTTTGAGGGCGTTGCAGTCAAAGTTTGCAACTACGAGGTATTTATGATGTTAAATGCGCGGAGGCTAAAAGTGAATCGATCTGCATTTTCCGCATTTTTCGTGGCCGCGGCGCTTGCGGGAAATCTTCACAATGCGACCGGACAAGCAATCAATGCGACCGTGCAAACTGCCTCGACGCAAGTGGTGGCGAGCCGCCGCGCACCAGCGACCGCCGCAAAGCCAGTTGCGAGCGCACGTGTGGCCCCGCAGGTCGTTCCTCGGCCAACCGGTTTGAACCCCCAAAGGTTTAACGCGAATCTGCCGCGCACGATCGCGCAGCCGCCAGCCAATCAGCAGCGCACTTATGCGCCGCCCGTCCGGACTTCCAATCTTGGTCTTGCAACGTTAAACGCGCAGCGCGGTGGACCAGTGCAACAACCTATTACAGTTGAGCCGGCGACACGCCAAACTGAGTTGCGCACATTGGCGGCAATGCATCATCGCCGCGGCGTTGTTACCCGCGAAGGAAACATTCTGGATCCGGGCACGCGTGACACTGAATTGCGTACGCCGGAGACAATGCGTGAACGGAGCACGCTCGGGGCTAACAATCAGACCCTAGCGGCGATAAATCCTCAACGGCATGTCACAAACCGTGATCCAGAAGCGGGACCTCAGCGGGAGAGGCTCGAATCACCGAAAGACACCCACGGTAAAAAGTTGCACAACAAAAAGGATCGCATCGCCTTTGACAAAGCGTTCCGCCGTCACTGGCACGAGTGGCATGACCGGAACTGGTGGCACAATCATTGTGACACGATTGTTTTCGTTACCACCGGATATTATTTCCTGGACGGGAGCTACTGGTATCCAGCCTATGGTTACGATCCATTGCAGACCTATTACGATTACGATGGGCCGATCTACACCTACAGTAATTTGCTCCCCGACGAAGTGATCGCGAACGTCCAGACCGCCTTGCAAGACGCAGGCTACTATTACGGTCCAATCACCGGCTCTCTGAGCGTCGATACGCGCGCGGCTATTGCGAACTTCCAGCGTGATTACGGCTTGGAGGTTACGGGAGCAATCGATGAAGCGACAGTCGAGGCGCTGGGATTGTACTAAAAGGCTTTTGCACGCTCTGCGCAGTCTCTCATCTGTTTAGCGCCAAAGGCGCGATATTGAGTATGAGCCTGGGGCAACGACCCAGGATTGGTGGACGCGTAAAAACGCGGCTCACCTCCCGGCCAGCTCTTCAGGATTCGCTTGATCGCTACACGCGAAACGCTTTAAGAGAATGACGGCATGGGCGATCTCAGTTTTCAACACAACGTCCCGGATCCGTTACTGGCTGGAAAAAACATTCCCGCGCAAAGACGTGTTCATTGCATCAAGTGAATGAGTCGAAAACGAGACGGTGACGTATGAAAACGAAAAGCTGCACGTTTCTTTTGGCGTGTGTTCTGATCTCGGGTGGTGCTGCGCATCTGCTCGGTGCGAACATACGTAGCTTTATCGAATCGGTTCGACGGAAAGCACCCGTTGTCTATGTTGGCTCTGTCAAGGAAGTGCGCGCGTTGCAACGAACAAAGTTCGATATCAAGGCAAAGGCAGTTGTGGACATCAAAGCGGTGATGCGAACTCCGGGAAGCAATCCTCAGCAGGCGACTATCGAGTATTCAAGTTACGATGACAAAACGCCGATGATGGAGGGCGGTCCTCAATATCAACTGCGACCCGGAGTTTCAGTGATCGCTTTTGCCAACTCGTTCGAGGCCAACATTCCGCCTGGATATCTCGTTCAGGGCAGCCGCCAGGAGTTGCTGCAGCGAGTTGAAGCATTGCGCGATGCTCTTAGCAAGATGTCTCCCGACCAACTCAAGGTGAACGAGATTACTGAGGACGATCGCCGCGTTCAGATGAGCTTGTACGAAAAGCTTTCTTCCTTCCTCCGTCCAGCGAAATAATCGTCTCCGAACCGATGCCGCAAGAAGAAACAAAACTTCCCGACGGAAGAATCGTGCGCAGCCAGAGCCCGCTGAATCTGGAGATGCCGTTTTCGACGGTCGACAGCTTTCTTACACCGACGAAGTCGTTCTATGTTCGAACGCATTTTCCGATCCCGGCGATCGATCGCGACGCGTGGTGGTTACATGTAGAGGGCGAAGTAGAAAAACCGTTCGCGATTAATTACGAAGAGCTCATGGCGCTAGAATCGGTCACGACCCCGGCGACTTTGGAATGCGCCGGCAACAACCGGAATTTTCTTGAACCGAAAGTAAAGGGCGTGCAATGGCGACTGGGCGCAGTCGGTACTGCAGAGTGGACCGGTGTGCCACTCTCGCTCTTGCTCGATCGAGCGACTCTCAAACCAAACGCGTGCGAAGTAGTTCTGGAAGGAGCCGACGGCGGCATGCTTGAGGACCCAAAGAGTCCGCCCGGTGAATTGAAGTTCGCGCGCAGTATTCCTCTGGAGAAAGCGCGTCGCGATGTGCTGCTGGCTTATAAAATGAATGGCGAAGACCTGCCACCGGAGCACGGTTTTCCGTTACGCGCAATCGTGCCTGGCTGGTACGCGATGGCCTCCGTAAAATGGTTGCAACGCATTATCGTTACCGATCGACCGTTCAACGGTTATTATCAGACGCTCGATTATGCGTTTTGGAAAAGGCGGGGGGACGTCGCCGAATTGACTCCCTTATCGGAATTGCAGATCAAAGCAGAAATCGCGCAGCCGGCTCAAGGCGAAATCGTTCAGGCAAATTCCAATGTTCGCATTCGTGGCGCTGCGTGGACGAGCAATGCGGAAATTACGAAAATTGAGGTTAGCGGCGATGGAGGGTCGACCTGGAACGAGGCGAAATTGCTCGGTGAAGCAAAGCTGAACGCATGGCGGTTGTGGGAATTTGATTGGAAAACTCCGGCGCCAGGCAAGGCGACACTGATGGCGCGCGCCACCGACTCACGCGGACAAACGCAGCCCATCAGGCGCGATCCTGATCGCGGGACGTACATGATCAATCATCTTCTGCCGATCACGGTTGAAGTGCGCTGATGTCTGCATCTGGGGAGCACAGGCTGCCAGCCTGTTCTTTTCGGCAGCTTGCCGAAAAGTCTTCGGACGTTCGGAACGCCGAGGTTTTGTGACGCTCTTCGGTGTCATCGGCAGGCTGCCGACGACTGAACGCTGGCAGCGTGCGCTCCCCGAAACTTAGCTTGCCGATCTTGTTGAACTTCTCCAGCCGTTCGCTTTAACTGGAGTTAATGTCGCTCGTTTTTAAGACCATACAGACTGAGGGCATCGCCGAACTGTCCTATCTGGTCGGCGATGATGATGAAGGCGTCGCCGCCATTTTCGATCCCAGGGCGGATGTCGACGTTTATATCGACATGGCGCGCGAGACCGGCGTCGCCATTACGCACATTTTCGAAACCCATATTCATGCCGATCTGGTAAGCGGTTCGCGCGAGCTAAGTGCCCGCGTCGAATCGGCCAAGATTTACAACAGCAGCGAAGGCGGCGCCGAGTACGGATTCGACCGCGAGAAAGTGAACGACGGCGACGATTTTGAATTCGGCGAAGTGCTCATAACCGCGCGGCATACACCTGGTCACACTCCCGAGCACATGTCGTATCTGCTGGCCGATGTCGATCATCCGGATGAGCCGTGGGGAATTCTCACCGGCGATTCTCTTTTTGTTTCATCCGCGGGACGGCCCGATTTGCTCGGGGAAAAACACACCAAACAACTGGCTGAGCAGCAGTTTCATACACTACGCGATTTTTATCTCAAGATGCCCGATCACGTGATGATTTATCCCAATCACGGGGCCGGTTCTCCATGCGGAGCGGATATCGGCGCACGCATGAGCAGCACGATCGGTTACGAACGGAAGTTCAATAAGTTTCTCCAGTTCGATGACGTGAAGAAGTTCACTGACTACGCGCTTAGCACTGCGCCACCGGTGCCGCATTACTATCCGGTGATGAAACGGATTAACGCGAAAGGGCCGGAAATCATCGGCAATTTACCACGCGTTCCGGGCCTTCCTCCAAAGGCGTTCAAGGATGCGATCGACAAACAGGCGGGGGCGCTTGTTGATGTACGCACAATGCTTGCGTTCGGGGGCGGTCACATTGCGGGCGCGCTGAACATCGGTGGCACGCCAATTCTCTCCATTTGGGCAGGCTGGATGCTCGATCCAGAAAAGCCAATTCTCCTCGTGCTCGAAAGCGACGACGATCTCGAAAGAATCGTGCGATTGTTTGTTCGCACCGGCTACACAAAGTTCGCCGGATACTTGGTCGGCGGAATGAAAGCATGGGACGCGGCAGGGTTCACGCTCAACAGAATCGGACAGATGAGCGTACACGAGCTGCATGAACGGAAGACCTCGCTGCAGATTGTCGATGTGCGCTCGCCTGGGGAATGGAAGAAAGGACATGTTCCCGCTGCTCACCACATTTTTGTGCCCGAATTGCGGGATCGGATCAATGAGCTCGACCCCAAGCTGCCCACGGCAATCTATTGCGGAAGCGGTTATCGCGCGAGCCTCGCCACGAGTATTTTGAAGCCGGAAGGGTTCAACGACCTTTGGAATGTCCCCGGGAGTTGGGAAGCGTGGAAAAAAGCAAAGCTGCCAGTGGAGGGAGCCGACGGTAAATGAATGGCGCGACAGCGTTACCGAGACAAAATTCATTTGGCGAGACGATGCGCGCCGATGTCTGGTGGACGCAGCCGCTGCTGGTCTTTATCGGGTTGTCGATCTTTATCGTCTATTCGACGTGGGCGGCGTTTCAGGGGAAAGATTATTTCTTCGGCAATTACATCTCGCCGTTTTATTCGCCGGAACTGTTTGGCGATTCGCCCCATAGTTGGTTTGGACCGAAACCGGGCTGGTGGCCGCAATGGCTTTTATTTTCGCCCGCGCTTTTTATTCTTTGGGCACCGGGTGGCTTCCGGCTCACCTGTTATTACTATCGCGGCGCATACTACAAGGCGTTCTGGGCTGATCCACCGGCCTGCACTGTGGGTGAGCCGCGCAAGAGCTACTGGGGTGAGCGTTCATTTCCGCTCATCATGCAAAATGTGCATCGCTATTTTCTCTATCTGGCGCTCTTGTTCATTTTGATCCTGACGTATGACGTTTGGAAAGCGCTTTGGTTTTCAGATGGATTTGGAATTGGCGTTGGAACAATCGTGCTCGCGATCAATGTCGTTTTACTGAGTGGCTACACTTTTGGTTGCCACTCACTGCGGCATTTGGCCGGTGGATTTCTCGATCAATTTTCCAGATCGCCAACGTGTTATCGAGCATACGCTTGCGTGACCTGCTTTAATCAACGCCACATGCTCTGGGCGTGGCTGAGCTTGTTCTGGGTCGGCTTTTCCGATTTGTACGTACGACTATGCGCTACGGGCATCTGGCACGATCTCCGTATTATCTGATTGGGAATGCTCATTGCACTATTTTCGGCTGGCCTGAGCCTGTTCGATAAATTTTCGGATCGCGGGTGCCGGCATCGCCCCGGCTTGACGGGCCACTTCCATCCCGTTCTCGAACAACACCATGGTAGGAATCGCGGTGACACGGAAACGAGTAGCCAGACTGGGAACCTCTTCGGTGTTTACCTTTGCCAGAACGAATTGACCGGCCGTTTCGCGCGCCACTTTCTGGAACTCCGGCGCCACCATTTTGCAGGGGCCGCACCATGGCGCCCAGAAATCGACCAGCACGGGCAACTTTGAGCGACTAATCAGCGCGTCGAACGCAAGATCGCTTCGCGCATCCACTGGCTCATTCAATGGCGGCAGCTCGTCTTTGCATTGGGCGCAATGAAAAGTTTGGCCGAGCCCCTCGTATCTCATCCGATTCCGCCGCCTACATCGCACGCAGTTTCGCAGGATTCCGCGCTCATCAAGTTCGATTTCGTTCATCTATTTAATACGCATCTGAGGATCGTTTGGGCTGCGTTTCATTAATTTCCAAACCGCTGCGTCATTCACGGTTGAGCGGATTTAAAATCGCATCTAGAAGTGCGGTGTTTAACGCTCAACTAACACATGCCTGATTATGAAACTTTCGAACACGACGTTCTCGTAGTCGGCGCGGGCGGCGCGGGATTGCGAGCCGCGATTGAAGCTTCGGCTGCGGGTGTTCGCGTCGGGCTCGTTTGCAAGTCGTTATTGGGCAAAGCGCACACTGTGATGGCCGAAGGCGGAATCGCGGCGGCACTGGCAAACGTTGATGAACGCGATAATTGGAAAGTGCATTTCGCCGATACGATGCGCGGTGGCCAATACGTGAACCAATGGCGCATGGCCGAGCTGCACGCGAAGGAAGCCCCCGATCGGGTGCGCGAGCTTGAAGCATGGGGCGCCGTTTTCGATCGCACGAAAGACGGCCGAATTCTGCAAAGACATTTCGGCGGACACAAATATCCGCGACTGGCACATGTGGGCGATCGCACCGGCTTGGAGATGATTCGGACGCTGCAAGATCACGGTGTGCACCAGGGAATCGATGTTTACATGGAGCACACCATTCTCTCGCTGCTCAAGGATGGCGACCGCGTCGTTGGCGCGTTTGGGTATGAGCGCGAGCGCGGCCGGTTCAAAATTTTTCGCGCCAAGGCGGTGGTGCTGGCGACAGGCGGTATCGGCCGGGCCTACAAAATCACGAGCAACAGCTGGGAATATACCGGCGACGGTCATTCACTCGCCTACGACGCCGGCGCCGAATTGATCGACATGGAATTCATCCAATTTCATCCCACCGGCATGGTGTGGCCACCGAGCGTGATGGGAATTTTGGTGACCGAAGGAGTGCGCGGCGAAGGTGGAATTCTGACAAACAGCCAGGGACGCCGTTTTATGTTTGAGGAGATCCCTGACGCCTATCGCGCGCATACGGCCGACAACGAAGAGGAAGGCTGGCGCTATTGCCAGGGACACAAAGACGCGCGGCGTCCACCGGAGTTACTGACACGCGATCACGTCTCGCGTTGTATTGTGCGGGAGATCAAAGAGGGCAGGGGCAGTCCGCATGGTGGTGTGTTCCTCGATATATCGTGGATTAAACAAAAAATGCCCAATGCCGCCGAACACATTAAGCGGAAACTCCCGAGCATGTATCATCAGTTTAAACAACTCGCCGACATCGATATCACAGAGCAACCGATGGAGGTCGGACCAACTACGCATTATATCATGGGCGGCGTGCGTGTTGATCCCGACACCCAAATGTCGCGTGTGCCCGGGTTGTTTGCTGCCGGGGAATGCGCCGCGGGAATTAACGGCGCGAATCGTCTCGGCGGCAATTCGCTCTCCGATCTTTTGGTGTTTGGGAAACGCGCAGGCGAATTCGCAGCGAAATTTGCGAGAGAAAATCAACACGACGGGATCGACAGCGGAAGGATCGATGCGAGCGCGCGCGAAGCGCTCGTTCCGTTTGAACGGAGCGATGGTGAAAACCCTTATGCAATTCAGAAGGATTTGCAGGAGACGATGCAAGGCCTGGTTGGAATTGTTCGTACTGAATCCGAAATGCGCGAAGCCTTGGAAAAGATCGGCAAATTTAAAACCCGTGCTGAAAAGTCCGCGGTCACGGGCAATCGCGAATACAACCCTGCCTGGCACACCGCCCTCGATTTAAAAAATCTTCTTATGGTTTCGGAAGCAATTACACGCGCGGCGCTCGAGCGGAAAGAAAGTCGCGGTGCGCAATTCCGCGAAGATTATCCTGACAAAGCGGAACGCTTTTCGAAAGTGAACGCGATCATTTCGAAAGCGCTGGACGGTTCCATGCAAGTGCGACTGGAACCGCTTCCGGAGATGCCCGATTATTTGAAGCAAGTGATTGAGGAGAATCGGTGATACCGTGAATCGAGAATCGTTAAATCGTGAATCGAAGCAGGACGACAAAGTAGCTGATCGGACTTCAACTTTCGAAGATCTGCACGCTTACCAAGTTGCTCGCGACTTTCGAAAAGCGATGTATCAGGTCGCAAAGAAATTGCCACAAGAGGAAAAATTTGGATTGGCGAATCAGATTCGGCGCGCTGCTGTTTCGCTGACGAACAACATCGCCGAAGGACACGGGCGATATCATTTTCTCGATCAAATCCGTTTCACGTTACAGTCGCGAGGCTCGCTGGAAGAATTACTCGATGATCTCAATGTTTGCATCGATGAGCGATATTTGCCGGCGGAAGAGATTGATTCGCTAAAGCAACAAGGCTGGCGAGTGCGCCAACTGATTGATGGTTATGTGCGATATCTGCGACAGCCAAAAGATTCTGCAGGTGGGTTACGTTCGGTGAGAGAAGAATCGCCGGAATACAGCGAAGAGATCGACGATTCACGATTCTCGATTTAACGCTTCACGGATGAAAACTGCCGTTTTCAAAATCTGGCGAGGCGATGCTAAAGGCGGGGAATTTCGCGATTACACCACCGAGGTTGCCGAAGGCATGGTCGTGCTCGATGCCGTGCACGATATCCAGCGCACACAGGCTCCGGATCTCGCATGCCGTTGGAATTGCAAAGCCGGTAAATGCGGCTCCTGCTCGGCGGAAGTCAACGGCATGCCGAAGCTCATGTGCATGACCCGCCTGAGCGACTTGCCCTTGGAAAAACCGGTCAGCGTCGAGCCGATGAAGGCGTTTCCGGTCGTCAAAGATTTGGTGACTGATGTGTCGTGGAATTTTCAGGTGAAGAAAAAGATCAAGCCGTTCAAGCCGCGACCGCCCGATGCGCCGGACGGCACATGGCGGATGCAGCAACAGGACATCGATCGCGTGCAGGAATTCCGGAAATGCATCGAATGCTTTCTGTGCCAGGACGTCTGCCATGTGCTGCGCGATCACCAGATGCACGACAAATTCATCGGGCCGCGCTTTCTAATTCATGTCGCCGCTCTCGAGATGCACCCACTCGATACGGAGGATCGCATTGAGGAACTGCGAAACACGCAGGGGATCGGCTACTGCAACATCACGAAATGCTGCACGAAGGTTTGCCCGGAGAGCATTCAGATCACAGATAACGGAATTATTCCGCTGAAAGAGCGCGTGGTTGACCAGTTTTACGATCCGTTGGGTTGGATTTGGAATTGGCTAAAACGAAAGGGTGATTCGAGAATCGTAACTCGTGAATCGTGAATCGAGCCAAAGGGATCGGCGAGATAGAAGGCAAAGCCGCGAGGGTAGCGGCGCGCGAGGCGGGAGCCGAGCGCGTTTCAATCGATTTGCCTTCCGTCCGATTCACGATGTAACGATGTAACGGATCACGCTAGAAGCAATGTCCGAACTCAAATCGCTCCACAAAGAAGCAATTCCCGCGGCGCTGGAAAAGGCGACGCGTTATCGGTTGCTCAACGAACCGGCCGAAGCTGAAAGTATTTGTCTCGATGTGCTGAAAACCGATCCGGATAACCAGGAGGCTATTATCACATTGCTTCTCGCGTTGACGGATCGTTTTACGAAGGGCTACGGTGTGAGCGACATACAGATCAAACAGTTGCTCGGCCAAATTCGCAGCGACTATGAGCGCGCATACTTTTCGGGAATCCTTTCTGAGCGTCGGGCCAAGGCAAAACTGGCCCAACACACACCGGGCTGCCGATTTCAGGCCTACGAACTTTTCCGCGAAGCAATGGATTGCTTTGAAAAGGCCGAAGCAATCCGTCCGCCCGGAAACGACGATGCATTGCTCCGTTGGAATACTTGCGCCCGAATCATCGAGCGAAACAAGCTCGTCCCGCGTGAGGAAGAAGAGCCAATCGAATTCCCGCTAGAATAGGAGCATAGGGCTTCGTCGCCGCGGCGACTCATGGCCGACGGGCATCTTCCTGTCGGAGCCTTTCGCGTGGTTCGGCAGACTAGCAGCCTGCCGGCCGGGTGGGGCAACATGCCTGACTTCCGTGACCGCCGCTCTGTCCTTGTTTGCCAAATCAAATCATCATCGCTACAACGGGACCAGGATGGCGGTGACCAAAGATGAATTCACTCGCTTTGAGCACGAAGGTTGGCAGAGGGTAGCAGACAAATACGATTCAGTGTGGTCGTCACTGACGCGACAGTTCATTCCCTGTTTGATTGATGCTGCCCAGGTTTCACCCGGCATGTCTGTATTGGATGTCGCATGCGGGCCCGGCTACGTGTCCGACGCGATCAGAAAGTTGGACGCGATTCCCCTCGGTATCGATTTTTCGGAAAGAATGGTGGCAATCGCGAAGAAAATGTCTCCCGAAATCCGATTCGTCCAAGGGGATGCGAAAGACTTGCCCTGTGACGATGCCAGCTTTGATCGGGTGTTAATCAATTTTGGTCTCCTGCATCTCTCTCGGCCTGAACAGGCGTGCGCAGAAGCGTTCCGTGTTTTGAAATCAGGCGGAAGACTTGGTTTCACTGTCTGGGCTCCGCCAGCGCAGAGCCCGGGGGCTAAGATTGTAAACGATGCGATTGAATCGCACGCAGATCTCAACGTGCAATTACCCCAGGGTCCGCCCCGTTTTTTGTACGACCAAAAAGAGGAATGCCGAGCAGTGCTGGAAAAAGCCGGATTCGACGGACACTCGATGATTTATGAGACGCGCTCAGTTGAATGGCATCTGCCAACTGCCCACTATTTCTTCGAAGCTGAGCGTGATGCAGGAGTTCGTACCGCCGGGCTACTGGCGCGCCAACCGCGAGAAAGACTGAACGCGATTCGCGCGGCGATTGAGAGCGGAGTCAGACGTTACGCGAGAGGAAACGAATTCGTCGTACCGATGGCCGCACACGTCGTGGTCGTGTCGAAGTAACACAGGCTGCCAGGCCGCCACCGCCAAAAGCTTTCGCGACTACAGCGAGCCTGTTGGATTTGGTTATCTCTCCGGCACGCTGGCAGTATGCCTGCCGAGTCAGGCAAGGCTGCCTGACCTCCACGTCACACGATTGCGCCGCCACAGCTGGAGCCAGCGCCGGCGGTGCAACCAAAGCAATGCTCGCCGGTCATGATCTCGCGATTATCGATTTGGTCCGGATCGACATCCCAAAGAAAAAGGCGTTTGCCGTTTTCCCACTGCATATTGAGCTGCTGATTAAAATCGCAATCGTAAACTTCGCCCCGCCATCCAACGCTGATCGTGTTGCGGCACATGAGCCCATCGATCGTAGCCTGATTAAAATTGTTGATCAGAAGCTGCATGTATTGCTCCAGTTTATTGTTGTGCCGCAGATAACTCGCAAAGCGCCCGATTGGAAGATTTGTGATCGTGTAGAGTTTGTTAAACACAATGCCGAAATGCGCGGCTAGCTCGCGCTTGAAATCGGCCTCCAGTTCCTCTTGTGCCGGTGGCAAAAATGGGCCGACCGGATTGTAAACGAGGTGCAACGGTAATTCCGGATCGTTTCCATAGCCTAGCGAATTCAAAAGCTGCAACGCCCTGATACTCCCTTCGAAAACACCTTCGCCGCGTTGCGCATCCACGTTTTCCGCCGAGTAACAGGGCATCGAGGCGACGATCTCAACCTTTCTCTTTGCCAAAAATTCGGCCAGATCACCGTAGCCGGACTCAAGCAGGATGGTCAGGTTGCAGCGATCGATGATATGACGCGACGGTTGCAATGCTTTCACACGTTCGAGAAAATAACGGAAATCGGGAATCATTTCTGGCGCGCCACCGGTAATATCGACAGTCGGAATATCCGTCTTGGCCAGCCAATCGATGAT
>Ga0070667_100000547_pt1 | contig 37417 bp, 40 predicted proteins | sample KBSS33metaG_FD_64659 | JGI IMG/M metagenome (GOLD analysis project Ga0070667, IMG submission 64659) | Switchgrass rhizosphere microbial communities from Kellogg Biological Station, Michigan, USA - KBS S3-3 metaG | ecosystem: Host-associated > Plants > Roots > Rhizosphere > Soil ...
CTCTCTTCTTCTTTCATACATCCGACAACAGGCGGCTTCCGGGGGCGATCGTGACTCGATGCCCCCGGAATTCACCTGTTCCAATTCCCTTACTTCAGTCCCCAAAGTTCCTCGAATTCCTGCACCTGGTTTTCGGGGCCCTCCCAACCGAGACACTCTTTGGCCGGTTTCGGGGTGCACAAAAAGTTCTGTGGTGCCAGTTCGTAGACGTCCTGCGGTAGCTTTTGATGAGTCAGGATCCGGGCGATGGCATCGATCTTCATCAGGGAGTATTCCTCCCGGTCGAACCAGACCATAGCATACGAACCGAACGATTGGTTGATTACGCCTTGTCTCAGGCGACCAAGGTCACATCCTGTGGCGCCGCCGGGCGGCGAGGTGCCCCCCCTCGAAGCCCTCCGACCCCGTGCCGAGGTCGACGACTTCGCCTCTCAGCTAGTGCCCGAGGATGATCCGGATCTTGGTACTGGTGAGCGGGTGGCCCGATCGCGAGGAGAACACCGGGCCGTGGTAATACTCATGCAGGTCGCTGTCGCAGATCCCGGCGTACAGCACGCGCAGCTTCAACTCCCCCGGTCTGACCATCGGCTCAGGGACGACTACGAGCCTCAGGTCTTCGCAGCCGTGGTATACGGCGGCCCGCATCTCAGGGCACATCACAAGACCCTCTCGGTTCTCCAACAAGAATCGGTGGCATCGAAGACTGCCGGACGATCGATGCCCTCTTTGCGCAGCTTGAAGCGCGCAAGAGCGCACGAACCGAGGGTGGACCCTGGCCGGAGCAGCCGCAGCGGCGCCCGAACCAGCATCAGCGAGCGAGACTCACGGTCCTCCCTTCCGGCCACGGCAGAGCATACATCCGTTTGGTTGATCATCAGGGCGCCGACGCGTATCATCGACGGCGTGAGCTTGGAGGATCGGGTCAAGGCCTTGGAGGAACAACAGCGGGTGCTGGAAACGCTCTACGCCTACTCGCACTCGATCGATCGCGGCGACGAGGAGGGCTGGCTCGAATGTTTCACCGACGATGCCGTTTTCGAGGTCCGCTCGCAGATCCCCGACTACCCCATCCAACGCCACCAGGGCACCGACGCTCTCGGGGCCTTCATCGCGTCCCATACGAAGCCTCCAGAGGTCCAGCACAAGCACCTCTACGTCGACCCCCAGATAACCGTCGACGGCAACCGGGCCGGGGCCGTCGGTTATTTTGTCCACCTGCTCGACCGGGACCACAAGCCGGCCGTCGTCTCCTACGGTCGGTACCTTGACAAGCTCGTCCGTGCCGAGGACGGTCGATGGCGATTCGTCGAGCGCGTCTCCGAGGTGCACGCCTCGGAAAACTCCGCCGCCGCCTCCTTCAGCCGCCCCCCGCGGATATCGCCATGAGCCGCGATATCTCGGCCGTGATCGATGCTTACTTCGACGGCGTGAACGGGGAGCGATACGAGGACGTCGCCGACCTTTTCACCGACGACGGTGAACTGGTCGCCCCTGGCACGAAGCCGCGGCGACGCGAGGCCATCGCCGAGTACTTCGCCGCCGCGCTGAAGCCTTACCCCAGCCACAGCGACATGCCGCGGCGCGTGCTCATCGCGGGCTCGACGGCGCTGGTCGAGATCCATTTCACCGGTACGACGGAGTCTGGCTGCGAGATCGAGTTCGACGCCGTGGACATCTTCGACTTTGACGAGCAGGACCGGATCACCAGGCTCAGCTCCTGGTACGACTCGCACCTGGTGCGGAGCCGTCTGCGTGAAGCCCGAGGCCAAGGTAGAGATGGCTTCGATGTGTCAACCGTTTGATTTGTGGCCTGGGCGATGATGGGGGGCGGGAAAGTCGTCGGCTTCTTTCACGCAGGCGTCACCGTTCAGGACATGCACGCCTCGCTGCGCTTCTACCGTGACTTGCTCGGCCTCGAACTCATCTCTCGATCGGAGGTCGCGAGCTTCGAAGCGGAGGCGATCTGGAACCTCCCTGGGGCCAAGGCCGAAGCGGCGTTCCTGCGCGTGCCGGGGTCCGACGCGCTGATCGAGCTCTTCGAGTTCGAAGGCGTCGAGCGCCACGGCGCCTCGGCGCGGCCCCCCGACTACGGCGCCGGTCACTTCTGCCTGTACGTCGACGACGCGGCCGCAATCCACGCGCGCCTGGTGAAAGACGGTTTCGGGGCCCGCTCCGAGACCCCGGTGGAAATCACCGCTTCGCGGCTGGCCGGGTCGAAGGTGTTGTACGCGATCGACCCGGATGGCTACCACGTGGAGCTGATCGAGCGACCGCGACGAAAGCAGGGACCGACGAAATCGACGGAGGATACGGAACCGTGAGCGGAGATCGCGAGGCCCGGACCGACGGCTTCTTCCACATCGGCATCACCGTGGCCGACATCGACCGATCGCTTGTCTTCTACCGTGACATCCTCGGGCTCGAAGTGACGTCCGACACGACCCGGCACCAGGACGAACTGAGCTCGCTGCGGACGATTATCGGCGTCGACCCGGAGACCGCACGAATCGCCTTCCTCCGAGTTCCGCCGACCGACGACGTCTTCGTCGAGCTCTTCCAATACACGGGGGTCGAGCAGCACCCGGCGTCGGCGCGGCCCTGGGACATCGCCGCAAGCCACTGCTGCTTCTACGTGCACGACGCCGAGGAGGTCTACCGGCGCCTGCTCGACGGCGACCATCGGACGCGCGGACCGCTGACGACCGTGGCTTCGGGGCCACACGCGGGTGCCAAGGCCGCCTACGCGATCGACCCCGACGGCTATGTGGTCGAGATCTACCAGCGTGCTCCTCAGTAGCGGACCGTCTCGGCGAAGAACGGTAGACGCTCGCCGAGCAGCGCCTCTGCCGTACTGATCCCGGAGCGGGCCGCCTTGTCGATCCCGATGCCGCGGGCGCGCAGGGTGTCACCGGTGAGGTAGAGGCCATCGACTCCCCGGACCACCGAGTCCGGGCGCGCCGCGCCGACCTGGCCAGGCTTGCAGATCACCCCGTAGGTGGTGACGACGTGAGGCTTTTTCCATAGCGCCCCGCGTGCGGCCGGCATCATCTCCTCGATGTCGAGCCAGAGATCCTCGAACATGCGATCGTAGTAGGCCTTGTCGCCGTAATGCGCGGTCGCGTCGAAGGCGGCGCCGACGCAGGTCAGGTACTCGCCCGGGGGCGAGACCGTCGGATCGTAGCCAGTGAAGCAGAGCGTGTAGCCGGGCAATCCGGCCCGCGGGGTCGAGAAGAAGGAGGCCATCTCCAACGTCGATTCAGCGATCACCGGCTCCTCGGCGGCGATCCAGTAGCCGAACCAGCAGGCTTTGTTGCGGTTGTTCGACAGCGCCTTAACGCGGTGCAGGAAATCCCACGGCAGGTCGTCAGGCTCGAACAGCTTAGGGATGTCCCAGACCGGGGCGTTGACGACGACCTCAGCGGCGTTCAGCACAGCTCCTCCTTTGGAGCCGTCTTCACGGTTGATCAGGCGGACGCCCTTGACGACACTGTCCTCGACCAACACCCGCTCGACCGTCTCGGCGACGAAGAACTCGCCGCCACGGTCGCGGATCGCTTCCGCCATCCGCTCCCAGAGCGCGTCCCAGCCGCCCATCGGCCAAAACGAATACCCAGCGGTCCGTTTCTTCTCGTAGTGCAGCTTGCGGATGAACAGGTTCTCCGAGGCGGAATGCTCCCAGGGTTCGAGCGTTATCTGCTCGAGTACCGATATCGCCTCCCACACCTGGTAGACGCCTTCGTCACTGGTGTAGCGGCTCATCCACTCACGCAGCGAGAGGTGGTCGAGGTTGTCGATTTCTTCGAACGAGGTCTCCTTCAGCGCCTCGATGCAGCGCTTCAGTCCCTCCTTGGCGGCGCCGCCGTAGTACTCCTGGATCGGTTGCCAACGACCTTTGTCCCAAAAGGGCATCGAGTCGCTGCGATGAGAATGCTCGAGCTCGACTCCGACCAGTTCGCAGACGCGCGTGAGGCTATCGCCGGGGTCCTCGACCAGGTGTGAGCTGAGGCCGATCTGGTGTCCCCGAAATCGGTGCTCCATGGCTCGTCCACCCAGATAGGGGTGGCGCTCGACGATCGCCACCTTCTTACCCTGCTCAGCAAGGACCGAGCCGCAGACCAGACCGGCCGCGCCGGCCCCCACGATCACCACGTCGTACTTCATCAATGCCTCCATCCGCGATCGCCATTGAAGGTCTCGGGGGCGAAATACAAGGCCTCACATTGGCGGCCACCACACTGAGGGCGAAGGGCCCTCACCGGCCTTGACTTCTCGATCTCCCCGAAGGACCGGCTTCCAATTCGACCAATCGGTCGGTCACTCTCTAGGGGATGATAGACGACCCCAAGTCGGCCGAACGAGGCAGAGACATGCGCGTGACCGGTGGTGCCAAAGGTCGGATCATGCCGCCTGCGGATAGGCCATCGAGTTCGCGCTGCGAGCCGAGCAGGACGGCTTCGACGCAACGTGGTGGCCCTGCCATCTGATGGGTTGGATCATGATGATCGGCGCCGCCGGCGCGGCGACCGAGCGGATCGACGTCGGCGTCGCGGTCACCGACACGATGCGGCGCCACCCGGCGATGCAACCTCATCCGTTCGCCGCCGCTTCGCTGTCGGCCTACTCGTTCGGGAAGACCGCGACCGATGGCTGCGCCTGAGCCGCCGAATTGATCTGCCACCGCCTCGGCCTGGGGGATTCAGGAGATCGGGCGCGGGTCCAATTCTTCGGCGCTGAAGTCGATCTCCATCCGCGAGATCGCCTCGAGGCTGACCTGGGGCCGGGTCAACTCGCCGACCAGCCTGCCGTCGCGGAGAATGATGACGCGGTCGCAGATGTCGACCAGCTCCTCGTCGTCGGAGGAGGCGACGAGGACCGCCGCCCCATTCGAGGCGACCTCACGGGCGAGGTTGTGGAGGACGGCCTTGCTGTGGACGTCCACGCCCTGGGTCGGCTCGTCCAGCAGCAGCACCTTCGGGCTCAGTCGCAGCCACTTCGCCATCACCACCTTCTGCTGGTTGCCGCCGGAGAGGAGCGCGAACTCGTTCTCGGCGCGCCGCGGCCTGATGTCGAGCCGCTCGATCCACCGGTTCACCTCGGCCAACTCCTGGCGACGACGCAGTGCGCCGAATCTGTTCGTGTTGCGCCCAAGGTCGGTGAGGGTCGCGTTGAAGCGGACAGAGAGCGGCTCGATGCAGCCGTCCCCGTGGCGGTCGGCGGGGACCATGCTGATCCCGGCGCGCATCGCCGCCCGCGGATCGTCGGGCGTCAACGTTTCGCCGCCGACCTGGACCTTCCCGCCGCGCGGCTGGGCGCCGAAGATGAGCCGGAGGATTTCCTCGCGGCCCGAGCCGGTGAGGCCGGCGACCCCGAGCACTTCGCCGCCGGCGACGTCGAGGTCGAGGTCCTCTATCACCGCGCCGCGCAGCCCTCTCGCGACCAGGAGGCCGTCGCGTCGCTCGCCCTCCTCGCCGCGCCGGGCGTGCGCCTCGAGCTGCTCGCCACCGAGCATCAGCCCGATCAGCTTGTCTTTGTCGAGCTCCGAGGTCGGGTAGGTGCCCACCCTGCGGCCGTCGCGCAGAACCGTGACCCGGTCGGAGATCCGGAAGACCTCCTCGAGCCGGTGGGAGACGTAGAGGATGCCGAGGCCTTTCGCCCGCGCCCGGTCGATCGCGCGGAAGAGCCCGTCGGTCTCGCCGCTCGGCAGCGCCGCGGTCGGCTCGTCGACGACCAGCAGGCAAGCCTCTTCCCAGTCGTAGATCGCGCGGGCGATCGCCAGGCCGGCCTTCTGGGCGGCGCTCAACTCCCCGACCGGGGCCCGCATATCGAATTCGTAGCCGAGCTCAGCCAGGTGCTCCTTCGCGGCGGCGATTTCGCGCGAGCTTCGGATGTGTCCGGCGAAGCCGGTGTCGAAGCCGCGCCCGAGGGCGAGGTTCACGACCGCGCTCAGCATGTCGATCATCCCCAGGTCCTGGTGGACGAAGCGCAGGCCGAGCTCACGCGCCTGCGCCGGCGAGGAGATCGCGGCCGGCTCGCCGCCCAGCACCGAGATCGTGCCCTCGTCCTGCTCGTGGAGCCCGGCCAGGGTCTTGATCAGCGTCGACTTGCCCGAGCCGTTGTGGCCGACCAGCGCGTGGACCTCGCCGCGACGGATCTCGAGGTCGACGTGGTCGAGCGCCAGGGTCCCGGGGAACGACTTGGTCAGACCTTCCACCTGCACGGCCGGAGCCATCTCGCTCCCCGCCCGGGTGGCGCCATCGGAGAGTTCGGCGGCCATCGTCGTCCTCAGATCCCGTATGAGCGTCGGCCGATCTGCCGGGACGCGATCGCCACCGCGATGATCAGCGCCACGCCCTGGAACGCCGGGTTGATCCAGACCGAGGCCGATTCGGCGGTCAACCGGATGCCCTGGACGCCGAAGGCGAGCGCGAAGTAGGCGATCAACGTGCCCCAGACGTTCGGACGCTGGGAGATCTGCGAGGCGCCGAGGAAGACGGCCGTGATCGCCGGAAAGAGGTACCCGGGCCCGGTCGAGGCGTTGAACACGCCGGTCCTCATCGAGTAGACGATCCCGGCGATCCCGGCGAGGACGCCGGCGACCACCATCGCGCCCCAGATCATGCGATCGACCGGCACCCCGGAGAGCCGGGCTGCCTCGGGGTTGCCGCCGGTCGCCAGCAGGTAGCGGCCGATCGGCGTGTGCTCGAGCACGAACCACAGCAGGACGGCGATCGCGATCAGGAAGATGAAGTCGTTGGGGATTCCCAGGATCGCCTTACCGGTGCCGAGTTCCGCCCACTTCGGGGGGTAGGAGCCGACCATCTGTTCGTTGTTCGAGATCAGCAGGACGGCGGCGAGCAGGATCTGGGAGGCCGCCAGCGTCGCGATCAGAGAGTTGACCCGGAGCTTGATGATCACGAATCCGTTGACCGCGCCGATCAGGCCGCAGACGACGACCGCGATCAGCGCGCCGGGCACCGGCGGGATACCCGAGTGCAGGGTGATCCAGATCGAGGCGGCGAGGGAGAAGGCGAAGCTCGCCGCGACCGAGAGGTCGTAGGACCCGGCGGCCAGGGGGATCAGGAAGGCCAGGGCGATCAGGCAGGTGACGACCCCTTCTCCCAGCACCAGCTGGATGGTGGTCCCGGTCAGGAACGTGCCGGGAGCGATGATCCGGAACAGGATCAGGAAGAAGATCAGTAGGTAGACGGCCGAGAGCCGGCGCGGTCCGAAGCTCGCCAACAGGCGACGCGTGACGCCGCCCTGGTCGGCCCCGGCGTGGGAGACGCCGGTCGGGAGGGTCGTCGGGACGCCCGCAGGGTCGTGATGCAGCGGCGTCGTCTCGGGAGTCTCGTTGCGAGGCTCCTCGGCGGCCGGATCCTTGAGATCGCGCTCGCTCATCGACCCCACTCCGCAGTCCCGCCCGTCGGGACCAGGACGTCCGACCTGCGTGGATGCACCGTTGTCATCTCTCCTCCGAATCTCTTCACGACGGCCGTCCTTCCCGAGACGAGCTCCTCGATTCACGGTCCCGCGAGGCTAGCATAGAACCAACCGGTTGTTTGCCAAATGACAGGTCTGAAGTAGCTGGACGCCGACCGACCGCTAGGTTGATCGAGCGGACAAGCCGCGCAAGGCGAAGGCGGTGCAGAGGTCGGCGGTAGGGGCCCGTGCGGCGCGCCCTTCGGAGCTTCCTGGTTCGCGGTACCAACGGTAGGTCCAGACGATGGTCGAGAACATGCAATTGGCCAGCATCTGGGGATCGAGCGAAGCGTCGGCTTCTCCTTGCGCCTGCGCTTCCTTGATCGTCCGTACCGCGAAATCGTTGTGGGCGCGGGCCTCCGCCCGCACGTAGGCCGCACGCTCCGGCCCGAGCAGACCCAGATCGTGGTAGTAGATCGAGATCTGCTGGATGTTCGAGAGGTTGTACTCGACCTGCCCGTGGACGTAGAGCTGGAGGCGCTGCAGTGGATGGAGCTCCGTGGCAGCTTCCGCCGCGACCTTGATCGCCTCGACCTGCTCGTGGACCACCTCGAAGAGCCAGAAGAGGAGGTCTTCCTTGGTCGCGATGTAGTGGTAGAGGCTGCCCTTGAGGATGCCGACCTCGTCGGCGACGTCCTGCACGGTGGCGTCGGCGTAGCTGCGTTCGTAGAAGACCTTGACAGCCGCTTCGAAGATCTCCTCGGCACGCTTGCCGCGGCTCGCGCTCACGCGCGGAAAGCCATGCTGACGATCTGCGGGGCCTCGTCGATCCCCGCTTCCGCCAGCTCCTTCGCGATGCGATCGCGCAGCACGAACTTCTGCACCTTGGTCCCCGACATCGGCCAGGTCTCGACAAAGCGGACGTAGCGGGGGACCTTGTAGGTGGCGATCTTGCCCACGCAGAACTCGACGATCTCCTCCGCGGTGACCGTCGCGTCCGGTTTGAGCTCGAGGTAGGCGCAGGGCACTTCGGCGTAGCGGGCGTCCGGCGCCGCGACCACCTGGGCGATTTCGACGGCCGGGTGGCTCGCCAGGTAGTCCTCGATCTCGAGCGCTGAGACGTTCTCGCCGCCCACCTTCAACATGTCCTTCAGCCGCCCCGCGTAGCGGAGTGCGCCGCGCTCGTCCAGGGACCCGAGATCGCCGGTGCGGAAATAGCCCTCGTCGTCGTGGCTGGCGGCGGTCTGCTCCGGATCCTTGTAGTAGCCCTCGAAGAGCGAATAGCCGCGGAAGGTGATTTCACCTACCTCCCCGGTCGGGCGCTCGCGGCCCGACTCCGGGTCGACGATTCTGATCTGCATCCCCTCGACTGGCGTGCCGAGAGTGTTGATCCGCACCTCGTAGGGGTCGTCCGGGAAGGGCAGGGTCAGGTTGGTCGCCGACTCGGTCGAGCCGTAGGAGGAGACCTGCTTCGCCCACGGCGTCGCCCGCTCGAAGAACGCCAGGCGTTCCGGGGTCGCGATGTTCTGCAGCAAGCGGATCGAGGTGAGATCGAGTTGGTCGAACTCAGGGTGGTTCAGGATCGCCAGCCAGATCGGTTCGAACGCCGGATAGGCCACCGTGATCTTCTCCTCGGCGAGCGTGTGGATCGCCTGGGTCGGTTCGAAGTGGCCAGCGTGGTAGTAGGTGGCGCAGGTCCGGCAACAGCCGATCATCGGCACGATCCCGCCGCAGTGGAACAGCGGCAACGGGTCCCAGAACCGATCCTCTTCGGTCAGCTCGAATCGGGTAATCGCGACGTTCGACCCTTGGCGGACCAGCGCCTCGTGCGACAGCAGGCAGCCCTTCGGCCGCGAGGTCGTCCCGGACGTGTACATCAGCATGGCGACGTCGCGGATCCGCACCCGCTCCTGCAGGAGCCGGACTTGCTCGACCGGGCGACCGTCGGCGAGCCGCTCGAACCGCTCGCGGTCGAGCGCACCGACCGAAGCACCGCCGAGGTTGACCACGTTTCGCAGCTTGGGAGCGTTGACGAGTTCCAGCCGACCCGGATCGGCGTCGGCCAGGGCCGGGAAGACCGCCTCGATCAGAGTCGGGTAGTTGGCACCGCCGCCGCCCTCGGCGATGAACAGCACTTTGAGGTCGGCGTGCTCGAGGACGTAGCCGAGCTCACGCTCCTTGAAACGGCCGTTGACCGGCACCACCACAGCGCCGAGCTTGGTCACGGCGAAGATCAAGGTGATGTAGTCGAGCGAGTTCGGCATCAGGATCCCGACCTTGTCGCCCGGCTCGACGCCGAGCTCGAGCAGGGCCCGGGCGAAGCGGTCAGACCGTCCGGCCAGCTCTTTCCAGGTGACCCGCTGGTCGGGGAAGACGATCCCCATGTTGTCGCTCGCGTCGGCCGTTCGGTGCAGCAGATCAGCGATCGTCGTTGCCTCGATCCACATCGTGGCCTCTCAATCCTTGGTCGCGTTCCCCAGTCGGAATATAATCCAACCGTTTGTTAGATATTAGAAAGGCGTGAGACTCGATCCCCGCCCCGAAGCGAGAGGAGCTGGAATGAGAGAGGTCGCCAACGTCACCTACGACTTCACCGGCGAGGTGGTCCTGGTCACCGGTGCGGCCCGCGGCCAGGGCGCGAACCACGCTCGCTGCTTTGCCGCGGCGGGCGCCGACGTCGTGATCGCCGACAACGGTGAGCCGATGAACACGATCCCCTATCCCCTCGCGACGGCCGACGACCTGAACGGCCTCGCGGCCGAGATCGAGTCTTTGAGCGTCCGCTGCCAAGCCGCGATCTGCGATGTCCGCGACCGCGCGCAGGTGAAGATCATGGTCGACGACGCGATCGCGGAGTTCGGCCGGATCGACGTCCTGATCAACAATGCCGGCGTCGAGAGCCTGCCGTCCGTGGCCGAGATGACCGAAGCCGAGTGGGACGAGATGATCGACACGCTGCTGAAGGGGACGTTCCTCTGCTCCCAGGCGGTCAGCGCCCACATGGTCGAGCGCGGCAAGGGTCGGATAGTCACCACCGGCTCGATCGCCTCGACCACCGGGATGCCGCGACAGGCCCACTATTGCGCAGCCAAGCACGGCGTCGTCGGCTTCACCAAGGCGTTGGCGATCGAGCTCGCCGAGTTCGACGTCACCGTCAACGTCGTCTGCCCCGGCGGGATCGACACGCCGATGACCCAAGGCCTCCTCGGTTCCCGCCAAGGCGAGTGGATGGAGAAGCTGGCCGAGTACGGCGGCCCCTTCTGTTCAATCCGGAGGAGATGCTCGACAGCCAGGAGATCACCAACGCGATGCTCTGGCTGGCCTCCGACGCCGCTCGCTATGTAACCGGCGCGGTCCTCACCGTCGACGCCGGCTTCACGATCAAGTAGGTGAACCACCGGTCGGCGAGGCGTCGGTGCCGCCGTCGATCACGATCCGCTGGCCGCTGACCATATCCCCTGCCGGCCCGGCGAGCGCGACGACGAGCGAGCCAACGTCCGCCGGTCGGGTGACCCGGCCGAAAGGCATCCGCGAGTCGAGATCGGTAACCGAGTCGGCTCCGAGCTTGGCCCGCACCAGCTTGTCGCCCATGTCCGTGGCGACAAGGCCGGGAGCGACGATGTTGACCCTGACGCCGTGTCGTGCCTCCTCCTTGGCGAGGGTCAAGGCCCACGCCTCGAGCGCCGACTTCGCCGCGTTGTAGGGCCCGCCGCCGGCCCGGTTGTACTGGACCTCGCTCGAGGAGATCACGATCACGTCGCCGCGGGCGGCCGTGCGGAGATCGCCGATGACGCCGCCGATCAGCCGGTGGACGCCCATCACGTGGGCCTGGAAGAGCCTTTCCATTTCGCCCGGATCGGTCCCGGTGACAGGACGGCCGCGGCTGGCGAGGCCGGCATTGGAGACGAGCAGGTCGATAGGGCCGAGCTCCCGGCGCGTCATCCCGACCGCCCGCTCGAGGTCCCCGGGCGATTCCATCGCCGCCTGCGCCACCGTCGCCGCTCCCCCCGAAGCGACGATCTCCTCGACCACCGCCTTGGCCGAGTCGGCGTCGCGACGGTAGGTGATCGCCACCGCGGCGCCCGCGGCGGCGAGTGACAAGGCGATCCCGCGTCCGATCCCGCGACCGCCGCCGGTGACCAGGCCGACTCGCCCGGTGAGCGGGCCCTCAGCCACGTCGCGCGTCCATCGCCGCGCGGTCGACCAGCAGCGGACGCGAGTCGAGCGCCTCGATCTGCGACCAGACCCGGGTCGCCCGTCGCATGCGGATCCGCCAACCGGCATCGGTGCGCACGTAGCTGTCGGCGTAGGAGACCCCGAGCGTCTCGATCCGCTCGTCCTCTCGAAGGTGGTAGGCGAGGCAGTAGGTGGTGCCGGTCGAGGTGTCACCGTCGATGCTGACTATGTGGTTGGTGACGTGGTGCATGGTGTGGCAGTAACGCTCGCCGATCAGCCTGGCGACCAGCCCGACCCCGTCGGGTCCTGGGCCGCGGAAGGTCCCGAGCTCCCGGGTACCGTCGCTTGCCAGCACGACCAACGCCCCATCGGCGGTGAAGAGATCGTGGAAGCCCTCGGCGTCCCCACGGTCCATGGCCATGGCATAGGACTCGACCAGTCGCCGCAACTCTGCCTCATCGGTTCCGGCCTCCATCTCCATCCCCTTCCCGGACGCTCCCGCGATCACCTCGTTGCCAACCAAAGGTTTGGTTTATCATAATCGCTCACGAAGAAGATCGAAGATCGATCTGGAAGGGAAAGGGCAATGAGCGAGGGTCGTGAGGTTGTCGTCGTCGGTGCCGTGCGGACGCCGATCGGACGGGGGCATCCGGAGAAGGGCTACTACAAGGACGTCCACCCGGCAGACCTGCTGGGCCGTACCTACACGGCGCTGCTGGATCGGACCGGGGTCACGCCGGGCGACGTGGACAACGTGATCGCGGGCTGCGTCCAGCAGCTCGGCGAGCAATCGATGAACGTCGCCCGCAACGCCTGGCTGCAGGAAGGCCTGCCGATCGAGACTGCGGCCCAGACGCTCGACATGCAGTGCGGCTCGGGCCAGGTCGCTGTCGGCGTCGCCGCCACCCAGATCGCCGCCGGGGAGGTCGACGTGGCGATCGGCTCGGGGGTCGAGCACATGGGGCATATCTCGTTCAAGGGCGGCGAGGAGGTCCAGAACCTACTCGGCAGTCCCTGGACGAAGAAGTTCTTCGAGCACCACAACGTTCAGGGCCAGGGGATCGGCGCCGAGCTGATCGCCGAGGAGTACGAGATACCGCGGTCCGAGCTCGACGAGCTGGCGCTGGAGTCGCATCGCAAGGCGGCCGCGGCGACGTCCTCGGGGGCCTTCGAGCGCGAGATCGTCGCCTGGGAGAACGGCACCGCGATCACCGCCGATCAGGGGATCCGTCCCGAAACCAGCCTCGAGGCGCTGGCCCAGTTGAAGCCCGCCTTCAAACCGGACGGTCGGATCACCGCGGGCAACTCCTCGCAGATCTCCGACGGCGCCGCCGCGGTCATGCTGATGTCGGCCGAGAAGGCGAAGGAGCTGGGGGTGGCGCCGCGGGCCCGCTACGTCGACAACGTCCTGGTCGGCTGTGATCCGGTGAAAATGCTGGAGGGACCGATCCCCGCGACCGCGAAGATCCTCGCCCGCAACGGGATGACGATCGACCAGATCGACGTCGTCGAGATCAACGAGGCGTTCGCCCCGGTGGTCGCTGCCTGGCGGCGCGAGTACGACCCTGACATGAGCCGGGTCAATCCGCGTGGCGGCGCGATGGCGCTCGGCCACCCGCTCGGATCGACCGGTGCCCGGCTCCTCACCACCCTCCTGCACGAGCTCGAGGACGAGGACAGGGAGATCGGCCTGATCACCATGTGCTGCGGCGGCGGCCTCGGTACCGGCACGATCCTGCAACGGATTTAGTCACCCGATGCGCCGCACGATCTTCGGCGACGAGCACGAAGACTTCCGAGAGTCGGTGCGCGGCTTCCTCGAGAAGGAGGCCGTGCCGCACACGGAGGAGTGGGAGAAGGCAGGACTCGTCCCGCGCGAGTTCTGGCGCAAGGCGGCGGCCCAGAGCTACGTCGCCTTCCAGGCCCCCGAAGAGCTGGGAGGCGTCGGCCTTGCCGATTTCCGTTTCAACGCGGTAATCGGCGAGGAGGTCGCCTACACCGGCACCGCCGGCGACAACTTCTCGCTCGTCAACGACATCGTCGTCCCCTACCTGCAGGAGTTCACGACAGCCGAGCAGCGCGAGCGCTGGCTCCCGCAGGTCACGAGCGGGGAAATGGTGCCGGCGATCGCGATGTCGGAGCCGGGGGCCGGCTCCGACCTCCGAGGCATCGCGGCGACCGCCACCTGGCAGGGCGACCGCTATCTGCTGAGCGGCTCGAAGACCTTCGTCACCAGCGGCATCCAGGCCGACCTGGTCATCGTCGCCGCCCGGATCGAGGGACAGGAGGGGGTCGAGGGCCTCGGCCTCTTCGCCGTCCCGAAAGGCGCCGCCGGCTTCACTCTCGGGCGGTCCCTGCACAAGATCGGCCATCGCGCCCAGGACACCGCCGAGCTCTTCTTCGACGCGGTCGAGGTGGCGCCAGAGGACGTCCTCGGCATGCCTGGGCGGGGGCTCGCCCAGATGATGATGAACCTCCCCCAGGAGCGCCTCTCGATCGCGGTCACCGCGGTGGCCGCCTCCGAACGGGCGCTGCGGATCACGCTCGAGTATGCAGGAGACCGCCAGGCCTTCGGGCGACCGATCGGCACGTTCCAGGCCAACCGATTCACGCTGGCCGAGCTCTCCACCGAGATCGCCGTCGGTCGCATCTACGTCGACCGCTGCATCGAGGCCCACGTCGCCGGCGAACTCGACGCTGCCGAGGCCGCCGCGGCCAAGTACTGGACCACCGACCTTCATTTCAAGGTGGTGGATGCCTGCCTCCAGCTGCACGGAGGCTACGGCTACATGGAGGAGTACGAGATCGCCCGGATGTGGCGCGACGCCCGCGTCGGTCGGATCTACGGCGGCACCAACGAGATCATGAAGGAGATCGTCGGGCGCTCGCTGGGGTTGTGACGGGCGTTCGTCCGGAAAGGACGGATATGGATTTTGAGCTGACCGACGAGCAGAGGATGTTCGCCGAGACGGTCCGCGAATGGGTCGACAAGGAGACCCCGAAGGACTACGCCAGGGAGATCGAGAAACGCGAGCACGAGTATCCTCTGGACCTCTGGGACAAATTCACCGCGGCCGGCTTCCACGGCATCTCGGTCCCCGAAGAGTACGGCGGGCAGGGGGGCGACATCTTCATGCAGATGCTCCTCGCGCGTGGGCTCAGCCGCTCTCTGGCCGGGCTGACCTGGATTTGGGGACTGACCTCCTTCGCCGGCTCGAAGTCGGTCGGCCTCTACGGCTCCATGGAGCAGAAAGAACGGTTCCTGCCGCAGATCGTCAAAGGCGAGGCCCGCTTCTCGATCGGCTTCACGGAGCCCGGCGGCGGGACCGACCTGCTCGGCGGCATGCGCACCTTCGCCAAGCGCGAAGAGGGCGGATGGATCGTCAACGGCAACAAGACCTGGTGCTCCTCGGCACACGTTGCCGACTACATCCTGCTGCTCGCCCGCACCGACCGCGAGGTGCAGAAGCGCCACCAGGGCCTGACCCTGTTCCTCCTGCCCAAGGACTCAGAGGGGGTCGAAATCTCGGAGATCCCGAAGCTCGGGATGCGGGCACTCGGCTCCTGCGATGTCGGCCTCACGGATGTCTTCATCCCTGACGAGTACGTGCTCGGTGAGCCGGGACAGGCCTGGTACATGCTGCTGCCGACCCTGAACAACGAGCGCATCATGCTCTCCTCGTTCTGCGTCGGGATCCTCGACGGCATCCTCGAGGACGCGCTCCAGTTCGTGCGGGAGCGCGAAGCGTTCGGCAAGACGATCGGCCAGTTCCAGATCCTCCAGCACTACCTCGCCGACATCGTGATGTGGCGGCGACAGGCCGAACTGCTGGTCAGCCAGGCGGCGCAGATGCTGAACGACGGCAAGGACTGCTTCCTCGAGTCAAGCATGGCGAAGATCCAGGCCTCCGAGTACGCGGTCAAAGCGGCCGATCTCGGGATCCAGATCCTCGGCGGCATGGGCTACTCGGCGGAGACCGACGCTCAGCGCTACTGGCGTGACGCCCGCCTCTTCCGCATCGGCCCGGTGACCAACGAGATGGCCCGAAACTCGATCGCCGAGATCATGGGCCTGCCGAGGTCTTTCTGATGGCTGTGCCGGGGCTCGAGAACCTGCCTGGCAGGGAGCTGCCCGCGGGCTCCTTCACGATCGACGCCGTCGAGAACGCGGACCTTGCCACGGTCCTGGAGGGCCCCCCGCCGGGCGGCGATGAGGCCCACCCGCTGTGGGCCTACATCGCCACCCAACGGGGCATCGACATCAGCGTCGCGGAGCTCTGCGCTCTCGCCGACTTCGACGTCGCCGACGGACCGATGCTGGGGTCGACCGAGCTCACCTACGGGGGTCCGCTCAAGGTCGGGGTCGACTACGAGGTGAAGGGCGAGATCCTCGACATCGTCCGCAAGGAAGGGCAGTCGGGAACCTTCGACATCCTCACCTTCCGCGAGCGACTGCTCGACGCCGAGGGTGCGGAGGCGGCCGCGGCGACCAACACGTTCATCCTCCCGCGGAGGCCGGCATGACGGCCCCCCAGGTCGGCGACGAGCTCCCGCCGCGGACGATCGACTCGGTCAGCGTGGAGCGGATGAAGACGATGGCGGTCGTGCTCGACGATCCGAATCCGATCCACCTCGATCCCGCTGCGGCAAAGGCGCTCGGGCTCGGCGATCGGGTGATCAACCAGGGCCCGACCGGGGTCGGGTACCTGCTCGACATGCTCGCCGCCGCGTTCCCGGGCGCCACGGTGAGGAAGGTCGAGCTGCGCTTTCTGGCTAACGTCCTCGCCGGCGACAAGGTGGTCGCCGCGGGCAGGGTCGCCGCGGTCGAGGACGACGAGGTGACTTGCGAGCTCTGGCTCGACGTCGAGGGCGGCCCGCGGGCGATCTCCGGCCGAGGGGCCTTGATCCTGGGCGGGAGCTGAGGCCGCGTGGACACCTCGTTCCTCCTCCGCGTCGCGGCGTCGAAGTTCCCGGACCGACCGGCGCTCCGCTACGCCGATCGGGAGATCACCTTTGCCGAGCTCGATCGCGATGTCGACCGGCTGGCCACCGGGATCGTCGCGGCAGGCGCCCACACCGCCCCGGTCGCGTCGGTGACCTGGAACGATCTGCGAACTGTCGTGCTCTACTTGGCCCTCGCCCGGGCCGGCGCCACCTGCGTGCCGATCAACCCGCGTCTCGCCGGGCCGGAGATCGCCTGGATCGTCGAGAACTGCGGCGCAGCGACGCTGGTGGCAGCCGCCGATCTGGCGGCAGAGCACGGCTTCGAGGCACCCGGACTCGGGCTCGGGCGACTCGTCCTGTTGGGCGAGGCGCCGACGCTCGACTCTTTCGGCGATCTGCTTGCCCCGACGCCGACGGACTTCGTTCCGGCCGAAGAGATCGACGAGCGCTCCGACGCGACGATCATCTACACGTCAGGGACCTCGGGCTTCCCGAAAGGCGCCGTCCGCAGTCATCGCGCCAACCTCTGGCACGCGGTCAACTCGCAGATCGGCTCCCCGCGTACGCCCGCCGACGTGGAACTCTTCAGCCTGCCCCTCTTCGGCCTCGGCTTCATCGCCCAGGTCCTACCGACCCTGATGGCCGGAGGCTGCGTGGTCCTTGACCGGATCTTCGACCCGACGCGAGCCTGGGAGCTGATCGAGGCGCACCGGATCACCCGCGCCTTTCTCGCCCCGACGATGATCGCGTCGATGCTCGAGGTCGACGGCAACGAGCGCTTCGACGTCGACAGCCTGCACAGCCTTCTCGTCGCCTACGGCTTCGCCGACCGGCTCCGTCGCGCCGCCCAAGCTCGCTTCCCGGCAGCCTTCTTCAACATGTACGGGCTCACCGAGGCGCAGCTCTGCTGCACCGCGCCGGGCGAGTTCGAGCTCGACCCGACCAGCTCGGGCAAGCCGATGGGACTCGCCCGTCTGCTGATCCTCGGCCCCGACGGGGATCGGATGACCACCGGCGAGGTCGGCGAGATCGCCTTTCAGGCGCCCAGCGTGATGAGCCGGTACCACGACCTACCCGAGGCGACCGCGGCGGCGCTGGACGGCGACATCCTGCGCACCGGGGATCTCGGCTACCTCGACGCCGAGGGTGACGTCCATTTCACCGGACGTCGGAAGGAGATCATCAAGAGTGGCGGCTTCAGCATCGACCCGACCGAGATCGAGAACGCGCTGCTCGAGCTCGCGGGCGTGGCCGAAGTAGCCGTCGTCGGCGCGCCTGACGAGTATTGGGGCGAGCGCGTCGTCGCCTGCGTCAAGCTCGGCGATGCGGCGCTCGAGGCCGAGACGCTGACCGCCCACCTGGGTGAGCGACTCGCCCGCTTCAAGGTCCCAAAAGAGATCGTGTTTTATGACGACCTGCCGAAGAACCCGACCGGCAAGGTGGAACGCGGCAAGCTCCGCGAGCTACTCGCCGCGCGCGCCGACGGGAACGGCTAGGTCAGTCCCCGCAGGGCGTAGTGGACGCAGACATCGACCACCGCTTTTCGGGACATGCGGCCCGGCCGATACCACTGATAGGTCCAGATGATCGTCGCGAAGACGCAGTTGGCCATCAGCCGGGGGTCGTAGGAATCGTCGATTTCACCAACTTCCTGTGCTTCGGTTATCAGGCCACTGACGAATTTGTCGTGGACCCGGCGCGACGCCTTCACCCAGGCCAACCGATCACCGGTGAGTCGGTCGAGGTCGTGGTAGTAGATCGAGATCCGTTCGAGGTTTTCGAGGTTGTACTCGACCTGTTTGCGGACGTAGAGCTCGAGCCGCTCGAGCGGCTTCAGGTCCGGCGACGCCTCGACCTCTTCGAGCACCTCATGGACATCGTTGTAGACCTCTTCGACCAGCTGGAAGAGGAGGTCCTCCTTGGTTTCGATGTAGTGGTAGAGGCTGCCCTTGAGGATGCCGAGCTCGTCGGCGACATCCTGGACGGAAGCGTCGGAGTATCCGCGCTCGTAGAAGATCTTGACCGCGGCGTCAAGGACGTCCTGGTCCCGGCGCCGCGGCGCTCGTTTCGCTTTGGAGTCGCGTCCGGCTTTTTCGTTGGTCGATTTAGCGGGCATGGACGAACGGAATACTTTCAAAGCACGCGGACTTACCGCCCGCATCCATCATCTCAGGCGCCACGGCGACCGCCCCCACCGGCTGCGGTGACGCGCACGCGACTTCCCCAGGCGTAGTCGATCCCGTCGACGATCTTCCGACGGGTCGACGCGGGCTCGATGATGTCGTCGAGGATGATGTTGGCGGCGGCTTCCCAGGGCTGCGACTCCGCCGCCCATTCCTCGACCAGTCCCCCGAGCAGTTGAGCGTATGCCTCCTCCCCTTCCTCCGTCCGCGCCTGCTCGAGCTTGCGGCGGTGGACCGTACGCACCCCGGTCTCCGGCGCCATGAAGCCCATCTCCGCGGTCGGCCAGGCCAGCAGCAGATCCGGCTTGACGGGACGGCCGCCGAGCGCGATGTGGCCGCCTCCGTAGGCCTTGCGCACGATGACGGCGATTTTCGGGACCTCGGCCCGGGACAGGCGGGTCACCACCTCCTCGTAGGCGCGAAGGATCCCGCCTCGCTCTGCGTCGGTACCGATCATCAGCCCCGGGATGTCCTGGAGGAACACCAGCGGCAGGTTGAAGGTGTCGCAGAGGTCGACGAAGCGGGCCTCCTTACGCAGGGCCGGGACGTCGAGGACCCCCGCCCGTTGAAGCGGCTGGCTGGCAACGACGCCAACCGGGTTGCCGTCAAAGCGGGCGAAGCAGGTGATCAGGCTCTTGCCGTAGCGGTCCCCCCAGGGCAGGATCGAATCGCCGTCCACAAGGGACTCGATCACCTTGCGCATGTCATAGCCGCGCCGCGGCTCGGCCGGGACCAAGTCGGCGACCACCTCAGGGTCGCGGGCGGGCGGTGCGGGCGCCGCGACCGGCGCGGGCAGCGCCGCCGAATCGGGGAAGTAGGTGAGGAAGCGCTTGACCGACTCAAGCGCTTCGTCCTCATCGACGACCACGGCGTGGGCGGAGCCATTGGTGTCGGCCGAGACGGCGGGGCCGCCGAGCTCCGTGGCCTCGACATCCTCGCCGATCGCGGCGCGGATCACCGGCGGGCCGGAGAGGGCGATCGCGGTCTCCTCGCGCATCACGACGTAGGAGGCCATCGCCGCATGCAGCGCGGCGTCCCCGTAGCTCTCGCCGAGGATCGCGGTCATCCGCGGCACCTCGGCGAAGCCGTCCGGGCTCTGAAGGAAGGAGGTGAAGTCAAAGGGCACGCTGGAGAACCGCCAGCCGAGCAGGTCGGGCAGCCTGCCGCCATCGTTGTCGGAGAGGCAGATCAACGGCAGGCCGCGCCTGCCCGCCCACTCCGCGATGCGGTTCTGCTTGCGCATGTTGACGGGCGCCGTGGTCCCGGCGATGACCGTCGCGTCGATCGCAAGGATGCAGACCTTGCGGCCACCGATCCGGCCGAAGCCGGTGAGCACTGCATCCGCCGCCATCGGCTGGTCGCGCTTGATCTCGGGCTCGGCGAGCAGGCCGATCTCGGTCCAGCTTCCCGCATCGACCAGGCGCTCCACCCGTTCGCGAGCGGTGAGACGCCCGGAGGCCTGGTGGCGTGCGACCCGCTCCGCGCCGCCCATCTCGAGCGCCTTCTGGCGCCTCGCTTGTAGCTCTTCCGCGGGTCCTATCTGCAGCACTCGATTGCCCCCCAACTCATCCAACTGCACCGCCCCATCTCCTCATAAGGTTCAAGAGCATCGAAGCTTACCAAACAAATGATCGGTTGATCTAGGAGAGCTGACCGACCGCCCGATTGGTAGACGATACCCTATCGTCCTCCAACCTTAAGCCTCGGTCGCGGCCACGCCCCTGACCCAACTGACAGGATCAAGCGGAGGCGTCCTCCCAGCGGCCGCCGACCGCTTTATAGGGCCGCGCGATCTCGACCAAGGTGCCGTGGCCACTCGACGGCAGCACCCAGGTCCAGCGCTGCCAGGGCATGTCGGGGTCGCTGAATACCTCTCCCCCCGTCGCCACCCCCTTTGCGGCCAGTTCGCGCGAGACCTGATCGGGGTCGTCGACGGTGAAGCAGATGTGGTGGACGCCCTCACCGTGCTTGGCGAGGCGTCGGCCAAGCGGACTGTCGGCCGCCGGCTCCATCAACTGGATCTCGGCACCTTGGTGGGAGACGAAGGTAGCCCAGCGCATGCTGTCCTCGCCACCCTCGAAATCTTCGTACCGGACGATCTGCTCCTCCAGCTGTTCGGGTTGAACGACTTCGAGGATCTTGGTCCAGTCCGCGATCGCGTCATCGAGATCCTCGACCAGAAGGCAGATGTGGGCGAAGGCACTGCTTGGCATCTTTCATTCCTCTCCGGCCCCATGGGCCATCCATGTCCGACCAGACGGTTGGTAGTTGAGATTACAACCCCGGGATTTCCCCCGTGCGCGTATCGTGGGGCCGCATCGAGATTTCTCGAAGCACGGATAGCCCTGCTCGAGGACGCCACCTTCTCCGTCTGCTCGGATCTGCCGGAGTACCCGGCCGCTACGACGGCGGCGCTGGCGGATCGACGAGATCGAGGGCGTGCGACGATTCCGCGTTGATCGCTCCATGGGCGGGAATGATCGAGATCGTCCCCGGTCACGACGGCGGGCTGACCCCGGCACTACGGGCAATCAATTCGAGCTCCTCGTAGATGTCCCCTGGGATCTCGAAGCCCGTGAGATCGCGGACGGTATCCAGATTTGCGAGCACCTCCTCGGCGGTCACCGCGGTCGGATTGGGTGCCATCCAGCCCGGCGTCTCGCCGACGAAGACCCGCGCGAAGCGCCCGAACCCGGCCGAGTAGGCCTCCCCGTTCCGCGACCACTCGCGGGCGGCGAGCAGAGCGACCATCGGCGAGACCGCCTCGGTCACCCGCTGCGGTTTCAGGGCCTCTCCCACCCACGCCGGGTAGCGCTCGGCATGACCCGGAACCGGGTCGTCGACGCCCATCGTGGTCGTTGCCATCGGCAGCAGGGCGTTGACCAGGATCCCGTCCGGGGCACCCTCGCACGCCAGCGCTTTCATCAAGCCGTAAACGCCGCCCTTGGAGGCCGCGTAGTTGGCCTCGCCCTGCATCGCGAACATCCCGCCGGCCGAGCAGGTCATCACGATACGGCCGTAAGACTGGCGCCGCATGTGGGGCCAGGCGGCACGGCAGGGGTGATAGTGGCCGCCGAGGTTGACCGCGATCACCGGGTCGAGGGCCTCCGGACCAAGGTCCTCGATCAGGCCGTTGCGCATGATCCCCGCGTTGTTGACCAGGATCTGGATCCCACCGAATCCGTCGAGCGCCCGGGCGACAAGGGTCGCGGCACCGGCCTCATCGGCGACAGAATCGTGCGAGGCGAGGGCTTCGCCTCCCGCCGCCTCGATCTCGGCCACCACCGCGTCGGCGCCGGCGGCGTCGATGTCGTTGACCACGACGCGGGCGCCGCGCGCGGCCAGTTCGAGGGCGTGAGAGCGTCCCAGCCCACCGCCCGCGCCGGTGACGATCGCGACATCGCCATCCAGCCGAAGCGTGGCATCCATCAGACGGTCACTTTCGCGCCGTTGACGCCGAGGGTCTCGCCGACGACGTAGGAGGAGTCCTCACCCGCCAGGAAGGCGATCGCCGCCGCGATCTCTTCCGGCCGCGCCAGCCTGCCCTGAGGCGTCGCGGCGATGGAGGCTGCCTTGAGAGGTGCGGGCAGGGAATCGAGCATCGGCGTGTCGACGAAGCCGGGAGCGACCGCATTCACCCTCACGCCCTGCACGATCAGCTCTTTTGCGACGGTACGGGTGAAGGCCAGGATCGCGCCCTTCGCCGCCGAGTAATGGGGATGGCCGGTACAACCCTCGACGCCGCAGATCGAGGCGACGTTGACGATCGAGCCGGTGCCCCGGGAGACCATCGACCGGGCAGCGGCACGGGTGCCGAAGAAGGTGCCGTCGAGATGGACCGAGAGCATCCGGTGCCACTCCTCATCGGGCAGTCTCACCAGAGCTTCGAGCGGCGTCGAGATGCTTCCCGTGGACGCCAGCTCGGCGAGCTGCGCTTCGGCGCGGGAATCGATCCTTTCGCTGTTCTGTTGCGCTGCGATCCCGGCATTGTTCACCCAGATGTCGACGGGACCGAGCTCGTCCTCGACCTTCCGCAGCGCCTCCTCGACGTTGCCCGAGTCGGTGACGTCGACCTCCATCGGTAGTCCGCCTCCGGCGACGCCCGTGGTGAGTTTGGCAGCGCCCAGGTTCAGGTCCAGGACCGCGACGCGGGCCCCGTCGTCGGCAAGCCGCCGACAGGTGGCCTCGCCGATTCCCGAGCCGCCGCCGGTGACGACTGCGACCTTGCCCTCCACCGAACTCATCTTGTTCCCCTCTCCCAGAGCCGCGGGTGCGGCGAAGCTGACCTGACGCGACCGTATCAGACTATCGTTTGGTTGGTAGCACGACAAGCGATCCCGTTACATCGGCGACCGATGGAGTTGAGCGGCGTCGACAAGGGAGGCGGACAGGCGTTGCTCCTGATTCACGGTTGGTGCGGCGACAACGCCCACTTCGCGCCCCAGGTCGAGCCCTTCGCGCCCCGCCACCGCGTCCTCCTCCCCGACCTTCCCTGGCACGGAACCGGTCTCCACGAGGGTGAGATCTCGATCGGCTCATTTGCCGCCGCCCTGGCCGACGGCCTTGACCGAAAAAGAATCGACCGGGCCTTCGTCGTCGGCCACAGCATGGGTGGGATGGTCGCGGTGAAGCTTGCGAGCATCAGGCCTGACCTGGCCGCCGGGGTGATCGTCCTCGACTCCGCGTTCGCGATGCGACCCGAACGGCTGAGCGGCCTGCAGAGCCTAGTACCGCGGCTCTCCGGCCTCGATCGGATCACGGCGATGGAAGGGCTCGCCGCCAGCCTCTTCGAGCCGTCCGACGATCCGGCCCTGCGCGGTCGCGTCGCCGACCAGATGGTTTACTCGGCGGAGCGGCTGCAGGCCGATGGGCTGCAGACGATGGTGGACTTCATCGTCGGCGAGGGCGACGAGCTTTTCTCTCGGCTCGAGCAACCGACCGCCACGATCCTGGCGACCAACCCTTCCTCCGACCCGGAACGACTGCGCACCCTCAACCGGCGGGCCTACCTCGCCCAGGTGCTCGCGGCGGGACACTACGTTCAGCTCTTCGCCCCCGCTCAGGTGAACGCGATGATCGCCGACTTCATCGAGCTCGCCCCCGACGCCGTTTAGGCGGCGCGGAGGAGCGGTATCAATTCGGTGCCGAGCAGCTCGAGGTGGCGGTCCGCTATCGCGTCCGGCATTCCCGCGATCGACTCCCAGAAGAACGCGTGCTCGACCGGAGCGCCGCCGAGCCATGCCTCGATTCTGCGGGCTGCCTCGGCGGGCGTGACCACGTCGAGGTGCGGCGGGTTCATGTCCGGGCCGGCGCTGCGGAGCCAGCCAAGGTTGACCGATTTGCCCGCCAGGCGCGCTTCCTCGGCGGGCTTGCCCTCGGCGCCGTAGGCCCGATAGGTCTGGGCCTGGTAGGCGATGAACGGCTCCAGCTCCGTCCAGGTCCGCTCAGGATCGTCGGCGAGGATCAGGTTGACAGGCCCGGCGATGCGCACCGTCGGCTCGCCCTCGAATTCGGCCAGCCCCGCTTCGTAGGGCTCGAGGAGGTCGGTCCGCAGGCACATCAGCCCGGCTCCCAGCCGGCCCGCCAGGCGGGCGCCCCGCGGGCCCTGAGCGCCGAGCCAGAGCGGCAGCCGGCCCTGCACTGGCTCCGGCGTCAGCGCTCCCCCCTCCCAAAGGCGCCGGATCTCGCGACAACTTTCCTCGAGCCGCTCGTAGCGACCCGCCATCGTCGTCCGGTAGGCATCGAACTCGGGCACCCGATAGCCGGCACCGACGCCGAGCTCGAGCCTGCCGCCGGAGAGGATGTCGACCAGCGCCGCTTGCTCGGCCGTGTCGAGCGGCGGCCGCAAAGGGGCCAGCATGGTCGCCGTGCCAAGCCGGATCGAGCTCGTCCGTGCCGCCGCGGCAGCCGCCAGGAGCAACGGCTGCGGCAGGTAGCCGTCCTCGAAGAGGTGGTGCTCGGTGAAGAAGGCGCCGGCCAGCCCGAGGGCCTCAGCCCGTTCGATTCGCTCCAGGGTCTTCGCGTAGACCGCCGTCCAGTCGCGTCGCCAACCGGGAGGATTGCGCAGGTCCGAGTAAATCCCGATCTTCACGCTTCCGATATTCTACCAACTGTTTGATGGCTAACGACGAACTTGCGGAAGCGATCGAGATCGAGGCGATCAAGCACCTCAAGGCACGCTACTTCCGCTTTCTGGACACCAAGCGCTGGGACGAGTGGCGGCTACAGTTCTGCGACGACTGCGTCTTCGAGGGCATCTCCACCACCTTCGCTGACGCCGACGACTTCGTCGCCGGGATCGCCCGGCAGCATGCCCGGACCCGCACCGTCCACCACGGCCACACGCCGGAGATCGAGCTGCTGACCGCGACCACCGCGCGGGGTATCTGGGCGATGGCCGACTACGTAACCTGGCCTCCCGACGAGCCGCTGGCCTCCTGGGCGGTCGATGATGAGATGCACGGCTTCGTCGGCTACGGGTACTACGAGGAGGAGTACCGCCGGGTGATCGACGGCTGGCGGATCGCCCGACTGCGCCTTACGAGGATCCGCGTCGATCCGCTGCGCGGCCCGGCGGCCGAGCCGCTGCCAAACCTGCTCGCGCCGTCGCCGGACTGGCTGCCCCTGCGCTGATCCGATCAGAGGACCGCGAGCCGTTCCCGCCCCTTGGCAGTGAGGGACCAACGCACGACTCCTCCGTCCTGCTCCGCCATCGCTTCCTCGCGCCTAGCGAGGTGGTCGAGCACGGCCAGCACAGACGCCAGCCCACTCTGCCTGACGTCGGGGTCCGGATCGTGGCCGAGCCGGAAGAGCGTCACCTCGTACGCGTCGGCGGGGCCAACCGCAAGCCGGTCGCGGACCGTCCGCCACCAGTCCAGCGCGGCCTCGCGAGCGCCGCGGAACCGAGCCCGCGGATCCTTGTCGGGCGCGCCGTGCCCGGGGACGAATAGCTCGCACGGAAGCGCCCCGACGCGGTCCAGGGCCTCCAGGTATTCGGCCGCGGGATCGACGCCGTGGCCCCACTCGAGGAACGGTCGACCGGCCTCGTAGGCGACATCGGCACCGATCATCCAGCGCCGGCGGCGCTCGTAGAGCACGTACTGATTGGGCGAGTGGCCGTGGGCCGGAACCAGTTCCCAACTGCCCGAGACGGCCGCAATCGTGTCCCCCTCGTCCAGTTCGCGGTCGGGCGCTCGGACCGGGATGGCGCTCTGTTCGGCAGCGGTCACCTCGACCATCAGCTCGAGGTCCTCGACCGGCACCCCGGCCCGCGTGGCGATACGGCGGCGCTCCTCGACCGGGACCTCGCGGAACCGCAGACGATCGGTGGGCGTCCCGAGGCCGCGCCCGCGCAGGAAGGGAACCCCGGTTGCGTCGATCAGCGCGGGGGCGAGCTCGGCGTGGTCGGGGTGGAGGTGGGTGCAGAAGAGTTCCGTGATCTCCTCCAGCCCGCTGCTCGCCAGCGCCAGCGCCCGCTCCAACCCGGCCATCCCGAGACCGATCCGATTGCCCGTATCGACGAGGATCTTGCCGCCGTCGACCCGATCGAGAAGGACCGCGTTCACCGACCGCGGGGTGCGGTAGGGAGTCGGCAGCCGCAGGCACCAGACCCCAGTCGCGATCTCGACCGCGCGGACCAGGTCGAGCTCGCGATCGACCGTCTGCAGCAGTCCGCGGTCCAGCGGGACGACACCCCACTCGGCACTTGACATCGCCATCCTTCAAGCCTACGGGAATCGGGTGAGGAACCAACCATACGATTGGTATGGTCGTCCTTCACCGGAAGCAGACCGGGATTGCGCAAGACCAATCGAGGGAGAGAGATGGCAATCGAGAGCGTGGCGGTGATCGGCGGCGGCACGATGGGCAACGGCATCGCCCAGGTGGTCGCCGGGTCCGGCCTGGCGGTGACGCTGGTCGACATCGACGAGGGCGCGCTGGAGAAGGCCACCGCGCGCATCCGCAAGAGCCTGGAGAGGCTCGTCCAGCGGGAGAAGATCACGGCCGAGGAGGTCGCGGAGATCCTCGGGCGGATTGCCACCACCACCGACCTCGAGGCCGCCGCGGTCGACGCTGACCACGCCATCGAGACCGTGATCGAGGATTTCGCGACGAAGGCCGACGTGCTCGGCCGCCTCGACGCAGCCTGCCGCGAGGACGTCATCCTCGCCTCCAACACCTCTCAGTTCTCGATCACCAAGCTGGCGGCGACGACGGGTCGCCCCGATCGCGTGATCGGCTCGCACTGGTTCAACCCGCCGCCGGCGATGAAGCTGATCGAGGTGATCCGCGGCGTCGAGACCTCCGACGAGACGCTCGCAACCATCCTGGAGCTGGCCGGGCGCTTCGGCAAGGAGACCGTGGTCTGCCAGAAGGACACGCCCGGCTTCATCACCTCGCGGTTGATCGTCGGGCTCGCGCTGGAGGCGGCGCGAATCGTCGAGGAGGGGATCGCCGACGCCGACGCGGTCAACCGGGCCTGCGTCCTCGCCTTCAACCACGCGATGGGCCCGCTCGACACCGTCGACTACTCGGGACTCGACACCACTATCCGGGTCGCCGACAACATGCGCGACCAGTACGGCGAACGCTTCCTCGCGCCGCAGGTGCTGCGCAGCCTCGTCAACGGCGGGCACCTTGGCCGCAAGACCGGTCGCGGCTTCTGCGACTACCGCGAGGGCTGAGGATGGCCGACACGGTCCGGACGGAGATCGAGGCGGGGGTCGCGGTCGTCACGATCGACTCGCCGCCGGTCAACGCGCTCGACGAGACGACCTTGGAAGCGCTCGGCGCGGCGGCGGCGCGGATCGCCGACGACGAGGTCAGCGCCGCCGTCCTGCGCGGCGCCGGCGGCAAGGCGCTCGCCGCGGGCGCCGACCTCAACGAGCTGCGCGGGGCGCTCGGCAATCGGGCGGTGATGGAGCACCACGTCGGCATCACGCGGCCTGTCTTCTCCGCCTGGGCGGACCTTGAGGTGCCGGTCCTCGCCGCCGTCGACGGCTCCGCCGTAGGAGGTGGGCTGGAGCTGGCGCTGGTCTGCGACCTGATCGTCGCCGAGCGTACGGCGCGCCTAGGCTTTCCCGAGGTCAAGCTCGGCCTGATCCCCGGTGCCGGCGGCACCCAGCGACTCCCCCGCCGGGTCGGAGCGGCTACCGCGATGCAGATGCTGATACTGGGTAAGCTCCTCGACGCCGAGGAAGCGCGCGAGGTGGGATTGGTGGACATTGTCGTCGAGGAGGACGCGGCGGCCTCGGCGACCGAGCTGGCCGCCCGGATCGCCGCCGGCGCCGGACAGGCGGTGCGGGCGGCGAAGCGAGCGGTGCGGGCGGCGGCAGAGCAACCGCTGGGGCAGGGGCTCGACTTCGAGCGCGAGCTCTTCCTCGACGTCGCGATGACGGCCGACGCGAGGGAGGGGGCGAGCGCCTTCCTCGAGCGCCGGGCGGCCGAGTTCAAGAACCGCTAGGAGGGTCCGGAGCGGTCACGCTGAAGCGGGGCGCGGGAGAGGGCTGCGGCAGGCCGTCGACCTGGACGAAGACCTCGCGCGCGACGTTCCACGGATGGGTGCGAGCCTCGCGCAGTGACAACACCGGGGCGACGCAGCAGTCGGTCCCGGCAAAGACCTCCGTCCACTCGTCGCGGGTGCGGGCGGCGAACGCGGGCGTCAGCCGTTCGCGGATCCGGGGCCAACCCACCGGATCGAGGTGGTCGCCGGCCAGCTCGGGATCCGCCGCGAGCCCCAGCTTCTCCAGCAGCGCGCGGTAGAACTGCGGCTCGAGCGCGCCGACCGCGATCCACCTCCCGTCGGCACAGCGATAGGTGTCGTAGAAAGGTGCCCCTCCGTCGAGCAGGTTGACGCCGCGCTCGTCGCGCCAGGTGCCGGCGTCGAGGTAGCCCTGGAGGAGGCCGGTCACCGAGGCGGCGCCGTCGACGATCGCCGCGTCGACCACCTGGCCCTGGCCGGTCGCGCGGGCGTGGAGGATCGCGGCGACCACGCCGAAGGCAAGAAAGGTCGCCCCTGCCCCGAAATCGCCCAACAGGTTCACCGGCGGCACGGGCTTGCCGCCCGCTTCGCCGATCATGTGAAGGGCGCCGGACACGGCAAGGTAGGTGATGTCGTGGCCCGCCGTCCGGGCAAGGTGCCCGCTCTGGCCCCAGCCTGTCATCCGTCCGTAGACCAGAGCCGGGTTGCGCTCGAGGCAGGGCTCAGGACCGATCCCGATCCGCTCGGCGACGCCCGGCCGGAACCCCTCGATCAGTGCCTCCGATTCGGCAACGAGGGCAAGAACCTGGTCGACCCCAGCCCCCGTCTTCAGGTCAAGCTGCCGACGGCGCCGTCCCCGATCGAGGACCGCGGAGGCGCCCCAGTCCTGCGCCGTCGCTCCGGGACGATCGATCCTGGTCACCTCGGCACCCAGGTCGGCGAGCATCATCCCGGCATAGGAAATCGGACCGATACCCGACAGCTCGACCACTTTCACCCCGGAGAGCGGGCCCATCTGTCAGGTAGGAACGCTTGCCAGGAACCGGCTGACCCGACTGGTGGCTGCATCCGTCTCCGCGGCGATCTGGGCGACGATCTCCGCCGCCGGCAACACCGCCTCGATCCGTCCGATCGCCTGGCCACCGATCATCATCCCGGTCTCCATGTCGCCCTGCAGGGCTCCGCGGCGCATCGCCGCCCCCTCGATGCGCATGCGGTCGATCCGCGAGGCGCCTTCCCGCTCGAGTCGGTTCACTTCGTCGGTGAACCCGTTTTCGATGAAACGGGCCGGGCCGAAGAAGCAGGGGATCACGTCGGTCTCGGTCTCTTTTGCCTCGACGATGAAGCGCTTGTTGGCCTCGTGGTACTCGCACTCCTCGGCGGCAAGGAATCGGGAGCCGATGTAACCCATTTCGGCGCCGAGTGCGAGCGCCCCGGCGAGCGAGGCACCATCGACGACGCCGCCGGCGCCGAGCACCGGGAGATCGACCGCCTTGGCGACCGATGGGATGAGGACGAAGGTGTGGACCGGTTCATGGCCGACGTGGCCGGCGGCCTCGAAGCCCGTCGCGATGAGGGCATCCATGCCTTCGCGCTCGGCAGTAAGAGCGTGGCGCACGTTGGATACCGCGTGGAAATGCAGCATCCCCGAGTCACGAATGTCGCCATTCAGCCCGAAGGTCCTAGGGTGCCCGCCGGAGGTGGTCAGGACTGTCAGCTGGTCACGGACCCGCGAGTCCGCCTCACGCTCCTCCAGTATCGCTTCCACCACGCGTTGCGCATCCGGTTGCTCCTCGGCGATCCGCACGTTGATCGCGAGGGGCTTGTCGGTCAGCGATACCGCCAGCCGGATCCCCTCTCTGACCTGCGTCACGACCTGCTCAACCTGCTCCTCTACACCGTCCTGGGTGCCGGCGCCCTCCTCGAGTACCAGCGCCGGCTGGGCCAGGGTGCCAAGCGCACCCGCCTCGGAGATGGCCGCCGCAAGGCGGGCGAGCGTGATCGGCCCGATTCCCCCCATGCCGGATTGCATGAACGGGTGGTGGATCCCGATGCGTTCGGCGAGCGGCGTCGTCAGCGACATCAGCTTGCCTCTCCTCTATCTGATTCGAACACGATCAACGGCCGTGGAACTTCGGGGTCCGACGGGCCTTAAAGGCAGCGATACCCGCGGCCGAGTCCTCGGTACCCATCAGAAACGGGACGGCGTCGGCGGCATGCGCATACGTCTCCGACGCGGAGCGGTTGAGCAGCGCCTTGCCGACCTCGAGCGCGAGCGGGGCCTTGGCGGCGATTGCCGCCGCAAGGCGCTCTGCCTCCTCGACGTGCCCCCCAGCCGGCGTCACCACGTTCACCAAGCCGGCCAGCCTCGCCTCCTCGGCATCCAGCCGCTCGCCGGTCAGCACCAGGTACTTCATCCAATGCAGATTCACCTGGGCGAGCCCGCGTGCCACGCCGAGCCCGGGGACCAGCCCGACGGACGCCTCGGGCGTCGCGAAGGAGGCGGTCTCGTCGGCGACCACAATGTCGCATACCATCGTCAGCTCGCAACCGCCGCCGAGGGCGTGGCCATGGACGGCTGCAATCGTCGGCTTGGGAAAATCGTCGACGGCACGCAAGGCCTTCAGCGCTTCGCCGATAAACGCGCGACGGTCCTTCGGTCCGCCCACAGCACCGAAGCCCGCAATGTCACCGCCCACCGAGAAGCAGCGCCCGGCGCCGCGGAAGATCAAGACCCTGACGGCCGGGTCGGCCGTCGCTCCGGCGAGGCAGTCTTCGAGTTCCGCCCAGAACGGCCGGTCCATGGCGTTGAGCTTGTCCTCCCGGTCCAGCAACGCGGTGGCGATCCCGTCTGAGGCTGAGTAGCTGATCATTGTCCGGAGGCCCCCATTGAAACTCCTTCCCTCAAGTTCACAGGGGTCTAGCCTACCAAACGTATGATCGGTAAAGTTGAATACGATCCGCGTCATGCTTGCCGCCTACGCGAAATCCGCTTCGGCCGATGATCCCTTGTCCGCTCTCTCCGTCGGCGAGCTCGACGATCCCGAGATCCCCGAGGGATGGGCGACGATCGAGGTCCGCGCGGCCTCGCTCAACCACCACGACATCTGGGCCCTGCGCGGCGTCGGGCTCCCCGCCGAGCGCCTGCCGATGACCCTCGGAACCGATGCGGCAGGGATCGGTCCCGACGGTGAGGAGGTGATCGTCCATGGCCTGATCAACGATCCGGCGTGGCGCGGTCGCGAAACCGAGGATCCTCGTCGTACCTTGTTCTCCGAACTTCATCCGGGGACGCTGGCCGAGAAGGTCGCGGTCCCGGTCGAGAACCTGGTCCCGAAGCCGCCCGAGCTCAGCTTCGAGGAGGCGAGCTGCCTGCCCACGGCTTGGTTGACCGCGTACTCGATGCTCTTCTTTCGCGCCGCGGTCGAGCCCGGCCAGCTCGTGTTAGTGCAGGGTGCGGCCGGGGGGGTAGCCAGCGCCGCGATCGCACTGGGCAGCGCTGCGGGTCTTCGCGTCTGGGCGACCGGGCGCAGCGAGGCCAAACGGCTCTTTGCGAGCAAGCTCGGCGCCGAGGCCACCTTCGAGCCGGGCGGGCGGCTGCCGGAGAGAGTCGATGCCGTGATCGACACGGTAGGCGCGGATACCTGGGGACACTCGCTGCGTTCGCTGCGGCCCGGGGGCCGCCTAATCGTGGCCGGATCGACTACGGGCGCCGAACCGCCCGCTGAGATCACCCGCCTCTTCTTCAAAGAGCTGGCCGTCATCGGCTCCAGCATGGGCACCAAGCAAGAACTCATACAGCTCTGTCGCCTCCTCGAGGCGACCGGCGTGCGCCCCGTAGTCGACCGCACCGTCCCACTCTCCTCGGCACGGGACGGTTTTGCCGCCCTACTTGGCGGCGAGGTCATGGGCAAGGTCGTGGTCGTTCCCCACTGAACGGGATACTCCGCTTCAGGCGCCGGAGTCGGCGACGACGGTAACGTTGCGCGGGGACCCGAGCCCCTCGATCAGCTTCCGCGCTGGTGCGGACGGCGTCCCGTAGACCTCCACCCCGACCGGATCGGCGGCGTTCTCGAAGACCGCGAGGAAGAGTGGCGCCGCATTCTGGAAGTGGCCCAGGAGGGCCTCGCTGTAACGGTAGTGCTCATCGAACACCGCCTCGCCCGCGACCTCATCGATGAAGAGCCAGTAGCGAATCGTGCCCTCGTTCTTCTCCTTGACGTAGTCGACCAGCGGTGGCCACCTCGGGGGATCCCGGCGGCGCGGCCCTCCCTCACGTTAGAAGCCCGCGCAACCGACGTCGTCGCTCGCCCGTGGCTCGGTCCTCGCCGCGAGGGCTAAGCCTTCATCACCAGCTTGGTCTCGAGGAAGGCGTCCATCGCACCCATGCCGCCCTCTCGGCCGATCCCCGATTCCTTGTAGCCGCCGAACGGGCCGTCGAGGCAGACCGTCCAGGTGTTGACGCCGATCTGACCGGTGCGCACCCGGCGCGCGATTTCTTCGCCGAGCGCCGTGTCCTTGGCGTAAACGACGCCGGAGAGGCCGTAGTCGGAATCGTTGGCGATCGCGATCGCCTCATCGATGTCGCTGAACGTGAGAACGCAGATCACCGGCCCGAAGATCTCCTCGCGCGCGATCCGCATGTCGTTGGTCACATCGGCGAACAGGGTCGGTTCGACGTACCAGCCCTTGTCGAGATGTGGCGGACGACCGCCACCGGTCACGACAGTGGCCCCTTCGGCCTTGCCCAGCTCGATGTAGTTCTCGACCCGGTCCCGCTGGCGCTCGGCGACCAATGGCCCGAGACCCGTGTCCGGGTCGTCGGGGAGGCCGACCTTGATGCCCTCGAAAGCCTCGGCGAACGCGGCGACGACTTCCTCCTTCCGCTCCTCCGGGACGAGGATTCGCGTAATCGCCGCGCAGACTTGACCACTGTGTGCGATGCCCGCCGGAATTAGAGTGGGTAGCACCTCGTCGAGCGGGATGTCGTCGGCGATGATCCCCGCCGACTTGCCACCGAGCTCGAGAGTCACCGGCCGCACCTTTTCGCTGCAGACCTGCATCACGCGCCTGCCGGCCGCGGTGCTTCCGGTAAAGGAGACCTTGTCGACCTCGGGGTGGGAGACCATGTACTCGCCGACCTCACGGCCCGCGGGGAGAATGCTGACGACGCCTTCCGGCAGGCCTGCGGCCTCCAGCGCTTCACCGAGAATCATCAAGCCGAGCGGGCACTCGGGCGCAGGCTTGATCACCATCGTGCAGCCCGCCGCAAGCGCCGGCGCCATCTTCAGCGAGGCGTTGCCGACCGGTCCGTTCCAGGGAATAACCGCGGCGACTACACCGATCGGCTCACGGACGACCGTCCCCGCGCCGCCCTCCCACTGGCGGTCCTCTTCGAGCGGGATCGAGGTCAGCCGAACTCCGAGGTCCCAGCTGGTGACGGCGAACTGCTGGAAGGCGACCGCGAGCTCCGCCGGTGCGCCGATCTCAGCCATAAATGCCTCGGCGATCTCAGGCACCCGCGCCTGCACCTCTTCGCTCACGCGCTTCAGAGCTTCGCCCCTTTCGGCCGGCGTCATCCGCGGCCAGGGACCATCGTCGAAGGCCTCGCGCGCCGCGGCAAGCGCCGCGTCGACATCGGCCTCGCGCGCCTCCGCCACCGAACCGACCCGCTCCTCGGTCGCGGGCGAGACGACCTCGATCCGGGCGTCGGTCGAGGGCTCCACCCAACGGCCGCCGATGAAAAGCTTCCAATAGTCCGTGATCCCGTCGGTAGTCGTCTTGATCGGCTCGTGGGTGACGCTCATTTGCACAGCCCTCCATCTCTTCTTTCAGATCCCTGGTCCCCGACCCGCGATTGAAGCAAATCTCCTTCGGTAAGACAACCGACCGGTTGATTGAGTTCAAACTGGAAGGCGCTCAATGTCCGGGTTCGTCCCAGCCCACCGCTGGGGGCCGCCGTGATAAGCAAACGGGCGACCGCCCGCGCGCCGTTCATCAGGCGACGGAGGGCGCCGACACGGCGTCGCGGACGAACTCACCGGCGAGCTCGAGGGCCTCGTTGCCGCGTTCGAGCAGGTTCGGCATTGTCGCGAAGCCGTGGAAGACGTCGTCGAACTCCGCCACCTGCACCGCGCCGCCCGCGGCCCGCAGCGCCTCGGCGTAGGCGCGCACCTCATCACGGAGCGGGTCGTACTCGGCGACCACTACCAGCGCCGGGGGAAGCCCCCCGTGGCTCTCGGCCAGAAGCGGTGAGGCCTCCGGCGAGAGGCGGGTCTCGGGGTCAGGCGCGTAGAGGCCCCAGAACCACTCCATCTCGCCGCGTCCGAGCAGCAGTCCGGCGTCGCCATAGATCCCGTATGACTCGGTCTCCATCCGGCCGTCCGTGACGGGGTAGAACAGCACCTGGGCGGCGATATCGAGGTCCCCGCGGTCGCGGGCGCGCATGGCGATCAGGGTAGAAAGGGTGCCTCCGGCGCTGTCCCCGGCCACCACCAGCGGTCTGCCCTCGGCCAGGTTCGCGGCGATCCAACGGGCTGCCTCGTAGGCGTCCTCCAGCGCCACCGGGAAGACCTCCTCGGGAGCGAGCCGGTAGTCCACGCCGATTACATCGCACCCCGATGCCGCGGCCAGCAGCTGCAGCGACGCCTCGATGTCCTCGCTGTTGCCGACGACCCAGCCGCCGCCGTGGAAGTAGACGACGATCCCGGCCGGGTCGGCGACTGGGCGGTGGAGGTAGGCGGTCAGCTCGGCGCCGGGAACCGGGATGGTCAGTCTGCGGGTCTCCTCCATCAGCGGCCCCTCGCCGACCATCTCCCGAAGGGCCGCGGTCAGCCCCCGAGCCTGCTCGAGCGGCTGCTCGTAGAGCGGCGGCGCGCCCATCGCCGCCATCTGATCGAGGAGCGCCTGAGCCTGCGGATGCAGCGGAGCCATCAGGCGTCGCTCCGGGCCAGCTCGCGCGGCCCGCTCAGTTTGAAACCCGGATATCCCTCTTCGGCGATCCGTCTGATCTCCGCGTCGTAGATGTTGACCCCGCCGACGTAGGGCATGAAGACGCGCGGCTTGCCGGGGACGTTGGCACCGACGTACCACGAGTCGGCCTGTGGATAGAGGGTGCTGTCTGCGATCGTCCGCACGTGCTCGACCCATTTCTCCTGGGCGTCGGGGTCGGGGTCGATCTCGGTCAGGTCGTGATCACGCAGGTAGGCGATGCAGTTGGCGATCCAGTTGATGTGCTGTTCGATCGAGACCACCATGTTGCTGAGCACCGAAGGGCTCATCGGGCCGGTCACGGTGAAGAGGTTGGGGAAGCCGGCAACCCCGAGGCCGAGGAAGCTCCGTGGCCCGTCCTTCCAGGCGGCGGCGAGGCGGACGCCGTCCCGCCCGATCGGGTCGATCGATAGCAGGGCGCCGGTCATCGCGTCGAAGCCGATCGCGTAGACGATCACGTCGAGGTCGTAGGAGGAGCCGCCGGTACGGATTCCCGTCGGCGTGATCTCGACGATCGGATCGGCCCGGACGTCGACGAGTGAGACGTTGTCGCGGTTATAGGTCTCGAAGTAGTCGATATCGACGCAGATCCGCTTGGTCCCGATCGGATGGTCGTCAGGACACAGCATCTCCGCCACCTCGGGATCCTTGACCGTCTCGCGGATCTTGCGCCGCACGAACTCGGCGACCCGCTCGTTGGCATCGGCGTCGAGGCCAAGGTCGGTGTAGGAGAGCAGGAATTCGGACGGTGAGCCGTTCGCCCAGATCCGCTCCAGGTTCTCGGTCAGCTCGTCCTCATCGACCGCGAGCGCCGACTTCTCGCCAACCGGGGTCGGCACTCCGAAGATTGAATCGTGCTGCCGGCGCCGGTAGTCCTGATACTCGGCTTTCGTCTTCGCCTCCAGCTCGGGGTCGAGCGGCGTGTTCTGCGCCGGCACGCTGAAGTTCGGCGTCCGCTGAAAGACCGTCAGGCGCTCTGCCTGCCTGGCTACCTGCGGGATCACCTGGATGCCGGTCGAGCCGGTACCGATCACCCCCACTCGCTTGCCGGCGAAGTCGACTCCCTCGGCAGGCCATTCGCTGGTCACGTAGCTCTCGCCGGCGAAGGTGTCAGCGCCCGGGAACTCGGGGTTCTTGGGGATCGAGAGCGCGCCGGTCGCCATCACGCAGAACCGTGATCGCATTGTCTCCCCCGTCTCGGTCTCCAGCGACCACATTTCGTCGGCATCCTCGAATCGCGCGCCGACGACTCGGGTCTCGAGCTGGATGTCCCGCCGCAGGTCGAACCGGTCGGCGACGTGATTCAGGTAGGCGAGGATCTCGGGCTGGGGTGGGTACTTTTCGGTCCACTGCCACTCCTGCTCGAGGTCGGGATCGAAGCCGAACGAGTAGGCCAGGCTGGGGACGTCGCACCGCGCGCCCGGGTAGCGGTTCCAGTGCCAGGTCCCGCCGACGCCGTCGCCAGCCTCGAGGACCTTGACCTTGAAGCCGAGCTCGCGCAGCCGATACAGCATGTAGAGGCCACTGAACCCCGCGCCGACGACGATCACGTCGAAATCCGGCCCCTCGTCGACCATCTGTGCCATGCCCTCTCCTGTTCCGGCCGGGGCGCATCGTCCGAGGTCTAGAGACCGGCCCAGCGCAGTTCGACTCTTACCATCAGAAACCCACCTTCGAGGCTATCAAATCAAACCTACGGTTGGTTGAGGAGCTCAGCGATTCCTCCACCGCGGCTCGCGCTTCGCGGCAAACGCGGCGATCCCCTCAGTCATGTCCTCACTCAGAAGGAGCTCGTCGATCGCGGCGGGATCGGGGTCGGCCGCCGCGACCGGGGCATCCCTCGATCGCGATGACGCTCGATCGCTATGGGCATCTAATGCCAGGGGATGAGGAAGAGGCGGCGATGTTCGAGGGATATCTCGAGGGGAAAAGCGCCTCGCGGGGATCGATCCGCTGCCGCAGCCTCGCTAGGATTGACCGCCGCAGCAGTTCCCCGGAGGGGTGCCGGAGTGGTTGAACGGGGCAGTCTCGAAAACTGTTGGCGTCGCAAGGCGCTCGTGGGTTCGAATCCCACCCCCTCCGCTTGCAGGACCGCTGTTAGTTCGTCGCCACCCCGAAGGCTTCGATCTCCGCCAGCCCGACGTTCCTGGTCGTCGCGCTGACCGCGGTCACGGTCATCACCAGGCTGGTGGTCGCGTGGGCCGGGAAGCTGACCGTGAGGCCG
>Ga0070667_100000549_pt1 | contig 37300 bp, 34 predicted proteins | sample KBSS33metaG_FD_64659 | JGI IMG/M metagenome (GOLD analysis project Ga0070667, IMG submission 64659) | Switchgrass rhizosphere microbial communities from Kellogg Biological Station, Michigan, USA - KBS S3-3 metaG | ecosystem: Host-associated > Plants > Roots > Rhizosphere > Soil ...
GCGCGAAGCTGGTCATCGCGGCCAGTGCGGACGGCCGGGGTGCTTACACCGCGACGAGCGACGGCATCACCTATACCGTCACCGCGAAATCACTTGATATCAGCGCGGGTTCGCAGCCCGTCAGGTCCGAGCCCATGACCTTCTTCCGCAGCGGCGGGCCGTTGCCCGGAACGGCGGCCGCTACACCTGCGCCCGCCGCGGCGCCGGCGGGCACGCCGACCACACCGGTCACCGGCGCGCCCGCACCGGTGCCGACCACGCCGCTGCCGCCGCCATTGCCGGCGGAAGTCGGCGGTGCCCGTCCGAGTGGGCACTGACCCACAGAAGTGGTCAGGCGGGTCGAGCCTCCCAGGGCTTGACGGGATGAATGCCGCAGCTGCAGGCACCGATCGACGGGCAGGTGCACTGGATGCCCCACTCGACGATCGCGCGGGCCAGGTGCAGTTCCGCGATCTTGGCGTCGATCTCGGCGAGCTTGGTCTCGGCCAGCGCGCGACTGGCGGGGCGGCCGGGGGCGTCGTCGGCGAACAGCAGCTGAATCTCTTCCAGTGAGAACCCGGCGGTCTTGCACAGCCGGATGACGCTGAGCCGGTCAATGACGGATTCGTCGTAGCGCCGCTGGCCCCCGACCCGCGCCGGCGCAGGGATCAGTCCGATCTGTTCGTAGTACCGCAGCGCCGTCGCGGCGACGTCGGCGCGCACCGACACTTCGCCGATGGTGAATGTGGCCATGACACTCCTCGTCAGCCCTTGACTTGGAGCCAACTCTAAGTCGTTCACTGTCCGCATGGCTACCAACGCACAGCGATCGACCACCGACGAACTGAGCAAGACCCGCTACGCGGTGCTCCGCAGCTACAAGAAGGACGGCGTCCCCGTCGACACCCCGATCTGGTTCGCGCTGGCGGAGAACTCGATCGTGTTCCGCACCAAGCGCGGTCCGAAAACCGCACGGCTGCGGGCACATCCGCGAGTTGAACTGACCGCGTGCGACTACCGTGGCCAAAAGCTCAGCGGCGCAACCGTATTCACGGGAACGGCGACGATCCTCGACGGCGCGGCCGCGGCCGACGCGAACCGCGTGCTGCACCGGCGCTACGGGTGGCAGTGGAATCTGGTGCCACTGATCAGGATTCCGGGCGTGACGCAGGTGCACGCCGGGCTGCCGCTGCGGGAGAAATGGCACAAGGCGCGGAACCGCGGTGTCTGGGACGACAGCGCGATCGTGCGCATCGACTTCGACTAACTCGCCGGCCGGCCCCGCCGTTCGGCGAGGCCCCAGACAAAAGCACGGTGCCGACACCAGATTGGTGTCGGCACCGTGTTGGAGGTCGAAGGTGTCAGAAAGCCGGCGTAGCGAGATGCGTCTTGCGACGGTGGTGATGAAGCAGGGCACTCAGCCAGCGGAGATCGATCAACATGTTCAGTTCCTGTCTTACGCGGACTTTTTGGTGAGGAACGGCAGCAACCGGCGACGCTCGTACATGCTGTCCGAGAAGTGGTGCAGCGCTTCGGAGACGGAGGTTGCGGTCGGGAAGGCGGACTCTGCGCCGCAGGCCAGCAAGGCGGTCGAAACCGGCTGGGATGCGATGAGGGACCACTCATTACCTGCTGCGATGCAGCTGTCGTTGACCTTGTCGAGCAGTTCGACGCAGGACACTGCGAACGAGGTGACCCCGCTCAGGTCCAGGATGAACGGCTTCTCGGGGAGGATGCAGCGCCGTGCCTGCGCCGCAACCAGGTCCACATCAGTTTCGTCGATGACTCCGGTGACGGTGAGTACCGTCGCCAACTGGCGGCACTGGGCGCGCACCTCGGCGTCGCCGCAGGCGACCGCCGGATTGCCATAGCGGAAAGCGGCGGACGTCGTTGCGTCGCCGGTGGCCTTGCCTGTCACTACAGCCATGTGATGCCTCCCTTCGATGTCGCCGAACGCCCGACAGCTGTGTCGTTTCTTCGGCTCAAGATCGAAGTTATGTGGCCAAGTTAAGGTACCGGGGAGTAAGTCCTAAATCATCGCTAAGAAGTGTGATAGCTCCAGCTAGCAAACATGGTCTCGGCGGGGTAACGCTCACGGACGGCGCCACTGGTTGCCTTGGTAGCCCACCCACGGCGAGTAATCGGCGATGAGCGGCTCCTGCGGCGGCCGCAATTCGTCCGGCACGTGCTGCAAATTGATCCTGATGCGGTACCAGATCGAGCTGGGTCCGCGCATGCCGTCGACCAGAACGTCGATGGCTTCCAGGGCAGTTGCCGCTTCCGGATGACGGGACCGCCACACCTCGAGGGCAGCCATGGCCTCGTCGCGGGTTTTGGTGCGGGCAACCTCGATGAGCGGCATCTGCGACGTCCGGCGCCCGTCGGCCGACGCACCACCTTCGGGTTTCTCGGCTTTGGGCATCGGACCGAGCTCTTCGGCCAGCGCCAGCAACCCCTCCAAGCCACCGGCAGCGGCGTCCATCCCGGCCCACGGGTCGCCGAATTGTGCGTACCGGGCGGGCACCGTCGCCACCGTGAATTCCTCGGGACGGCAGCCCGGGACCTCATCCCAGAACAGCGGTGTCGAGACCCGGGCGTCGGGCCGCGACCGCACCGAGTACGCCGACGCGACCGTGCGGTCCTTGGCGTTCTGGTTGAAGTCGACGAAGACGCCCTGCCGCTCCTCTTTCCACCATCGGCTCGTCGCCAGCTCGGGGGCGCGCCGCTCGACCTCGCGGGCCACCGTCTGGGCGGCCAGCCGCACCTGCTTGTACGGCCAGTTCCGCTCGATCCGGGTGTAGATGTGGAAACCCCGCGAGCCCGACGTCTTGGGCCATGCCGTCAGGCCGTAGTCGGTGAGGACGTCACGCACCACGATGGCGACGTCGACGATCTGCGGCCACTCGACACCCGGCATGGGGTCCAGGTCGACGCGCAGCTCGTCCGGATGCTCCAGGTCGTCGGCCCGGACCGGATGCGGGTTGAAGTCGATACAGCCCAGGCTCACCGCCCACACGAGCCCGGCGGCCTCGTCGATGACGGCTTCCTTCGCCGAGGTGCCGGAGGCGTACTTCAGCTCGGCGACATCGATCCAGTCCGGCCGCTTCTCCGGTGCGCGTTTCTGGAAGATCGCCTCCTGGGCAATGCCTTTCACGAACCGCTTCAGGATCATGGGCCGCCGTGCCACGCCGCGCAGCGCGCCGTCGGCGACCGACAGGTAGTAGTTGACGAGGTCGAGCTTGGTCACCCCGGGTTCGGGGAAGACCACCTTGTCCGGGTTGCTCACGACAACCTCGCGCCCGTCCACCTCGAGGGACCGCGAGTCACCCATGAAGTCATCGTAATTGGAGACGGAGTTCCGGCCGCGTTACCCGTGGTGTCACATATTGTTGGCTCATGGCGAAGCTGACCGACCTCCCATCGCAAGTGGCAAACAAGGTTCAGGAATCTCTGGAGAAATCGGTCGGTAAATATGTCGACCGCGGCGCGGCCGAACTGCATTACGCCAGGAAGATGTTCGAGGCCGGCGCGCTCAAACTCGAATCGCCACAGCACATCGCGGCCATGCTGGCCGACATCGTGCGGTGGGGTGAGATCGGCATGGTCCCGGCGCTCAACGCGCGTCGTACCCCGCACCGCACCGCCGTCATCGACGACGACGGCGACATCACCTTCCAGGAGTTCGACGACGCGGTGAACGCGACGGCCAACGCGTTGCGCGCCAAGGGTGTTCAGGCTGGTGAAGGCGTGGCCATTCTGGCGCGCAATCACCGGTGGTTCCTGATCTCGGTATACGGCGCGGCGCGGGTCGGCGCGCGGATCATCCTGATGAACACGGAGTTCTCGGGTCCGCAGATCAAAGAGGTCTCCGAGCGCGAGGGCGCTCAGCTCATCATCTACGACGACGAATACGCCGACTCCGTCGCGCTGTCAGCGCCGCCCTTGGGCAAGCTGCGGGCGCTGGGGCACAACCCGGACAAGCCGGAACCGTCGGACAGCATCGACGAATCCCTGGCCGACGTCATCGCGCGGACCAGTAGTCTCGCGCCGCCGAAGGTCGCCAAGGCGGCCTCCATCATCATCCTGACCAGCGGCACCACCGGAACCCCCAAGGGCGCCAACCGAAGTGCCCCGCCTTCGCTGGCTCCCGTGGGTGGTGTGCTGTCGTCGGTGCCGTTCAAATCGGGTGAGGTGACCAGCCTGCCCGCGCCGATGTTCCACGCGCTGGGGTACCTGCACTCGACCATCGCCATGCTGCTGGGCAGCACCCTGGTGCTGCGGCGCCGGTTCAAGCCGGCCACGGTGCTCGCCGACATCGAGCGGCACCGGGTCACCGCCATGGTGGTGGTGCCGGTGATGTTGTCGCGCATCCTCGATGAACTGGACAAGACCTCGCCGAAGCCGAATCTGTCGAGCCTGCGCATCGTCTTCGTGTCGGGTTCGCAGTTGGGAGCGGAGCTGGCGACGAGGGCGCTCAAGGATCTGGGCCCGGTGATCTACAACCTGTACGGGTCGACGGAGATCTCGTTCGCCACCATCGCGCGTCCGCAGGACCTGTCCATCAATCCGGCGACGGTCGGCCCGGTGGTCAAGGGTGTCCGCGTGAAGATCATCGACGACAACGGCAAGGAACTGCCGCAGGGCAGCGTCGGGCGCATCTTCGTCGGCACCACGTTCCCGTTCGAGGGGTATACCGGCGGCGGTGGCAAGGAGATCATCGACGGGATGCTGTCGTCGGGCGACGTCGGCTACTTCGACGAGCGCGGACTGCTGTACGTCAGTGGCCGTGACGACGAGATGATCGTGTCCGGCGGTGAGAACGTGTTCCCCGCCGAGGTCGAGGACCTGATCAGCGGGCACCCCGACGTGGTGGAGGCTACCGCGATCGGTGTCGACGACAAGGACTTCGGCGCGCGCCTGCGAGCATTCGTCGTCAAGACCGAGGGCGCGACGGTCAGTGAGGACGACATCAAGACCTACGTCCGAGATCACTTGGCGCGCTACAAGGTTCCGCGTGAGGTCGTCTTCCTCGACGAGTTGCCGCGTAACCCGACGGGCAAGATCCTCAAGCGCGCACTGCGCGAGATGGACCTCTAGGTACCTAGTTGTTGACGTACCAGGAGAGGCAGCCGGGCTTGTCGCGGCACGCGATGATGGCGCCCGCGTCGGGGGCTGCGCCGCGCACCTTCGGAATGCTGCGGGTAGGCAGGTTGCAGTTCACGACATAGGGGTTCCACGGGACGACGCCGTTGACGCACGGGTCACCCGTCGCCTGCAGGGTTGTCGTCGGGCTGCGTAGTACCGTGGGGACGATCGTGAACGCGATCGCAATGGCACCTATCAGCACCGGCCTGAGCACGCGCGACGCTCGTGTGGTCAGCTCTCTTGTGGTCATGATCATCACCACCAAATATGCATCTGCCTACATCAACCGTACGCCTCCGCGAGCAGACATAAAACTGTCGATTTCCGCTGGAAAACGACAGTTTTACGTCTTTTCGCGGGAAACGCGCGGCGGCGTTTTACGGGTCGCGGGGCAGGCCCAGCAGTCGCTCGGCGATGATGTTGAGCTGCACTTCGGAGGTGCCGCCGTAGATGGTGGTGGCGCGGCCGGCCAGCAGGTACTCGTCCCACTTGCCCGCCGGTTGTTGCGGGTCGCCGATGACGGCGTCGCTGCCGAATGACGCGACCCCGAACTCGGCGTAGCCCTGGCCCGTCTTCATCGAGAGCAGCTTGGAGATCGCGGCGGCCGGCATGGGATCGCCACCGGCGAGGGTGAGCAGCGTCGAGCGCATGTTGAGGAGCTTGGCGGCGTGGCCTTCGGCGATGAGCTTGCCGGCTTCGTGGCGCTGCAGTTCGTCGAACTCGCCGTCGCGCAGGAACTCGACGAACTGGTCCAGGCTGGCCAGGAACGGCGGCTCGCTGCTGCCGATCGACACCCGCTCGTTGGTCAGGGTGTTGCGGCTGACCTCCCAGCCGCGGTTCACCTCGCCGAGCACCATGTCGTCGGGGACGAAGACGTCATCGATGAAGACGGTGTTGAACATCGCGTTGCCGGTGAGCTCGCGCAGGGGTTTGACCTCGACGCCGGGGCTCTTCATATCCAGCAGGAAGTACGTGATGCCCTGGTGTTTCGGCGCATTGGGGTCGGTCCGCGCCAGGAGCGCGCCCCATGCGGAGAACTGCGCGCCGGTGGTCCAGATCTTCTGACCGGTGATGCGCCATCCGCCGTCGACCTTGACGGCTTTGGTGGTGAGGCTGGCCAGGTCGCTGCCGGCGCCGGGCTCGGAGAACAGCTGGCACCAGATCATGTCGCCGCGGAACGTCGGCGGCAGGAAGTCCTGCTGCTGCTTGTTGGTACCGAACGCGACGATCGACGGGATGATCCAGGCCGCGATGCCCATCTGCGGGCGCCGGACCTTTCCTGTGCTGAACTCCTGGGCGATGATGATCTGCTCGATGGGCTCCGCGGCCCGGCCCCACGGCGTCGGCAGGTGCGGTTGCACCCAACCGCCTTCGGCGATCGCGGTATTGCGCTCCGGCCCGCTCGGAATCGCTTTCAACGCAGCCACTTCCGCGCGGATTTCCGCGCGCAGCTTCTCGGTGTCCGGGTCCAGGTCGATATCGATGGACCGCATACCGGAGGTGGTCGCCAGGTCCACCACCTGCCGGGGGTGGTCGGCGGCGCGGCCGAACCCGGCGACCAGTGCGATGGCGTGCCGGTAGTAGACGTTGGTGTCGTGCTCCCAGGTGAAGCCGATGCCGCCGTGTACCTGGATGCAGTCCTGCGCGCAGTGCTGGGCCGCGGCTGGAGCCAGGGTGGCGGCGACCGCCGCGGCGAACTGATAGTCGGAGTCGGCGTCGCCCGACGCGTGCTCGTCGAGCGCGCGGGCGGCATCCCAGGCGGCGCCCGTGGCGCGCTCGGTTTCGGCAATCATGTTGGCGCACTTGTGCTTGATGGCCTGGAACTGGCCGATGGGCCGGCCGAACTGCTCACGAATCTTGGCGTACTCGGCGGCGGTGTCGGTGGCCCACCGTGCGACGCCGACGCACGCGGCCGACAGCAGCGTGGTGATCAGCGCCCGCGCGTGCGGGCCGGCCAGGCCGGTGAGTACGCGGTCGGCAGCGACCGGGACGCCGTCGGCGCGCACGTGGGCCACGGGGTGCAGGGGGTCGACGCTCTGGACCGGGTCGATGGTCAGCGCCTCATTGTTGGAGGTGTCGAGGACGACCCATTGGTCGCCGACCGGCACCACCAGAAGGGCGGCTTGGGCCGCGGCGGGGACGGCGCGAATCTCACCGCTGACGACGAGGCCGTCGCCCTGGGTTTCTGCTGTCAGTGCTGAGGACAGCGCGTATGCGGCGATCGTCTCGCCGGAGGCCAGTCCGGGCAGCAGGGCCGACTTGGGATCGTGCGCGGCGATCAGCGCACTGGCGATGGCCGAGGGGACGAACGGCCCGGGGACGGCGCCGTAGCCGAACTCGGCCAGGGTGATCGCGAGTTCGAGGATGCCGAAACCTTGTCCGCCAACGGCTTCCGACAGGTGCAGGCCTTGCAGGCCCTGATCGGCTGCGGCACTCCAGTACGGCGGCGGGTTGTTGATCGGGGTCTCGAGGGCCTCGTGCAACACCTCGGACGGCGCGACCCGCGCCACCAGGGATCGGACCGAATCGGCCAGATCATTGTGCTCGGACATGATCGCGATGGGCATCGTTGCCTCCTGTGACCTGCTGTGGGCGTGGTTGGCGCACCTGACCAAATAACTGGTCGGTTGGTTCCGAGAGTAACCCACTGGACGGGTGTCTAGAAGTGCACCTCGTTGACTACGTTGGCCAACTGTCGTCCCGTGGCGAGCCGCTCGCAATTGCCGACCGCTTCGGCCAGGTAGCGGCGCATGGTGTCGGCGGTGTACCAGGTGACGTGCGGGCTGACGACGACGTTGTCCAGGGCCAGCAGCGGGTTGTCCGGGTCGACGGGTTCGGTGGCGAAGACGTCGAGGCCCGCGGCCTGCAGCGGGCCATTGCGGAGAGCGGCGACCAGCGCCGGTTCGTCGATGACCCCACCGCGAGATGTGTTGACCAGCACCGCACCGGGTTTCATTCGGCCCAGCGCAGGGGCGTCGAGGAGGCCTTCGGTGTGTTCGGTGAGCGGCAGGTGCAGCGACACGACGTCGCTGGCGGTGAGGAGTTCGGGCAGGGGCAGCCACCCGGGATGGCCTTGTGCGCCACGGGTGTTGGTGTGCACGACGGTGGCGCCCATGGCCGTGACGATGGTCTCGACCCGCTTGGCGATGTTGCCGTACCCGATCAGGCCGACGGTGCAGCTGCCGAGATCCCGGACGGTCTCGCCGAGGGTGGGGTCGGTGGGCCAGCCGCCGCCGGCGCGCGTCGCGCGGTCGAGTTCCGGCAGCCGTCGTAGCGCGGCCAGCATCAGCATGACCGCGCCCTCGGCGACCGACGGCGCGTTGGCGCCGGGCATGTTGGCGACCGCGATGCCGAGCCGGCTCGCCGCGTCGACGTCGATGGTGTTGACGCCCGCGCCCATCTTGTGGACCAGTTTGAGGCGCCGGCCCAGTGCCAGGTCGCCGGCACTGACCGGCCGCAGGACATGCCACAGTACGTCGGCGTCTGGGAGCTCCCGGTAGAACGTCGCGTCGTCGTCTGCCGCGCAGTACCGGACGTCGACCAGATCGTGCAGAGGGGCAAGGAATTCGGTGACCCGCGGACCGGGTGTGAAGTGCGCCAGCACCCGGATCGGCTGGTTCACCGCCACCGCTTGGCGATCCATTTGGCGATGAGATCGGCCTGTTCGCTGCGGGCGCCCGGGGTGGTGAAGTAGTGGTCGGAGTCGATGGCGCGCAGCGTCTTGTCCGTGGTGGCCAGCGCATCGAAGATACGTTGCGCGTCAGAGGGATACACACCCGAATCCTGCTCGGCATTGATCACCAGCGCAGGGTTGTCGATGAGCGCCAGGTGCGGCTCGGCGCGGGTCTGGGCGTGCCGCAGGCTCCACATGGTCAGCCAACTGCGCAGCGTGCAGGCGGCGGCGATGCCGTTGGCCGAGCGGTTGGCCTGGACGGGGGTGCCCGCATAGCACTGATTGGCCGGGCGCTTCGTGGGTTCGAGCGTGGGGTCGATCATGCGCAGGTCGGCCCAGGTCCGCATGACCGTGAAGGGGCGGTCCCGGAATCCCGCGGCACGGACCCGCGCGTACTCGGTTTCCACCCAGTCGGTGATCGCGTGGTTGCGGGCGACCTGCGCGTCGCGGTACCGCTGGACGAAATCGGGAGAGAAGGGCGGGCCGTTGCGCTCGTCGAAGGGATCGAGATCGGGATCGGTTGCCAGCGCATCGGATTCGTCGGTCACCGAGCCGTCCATCCAATTGGTGAGGACGTCCGGTCGGCCGGGATGAGCGGCGCTGGAGATGTAGCCGTCCGCCGGCAGCAGGTCGTAGACGCCTGCGGCCGGGCGCATGCCCTCCAGCGGGGTGATGTGGGGGCACAGCGCCTGGGCCTGGTAGGCGGCCATGAGTGATCCGCCACCCGAATTGCCCAGCAGAATAACGGTTTCCACGCCGGCGACCTCGCGCAGCCAGCGCACCCCGACGCCGATGTCCACCAGTGCGTGATCGAGTAGGAAGCTGGACTCGTAGCCACGGAATCGGGTGTTCCAGCCGAGGAAGCCGATACCGCGGGTCGCCATGTAGTCGGCGAGATAGTGCTCGGCGAAGTCGATCTGGTAGTGCGCGGCGATGATCGCCACCTTGGGCTTGCGGCCCATGCCTCGGTAGTAGATGCCCTGGCAGGGGTGTCCACCCGACCCGGCGCGCAGCGCGGTCGGCGAGTCCATCCCGATGAACTCTCGGGTGACTCCCGCGGCGGACGAACTTCCGGGCTTGTTCATGTACGCGGATTCCCCTCGTGGTAGATGGTCCGGTAGAAGATGTTGGCCAGCGTGGTCACGCAAGCGTCGTCGTCTGCGGTGGTGGCACCGTTGCCTGACAATTGGGTATAGCAGAACTGGTTCAGCATCGATACCAGAGCCACGGCAACGAGCCGCGGATTGTCGTCCGGGCAGAAGCCTTGCTGCTGAGCATGTTTGACCATCGACACGATCAGCGAGATGGGGAGTTCGCAGATTTCGGCCCAATAGTGCGCGAAATCGTCGTTGATCATTGCCAATTGCGAGATGGCAATGACCTCGGCGAGCCGGTGCCGGTAGGTGGCCCAGTGCGCGGCGGCGGCCTGGTGGGAGCGTTCCCAGTTGGTCAGTTCGGGGCCTGTGGCGGGTAGCGCCCGGTCGCGGGCTTCGTCTCGGAAGCGTTGCGCCCATTCATGGACCATCGCCTCCTTGGAGTCGTAATAGTTGTAGAACGACGCGGTGGACCGGCCGGCTTCGGCCGCGATGTCGGAAATGGTGGTCGCCAGAATGCCTTTGCGGGTGATGACGGCGCGGGCGGCGCTGTCGATCGCCGCCTGCGTCTGGCGGCCCCGCGCGGTGGGGAGCTGCTCGCGGGGCGCGACGGTCACGGGTGGCGTCCTTTCGACGTGTCATTGATCAAACCTGAACCTGATGTTAGATTCAGTTTCGGTGATTGACCAGACCCTGTCGTCAGGAGTGGCACGATGATCAAGCCCGACAACCGCAACGCCGAATTCGAGCTGGGCGGCATCAACCATGTCGCACTGGTCTGCGCGGACATGGCCCGCACCGTCGACTTCTATTCGGGTGTACTCGGCATGCCACTGGTGAAGTCGCTGGACCTGCCGGGTGGCATGGGTCAGCACTTCTTCTTCGACGCGGGCAACGGTGACTGCGTGGCGTTCTTCTGGTTCGCCCAGGCGCCGGACGGTGCGCCCGGCATCTCACAGCCCGCGGCGCTACCCGGCATCGGTGAGTTCATGAGTGCCGTTGGCTCGTTGAACCACTTGGCTTTTCACGTACCCGCCGAGAAGTTCGACGAGTACCGCAAGCGACTGAAAGAAAAGGGTGTCCGGGTCGGCCCGGTGCTCAACCACGACGAGAGCCCCATGCAGGCGTCGGCGACGGTGCACCCCGGCGTGTATGTCCGGTCGTTCTACTTCCAGGACCCCGACGGCATCACGCTGGAATTCGCCTGTTGGACCAAGGAATTCACCGAGGCCGATACCGTGACGGAGCCGAGGACCGCGGCCGATCGGCGGCCGGCGGTGGCCCCGGCCTGACGCTGAACGCCATGCCGGCCGCAGGCGCTACGTCGAGAGTGGCGGCTATCGGTGGTGCCGCCGGCGTGTCGCAGCGATTTTGGCCACGCTCGGTGACGGGAGATGGTCGGTGACTGGACGTCCGTTATCAGCCCACGAGTGTGACCGGCTCTGGCAGCCTTGGACACCTGCGGAAGTCGCTGAACGCCTCGCAGGCACGTCTGCGTGCTGGTACGTCGCCGCCGGGTGGGCGCTGGACCTGTTTGTCGGCGGACTTGGACGTGACCACGACGATCTCGAAATCGGAGTTCCGCGTGAACGATTCGCAGATATCGTGGCCGCATTTCCCGGCTTCGAATGGGACGTCGTCGGGAACGGCCAGGCCTGGCCGTTCCCGGAAGAGGCGGACAACATGCATCAGACCTGGCTGCGCGAACCAGCGACCGGGCACTACCGCCTGGACGTATTCCGTGAGCCGCACCGCGGCGACCACTGGATATGCCGCCGTGACGCCTCGATCGGCATGCCCTACGGCGACCTGATCCTTCGTACTGACGACGGCATCCCGTATGTGATCCCTGAGGTCGTGCTCTTGTTCAAGGCGAAAGCGCCACGCCCCAAAGACCAATCGGACTTCCTGCAAGCACTCCCGGTGATGGACAGCACCCGGCGATCCCGGCTCGCCGGCTGGCTATCGCGGGTGCATCCGGGCCACCCCTGGCTGGAGCTGCTCAGCACGTGACCGGAGTGCCTGTCGTCACTGCGCCTTGATCTCAACCATGGTTGAGGTTGCAGGCTGGGTGCATGCCTACTTGGATTTGTGATGGATGCGGAGTTGAGCACGCCGACAGCGAAACGCGGCCGCCGGATGACAGTTGTGTTTTCACGGCCGAGGTTGTGCCCGTCGAGGAGCGCGGCCACCTGCCACCGCACGGCACCTGGACGACTCTGGAACTTCTTGCCGCGCAGCCACATCAGACTGAATACGTCGACCACGGTCGGGGAGTGCACAGCCTGCGCCGGGCACCTCGGTTCGCGATCGGGCACCGGTCATATCTGGTACAGACCGCGGCCGGCAACATGTTGTGGGACGCACCGTCCTATTTGGACGATTCGATCGTCGGTCTGGTTGATGCGCTCGGCGGCATCGCGGCGATCGCCGCGAGCCATCCCCACATGTTCGGCGCCCAGCTGTCCTGGAGCAAGGCCTTCGGCGGCATTCCGGTCTACGTGAATGCTCTTGACCAGGAATGGGTTCCGGTTGCCGACCCGGTCATCGAACACTGGCACGGGGAGGTCGAGCCGCTGCCGGGTGTTCGGCTGGTGCACGTGGGTGGTCATATGCGGGGCAGTGCCGTGGCGTTGTGCCCAGATGGAACCCTGCTCGTCGGTGACACCATCTCGGGTGGTCTCGCCAAGGACTGGGTGTCGTTCCAACGCATGTACCCCAAGCACCTGCCGTTATCGGCGGCCGTGGTGCGACGTATCGTCGACCGCCTTGACGCCTACGACTACGACCGGCTCTACACCCTTGGCGGCGACGAGATCGATCACGACGCCAAGGACGTCGTCCACCGCTCTGCCGACGCGCATATCCGCCATGTCAGTGGTGAATTCGACCACCTCACCTGACATCACGGCGCAGACGCGGCTATTTCGTCGCCTCGACGAAGTAGCCGCGTGCGACGTCGGGCACGTCCATCGGCACCGCGGGGGCGAACCAGCGGCCCCACTCATTGCCCGGCACGGCCACATCGGTGACCACCGCCGACCATCCGTGGCGCTGCGCCAGCTCACCCGGTTCGTCGGTCCCGAACAGCCAGGGTGCGCCGTTGCGGGCCATCGACTGACGCACCGCAGCCAGCAGCTGGGCGTCCAGCAGCGTCTTGCCGACGACGTCGTACAGCAGCACCGAACCGGGTGCCGACAGCGCGTCCACCCGCTCGAAGACGGTGCCGACGGCGGATTCGTCGAGGTACTGCAGCAGCCCTTCGATCAACCACACCGTGGGCTGCCGGTGGTCAAAGCCGTTGGCCTGCAGAGCGTCTGTCCAATCACCGGTGAGATCGACGCCCACGGCGACCCGCGTGCACAACGGCTGCTCGCCGTCCAGTACCGCGGCTTTGGCGGCGATCACCTCAGGCTGGTCCAACTCGTAGACCGTCGTGCCGCCGGGCCAAGACAGCCGGAACGCCCGGGCGTCCATGCCCGCCGCGAGAATGACAACCTGGCGGACGGATTGCGTGGCACGGAGCAGGGCTTCGTCCCAGAAGCGGGTGCGCACCACGATCTGGCGGGTCGGCCGGTCCCCGGCTGCGGCGACGGCCTCGGCGAGCAGGCGCCGGCCTGTCTCGCCGGCCAGACGTTCTGCGAACGGGTCGGTGAAGAGGCGGTCCGGGCGGCGGGATTCGTCGGCGCGGATGGCGGCGACCAGAAGGCCGGTGTTCGCGACGGCCTGTGCTCCTTGGTGCATGCCTCCATGCTGCCGGTCCGTGGCTCGCGACGCTTGGATATTTTTGCCGTCGGGGTGACGGCTCGGGATTACCCCGTCAGCCCGATATGGCTCGGCAGCGCACTGCGACGCTGGGCGTATTGCGTTGGCGTGATCGAGGTGAAGCCGCGGAATTCGCGGACGAAGTGGGGTTGATCGAAGTACCCGAGAGCGGCGGCGACGTGTGCGCCGTCACCGCTGCCGGAATCGAGCAGGCGCAGCGCGGCCTGAAGTCGGCGCACGCGCAGATAGGCCTTCGGGGTGAGCCCGATTTCGTTGCGGAACGTCGCGATCAAGCGCTTGGGGGACAGGCCCGTCAGCTCGGCCGCCTCGGAAACCCGAAGTGACGGTTGATGTTCGGCGGTGTGCAGCACCGGCGTCAACGTGTGGGAAACAGGCCGCATCCGGGCGAGGAGGAAATCTTCCACGATGTCGATGCGCCGCGGCCGTGCCGGTGTCGCGATCAGTCGCTCACGCAGCAGCGTGGCATCGGCGCCCCAGAGATCGGTCAGGTTGACGCAGGCATCTTCCAAGTCGGCCAACGGGGCCGGTGCAGCTGGGGCCCGTTCACCGGCGGACGGGCCGCTTGCCGAGGGTGTCGAGCAGCAGTGCGAGGTGATCGATCAATTCGTCTGGGGTGAAGGTGATTTCGCCGGACAGCCAGGCGCTCAGCGTCTGCCCGACGCCGCCGACCGCGAAGTGGGTGCTCGCCCGGCGGCGATCGCCGGCGGGCAACTGCAGGGCATCGCCCGCGTGTTGGCCGAGCAGCATGGCGAAGAAGAACGTCGACTCGTTGCGTTTGCGGGCCACCACGTCGTTGGACAGTTGGGCGCTGAACAGCAGCCGGCCGACCCTCGCGTCAGCGGCGATGGCGTGCACGATGTTGGCCATACCGGCGCGGCTCTGCTCGTCGAGTGGCGCTGCGGCGACCGCTGCCTGGGTTGTGGTGGCCAGGTCGGCGATGACGTGGTCGAACACCGCCTCGATGAAAACGTCCTTGTCGCTGAAGCTTTCGTAGAAATACCGCATCGCGACACCGGCTCCCGCGCAGACGGCGCGGACGGTGAGTTCGGGCGTCGGCGGCGGGCCGCCCAGTATCTCCAGTCCGGCGTCGATCAGCCGGGCCCGTCGTTGGGCCAGGCGTTCTGCTGCGTCGATCCCGCGGTACGGGCGCACCTGAGGCACCCTGCCATCTTGACACTCACTTGGCGTGCGGGCAATATCAGGAATCAATCGTTCTCACTTTTGCGAGGAGTGAACAATGACGGTCGATCTGGTCGAGCTGCCGGTCAACGCATGTGCGCCCGGCCGTCGGGTGCGTCGTGACGTCCAGTACGCCGACGGATTGGTCGGCGCGGCATTGCTGGCAGGCCCGGCGAACGTGATCATGCAATTGGCGCGGCCGGGCGTCGGCTACGGCGTCGTCGAGAGCCGCGTGGAAAGTGGCCGGACCGACCTGCACCCGATCAAGCGTGCCCGAACCACGTTCACGTACCTCGCGGTCGCGATCCTCGGGTCCGACGAACAAAAAGCGGCATACCGCAGCGCCGTGAACACGGCGCACCGGCAGGTGTACTCCACCGCGGACAGCCCGGTGAAGTACAGCGCCATGGACAAGAACCTGCAGCTCTGGGTGGCGGCCTGTCTGTTCAAAGGCGCGCTCGACGTGTACCGCCTGGTAGTCGGCGAGCTGGACGACGAGACCGCCGAAGAGTTCTATCGCCAGGGCATGACGATGGGCACCACACTGCAGGTGACGCCCGAGATGTGGCCGGCCGACCGGGCCGCCTTCGACAAGTACTGGCAAGAATCGCTGGACCAGGTGCACATCGACGACACGGTGCGGGAGTACCTGTATCCGATCGCCGCGGTGCGGATGAAGGGGCTGCAACTCCCCGGGCCGGTGCAGCGCTGGTTCGAGGCGTTCTCGCTGTTGCTCACCACAGGCTTCCTGCCACAGCGTTTCCGCGATGAGATGCGGCTGCCGTGGGATGCCAAGCGGCAGAAGCGGTTCAACTCGGTGATGAAACTCGTGAAGGCGGTCAACCGGGTACTACCTGGCCCGCTGCGCCGATTCCCGTTCAACTGGATGCTCAGGGACCTGGATTGGCGCATCCGCACCGGGCGTCCGCTGGTCTGAGTCTCATCGCAGTCGAGATTCAAGTTGTCGGCGTACCCTCGCGCGGGTGCGGACCGACAATGACAGCTGGGACATCAACACGAGTGTTGGATCGACTGCGGTGATGGTTGCCGCGGCACGAGCACTGGAAGCCGCAAAGCCCAATCCGCTTGCGGTGGACCAATATGCGGAGGTGTTCACCCGCGCGGTCGGCGGTGTCTGGGCCGACGTGCTCGACGGCGAGGCGCCGGAACATCCGTTGGCGACGGCTGAGTTCGGCGAACCGTTCATCAACTTTCAGGCCTCGCGGACCGAATACTTCGACACCTACTTTCAGCGCGCCGCGGCGGCCGGCGTCCGCCAGATCGTGCTGCTGGCCGCAGGGCTCGACTCCCGCGCCTTCCGCTTGGACTGGCCGGACGGCACCGTCATCTACGAGCTCGATCAACCGCAGGTACTCGAGTTCAAACGGGAAGTGTTGGCCGGCAATGGGGCCGAACCGAAGGTCGAGCGCCGCGAGATCGCCGTCGACCTGCGGGACGATTGGCAGCAGGCGCTCGTCGGCAGCGGTTTTGACTCCGCGCGACCGTCGGCGTGGATCGCCGAGGGGCTGCTGATCTATCTGCCCGCGACGGCGCAGGACGATCTGTTCACCGGTATCGATGCGCTGGCGGCGCCCGGCAGCTGGGTGGCGATCGAAGAGGGCAAGCCGATGCCCGCCGAGGTATTCGCGGCCAAGCGTGCCGCCGGGGACGATATGGCAGAAGGCTTTTTCAAGCTGATCTACAACGAGCAGATCGCCCCCGCCGCGGACTGGTTCGGTGCGCGAGGCTGGCGCGCGGAGGCCACGGGGCTCGCCGACTACTTCCGGTCGGTGGGTCGTCCGGTGCCGACGAATCCGGAAGCGGCGGCCATGATCGCCTCGAACACCCTGGTCACTGCCGTCAAGGAGTGAGCGTCGTCACCTGCTCGTGCGGTGGGGTGCGTCTCGACAACTTAAGTTATGCAATGCTAACTTCGCAGGGGTTAGCTTAGGCATACTTAAGGAGATATGCGGGGACTCTAATATCCCGCGAACATCAACATGGGCACTGACACATTTGCGGTATCCGCCGCGGCGCACTTCCAGCAAGGCGCGCCCGCGCGACGGCACAGTGCCCGTCCTTCGGCCCGTCGGGAACCAACCGGTTCCGAGTGCCGACTCCTTCTTAGGACGGCCGCCAGATGAGTGGTGGATCGTCCTCTGGCGTGTCGACGACGGAAAGGACCCACGTGCGACCGAGCATCGCGGGCAGTAACACAGTGGTCGCCGATGGTGATGCGGCGCAGCGGGCGTCGCGGGTCGACCGTGACGTGCTGACCCGGTTCGCCACCAGCTGTCTGGCGCTCGGCCTGACTGTCGACGGTCGCCGTCGCCCGGCCGACCTCGACGCCGCCCTGGGTGGCTTCCTGACTTTGACGCGCATCGCCGGCGAGCACTGTGACGCCTGGACCGGGTTGGCGGCCGCAGGCGCAGCAACACCCGATGTGGTCGAGGCGATCTGGCGGACAGTGTCCTCGGCGGGCACGTTGCAGCGAGCGCTCGACCTCGCCGACAGCGATCTGGGCTTCACCTATGACAGCGGCCTGTACCTGCAGTTCCGCGCCGCCGACCGCGACGGCTTCCAACTCGCTTATGCCGCAACACTCTCCGTCGCCGGCGCGTACGAAGAGGCCGACCAACTGGTGAGCGAGCTGCTCGACCGCAAGCCCGGCTGGCTGCCGGCCCGCTGGGTGCGGGTGGCCATGCATCACCGCACCCGCCGCTGGTCCGACGTCGTCCGGCAGCTGACCCCGATCGTGAACGACCCCCACCTGGACGCGAACTACGCGCATGCCGCGCGGGTGGCGCTGGGCATCGCACTGGCGCACCTTGGCATGTTCGCGCCGGCGCTGTCGCACCTCGAGGATCCCGAGGGTCCCGTTTTGGTCGCCGCGGTGGACGGGACATTCGTCAAGGCCCTGTCATTGCGGGCCCAGGGCGAGGACGACGAGGCCACCGACGTACTGGCGGAGTTGTACGCCGCCCACCCCGACAACACCGCGGCCGAGCATGCGTTGACCGACACCAGCTACGGCATCGACCCGACCACCGCGGCCAGGATCGAGGCCCGGCACAACCCGTGGGATCCCGAGACCGAGCCGACCGAGGCCGACTTCGTCGACCCGGATGCCAAGTCGCGCAAGGCCCATCTGCTCGTCGAGGCGGAGGCCGAGCTGGCCGAGTTCATCGGCCTGGAAGAGGTCAAGTACCAGGTGGCCCGGCTGAAAAGCTCTGTGGCCATGTCGATTCGGCGCCAGGAGCGCGGCCTGGCCGTGGCCCAGCGCACCAATCACCTGGTCTTCGCCGGACCTCCCGGAACCGGTAAGACGACGATCGCCCGCGTGGTCGCCAAGATCTACTGCGGCCTGGGCCTGCTGCGCAAAGAGACGGTGCGCGAGGTGCATCGCGCCGACCTGATCGGTCAGCACATCGGTGAGACCGAGGCCAAGACCAACGCGATCATCGACAGTGCGCTCGACGGCGTGCTGTTCCTCGACGAGGCATACGCGCTGGTGTCCACCGGCGCCAAGAACGACTTCGGTCTGGTCGCCATCGACACCCTGCTGGCCCGCATGGAGAACGACCGCAGCCGTCTGGTCGTGATCATCGCGGGGTACCGCAAGGACCTGGACATGTTCCTGGACACCAACGAAGGTCTGCGCTCGCGCTTCACCCGGAGCATCGACTTCCCGTCGTACTCGGCGACCGAACTCACCGAGATTGCCATGCGGATGGCCGAAAAGCGGGACAGCGTCTTCGAACCCGCGGCGCAGACCGAGATGGAGCAGTTGTTCGGGCACCTCGCGACGGCGACCACGCCCGACGCGGCGGGCGTCGCGCGCCGCAGCCTGGACATCGCGGGTAACGGCCGCTTTGTGCGAAACCTGGTGGAGCGCTCGGAAGAGGAACGTGAGTACCGGCTGGATCATCTTGCCGCGCACGACTTCACGGACGACGAACTCATGACGATCACCGCGGGTGACGTCAGCAACTCGGCCGCGCCGCTGCTGCGCGGTCTCGGACTGGTGGTACCCAAACAGTGAGTGATGACCGAAAGACCTTCAGCTCGCGGACCCCGGTGAACGACAACCCGGATCAGATCCACTACCGCCGCGGATTCGTCACGCGTCACCAGGTATCTGGTTGGCGATTCCTCAGGCGGCGCATCGCATCTGGGGTGGCCCTGCACGACACCCGGATGCTGGTCGACCCGTTGCGGACGCAGAGCCGCTCCGTTCTGGTCGGCGGCCTGGTGCTCGTCACCGCGCTGGCGGGCTGCTTCGTCTTCTCCCTCATCCGGCCCGCCGGCGTCGCGGGGACCAACGTGATCCTGGCCGACCGGGAGACCTCCGCGCTGTATGCCCGGGTGGGCGACCAACTGCACCCCGTCCTCAACTTGGCGTCGGCCCGGCTCATCGCCGGCCGCCCGGACAACCCGACCATGGTCCCGAGCGCCGAACTGGACAAGTTCCCACGCGGCAGCCTCATCGGAATCCCGGGCGCCCCGGAACGTATGGTGCCCAACACTTCTCGTGATGCCGACTGGACGGTGTGCGACGCGGCCACCGGCGAGGTCGTGGGCGCGACCCTGATCACCGGCCCGCTCGCCGAGGGTGGCTCCCGCGCGGCCGCGTTGGGTGCCGACGATGCCGTGCTGGTGCGCAACGATGGCGTCGGCTCGGCCGGCGTCAACGGCGGCAGCTGGCTGCTGTGGAACGGCAAGCGCAGCGCGGTTGACCTGAACAACCGCGCGGTGACGGCAGCACTCGGCCTGGGCGCCAACGGAACTGCACTGCCTGCGCCCCGCGCGATCGCCGACGGCTTGTTCAACGCGATCCCGGAGTCGGCCCCGCTGGCCGCGCCGGCCATCGTCAACGCGGGCCAGCCGACGCCGTACCCGATGCCGGTGGCGGCACCTGTCGGCGCGGTGGTCACGGCGGTCACGACGGAGGCCACCACCGACAACGCGGTGCGCTACTACGCGGTTCTCGATGACGGACTGCAACCGATTTCGCAAGTCGTGGCCGCGATTCTGCGCAACACCGATTCGTACGGTCTGGAGCAGCCGCCACGCCTGTCCGCCGACCAGGTCGCCCGCGTCCCCGTCTCCACGGCGATCAACACCGCGGCCTACCCGGAGCGCCCGCTGACCGTCGTCGACGCCACCAAGGCGCCGCTGACCTGCGCTCGCTGGACCAAACACGATGGCGCCACGACCAATTCGGTCACCCTGCTGGCGGGAGCGACGCTGCCGCTGCCCGCCGACGAGCACACCGTGGCCCTCGCCGGACCGGCCGGTACCGCACAGCGCGTGGCGGTGACCCCGGGCACCGGTTACTTCGTCCAGGCCACCGGCCAGGGGGGCACCCCGGCGCTGTCCGGCTACTGGATCAGCGACACCGGCGTCCGCTACGGCATCTCCACCGAGGGCGATGCCACCAATGCCAATCGGAAAACCCCTGCCGCGCTGGGACTTACCGAATCACCGCTGCCGGTGCCGTGGTCGATCCTCAGCCAGTTCGCGCCCGGCCCGACGCTGTCGCGCAGTGACGCGTTGCAGAGCCCGGCGCTCGTGCCCACCCGGACGAGCCCGGCAGTCGAAATCGCCGTGAGGGAGAACCCGTGAGCCGTCTGATCTTCGAAGCGCGGCGCCGGCTGCCAATCCCGGCAACCCGCGCGAGCGTCATCACCATCGAGCCGCCGCCAGAGTTGCCGCGGCTGGTGCCGCCGTCGCTGTTGCGCCGAGTGCTGCCCTACCTGATCGTCATCCTGATCGTCGGCATGGTCGTGGCCCTGGTGGCTACCGGCATGCGCGTCATCTCGCCGCAGACGCTGTTCTTCCCGTTCGTACTTCTGTTGGCTGCCACCGCCTTCTACCGTGGCTCGGACAACAAGACCCGGACAGAGGAAGTCGACGCCGAGCGCGCCGACTACCTGCGCTACCTGTCGGTGGTACGGGACAACGTGCGGGCGCAGGCTGCCGAGCAGCGCGCGGCCCGCGAGTGGTCCCATCCCGCACCCGAGCAGTTGGCCGCCGTCGCGGGCACCCGCCGCCAATGGGAGCGCGACCCGCACGACGCCGACTTCCTGGTCGTCCGTGCCGGACTGCACGACGCGCGGCTGGAAACGGTGCTGCAGGTCAAGGACACCGCGGCCGAGATCGATCTGGAGCCGGTGTCGCACAGCGCATTGCGCGGGCTGCTCGACGTCCAGCGGACGGTGCCCACAGTGCCCGGTGGCATCGACCTCGCCAAGGTCTCGCGGATCACCGTGCTCGGCGACGCCGACGAGGTGCGGGGCGTGCTGCGCGCCTGGATCGCGCAAGCGGTGACCTGGCACGACCCGGCCCTGCTCGGGATCGGCCTGGCCGCGGCGGATGCCGACGCGCTGGAATCGGAGTCCTGGTCGTGGCTGAAGTGGCTGCCGCACAGTGACATCCCGGGCCAGATCGACGGTGTCGGCCCGGCTCGCTACCTGGCCGCAAGCGTTCCCGAGCTCGCCGTCCTGTTGTCGGGCGAACTCGGCGACCGGCAGCCGTTCGGCGTTGCTGACACCGCACCGCTGCGGCACCTCGTGATCGTTGTCGACGACCCGGACGCCGACCTCGGCGACCTGTTGCCACGGGCCGGGCTGGCGGGTGTCACGGTCCTGCAGCGCGGCACGGAACAGCCGGAGTACCCCGACCCCGACCGTCCGGTGCTGCGCGTGTCCGATGGCCGCATCGAGCGGTGGGCGGCGGCCGGCTGGCAGTCGTACTTCGATGTCGCCGACGACTTTTCGCCGCGCGCCGCGGCGCACCTGGCCCGCGGCCTCGCGCGCTGGGACTCCAACCCGAACCGGGCCCGGGGCACCGGCGCCGACCTGGCCACCTTCGGCACCCTGCTGGGGATTCCCGACGCGGCGGCGCTCGACGTCGCCGGCCTGTGGGCGCCGCGGACGCGCGCCGATGAGCTCCGGGTGCCCATCGGCGTCACCGCCACCGGTGAGCCGCTGATGTTCGACCTGAAGGACGAGGCCGAAGGCGGCATGGGTCCGCACGGTCTGATGATCGGTATGACGGGCTCCGGAAAGTCGCAGACCCTGATGTCGATCCTGCTGTCGCTGTTGACGACTCACTCGGCCGAGCGCCTCATCGTCATCTACGCCGACTTCAAGGGTGAGGCGGGCGCGGACATCTTCCGGCATTTCCCGCAGGTGGTCGCCGTCATCTCGAACATGGCCGAGAAGCGTTCGCTGGCCGACCGGTTCGCGGACACCCTCCGCGGCGAGGTGGCCCGGCGTGAGCAGCTGCTGATGGAGGCCGGTCGCCGCGTGCAGGGCAGCGCCTTCAACTCGGTGCTGGAGTACGAGGCATCACAAGAACAAGCAGCAGCGGCGGGCATTGAATTGCCACCGATCCCGACGCTGCTGGTGGTCGCCGACGAGTTCTCGCTGATGCTCGCCGACCACCCCGAATACGCCGAGCTGTTCGATTACGTTGCCCGTAAGGGCCGTTCGTTCCGCATTCACATCCTGTTCGCGTCGCAGACGCTGGACGTGGGCCGGATCAAAGACATCGACAAGAACACCTCTTACCGCATCGCCCTGAAGGTCGCGAGCCCGTCGATCAGCCGGCAGATCATCGGCGTCGAGGATGCCTACCACATCGAAGCCGGTCCGGAGCACAAGGGCGAGGGCTTCCTCGTCCCCACCCCGGGTGCGGTGCCGGTGAAGTTCCGCAGCACGTACGTGGACGGCATCTACGACCCGCCGCGTGTCGAGAAAGCGGTTGTGGTACACACGGTTCCGCAGCCGCAGCTGTTCCCGGCGGGCCACGTCACCCCAGCCCCCGACACGGTGATCGTCACCGACGCGGCACCGGATCTGCGTCCGCCCCGCAAGCTGGTCGCGACGGTCGGGGAGCAGCTGGCGCAGTACGGTCCGCATGCGCCGCGCCTGTGGCTGGCCCCGCTGGACGAGCCGATCGCACTGCAGGAGCTGCTGGCCGGCAGCGAGATTCCCGCGGGCCACGGCCGGTGGCCGCTGGGCGAGATCGACCGGCCGTTCCAGATGCGCCGCGATCCGCTGGTCTTCGACGCCACCTCGGCGGCCGCGAACCTGGTGATCCACGGTGGGCCGAAGTCCGGGAAATCGACTGCGCTGCAGACGTTCATCCTGTCGGCGGCGGCGACGCACTCGCCGCGCGCGGTCACGTTCTACTGCCTCGACTACGGCGGCGGCGGGCTGCGCTCGCTCAAGCCACTGGCCCATGTCGGCAGCGTTGCATCGCCGCTGGAGCCGGAACGCATCCGGCGTACCTTCGGTGAACTGGAGCAGCTGCTCGCGTCCCGACAGGCCCGTGCCGCTGCGGGCGACGGTGAATTGCGGGATGACGGCTACGGCGACGTGTTCCTGGTGATCGACAACCTGTATGCGTTCAGCCGGGACAACACCGACACGTTCAACACGCGTAACCCGTTGTTGTCCAAGGTGACCGAACTGGTCAACACCGGTATGGCCTACGGCATCCACGTGCTCATCACGACACCGAACTGGCTCGAGGTACCGCTCGCGATGCGCGACGGCCTGGGGTTGCGACTCGAGCTCAAGCTGGCCGACTCGCGCGACAGCAACGTGCGGTCCGCGGGTAACCCGGGGGTGGCAGCGCTGTCCCGCCCCGCCGACGGCGTCCCCGCCGACCAGCCGGGTCGCGGCCTGACCATGGCCGCCGAGCACTTCCTGTTCGCCGCACCGGACCTCGGTGCGATCGCCGCCATCAATGCGCAGTACCCGGGGCAGACCGCACCGCCCGTACGCCTGCTGCCGACGGACCTGGCCCCGGAGGCCCTTGCGCCGCTGTATCACAGCCCCGAGACTGTCGTCATCGGTCAGCGCGAACAGGACCTGGCACCGGTTGCGGTCGACTTCGCGGCCAACCCGCTGCTGATGGTGCTGGGCGACGCCAAGTCCGGCAAGACCACACTGCTGCGGCATCTGATCCGGACGGTCCGGGACAACTCGACGCAGGAATCGGTGGCGTTCACCGTCATCGACCGCAGGCTGCATCTCGTGGACGAACCACTGTTCGCGGACAATGAGTACACCCCGAACGTCGACCGGGTCACTCCCGCGATGCTCGGCCTGGCGGCACTGCTCGAAAAGCGCAGGCCCCCAGCGGGTCTGTCGGCCGCGGAGCTGAGCGGGTGGACCTATCGGAACGGGCAGAGCAACCACTTGCACTACCTGATCGTCGACGATGTCGACCAGATCCCGGATGCTCCCGCGGTCAGTGGTCCATTCGTCGGCCAGCGCCCGTGGACGGCGCTGCTGGGACTGCTGTCCCAGGCGTCCGAGCTGGGGCTGCGGGTGATCGTCACCGCCCGGGCTGCCGGTTCCGCCCACGCGGTGATGACGGCTCCGTTGTTGCGCAGGCTCAACGAGCTGCAGGCCACCACCGTCATGCTGTCCGGCAACCCGCAGGACAGCGGCCGCATCCGCGGCCACCGGTTCAACCGGCTGCCGGCCGGTCGGGCCATGGTGCTCGGCGACAGCGACGAGGCCACGTACGTCCAGTTGATCAATCCACTGGTGGCAGAACCGATTACGGGTCGGACCACCGGACCACAACGAGGGGAGTTCCACTGATGACCTTGCGCGTCGTTCCCGAAGGACTGACCGCTGCCGGTGCCGCCGTCGAGGCGCTCACCGCGCGGCTCGCCGCCGCCCACGCCGCGGCTGCGCCTGCGGTCACCGCGGTGATCCCGCCCGCCGCGGATCCCGTGTCGCTGCAGACGGCGATCAGCCTGAGCGCCCACGGTGCTGAACACCAGGCCATTGCCGCACAGGGCGTCACCGAACTGGGTCGTGCCGGTGGCGGTGTCACAGAAGCCGGCATCAGCTACGCGACGGGCGACGCCGAAGCCGCCGCCACGTACGTGACGGTCCTGGGCTGACATGACCGCCCCCATCTGGATGGCACTGCCACCCGAGGTTCATTCGACGCTGCTGTCCAGTGGGCCCGGTCCGGGCTCGCTGCTGGCCGCGGCGGCTGCCTGGCAGTCGCTGAGCACCGAATATGCCTCGGCCGCAGCTGAACTCACCGCATTGTTGGGTGAGGTCCAGGCGGGGTCCTGGGAAGGGCCGAGCGCTGAGCAGTACATCGCCTCCCACGCGCCGTACCTGGCCTGGCTGGCCCAGGCCAGCGCCAACAGCGCGGCCAACGCGGTCCAGCACGAGACCGCCGCGGCGGCCTATGGCACCGCCCTCGCCGCCATGCCGACGCTTCCCGAACTGGCGCTCAACCACGTGGTGAACGCGACCCTGATCGCGACGAACTTCTTCGGTATCAACACGATTCCGATCGCGCTGAACGAAGCCGACTACGCCCGGATGTGGCTGCAGGCGGCGACCGTCATGGGTACGTACCAGGCGGTGTCGGGCGCAGCGGTGGCGGCAGCTCCGACGACCGCGCCGGCGCCGATGATGCTGGCAGCGGGCGTCGGGGAGGCGGGCAACGCGTCGGCGAGCGCCACGCAGACGAGCGCCCAGTTGCAGGCGGCTGATGCCGGGACGTCGCTGGACGCGTCGAACGCCATCACCGACTACCTGTACAACTACATCAAGACGCTGCCCGGCGGCGACTTGATCTGGAAGTTCCTCCAGGACCCGCTGGGCCAGATCAAGCAGATGTTCTTCGACTTCCTGACGAACCCCTCGCAGGCGCTGACCACCTGGGGTCCACTGCTTTTCGCGCTGGGCTACCAGGCGTTCTTTCAGCCCGTCGGCTGGACCACATGGGGCGTGGGTCTGACTGCGCCGCTGTGGGGACCGGCCTTGATCGCCGTCGGCCTGTCCAGTCTTGGCCTGCTGGCATTGCTGGAGCCGGACTTCGTGCCGGAACCCGAACTCGCCGAGGCGTTCCCGCCGCCGCCACAGCTGCAGGTCGCCGACCACCAGATGCCGGTGGTCAGCGTCGCCCCGACAGTGCCGGCCACCCCGGCGAGCCCGGCGAGCGCGCCTGCGCCCGCACCGGCTTCGCCCGCGGCTCCCGCACCGGCGGCACCGGCGCCGCTGATGGCGTACGCGGTGGCCGTCGACGATCCGGGTCCGGGATTCACCCCGACGCTGCGGGACGGCGCGACCGCGCCGGCACCGGCTTCCGGTATCGCCGCTGCAGCCGCGGCGGCTGCCGCAGCGGCTGCGACCGAGCGGCGGCGTGCCCGTCGTCGTCGCGCAGCCAAGGAGCGGGGCGTCCGCGACGAGTACATGGACATGAACTCGGAGGTGGATCCCGACTTCGGGGACGACGCAGACCTCCGGAAAGAGGTGCTGGCCTCGGCCCGCGGTGCCGGTCCGATCGGCTTCAGCGGCACTGTGACCCGCCAGGAGCAGCCGGCGACGGGCCTGAACCGCATGACCGGCAACGGCTTCGGGGGCAGCGTCACGGAACCCATGCTGCCCGGCAGCTGGGACACGGAAGGCGGTGCCAGCCGCTGAGCCTGTGGACCAAAAGATCTGACCACCAAGAGAATCCGGACCAACCCCGAGAGGAACCACCATGAGCATGCTCGACGCACACATTCCCCAGCTGATCGCTTCCGAATCGGCCTTCTCCGCGAAGGCCGCGCTGATGCGCAGCACGATCGGCCAGGCGGAGCAGGCCGCGCAGTCGGCCCAGGGCTTCCACCAGGGTGACTCGGCGGGCGCCTTTCAGGCTGCACACGTCCGCTTCATGGCGGTCGCTGCCAAGGTCAACGCCTTGCTTGACATCGCACAGGCGAACCTGGGCGACGCTGCCGGCACCTACGTCGCGCAGGACACCGCCGCGGCCGGCACGTACACCTCGGTGTAGCCGCCACCCCACCCAGACACCTAGCAGCGAGGAGATCCCATGTCCCAGATCATGTACAACTACCCGGCGATGCTGGCCCATTCCGGTGAGATGACCGCCTACGCGGGTGCCCTGCACGCCGTCGGCCTCGATATCGCCAGCGAGCAGGCCGCACTGGCCGGCGCCTGGCAGGGTGACACCGGAACCAGCTACCAGGCGTGGCAGGCCCAGTGGAACACCGCGATGGAAGAACTCGTCCACGCCTACCGGGCGATGGCGAGCACCCACGAGACCAACACGCTCTCGATGAGCGCACGTGACAGCGCCGAAGGCGCCAAGTGGGTTTAGGTCCAAAGGTTTCGGCGCGTTCCGTATCGCTCGGCGACACGGGACGCGCCGGAATCCCGGTCTCCGCGGTCGAACTCACCGCGGAGCAAGCCTGGTTTCTCGCGGATCGTCTTGGCGCCGGGGGCTTTCCGTGGGTGCTGGCCATCACGCAGCCCTACAGCGAGCCCGCTGCCAAAGACGGATTCGACGCAGACCAGGTCACCGCGCTGACGCGGATGGGGGTGCTGTCTGCTGACGGCTCCGTGCATCCCGCAGTCGCGCAATGGATTCGGGCCGTATGCCGGCCCCGGCGCTGGCTGGAACTGCGATGGGTGTCCGGCTCCGGCGCCATGCTGCGTGGAATTCTCGCGCGCAGCGGCGACACGACCGTCGCGGTCCTGCGCAGCGAGCACCTGATGACCTGCACCGAACTGACCATCGCGTCCCCGGATGCGCTCGTGCCGGTGCTCACGGCAGGGTTGTCCGGCCGCGCGCCGGCCCGGTTCGACGAATTCGCGATGCCGGCCCACATCGGGGCCAAGGCCGACGAACGCCTGCGCCGCGGCGACTCGCTGGACGCCGTGATGGATCACCTCGGCATCCCGCCGACAGCGCACGCCGTCGTGCGGGCCGCGTTCGCGCCCGGCCGCAGTTACGTGGAGATCGTCGCGGGCGACCACCGCGACGGTCACCGGATCAGCACCGATGTCGGCGTCAGCATCGTCGACACCGCCGCGGGCCGCGTCGTCGTGGCTCCCGTGAAAGCCGCTGACGGTACCTGGATTTCAACCTTCACCCCGGGCACAGACCTCGCCATCACCGCTGCGGTGCAGCGGCTGACCGCGACACTGCCCGACGGTCCCTGGTTCCCCACGGCGAACCTGACCCGAGACTTCGAGACCTCGACTGGAGAACGGAAAGAAAATGTCCCCCAACACGTCTGGTAGTACCGCGATGCCGATTGTGCGGGTCGCGGTGCTCGCCGCAGGCGACGAGCAGGGTGGTCGCGGGCGACTCACCGACGTCGCACTGCCGGCGGGTCTGCCCCTGCGCGAGATCGTGCCCGCGGTGCGGCGCATCATCGGAGTCAACGGGGCAACTGACTCCGCAGCCTCCGCCGAGCTGTCGCTGGCCCCGCTGGGTGGCGCGGCCTACAGCCTCGACGCGACCCTCGACACGGTCGGCGTCGTCGATGGTGACCTGCTGGCGCTGCAGCCGGTGCCCGCCGGTCCGCCGGCCCCGCGGATCGTCGAGGACATCGCCGACGCGGCCGCGATCTTCTCCGCCGCCCGGGAAAACCCCTGGGGCAATGCGCATATCCGTCGTTTCGCGGCGTGGGCAGTCGTCGCCTTGACGGTGCTCGCCACCGCGCTGGCGACGCTGGTGCGGGTGCGTACCGGCCAGCCGGCCGGTCTGTTCACCGTCGTGGGCCTGGCGGTACTGACCGTCGCGGCCGCTCTGCTGACCCGGCCGGCCATGCCCCGGCTTGCGACGGCCCTGAGCCTGGCAGCGCTGCTGCCGGTCGGCGCTGCCTTCGTGCTCGCGGTCCCGGGACCGTCGGGTCCGGCCGGCCTGCTGCTCGGCGCGGCCGCCGTCGCCGCCTGGTCGATCGTCAGCATCACCGTCGGCGGGCAGGCCATCGCGGCCTTCACCGCCACGACCGTCCTCGGTGTCGCGGGCGTGATCGTCGGTGGCGCCGCGTCGATCTGGCAGCTGGGCAACGGCGTGATCGCCGCTGTGCTCATCGTTTTCGCGCTGCTGGTCATGGTCCAGGCCGCGCAACTCTCGACCCTGTGGGCGCGGTTCCCGGTACCGAACATCCCGGCGCCGGGTGACCCGACACCGTCTGCCCTGCCGCGGTCCGTGCTGGCCGATCTGCCGCGCCGGGTCCGGGTGTGCGACGCGCACCAGACCGGTTTCCTCGCCGGTGCTGTGCTGACCATCACCGCCGGTTCGGTGGTCCTGGTGGCCGGGGCGAATCCATCACCGTGGGCCTGGTACGTCGTCGCGGCCGCCGCCCTCGCAACGGCGCTGCGGGCCCGCATCTGGGACTCGGTGCCCTGCAAGGTGTGGCTGCTGAGCCAGCCGTATCTGGTTGCGGCCGTGCTGCTCACGATGTTCGCGGTCGGCGGGCACTACGTCAACGCCTGGTGGGCGCTTGGCGTGCTCGCCGCGCTCGTGACGGTGGGCGTGGTGGCCGCGCTCAACCCGCAGGTCGCCGATCCGCAGACCTATTCGCTGCCGATGCGTCGCCTGGTCGGCTTCGCGGCGACGGCATTGGACGCTTCACTGATCCCGGTGCTGGCCTACCTGGTGGGTCTGTTCGCCTGGGTCATCAACCGGTGATGGTGGCCATCCGGCGCGGAATCTCCGTCCTGACAGTCGCTTTCGCCGCGTCGGCCGGGGTGGTGCCGGTCGCCGGTGCCGTCGTGCCGCCGCACGTCGACGAGCATGTGACACCGCCGTCGGGCAGTGTCGGCCCGGTCGCGGCGATGGGCCAGCGCGGACAATGCGTCACGGCCGGCGTGTTGCCCGGCACCGATCCGGGCGCACCGGGTCCGGGCCATACGCTGCTCAACGTGCCGGGCGCGTGGGCCTTCGGTCGTGGTGACGGACAGACGGTGGCGGTCATCGACACCGGCGTCCACCCCGGTCCCCGATTGCCCAATGTTCAGGCCGGCGGTGATTTCGTGGAGAACACCGACGGGCTCACCGATTGCGATGGCCACGGCACCTTGGTCGCCGGGCTGATCGCCGGTCAGCCCGGCGCGGACGGGTTCTCCGGCGTCGCGCCGGGCGCCCGGATTCTTGCCATCCGCCAGACGTCCGAGCGGTACGCCCCGCGCGGCAACGGGGGAGACCCGGCCGCGGCACACGCGACCGTCGCGGTCGCGACGTTGGCCCGGGCCGTGGTGCACGCCGCCGACCTGGGGGCCAAGGTCATCGCCATCACGGCGGTCACCTGCCTGCCCGCCGATCGCCCGGTCGACCAGACCGAGCTGGGTGCGGCGCTGAAATACGCTGCGCAGGAGAAGGATGCGGTGATCGTCGCCGCCGCCGGCAATGATCGCGCCGGCCTGGCCGGTGGCCCATCGTGCGAAGCCAACCCGCTGGACAACCCCGGGAACGCGGCCGACCCGCGCAACTGGGCCGGCGTCAAGTCGGTGTCGATCCCGTCCTGGTGGCAGCCGTACGTGCTGTCGGTCGGGTCGCTGGACGCCGCCGGACAGCCGTCGGACTTCACCACCCCCGGCCCGTGGGTGGGCATCGCGGCACCAGGCGAGAACATGGCGTCGACCGGGGCGAACGGCCTGGCCAACGCGCTGCCCAACGAGCGCGGAGATCTGTTCCCGTTGCGCAGCAGCAGTTATGCCGCCGCGTACGTCGCCGGCGTCGCAGCGTTGGTACGCAGTCGATTTCCCGCGCTGAACGCCGCCGACGTGACGCACCGGCTGACCGCCACCGCGCACGGTGCCGCGCGCTCGCCGTCGAACCTGGTGGGCGCCGGCGTCGTCGATCCCGTCGCCGCACTCACATGGGATCTGCCGGCGACAACACCAGCACCGAAATCAGTCGTGGTGGCGATGCCGCCCGAGCCGGCCCCGAAGGACACCACGCCCCGCACCATTGCGTTCGTCGGTGCGGCAGTGCTGGCGATCGCCGCGCTGATCGCCCTGGTCGCGTACCGAAGAAAGGACGGTGCCCGATGACGGCCCGAATCACGTTGGCATTGCTGGTGATCGTCCCGGCGGTCATGACATATCCGTGGCATACGACGCCGCAGAAGTGGATCCTGGGCATTGCGGTCGCTGTGGTGCTCCTGGTATTCGCCTGGTGGCGCGGCATGTTCCTGACCACCATGGTGGCCCGCCGACTCGGGGTGTGGCGCCGGAACCGGCGCGGCTCGGAGAAGCCGGCATCGGGTCAGGTCACCGTGGTGCTGGAAGTCGATGAATTCGCTTATGACGCACTGCCTCTCGTGGTGTCCTACGTGGACCGCTACGGCGTTCGGTGCGACTCGGTGCGTGTCACGGAGCGTCAGCTCGACGGTGCGCATTGGGCGTGGGTCAGCGTGACCGTGGCGGCGGAGTCGAATCTTGCCGCGCTGCAGGCACGGTCGTCGGACCTGCCGGTCGCGGAGACGGCGGAGAAAGTGGCCCGACGGCTGGCCGACCAGCTGCGTGAGGCCGGTGTACCGGTCTCGGTCACTGATGAGGCGCCCTCGCTCCCGTCAGAGAATGCGCGCGAGACGTGGCGGGCCTTCCGCGACGACGACGGGTACCTGACGGCGTACGGACTGCCCGCCGATCAGCGACTGCCGGAATGTCTCACCACGCTGGCCTCGACGACAGAACTGTGGACGGTCCTCGAGTTCTCACCTGGTGCAACCATTTCCGCGGCCTGTGCGGTACGTACGGCCAACGCGCCCGCCACCGCCGCGGTCGCGGGCCTGATGCGTGAGTCGGGCCGGCAGGGGCCGCTGCTCGCGGCGATGGCGCCGGCGTCCGCCGGCGGGCTCGGCACTCGCCCGGGTGTGCTGACGGCTGGGTTGCTCGCCGACCTGTCCGCGCTCGGTGCGGGCGCTGACACCGCCGTTGAGTCTGCGGCCAGGGCGTAAGAAACCGAGCAGCGCACGCCCGGCCCGCAGCATCAGAGGGCAGGACGTACCTGGTCGGCCGGACGGTCGCTGCCAAACATGAATGGGCTCATGAACTTGGTCATCCGGCGCAGGTAGTCGGGCTGACTGACGTGCAGGATGTGGTTGCCGGGGAACCAGTGGAACGCGCAGCGATCCCAGTGTTCCCACAGCAATTCGGCCTGCTGCGGCGGGGCCAGCCGATCACCCAGGCCGGCGATGATCAGCCGGCGATCCTGCGGCACCAGCGGCACGTAGTTCAGCGGTGAGTGGTACTGCCCCGCTGCGGCGACCAGATCCTCGTCGGTGTGGGCCAACCGGTTGCCGAGCTTGACGAGCAGATTGGCCGGGAACCACTCGTCGACCGTGCGGTCCGGTGTCACCACGGGAACGTTCGGGATGACGGCCTGGATGCGCTCGTCGACCGAGGCGATCAGCGCCGAGGTGTAGCCGCCCAACGACATCCCGGTCAGCGCGATGCGATCGACCCCGGTGTGCTCCAGATGGTCGAGCACGGAACGGAAGTCGTGCACGGCCTGCGCCATGGCCTCGGCGAAGCCGGGCAGGCCGTCCATGAAGAAGCCGTAGCCGCTGTATGGAGAGCCCTTTTCGGCCCGCGGTCCGTGGAACGGCAGCGTGTACAGCAGGACGTCATACCCGGTTCGGAAGAACCACGGCAGCGAGAAGAACAGGCCGTTGAACAGGTAGGGCGAGCCCATGAACCCGTGGATCACGCACAGGGTGGGGCGCGGACCGTCGTCGTGCCGCCAGTGCTGCGCATGCACCACGTTGTTTCGGGTGTAGCCGCGGCGCCGTTCCCTGATGCCGGGGTAAACGGCGTCGTAACTGCTCTGGAACGAGATGTTCTGCACCTGGCCGCGTGCGACCCACTGCGCGACCGGGCCGGCGGGGCGGGTGGCCACCAGAGGAGGACCACTTGGCGCCGGGAAACACTGTTGCGGGTCCTTGGTGGTGGCGAGTTCGGCGTAGAACCGCAGGGCGTCAGGGTCGTCGCCGGCGCGGTTGCGTACCGCCGAGGCGGCCATCAGCGGAATCATGCCGGCCCCGATCACCGAGGCCAGCGCCGTACGTAGCCCCAGGTCAGCCACGGCCGAGGTGTCGACGATCAGCTTCTGCTGCCACGTCAGGTCGGCCCGCCGCGGCAGTCCGCGCGCGGTGGCATCCGCGCCCGGCACGTCGGGAACCGGGACGGGTGGGTTGAACGCATCGCCTTGCGGACTGGTCACGTTCGGATGCTAGCCCCGGTTCGTCGCCTCCGTCAGCTGATCTTCGAGATCGAACACCCTGGCGGCGTTGTGGTACAGCACTTTTCGCAGCCAGTCGTCGTCGGCGGCGACTTTGGTGAGCACGTTGAGGGACTCGGCGTACCGGTACGGGATGTTGGGGAAATCGCTGCCGAACAGGATCCGGTCCCCCAACTCGGCGAGGCGCGGCAATTCGGCGGGTGGGAACGGCATGGTTTCCTCGATGAACGGGGTGAACGCCATGGTGGTGTCCAGGTGCACGCCGTCGAATTCTTCGCAGAGGTCGAGGAATTCGCTGTATTCGGGCATACCGAGGTGCGCGATGATCAGCTTCAGGCCTGGGTGCCGGTCCAGCACGGTGCGGACCTGGCTGGGGCCGGTGTGCACGCCCGGCGTCGGGCCGGAACCGCAGTGGATGATCACCGGGACCCCGGCGTCGTCGATGGTGCCCCAGACGTCGTCGAGCAGCGGGTCAGCCGGGTGGTAGGCGCCCACCTGAACGTGCGCCTTGAAGACCTGGGCACCGCCGGCGATGGCATCGGCGACATAAGTGGGCGCGCCGGGCTCGGGAAAGAACGTCGCGGTGGACAGGCAGTCCGGGGTCTGTGTGGCGAACTGCGCGGCCCACTGGTTCAGCCACGCCGCCATGTCGGGTTTGTGCGGATAGACCAGCGACGTGAACGCCAGCACCCCGAAACCGCGCAGCAACTCCAACCGGTGCTGCTCCTCGGTGCGGTACGTGATCGGCCAGGTGCGGCCCGTGAGCGGCCCGGCGCTGTCGAAGTACTTCCACACCTTGTCCATCACGTTCTTGGGCATGAAATGGGTGTGCACATCGATCAGGCCGGGAAGGCCCAGCGACTGCCAGAGGTCGCGTACTGACTCGTCCATCACCTAACAGAATGGCAGGCGGGCATCGGGCGCTTGCACTCCCCGTCGCCGCGCTCGCCCCTGGAGGCGGCAGGATGGGCATGTGTGGAACCCAGACACCTACCTCGCCTTCGCTGACCACCGCGGCCGGCCCTTCTACGACCTGCTCGCGCGCGTCGGTGCCCAGGCGCCCCGGCGGGTGGCGGACGTGGGTTGTGGCCCGGGGAATCTGACTGCCACGCTGTCGGAGCGCTGGCCCGGCGCGATGATCGAAGCGGTGGACAACTCGCCGGAGATGGTCGCGGCGGCCCGGGCCCGCGGCGTCGACGCCCGGGTGGTCGCCGCCGCCGACTGGGCGCCCGCACCGGACACCGACGTCATGGTGAGCAACGCTGTGCTGCAATGGGTTCCGGAACACCGCGCACTGCTGCGCCGGTGGGTGACACAACTGCCGAAGGGCGCCTGGCTGGCGTTCCAGGTACCCGGTAACTTCGACTCGCCGTCGCATCAGGCCGTGCGGGAGGTGGCCCGGCGTCCGGAGTTCGCCGAGGCGCTGGCCGATATCCGATTCCGGGAGACAAACGTGGTCGACGATCCGGCGGGCTACGCCGCGCTGCTGACCGCCGCGGGCTGCGCCGTCGACGCCTGGGAGACCACATATCTACACCAATTGGCCGGTGAAACCCCGGTGCTGGATTGGATCACGGGTACCGCGCTGACCGATGTCCGCTCCCGGCTGACCGACGAGGCCTGGGAGCAGTACCGCCAGGCCATCATCCCGCTGCTGGCGCAGGCGTATCCGCCCCAGCCGGACGGCACGACGTTCTTCCCGTTCCGCCGGATTTTCGTGGTCGCCCAGACGTGAATCAGTGGATCTGCTGGTACTGGTGCTGAATCGGGGTGCCGGGCTGGGGAGCGCTGTTCTGGTGCGCGACGATCTGGTGCACCGAGATCGAGCCGGTGTTCGGCGCGGCGTGGGCGGACGTGGCCAGGCCGATCGCGATCAGTCCGGGTGCGACGGTCAGGCCGACGACGATGATGAAGTAACTGACCCAGCGGGTGACGATGCTCATCTGGATTCTCCTGCTGCTGTGGGCTTTTGATGTCGTTTCCGGAGTGATCCGGTGTTGACTCAAGAGTCCCGCGGCGGGCCCGCGGTGTCTGTCCACCAGCCGGCCCTCAGCAGGATGAATCCCGTGTCCCCCAATTGGGGGACACGGGGCGATTGCGCGTTCTACTGACGGGCGCCGCGCCGGAGCTGACCGCAGGAAAGGCCTGGAAAAGCCTGGAAAGGGCGCAGAAGTACCGGAATGCAATGTGGTCGGCGATCTGCCGATGGTCACTGCACTCAGGGACTTCGGACGGCCCGAAAAAGTACCTGGCTTCAGTCATGAACGCCGCCAGTGCCTGGCGACTGAAGCCCGGGATATCTCCGGTCCGGCGCGCTGTCCCACGGCTTGGGGCGCCAAGCGTGCACAACTCCCTGGTCAGCGCAGGGTGTTGAGCGCTCCCAGCACCTGCGCCACCAGGGTGTCGATGTCGGCGCCGGTGGTGTCGACCACCAGATCGGGGTTCTCCGGGGGTTCGTACGGGGCGTCCACGCCCGTCAGACCGCGCAGTTCGCCGGCCTTGGCCCGGGCATACAGGCCCTTGGGATCGCGCTTCTCGCACTCGCTGCGTGGGGTGGATACGTAGACCTCGATGAACGGCAGCTTGGCGACGGTGCTGAGCTCGCGGGCGGTGTCTCGGTCCGACTTCAACGGAGACACCAACGAGGCCAGCGCCACCACACCCGAGTCGGCCAACAGGCGGGCGAGGTGCCCCACCCGGCGGATGTTCTCGGCCCGGTCGCCGGCGGAGAATCCAAGGTCGTCGGACAGCCCGTGCCGGATGTTGTCGCCGTCCAGCAGGTAGGCCACCTGCCCGGTCTCGACCAGCGCCCGCTCGACCGCGACGGCGAGCGTCGACTTGCCCGATGCCGGCAGTCCGGTGAACCAGATGGTGGCGCCACGCTGCCCGGTCCGTGCCCACCGGTAGGACCGATCCAACGATGAGTGGTGCCAACGGATATCGCTGCGCGAGTGGGTGCCGAGCTTGACCTCGCGCGGCTCGGTGATGGTGCCGGCGCCGACGGTGTCGTTGGATGTCTCGTCGATCAGGATGAAGGCGCCGCTCTCGCGGTTGTCGCGGTACGGGTCGGCGATGACGGTCGAACTGGTTCGGAGCGTGACGGCGCCGATGTCGTTGAGTACCAACTCGACCGGCTGATCGATGTCGTCCAGCGTCTCGGGATCGAGTCGCGTGTGCAGTGCCTGCACCGTGGCCCGGACGGTGCGGGTGCCCTGCTTGAGCGCCAGCCGGTCACCGGCTCGCAGCGGGGTTTCGGCGAACCAGCACACCGTCGCGTCGAGTTCACGGGCGAGCACTGGAACCGTCGCGTTCTCGGCGCCGCTGACCAGGACATCACCGCGGCCGACGTCGATGTCGTCGGCGAGTTCGATCGAAACCGACAGTGGGGCAACGGCGATGGTGCGATCGTCGTCGAGGGTGTCCACCGCGGTGACGGTCGAGCTGGTGCCTGCCGGCAGGCTCAGGACGGTGTCGCCGACCTGCAGGGTGCCGGCGGTCAGCCGGCCGGTGTAGCGGCGCCGTTGTTCTGCAGTGGGCCGGGACACCCACTGGATGGGCAGCCGCAGCTTGGCCGGTTCAGCCTGTGGCGCACTGAGTTCGATGGTCTCCAGGTACTCCAGCAGCGTCGGTCCCTCGTACCACGGGGTGTGCTCCGAACGGTGCACGACGTTGTCGCCGAGCTTGGCGGCCAGCGGGATCACGGTCAGGTCCACCGCGCCCAGCCGGGCCGCGACCCGACCCAGCTCGTCGTGCACGGCGTCGAACCGCGTCTGGTCGAAGTCGACCAGATCGATCTTGTTGACTGCGGCCGCGAAGTGCTTGATACCCAACAGCTTTGCGATCCGCGCGTGCCGCAGCGTCTGCCGCAGCACGCCGGCGCGGGCGTCGACCAGCAGGATGGCCACGTGCGCGTTGGAGGCGCCGGTGAACATGTTGCGGGTGTAGCGCTCATGCCCCGGGGTGTCGGCCAGGATGTAGCTGCGGGCCTCGGTGGAGAAGAAGCGGTAGGCCACGTCGATGGTGATGCCCTGTTCGCGTTCGGCGCGCAGGCCGTCGGACAGGGCCGCCAGGTCGGCCACCCCGTCGTCGTCGGTGACGGCGTCCAAGTGATCCAGCGGCAGGCTGTCGGTGTCGTGCAGCAGCCGGCCGATCAGGGTGCTCTTGCCGTCGTCGACGGAGCCCGCCGTCGCGATCCGCAACAGTTGCCTGGTGCTCATCAGAAGTAACCCTCTCGCTTGCGGTCTTCCATCGCCGCCACCGATGTGCGGTCGTCAGCCCGGGTCTCGCCGCGCTCCGACACCGTGGCAGCGGAGATCTCGGCGATGACGCTCGCGATGTCAACGGCTTTCGAGCGCACCGCGCCGGTGATGGTCAGGTCGCCGACGGTGCGGTAGCGCACCCATTCGAC
>Ga0070667_100000551_pt1 | contig 37294 bp, 34 predicted proteins | sample KBSS33metaG_FD_64659 | JGI IMG/M metagenome (GOLD analysis project Ga0070667, IMG submission 64659) | Switchgrass rhizosphere microbial communities from Kellogg Biological Station, Michigan, USA - KBS S3-3 metaG | ecosystem: Host-associated > Plants > Roots > Rhizosphere > Soil ...
GAGCCCGAAGCGCGCTATCGCATCTGGTTCGAGATCGAGGCGCACGCCACGCAGAAGCTGGGCGAGTTGGGCGTGGTGCCGGAAAGCGGCGCCCAGGCGCTGTGGGACTGGTGGGCGACCAATCCCGCGATCGACGTGCCGGCGATCGATGCGATCGAAGCCGTCACCAAGCATGACGTGATCGCCTTCCTCGACTGGGTGGCGCAGCAGGTTGGCCCCGAGGCCCGCTTCATGCACCAGGGCATGACCAGCTCCGACGTGCTCGATACCACGCTGGCGGTGCAACTGGCCCGCGCGGCCGATATCCTGCTCGACGATATCGATGCCTTGCTCGCCGCGATCAAGCGCCGCGCGACAGAGCACAAGTACACCCCCACCATCGGCCGCAGCCACGGCATTCATGCCGAGCCGACCACGTTCGGCAAGAAGCTGGCCGAAGCCTATGCCGAGTTTTCGCGCTGCCGCACGCGCCTGGTCAACGCCCGCGCAGAAATCGCCACTTGCGCCATTTCCGGGGCGGTCGGCACCTTTGCCAACATCGATACCTCGGTGGAAGAATACGTGGCCGACAAGCTTGGCCTGGCGGTGGAGCCGGTATCCACCCAGGTCATCCCGCGCGATCGCCACGCCATGTTCTTTGCCACGCTGGGCGTGATCGCCAGCTCGATCGAGCGTCTGGCCGTGGAAGTGCGCCACTTGCAGCGCACCGAAGTGCTCGAAGCAGAGGAATACTTCTCGCCGGGCCAGAAGGGCTCGTCGGCCATGCCGCACAAGCGCAACCCGATCCTGACCGAAAACCTGACCGGCCTTGCCCGCATGGTGCGCTCGGCCGTCACGCCGGCGCTGGAAAACGTGGCGCTGTGGCACGAGCGCGATATTTCGCATTCGTCGGTCGAACGCTTCATCGGCCCCGATGCCACGATCACGCTCGATTTCGCGCTGGCTCGCCTCACCTCGGTGGTGGACAAACTGCTCGTCTATCCCGAGCGGATGCAGAAGAACCTCGATCGCATGGGCGGCCTGGTTCACTCGCAGCGCGTGCTGCTGGCACTCACCCAGGCGGGCGTGACGCGCGACGAGGCCTATCGCCTCGTGCAGCGCAACGCGATGAAGGTGTGGGAATCGGACGGACAGCTTTCGCTGCTCGAACTGCTCAAGGCCGATGCCGATGTGACCAAGGCGCTCACCGCCCAGCAGATCGAGGACAAGTTCAATCTCGACTATCACTTCAAGGCCGTGGACACGATCTTCGCGCGTGTTTTCGGCGAATAATGCAAGTGCTGGCGCTTCGATTACAATCTGCCTAAGGTCCGCAGCCCGTGCGTTCCGTGCGGCAGGTTGAGGATGAAGCGCCACACATGAAGCAAATCCGCATCGTCTTGTGGCTGGCCCTGATCGCGGCCTTTGCCGCGTTCATCGCCATGAACGCGGAAACCGCGCGGGTGAATTTCTGGCCTTACGGGGCCGGATACCTGCACTTCGATTGGCCCGTCGGCTTTGTCGCGCTGGTCTTTTTTCTGGCCGGGTTCGTGCCGCCATGGGCGGCCGGGCGCCTGCGCCGCTGGCGGCTGAAGCGCCGCATCGCCACCCTGGAGTCGAGCCTGGTGAGCCAGGCCGGCACCCATCCTGCCACCGATGCCGCCAGCAACGCGGCCCAGCCGGACAACCACCTGTGAGCAACCCGATCTATCTGGCCGTCGATCTTCCCCGCCTGGATGCCGCCGTGGCGCTGGGGCAAAAGGTGAAGGGCCATGTCGGGGGCTTGAAGCTGGGCCTGGAATTCTTCTGCGCGCATGGCCATCACGGCGTGCATGAAATGGCCAAGATCGGCCTGCCGATCTTCCTCGATCTGAAACTGCACGACATTCCCAACACCGTGGCCGCCGCCATGCAGTCGATCCATGTGCTCCAGCCCACGATCGTGACGATCCATGCCGCAGGCGGCCGCGCGATGATGGAAGATGCCAAGGCCGCAGCGGGCGAAAGCTGCAAGGTCGTGGCCGTGACCGTGCTCACCAGCCTGGATGAAGCCGATGTGGCACGCACCGGCATTGCCGGCACCCCGCGCGACCAAGTGCTGCGCCTGGCCGACCTGGCGCAGGAAGCGGGCCTTGATGGCATCGTCTGTTCGGGACACGAAGTGGGCGAGGTTCACCGCCGCTGGAAGAATGGATATTTCGTGGTGCCGGGCCTGCGCCCTTCAGAAGGCAAGGGCGCCGCGCTGGGCGACCAGAAGCGTTCGATGACGCCGCGCGCCGCGCGCGATGCCGGCGCCTCGTGCCTTGTCATCGGCAGACCGATCAGCCGCGCCGAAGATCCCGTGGCGGCCGCGCGCGCGATCGAAGCCACGCTGTAACGCATGCCCTGCCTGCGCCTGGCCACGGCCGCCGATCTGCCGGCGCTGCGCCGCCTGGTCGAGCGCGCCTATCGCGGTGACACGGCCCGTCAGGGCTGGACCCACGAGGCCGACCTGCTCGACGACGAACGCACATCTGATGCCGAACTCGCCGCTGCGATTGCCGCACCGGACAAGCGTGTGGTGGTGGCATTCGGGGCCAGCGATGCCGTGGTCGGCACTGTCACCGTGGCCGCGCTGCCCGGCAGCAAGGCATACCTGGGCATGCTCTGCGTCGATCCCGATGTGCAGGCAGCGGGCCTTGGTCGCGCGTTGCTCGATCACGCTGCCCAGGTGGCGCGGCAGGACCTGGAGGCAAGCGCGATCGAGATGACGGTGATCGACCGCCGCCGCGAACTGATCGCCTGGTATGAACGACGCGGCTATGCCCGCACCGGCGAAAAGCGCCCCTTCCCCGGTGCACTGCCTGTCGATTTTGCGATGGTGGTGCTGGAACGGTCGCTAATCTGAACCATTTCCCCGATAACGGTTCAGCGCGCCGCAAGCTCGCTTCGGCCAAGCCGAACCCGTCACAATCGGAGACCGTCCCTGATGAAGCGCCTCATTCTTGCTGCCAGCCTTTCCGCCCTGCCGCTGGCTGCCCTCACCCTGGCCGCCTCACCCGCTGCGGCCCAATCGGTGCAGACCGCGCCGGTTGTCAGCCCCGGCGCCACGGTGCTGACCGTGCAGGCCGAAGGCCGCACCACGCGCACGCCCGACCTTGCCGTGTTCACCGCCGGCGTGACCAGCGAAGGCAAGACCGCAAGCGAAGCGCTTGCCGCCAACGCCCGCGCGATGAACGCCACGATGGCCGCGCTCAAGTCCAGCGGCGTGGCCGCGCGTGACATGCAGACCAGCAATCTTTCGGTCAGCCCGGTCTATGGCCAGCAAAAGCGCTTGCCCGACGGCAGCACCGAAGGCGATCCGGTGATCGTGGGCTATCGCGCCACCAACCAGGTGCAGGTCAAGCAGCGCGATCTCAACCGCTATGGCCAGGTGATCGACACGCTGGTCAAGGCCGGCGCCAACGAAGTGAATGGCCCCAGCTTCCAGATCGACAAGCCCGACGCGGCGATGGACGAAGCGCGCATCGATGCGGTGACCAAGGCCCGCGCCCGCGCCGAACTCTATGCCCGCGCAGCTGGCCTCAAGGTGGTGCGCGTGCTCACGATCAGCGAGGCGGGCGGCTGGTCACCCCAGCCCCCGGTGCTCTATGCCCGCGCCGACAAGATGATGATGGCAGCAGCTCCCAGCCCGGTCGCCGCTGGCGAACTGGACGTGAACGCCCAGGTCACCATGACGTTCGAGCTTGCACCGCAATAAGCAACACGCCACAGGGGCTGGCCATGCCAGCCCCTGCCATCAAGATTTGTGGAATCAACACGAGCGCCGCGCTCGATGCGGCCATCGCCGCGCGGGCCGAATACACCGGCCTCGTGTTCTTTCCCCCCTCGCCCCGCTACGTGACGATCCGCGATGCCGCCCAGCTTGGCGCGCGCAACGCCGGGCGCAGCCGCCTGGTCGGCCTGTTCGTCAATGCCGATGATGCCACGATCGGTGACGCGGTGGCTGCCGCCAAGCTCGACGTGTTGCAGCTTCACGGCCAGGAAACGCCGGAGCGCGCCGCGCTGTTGAAAGCGCAATTCGGGCTGCCGGTGTGGAAGGCCCTTTCTGTCGCCAGCCCGGCCGACGTGGCCGACGCCACCCGCTACGCCGGCGCTGCAGACCTGTTGCTGTTCGATGCCAAGGCGCCCAAAGGAGCCGCGCTGCCCGGTGGGCTGGGCCTGGTGTTCGACTGGGGCCTGCTCGACGGCTATCGCGGCCCCACCGCATGGGGCCTGGCTGGCGGCTTGGGGCCAGACAACGTGGCCGATGCCGTGCGCCGCACCGGCGCGGGCCTGGTCGATGTTTCTTCCGGCGTGGAAAGCGCGCCGGGAGTGAAGGACGAAAGCCTGATCCGCGCATTTTGCAGGGCGGCGCGATCTGCCTGAATCAAGGGGCCGCCTGAATCAAACGGCGGCCTGAAACGCAAACGGGCGACGCTTTCGCGCCGCCCGCTGCTTTATCCTGGGCTCGGAACCTGTCCGATCAGAACTTCACGCCAACGCCGGCGGTCACCGCATCGCGGTTGCCGAAGTCGTGGTCGGCAACATAGTGGCGGTATTCCACCTTGCCGTAGAACTTCTGCAGGAACGAGCGCTGCACACCAGCGCCGAAGTTCCATGCACCGCCGCAATCACCGCAGGGCTTGGTGGCATAGCCGCCCACGGCATAGAGCTTGGTGCCGGCGAGGTTGGCACCGAGGCGACCGGCCACGCCAACCGAGACGCGCTTGGCATAGCTGTTGAGGACCTTGTCGGCCGACACTTCGACACCGCCGAACGCCGCCGGGCCAAGATCGTAATCGTAGCCCGCAGCAACGCCGGCCGTGGCGTCGGTGGAATCGTGGTTCCAGAGAACGCCGCTGTGGGCTTCGACGCGAACCTCGTTGGCCATGGCCGGGGCAGCTGCAGCCAGCGTACCGGCGAGCGCGAGAAGAACGAGACGCATAATAACCTCCTTGCAATCAGGCCGCCGTGTTTCTCGGCGGTCGAACGGGCAGGTAGGCGCCAAGCCAACGCGCAACAAGTCAGAATGAAGACATCACGGACTATAACATAGTACACATTGCATTTATGCAACAGTTTCTGTCATTCCAGAAAGGTTATGGTGTTTCTGAACAAATAGACAGATAGAACATCACAAATAATGGGCAACACAAAAAGGCGGCCCCATTACAGGACCGCCTTCACGACGTTGCATGGGTGGCTTTACCCATGCCACATTACGCCAGGATGAACACAGGGCCGGGCAACTTTCCGAAACACGATTACGCCATAGCGGAGACACGGCCAGAATAGAACGGCAAGCCGGCACCGCCCCTTGGGCCATGAATCTGGACAAGCCGCGCGCCCTCTGCCAAGCGGCAGGGCATGACTGCGCAAAACCCGAACAGCTTCCGCAACCAGCCCGACGATCGCGGCCATTTCGGCCAGTTCGGTGGTCGCTACGTGGCCGAAACGCTGATGCCGCTGATCCTCGACCTGGAAACAGAATACCGCAAGGCCAAGGCCGATGCGGCATTCCAGGCCGAATTCGACGATCTGCTGGAGCACTATGTCGGCCGCCCGAGCCCGCTCTACTTCGCGCCCCGGCTGACCGAGGCGCTGGCCAAGAGCGCGCCGGAAGGCAAGGGCGCGCAAGTCTGGTTCAAGCGCGACGAGCTTAACCACACCGGCGCGCACAAGATCAACAACTGCATCGGCCAGATCCTGCTCGCAATGCGCATGGGCAAGACCCGGATCATCGCCGAAACCGGCGCAGGGCAGCACGGCGTGGCCACGGCCACCGTCTGCGCGCGCTTTGGCCTGCCCTGCGTGGTCTACATGGGCGCCACCGACGTGGCGCGCCAGGCACCCAACGTGTTCCGCATGAAGCTGCTGGGCGCGCAAGTCGTGCCCGTCACCTCGGGCGCGGGCACACTCAAGGATGCCATGAACGAAGCGCTGCGCGATTGGGTGGCGAACGTGCACGACACGTTCTACATCATCGGCACCGCCGCCGGCCCGCACCCTTATCCCGAACTGGTCCGTGATTTCCAGAGCGTGATCGGCCGCGAAGCGCGCGCGCAGATGCTCAGCCGCATCGGCCGCCTGCCTAACGTGCTGGTCGCCGCGATCGGTGGCGGTTCCAACGCCATCGGCCTGTTCCATCCGTTCCTCGATGATCCGTCGGTCAAGATGCTCGGCGTCGAGGCGGCCGGCCACGGGCTCGACAAGGAACACGCCGCCTCGCTCGCTGGCGGGCGTCCGGGCGTGCTCCACGGCAACAAGACCTACTTGTTGCAGGACGAGGACGGCCAGATCACCGAAGGCCACTCGATCAGCGCCGGCCTCGATTATCCCGGTATCGGACCCGAACATGCCTGGCTCAAGGACGTGGGCCGGGTGGACTATACCTCGGTCACCGATACCGAGGCACTCGAAGGCTTCCAGCTGCTGTGCCGCACCGAAGGCATCATCCCGGCCCTCGAACCCGCCCACGCCATCGCCGCCGTCACCAAGCTGGCGCCGACCATGGGCAACGACGAGATCATCCTCGCCAACCTGTGCGGGCGCGGCGACAAGGACATCTTCTCGGTCGCCAAGCACCTGGGCGTGGAGCTTTAAGAGACTAGCCCTTTCCCGCCCCCTCTTGCTCGTCACCCCGGACTTGATCCGGGGTCCAGCTGGAAGGCGTGGGCGGCGGGATAGGTCGCAAGCTGGACCCCGGATCAAGTCCGGGGTGACGATGAGAGACAGGTGCGCCCCTTTGCATCCCGCAGGGAATCACGTAGTGCGCTGCCCGAAAGTGACGAAGACGATGGAAGGTGTTTTGAAAATGCTCTCGCAGGCGTTGGCAGATGCGCGGCTCGCCCCTCTCCCAACCCTCTCCCCTGAAGGGGAGAGGGCTTAAATGTCCCGCCTTTCGTCCGCCTTTGCCAAGGGCCACGCCGCGCTCGTCTGCTTCGTCACCGGTGGCGATCCCACGCCCGAAGCCACGCCTGCCATCCTCGATGCGCTGGTGGCCGGCGGGGCCGACGTGATCGAGCTGGGCATGCCATTCACCGATCCCATGGCCGATGGCCCGGCGATCCAGAACGCCAACTTGCGCGCCCTGGCCGCCGGCACCAAGACGGCCCATATTTTCGAGATCGCCAAGGGCTTTCGCGCCCGTCATCCCGATGTGCCGCTGGTGCTGATGGGCTATGCCAACCCGATGATCACGCGCGGATCGGAATGGTTTGCCGATGCCTGCGCCGATGCCGGCGTGGATGGCGTGATCTGCGTCGATATCCCGAGCGAGGAAGACCCCGAGCTTGGCCCGGCACTGCGTGCACGCGGCATCTCGCCCATTCGCCTTGCCACCCCCACCACCGATGCCGCGCGGCTGCCCGCCGTGCTCGATGGTTCGGGCGGATTCCTCTATTATGTTTCGGTTGCCGGCATCACCGGCAAGCAATCGGCCGCGCTCGCTTCCATTGAACAAGCAGTGGCGCGGATCAAGCAAACCGCCACGATCCCCGTTGCCGTGGGCTTTGGCGTGCGCACGCCCGAACAGGCCGGTGGCATTGCCGCCGTGGCCGATGGCGTCGTCGTCGGCTCAGCCCTGGTGGATCTCGTGGCCCAACACGGCGCCGATGCCGCCGCCCCGGTGCGTGAATTGACCAGCGCGCTCAGTGCGGCCGTCCACGCGGCGCGAAAGGAACTTGCATGAGCTGGATCAACCGCGTTCGCAACGCGCTGCCCTTTGCCGCGCCCAAGCGCGATACCCCCGACAACCTGTGGATCAAGTGCCCTTCGTGCGGCGAGATGCTGTTCACCAAGGAGTATGAAGACAACCAGTCGGTCTGCCCGCGTTGCGACCACCACGGCCGCATCGGCGCCGATGCGCGCCTGGCGCAGCTGATGGACGCGGGCTTCACGCTGCTGCCCGCGCCCAAGGTGAAGGAAGACCCGCTCAAGTTCCGCGACACCAAGAAGTATGTCGACCGGATCAAGGGCGCCCGCGCGGCCAATCCGCACCCCGATGCGCTGACCAATGCGGTAGGGCGCATCGAAGGCAAGAAGGCCGTTGTCGGCGTGCAGGAATTTGCGTTCATGGGCGGATCGATGGGCATGGCCGTGGGCAATGCCTTCATCGCCGGCACCGAGCGCGCGATCCGCGAAAAGTGCCCCTATATCGCCGTAACGGCGGCTGGCGGCGCGCGCATGCAGGAAGGCATCCTCAGCCTCATGCAGATGCCGCGTTCCACCGTGGCGATCAGCCGGCTGCACGCAGCGGGCCTGCCCTATATCGTGGTGCTGACCGATCCCACCACCGGCGGCGTCACCGCCAGCTATGCCATGCTGGGCGATGTGCAGATTGCCGAGCCGGGCGCGCTCATCGGCTTTGCCGGCCAGCGCGTGATCCAGGACACCATCCGCGAAAAGCTGCCCGAAGGCTTCCAGCGCGCGGAATACCTGCACGCCCACGGCATGATCGACATGGTGGTGCACCGGCACGACCTGCGCGCGACGCTGGCCGAGACCATCGATTACCTGATGGCAGCCAAGGCCGCCTGACGCACAAGGCATCGGCCGAAAAGGGGGGCGGTTTCGTGAAGGACTTCGCGATTTCCGAAAACGCGGCCGTGCAGGCCCAGCTCGACCGGCTGGGCGCGCTGTCGCTGCCGCAGGGGCGCCTGGGCCTGGACACCGTGCGCGAACTCTGCGCGCGGCTGGGCAATCCACAGGATCGCCTGCCCCCGGTGTTCCATGTGGCCGGCACCAACGGCAAGGGTTCCACCTGCACCTACTTGCGCTTCATGCTCGAAGCGCAAGGACTGCGGGTTCACACCGCAACCAAGCCGCACCTGGTGCGCTACAACGAACGCATCCGCCTCGCCGGCCAGTTGATCGACGATGCCATGCTGGCCGACCTGCTCAAGGAAGCGCTCGACGCGGCAGAGCCCGATCTTTCGCCGAGCTTCTTCGAGGTGACCACGGCGGCACTGTTCCTGGCCTTCGCCCGCGTGCCGGCCGATGCCTGCGTGATCGAAACGGGCCTGGGCGGCCGGCTCGACGCGACCAATATTCTGCCGACCGCCGCCTGCACCGGGCTCGCCACGCTGGGCGTCGATCACGAAGCGTTCCTGCTTTCGCCCGATGCCGGGTTGCCCGCCTTCCTGCCGGACGATCCGCTGGCCCGCATCGCCTTTGAAAAGGCCAGCATTGCCAAGCAGGGCGTTCCGCTCGTGACTCTCGCCTATCCGGCGCAGGCCGCACAGATCGTGGGGGAAACCGCCGCCATGCACGGTGCAAAGGTCGTGGCGCGCGGGGTGGGTTGGGACGCGGATGTCGATGGCGCCATCCACTATCGCGACAGCACCGGAACGCTCATCCTTCCCTTGCCGCCGCTCGCCGGCAGCCATCAGGCCGAAAATGTGGCGCTGGCAGTGGCGATGCTGCGCCATCAAGGCGCCGTGAGCGTCAGCACCCAGGCCATGGCCGAGGGCATCCGCGCCACGCGCTGGCCCGCGCGGTTGCAACGGCTGGGCCACGGCCCGCTGACCGCGCTGGTTCCGGGGCGCACGGTATGGCTCGATGGCGGGCACAATCCCGATGCAGGGCTGGCCATCGCCCGGCACCTGTCTGCGCAGCCGCCGGTGCATGTGATCATCGGCATGCTCGCCACCAAGGACCCCGGCGCGATCCTCGCACCGCTGGGCGATCATGCGCTGTCGATCTCGGTCGTCCCCGCGCCGGGCCATGACGCCCATCAGCCAGAAGATTTCGCCGCCCACAGCGCGCTGCCGGTGCGCAGCTTTGCCGACGTGGCCCAGGCGCTTGCCGCGCTGCCGGCAGAAGGGGACGTGCTGATCGTGGGGTCGCTCTATCTGGCCGGCGACGTGCTGGCGCGGAACGGGGAAGTGCCGGATTGAATCGGCAGGCGTGATTTCCACCACCCCTTAACCCCCTCCTACTTTGGCCTCTTACTCCCCCTCCTCTTCAGAGGAAGGGGTCGGGGGGTGGTGCGAAACCTGGCGCGACTCCCCGCCCGACACCCGCGCCCATTCCAGCAAGACAAACACCACTGCCAGCCCACCAGCCAGCGCGGCATAGCGGAACACCGTGGCGTAGCCGTAAAGGTCGAACGCCTCGCCCGCGATCCCGCGCCCCAGCGAGCCAATCAGGAACGTGAGCGACGACAGCAGCGCATATTGCACGGCGGTGTAGCTGCGGCTGACGATGCCCGACATATAGGCGACGAAGGCCGCCCCGGCGATACCGGTTGAGATGTTTTCGAAGCTGATCGCCAGCAGCAGGCGCACCATGCGATCGTCGAACCCGAACGCGCCGAACAGCGTGTGCAGGCCCACCGCATGGCCCACCCGGTCGATCAGCGGCGCCCCTTCGGCCAGGTCTGCATAGACGAAATTGCCCAGGATCGGCAGGACCGCGCCGATCAGGATGGTCGGCATGCGCCCCAACCGCACGAACAGGAAGCCGCCCAGGCTGATCCCGGCAATCGTCATGAAAATGCCGAACAGCTTGGACGCGAACGCCACCTCGTCCTTGGAATAATGCAGGAATTCCAGGTAGAACGGAAAGGCGAAGCTGGCCCACATGTTGTAGCACAGGGTGTAGGTCAGGATCATGCCCACCACGATCAGCACGCCCCAGCGCAGGCGCCCGACCAGTTCGGCGAGCGGTGCGACCAGCGCCACGTAAAGATGGTTCATCGCCGTGCGGGCCGGGCCATGGGCCATGTCCGGCGCGGCCAGAACGGCCACCCGCCGCGCTTTCAGCGTATTGACCACGGCCGAAACCAGCAGCGGCACGGCCACGGTCGCCAGCACGATCCACGGCCCGGTCTCGCGCGTGAAGGCAGCGACGGAGGGGTGCTTTTCCCCCGGTCCCAGGGGGCTCAGCATCTTGACCATGAACAACACAATCGTGGCAATGGCCCAGGCCCAGCTCACCCCCACCACCGCCAGTGCTGCCGTGCGGGCCGCAGGGGTGAGTTCGCCCGCCTGCCCCAACGTGGCATGAAGCGCGCCCTGCTGCGCGCGCGGCGTATCGGGCGCGCGCAGGGTGACGAGGAACACCAGGCCAATCAACCCGGCCATCAGCAGGTAGACCAGTGGCCAGCTCATCCGCCCGGCCATGACCAGCGCCAGCGCCCCGCCCACGATCGAGGCGATGCGATAGCCGAACTGGTAGATGGACGAGAGCAGCTCCACGCTCGCCTGTTCATCCGCCACATCGATGCGCCAGGCATCGATCGCCACGTCCTGCGTGGCCGAGGCCAGCGCACCCAGGAACGCGAACAGCGCAAAGGTGCCGATGGCATGGGCCGGATCGGTGGCGGCCAATCCGGCAAAGCTGAGCACCAGCACGCCCTGGCACAGCGCGATCCAGCTCTTGCGCCGGCCCAGCCGCTCCAGCCCGGGCAGCGCGAGGCGATCGACCAGCGGCGACCACAGGAACTTGAACGAATAGGAAAGGCCGATCCACGACAGCACGCCGATGGTGGCGAGATCGATCTTCACTTCGCCCAGCCACGCGTTGAGCGTGCCGATCAACAATGCATAGGGCAGCCCGGACGAGAACCCGAACCCCAGCATCGTGGCCGACTTGCGCGATTGCAGCGCCAGCTTGAACAGGCGCCACCCCTTGGGTTTTTGTGGCGCGGGGGCCGATGCCATCGTGGTCTCCTGGTTGGTCGCTCGGCATCCTAGGCGCGGGGACGGCCCTTCGACAAGGTCAGGGGGAACGGATGGCGATGACAAATTCCGTTCGGGCTGAGCGTGTCGAAGCCCCCCGGCACCCCGGCCCGACGCCGCTTTGACGCAAAGGGGCCAATGGTCTATGGCCCGGCGATGACACTTCCCCCCAAAGGCAGGAGCGGCCGCCCGGGACGGCCCGCCGCTTCCAACAAGGCCTCAAGTACGCGCCGCCCCGATGCCAAACAGGCGCCGCGTGACGGCGGCAAGCCTGCGCCAAAGCAGGCCGCCAAGATCGAAGGCAAGTTGAGCCCCAAGCCGGTGACGGCCAAGCCAGCCCGCCCACGCGACGACCGCCCCAGCGGCATGGCGCAAGCCCGCTCGCTCACCCAGCCGCGCGTGGGCGAAAGGCCCAAGGGCGACCGGCCATTCAAGATCGCCAACCGCACGCCGGTGGGCAAGCCCGCCGCGCGCCCGGCGCCCGTGCCGGCCCAGCCGCGCGAGGATGGCCGCGAAGGCGAACGCATTGCCAAGCTCCTGGCCCGCGCCGGTGTGGCCTCGCGCCGCGAGGTTGAACGCCTGATCACCGAAGGACGTGTGCGCCTCAACGATGAACTGGTGACCACGCCCGCCACGATCCTCAAGAACCTCAAGGGTGTGAGCGTGGATGGCAGACTCATCGCAGCAGCCGCTCCCACACGCGTGTTCCGCTTCCACAAGCCGGCTGGCCTGATCACCGCAGAGCGCGATCCTTCGGGCCGGCCCACGATCTACAATGCCCTGCGCAATGCCTTGCCGCCCGAAACACCGCGCGTGATGCCGGTGGGCCGGCTGGACCTCAACACCGAGGGCCTGCTGCTGCTGACCAACGATGGCGAATTGAAGCGCGCGCTGGAACTGCCCGCCACGGGCATCCCGCGCACCTATCGCGCACGTACGTTCGGCGATATTTCGCAAAGCCAGCTGGAAGATCTGATCGAGGGGATCGAGATCGAAGGCATCCACTATGGCCAGATCGACGCCAACATGGAGCGCCGCACCGGGCGCAACCAGTGGATCGAAATGACGCTGACCGAAGGCAAGAACCGCGAAGTGCGCCGCGTGCTGGAGCATCTGGGCCTGCAGGTCTCGCGCCTGCTGCGCACGGCCTATGGCCCGTTCGAGCTGGCCGACCTGCCGCGCGGCGGGGCCGAGGAAGTGCCGCAAGTGCTGGTCGAACGCTTCCGCAAGACGCTGAAAACCGCGCCCGCCGCCAAGCCCGCCCAGCCCCAAACGGAAAACTGAACGAATGCGTATCATTGCCGGGCAATGGCGCGGGCGCAAATTGAGCGCGCCCGCCGGGGACAATACCCGCCCCACATCCGACCGCACGCGCGAAACGCTGTTTTCGATGCTGGCCAGCCGGCTGGGCGATTTCGAGGGCCTGAAAGTGGCCGACCTGTTTGCCGGATCGGGCGCACTGGGCCTGGAAGCGCTCTCGCGCGGGGCGGCGCATTGCCTGTTCGTGGAGCAGGACGCCGCCGCGATCCGCGCGATCCGTGCCAATCTTGCCGCCTTGCGCGCGCAGGCGCAGGCCGATGTACGCGCTTCGTCCGTGCTGTCGCTGGGACCGGTGAAGGAACCGCTGGACCTGATCCTGCTCGATCCGCCCTATGGCACCGGCGCGGGCGCAGTGGCGGTGGACAAGCTGGTGCGGCTGGGCTGGATCGGCCCGGCCACCTGGGTCTGCCTGGAAACGCATGCCGATGAAGTGCCGCAGATCAAGGCCTGCGAAGCGGAAAGCGACCGCAAGGTGGGCAAGGCACGGCTGACGCTGCTGCGGTTGAAATCCAAGGACTGAGAGGGCAGCGCTTGGCACCCTTCGACAGGCTCAGGGCGAATGGATACCTTTATTTCACATTAGGATCCGTTCGGGCTGAGCTTGTCGAAGCCCCTCAGCGCGCAGGTTTGGGCGCGAACAGCACGCCCATCAGCGTCACCGCCCCAGCCACCGTCAGGAACAGCCCGACGCTGCCGGTGCCGCCCCGCGCCGCCAGCAATTGCGCGGCAAACGGCGCCAGCGCGCCGCCGATGATCCCGCCCACGTTGAACGCGATCGAAATCCCGGTGTAGCGCACGGGCACGGCATAGAGCGTGGGCAACCACGCGCCGAGCGGGCCATAGACCAGCCCCATCACGAATAGCGCGATGGCCAGCGTGGCAAAGACCACCGGCAGATGCCCCGAGCCCAGCCCCATGCCGAATCCCAGCCCGACCAGCGCGGTAAGGCCCGCGCCCACGCGCAGCACGGCGGCGGGGCCGCGCTTGTCTGCCCACCACCCGGCAAGCGCGATCCCGGCCGCGAGGAAGAAGTTGGCGGCCAACTGCACGGCCAGGAATTCCTGCTTTGCATAGCCGAGCTTCGTGGTCGCGAAGGACAGGGCAAATGTTGTGGCAAGATAGAAGATCGCAAAGCAGGCAACCACGCCCGCGATGCCGGCAACAACAGCGCCGGGATGATCGGCCAGCAGGCGGCCCACTGGCACCTTGGGTGGCGGGGCAGCTTCCACCGCCTGTTGGAACGCGGCCGTTTCCCCGATCTTGAGGCGCACCCACAGCCCCAATCCCACCAGCAGCGCACTGGCCAGGAATGGCACGCGCCATCCCCAGCTGGCAAAGGCCGCTTCCGGCAGCGTCACCCCAAGGATCAGGAACAGCCCGTTGGCACACAGGAATCCCAGCGGCGCGCCCAGCTGCGGCGCTGCACCGAAACGGGCTTCCCACCCCTTGGGCGCATTTTCCACCGCCAGCAATGATGCCCCGCCCCACTCGCCGCCCAGGCCAAAGCCCTGGCCAAAACGCAACAGGCACAAGAGCGCCGGCGCCACTGGCCCGGCCATGGCATAAGTAGGAAGGAAGGCGATCAACAGGGTCGATCCGCCCATCAGCATGAGGCTGGCCACAAGCGTGGATTTGCGCCCCACGCGATCGCCAAAATGGCCAAACGCAATCGCGCCAACCGGTCGGGCCACGAACGCCAGGCCGAAAGTCATGAATGACAACAGAATTTGCGCCTCGGGCGCTTGGGCCGGAAAGAAAAGCGGCCCGATCACCAGCGCTGCCGCCGTTGCGTAGATATAGAAGTCGTAAAATTCCACTGCCGTCCCGACAAGGCTGGCAGACAGGATACGGGCGTGCTGGCGAACGGGGTGAGCGGGCGAAATCATGGCGGGCATGCGTTCCTGCCCGGCCCGCGCCTTGTCAAGGGAACAATTACCCGCCCGCACCCCAACGCGCCATGCAAAAGGGCGCCGGTTTCCCGACGCCCCTTCCCCGTTATCCCGTCCGAAGAAGCGGGTAACAGCGGTGCGACCCTTCAGGGCTTGTGCATTAGACGCCGCCGCGGTTACGGCAGCTGTCGGTCACCGTGCGCGAGCACACGGGATACTTCTTGGGCGTTGCATCGGCATTGGCGGCATACTGCCCACTGCCAGCCATGGCGCCGCTGCTCGCGCTGTTGTCAGCCGGAGCGGGCGTCGGGGCGGGAGCAGCGTTGGCTGCCATTTCGCTCGACGGAGCCGCACTGCTGGCGCCTGCGGGAGCCGGGGGCGTGCTACCCGCAGCCGAGGCGGATGCAGACGCGGTTCCCTGTACCTGCGCGACGATCGACGGCCAGATCTGCGCACGCTGATCAGGCGTCATGGCATATACCTGGCCGCGCTGGGTATCGTTGAGAGCCCACCAGCCCTTTTGCTGGTCAGCGTTGAGCGACCAGAAATACTCCTGCTGGGCCGAAGGCCAGGCATCGTACTTTGCCTTCAGATCGGCAGGCCAGCCATCGTACTGGCCCTTCTGCTCAGTGGTCATCGAGAAAGGACCGGCCGGAGCAGCGGCTGCCGGTGCAGAGGCCGCCGGTGCCGCAGGTGCGGCGGACTGGGCATGAAGAGCAGCCGGAAGAGTGGCGGCAGCAAGCGCAAATGCGCTGATAGAAAGGATCTTTCGCATGGGGATCTTCTCCTGTTCCCAAGATCAGAATTTGATGACGGTACGCCCCATCCCTTCATTTCGTTTCCGCGGTTTCGTCCAGACGACGTCTTGCGGCGATCAAGCGTTCGACTTGCTCCACAGCTGCGACGAAGCGCGGATATTTTGATGTATGACAGATGAATAATGTTGTGTTCGAATGGGCAAGAGGTGGTGGCGGCGGGCAAATCCGCCTTGCACGCCCGCGCCCAGTTCCCTACTTGTTCCGCCGTGACTCCTTATTCCTCCCCTGCTCCCGCTGCCGGAACCGAGCCTGACTGGCTATCTGGGCTCAACCCGCCACAGCGCGAGGCGGTGTTGACCACCGACGGGCCGGTGCTGATGCTGGCCGGCGCCGGAACGGGCAAGACTGCCGCCCTCACCGCACGGCTGGCCAACCTGCTGCGCCAGCGACTGGCGTACCCTTCCCAAATCCTGTGCGTGACTTTCACCAACAAGGCGGCACGCGAAATGCGCGAGCGCGTGGGGCAGTTGATCGGCCCGGCGGTGGAAGGCATGCCCTGGCTGGGCACGTTCCATTCGATCGCGGCCAAGATGCTGCGCCGCCATGCCGAACTGGTGGGCCTGACCAGTTCGTTCACCATCATCGATACCGATGACCAGCTGCGCCTGCTCAAGCAATTGATCCAGGCCGACGGCATTGACGACAAGCGCTGGCCTGCCAAGCAGCTGGCCGGGCTGATCGATCGCTGGAAGAACCGTGGGCTTGGCCCGGCCGATCTCGATGCCGGGGAAAACGAAGCCTATGCCAATGGGCGCGGCGCGCAGATGTACGGTCTTTACCAAGACCGCCTGCGCACCATCAACGCCTGCGATTTCGGCGATCTGCTGCTGCATATCCTGATGATCTTCCGCCAGCACCGCGATGTGCTGGAAACCTGGCAGGACCGCTTCCGCTATATCATGGTGGACGAATACCAGGATACCAACGCCGTGCAGTACCTGTGGCTGCGGCTGCTGGCCCAGGTGCGCAAGAACATCTGCGTGGTGGGGGACGACGACCAGTCGATCTATTCCTGGCGCGGCGCGGAAGTGGCCAATATCCTGCGCTTTGAAAAGGATTTTCCCGGCGCCAAGGTGATCCGCCTGGAACAGAACTACCGCTCCACCCCGCATATCCTGGGCGCGGCATCGGGCCTGATCGCTGAAAACGCGCAGCGGCTGGGCAAGCAGCTGTGGACCGAGCAGGACGGCGGCGACAAGCTGCGCGTGATCGGCGTGTGGGATGCGCCCGAGGAAGCGCGCCGCGTGGGCGAGGAGATCGAGCGGCTGGAGCGCGAGGGCTGCCCGCTCGACCGCGTGGCGATCCTGGTGCGCGCCCAGTTCCAGACACGCGAGTTCGAAGACCGCTTCATCCAGATCGGCCTTGCCTATCGCATCGTTGGCGGGTTCCGCTTCTACGAGCGCGCCGAAGTGCGCGATGCTCTGGCCTATCTGCGGCTGGTGGGCCAGCCTTCGGACGACCTGGCGTTCGAGCGGATCTTCAATACGCCCAAGCGCGGGCTGGGCGACAAGACGCTGGAAAAGCTGTTCCGCTTTGCCCGCGCCCAACAAGTGCCGCTGCTGCGCGCCGCCTATGATATTGCCGATACCGACGAATTGCCCGCTCGCGCGCGCAACACCCTGCTGGCGCTGGTGCGCGATTTCCTGCGCTGGCGCGAGCAGGTGGCCACGCTTTCCCCGGCGGAACTCGCACGCACGATCCTCGACGAGAGCGGCTATACCGGCGCGCTCCAGGCCGAGAAGACCGCCGAGGCCAACGGGCGGCTGGAAAACCTGTCCGAACTCGTCCGCGCGATGGAAGAGTATGAGACGCTGGGCGATTTCCTCGAGCACGTGAGCCTTGTCATGGACAACGAGGCGGCCGCCAACGAGGAAAAGGTCACGATCATGACCATCCACGCGGCCAAGGGGCTGGAGTTCGACCAGGTGTTCCTGCCCGGCTGGGAAGAAGGGGTGTTCCCCTCGCAGCGCGCACTGGACGAAGGGGGCCTGGCCAGCCTGGAGGAAGAGCGGCGCCTTGCCTATGTGGCGATCACACGGGCGCGGCGGCGCTGCACGATCCTGCACGCGGCCAACCGCCGCATCTATGGCCAGTGGACCAGCGCGATCCCTTCCCGCTTTGTCGAGGAATTGCCCGAGGAGCATATCGAGCAGGAAACCACGCTGACCGGGGGCGCATCGATGTGGCGCGCCAACTGGAGCGAGGCGAGCGATCCCTTTGCCGAGGTGGCGCGCAACAACCCGGTCAAGGCCAGCACGCGCGGCCCCGGCTGGCAGCGCGCGGCCAACCAGATGTTCGATCCCAAGCCGCGCAAGATTGCCGAAAACACGCGCAGCGCTGCCAGCTTTGCCAGCAAGCCGCGCAGCGATCTGGGCCTGGGCGCGCGGGTGTTTCACGACAAGTTCGGTTATGGCACGGTTCAGGGGCAGGAAGGCAACAAGCTGGAAATCCTGTTCGACAGCGCCGGCGAAAAGCGTGTGCTCGACAGTTTCGTGAAGCCGGCCTGACGGGGCGAAGGGGGCAAGACATGCGGGGATGGCAGCGGGGTGCGTCGTGGGCAGCGGCCTTGATCGGGGCGAGCGGGCTGGCGGCGACGGTGGTCTGGGCTTGCGCGGATTCGTCCTGCTCGCCGGTCTGGCGGCTCGATGCGCCTGATTATGCCTGCGACGGGCGCGCGATGCTCACGCCCGGCAACGACACGCGGATCAACCTGCTGCTGCTGATGCGCAGCCTTGCGCCGGTGAGCGAGGCCGGCGTGGCCTATGCCAAGCCCGACTGGGACGATGACCAGTTGGGCCATGTGTTCTTCAGCTGGAAGGGCCTGCGCCAAACGCTGTGGCCGTCAGCGCCGGAGCCGGAACCCGCCACGCCCGATGCCGCCGCCGAATGCGCCGCGCCCAAGGGCGCGCAGGATGCCTTCGCGGCAGCCATGCTGGCGGAAAAGGTGGCCCCGTTCTACCGTGATCAGTTGATCGCCGAACGCGCCAAACTGGGTTGCCCCGACGCCGCTCCACCCGGTGTGTATGCTGATGATCTTGCGGGATCATACGCCATGTACATGGGTGCGGCCGACGATTTCTACCGCGGGAATTACGCAGCAGCGCGCAGCAGTTTCGCCAAGCTTGCAAGCAGCCCCTCGCCATGGGTGCGCGAAACCGCTGCCTACATGAAAATCCGCATCGCCCTGCGCGCTGCGGTAGCTGGCGCGATCGACCAGTACGGCGATTTTGCCGGCCTGGAAAAGGTCGACAAGGCGCAGGCAGCAGCGGCCGGCGCGGCCATCGACGCCTATCTCAAGGCCTGGCCGCAAGGCCGCTATGCCGCTTCGGCGCAAGGGCTCAAGCGCCGCGTGCTGTGGTTGACCGGGCAGGACGCCGCGCTGGCGCAAAGCTATGAGGCCATGCTGCGCGCCACGCCGGGCAGCGGCGAGGCCGCGGCCGATCTCGCCGAGGAAATCGACAACGCGCTGCTCCAGCGCGAGGAAGGCGTGAAAGCGGTCGTCGGCGGCGGCAAGGCACCGTTGCTCATGACGATTGCCGATCTCAAGGCCATGCGCCCCACCGATCCGGCCAAGCCCATGCCGCTGGCGGCCGAAACGCTGGCCGCGCAGGCGCCTGCCTTTGCCGGGCAAGACGATCTCTATGGCCTGCTGGGCGCCACGCGCGCCTACTATGCCGGGGAAGCGCCGCGCACGATCCTCACGCGCTTGCCCGATGCGGCCCGCGCGCCGGGATACACGCCGCTGGCGTTTAGCCGCCAGGTCCTGCGCGGTATGGCGCTGGCCAAGGCCCACGACGCCAACGAAGCCGGCTTCTGGCAGGAACTGATGGGCGGCGCCAAGGGCCTGTGGCAGGGCCAGCTGGCGCAATTGGGCCTGGCCCTGCGCTGGCAGCGCGACGGGCGGATCGACCAGGCGCTGGCCAGTGCCTCGCCCATCAAGGACAGCACGCTGCGCCAGTTGATGCTGCAGACCATGGCCGCGCCCGCCACGCTGCGCGCCAATGCAGCCGATCGCAGCCGGCCCGACGAGGAACGTAACGTTGCTCGCTTCACCTTGCTCTACAAAGGTTTGACGCGCGGCGCCTATGCCGATTTCACGCGCGATCTGGCGCTGGTTCCGGCCGATCCCAAGGCAGACCTGGGGGCATTCTATGGTTCCGGCCTGTCCACGCCGCCCGCCCAGCGCTTTACCCAGGGCAAATGGGCGGAAGGCCTGCCCTGCCCGTCGCTGGCGCAGACCACCGCCACGCTGGCACGCAATCCCGCCGACCAGCCCGCGCGGCTGTGCCTGGGCGAGTTCTACCGATTGAACGGTTTCGATGGCTTTTCGCTCTATGCGCCTTTTGAAAAGGTGGATCAGTTGGGCCGGGGCACCGATCAGTTTCCCGGCACGATGCTCTCGCGCGATGCCATCTATGCGGCAATCATTGCCGACAAGCGTGCGGCGGCAGACTTGCGTGCCTATGCGCTCTACCGCGCGGTGATGTGCTATTCCCCATCGGGCTACAACGGCTGTTCCGGCCCGGCCGCCGATTACGCCGCATCGCAGGCACAGCAGGTGCCCAAGGCGCAGCGCAAGGCGTGGTACGATGAACTCAAGGCTCTTTATCCCAACAGCCGCTGGGCCAAGGCGCTGCGGTACTATTGGTGAAGCGCCCGATCGTTGCCTCATTGGCGCTGGCTGCGCTGGCGCTATCGAGCGCCTGCCAGCGCGAACAGCGCGCGCCTGAGGAGACAACGGCGGAGGAGACAACGGCGGAGGCCGCCGCCCCCAAAGTCGATCCCCACGGCTTCGACGCGTTCTATGTGTGGCCCGGCGTGCGCCCGGCGGCAGACCTGCGCACCCATACGCTCTACTTGCTCGACGGCGAAGTGCGCCGCCGTCCCGGCCCGGCGCGCTTTACGCGGCTGCGCGCCGGCTTGCCGCGCCTGCCCGGTGCCGATCTGTGGCTGGTGGTGCGGATCGACCGGCTGGACCTGAGCCCGCGCACCTGGGCGACGATCGTCGCCGACATGGAACGCTGGCAAGCGGCAGGCAATCATCTGCAAGGGCTGCAGATCGATTTCGACGCGGCCACGCCGGGGCTCGATCGCTATGCCGCGTTCCTGGCGGAGGCCCGCGCGCATTTGCCCCACCCGTGGCGGCTGTCGATCACCGGCCTGATGGACTGGAGCGCCAATGGCGATCCGGCCGCGCTGGCGCAGCTGAAACCGGTGGTCGACGAAGTGGTGGTCCAGACCTACCAGGGGCGCAGCACGATTCCGGGCTATGGCGCCTATTTCCGCAAGATGGCGCATTTCCCACTGCCGTTTCGCGTGGCGCTGGCCGAAGGCGGCAATTGGACGCCGCCGCCCGGCCTTGCCCGGCAGCCCCAGTTCAAGGGCTATGTCGTGTTCCTGATGCCCAAGCAGCTCAGGCGATAGTCAGGCATCCATCGTGTGCCGGCCGGCGCGCACCGTGGCGCGGTGGCCCATTTGCGCCGCCGTGCTGCGCGCCTGGATCGTGTCCATCATGATCCATTCGTTGGTCACGGCCTGGGCGCTCACCGTCAGGGCCATGTAGCCGCGCCGCGACGTGTCGCACCACGCCAGTTCGGGATTTGCCCCTACCAGCCCTGCCGCAACGGCCTTGGGCGCGGCAGACAGATCGTGCTCGAATCCGGGTGACGTGACCGACTGCCCGGCAAATTCGACTGCTGCTGCCTGCCCATCCTGCCGCAGGTTATAGGCCCAGGCGTTGTGGCTATCGCCCGAAATCAGCACGGTATTGCCGCCCATCGCCTGCACGCTGCGCAGGAAGCGTGCGCGAGCGGCGGGATAGCCGTCCCAGCTGTCATAGTTGAACGGCAGGCCAACGCTGGCCGCCAGGATGCCGCTGCCGACATAGCGGGCCGCTTGCGCCGACATGCCGCGCACCCAATCCTGCGCGCCCTTGGGCATCACGGTCTGGCCCATGATCGTGCCGAAACCGACGATCTGCCAGGGCCGCCCGCTCTTGACCGACGCGGCCATTGCATGGGCAAGCCAGGCTTCCTGCTCGCTGCCCATCATCGTGGCGGCAGGGTCCTGCCACGCCCCATCGCGGAACGTCTTTAGCGCGGCGATCGGATCGGCATCCTGAAACAGCGGCGCCACGTCGGCCTGCTTGGTGCGGCCCAAAAGGCGCGTTTCGGTGCGGAACAGAGTGGCCAGGCGGCCGATGTCATAGGCCTTCCACGGCGCTTCGCTGACCGGCATCCATTCGCGATAGACCTGCATGGCCGCGTCCTTGCGCGCGCCCCAATCGCCTTCCGTCGCAGGGTCATGGTGCTGCGCCCCGCCAGCCCAACTGTCGTTGGCGCTTTCGTGATCGTCCCATTGGGCGATCATCGGGAACCGGGCATGCAGCGCCTGAAGATCGGGATCGGCGCGGTAGCTCGCAAAGCGCAGGCGATAATCGGCGACATGCACGGTATTGGCATCGGGCAGGATCACGCGGCCGCCGAGGCTGTCCTTCGGTTCGGGATAGTGGCCCGGCGCATATTCATAGAAATAATCGCCCAGGTGAATGGTGCAGTCGAACGCATCGTTCTGCGCCGCATGGGCATAGGCGTTGAACCAGCCGAACGGCAGGTTGGAACAGGAAAACACCGCCGCGCGCCACGGCTGCTGGCCATCGGCAGGCAGCGTACGGGTGCGGCCGACCGGCGATTTCGTGCCATCGGGCGCGATGAAGCGATAGTAATAGGTGCGCGCCGGAGAAAGGCCGGTGGCCACGATCTTGACCGTGTGGTCCCGCCAAGGGCCGGTCTGCATCGTGCCAGCGGCGATGGCGCGGGCGAAATCGGCCGTGTCGGAAAGCTCTGCCGACACATCGGCCACACCGCCGTCGGCCGGCACATAGCGGGTCCACAGCAGGATTTCATCGGCGCCCGGCTCGCCGCTCGCCACATTGTGGGTGAAGCCGCGCGCACCCAGCAGGTCGGCAGCCCGCGCCCAATCAGGCAGGAGCAGCGCGCCCGTGCCCAGCATGGCGGTCTTGATGATCTGGCGGCGGTGGAACAACATGGCGGGGCTTCCCTGAAAAGGCCGGGCCGCGCTGGGCGGCCCGCTACCTTTTCTCCCCGCCATCATCAGATGACAGCATCATGAAAACCGGAAAAGATTTCCGATTATAGCAACTTGCCCGCGATCAAAGCGCCGAAACGTGGAGGAAGCCCGGGATCGGGCCGTTCCACTCGCCCGGTGCGCTCGGCGGCTCGCTGCGATAGTCGCGGCGGCGATCGCTCTGACGGTCTGCCTGGCGGCCCATGTCACGCGGGAAGCTACGCGGCGCTTCCTCGCGCGGGGCGGGTTCGGCCGGCGCCGGCTTCTCGACAGCCACCGGCTGCTCGGCCGCGACCTGGCTCTTCTTGCGGCGCGAACCCTTTTCCGAAGCTGGCTTCTCGGCCCTGGCACTCTTGCGGGCGGGCCGCTCCTCGCGCTCGGCCGCATCGCTGCCGCCCATGTCGAGGTCCATGACCGGGATCTTGGTGCCTGTCAGCTTTTCGACATTGTCGATCGCTTCGGCATCCTCGGGGCTCACCAGCGTGAAGGCACGGCCAAAGGCGCCGCCACGGCCCGTGCGGCCGATGCGGTGCACGTAGTCGTCCGGATGCCAGGGCGTGTCGAAGTTGAACACATGGCTCACCCCCTTCACGTCGAGCCCGCGCGCCGCCACGTCGGAAGCGACAAGAATGTTGATTCCCCCGTCCTTGAACCTCTGCAGTTCGGCATTGCGCGAGGCCTGGTCCATGTCGCCATGAATCTCGCCCGCAGAAAAGCCGTGGCTCTTGAGGCTCTTGGCCAGTTCACGCACAGTCGTCTTGCGGTTGCAGAACACGATCGCGGTGGAAACGTTGTCGGTGCGCAGCAGGTGGCGCAGTGCCTCGCGCTTGGCGCGGCTGGCCACTTTCACCTTGTGCTGCACGATATTGGTGTTCGTGCTGGCCGGGCGCGCCACTTCGATCGACTTGGGGTTCGACAGGAAGCGATCGGCCAGCTTCTTGATCGGCGGCGGCATCGTCGCGGAGAACAGCAGCGTCTGGCGCTGTGCCGGTAGCTTGGAGCAGATCGTCTCGATATCGGGGATGAACCCCATGTCGAGCATGCGATCGGCCTCGTCGATCACCAGAAGTTCGCAGCCCGTGAGCAGGATCTTGCCCCGCTCGAACAGGTCCATCAGGCGGCCGGGCGTGGCGATGAGCACGTCCACGCCTTCCTGCAGCGCCTTGACCTGATCGCCCATCTGCACCCCGCCGATCAGCAGGGCCATCTTGAGATCGTGGTTCTTGCCGTACTTTTCAAAGTTTTCGGCAACCTGCGCGGCCAGTTCGCGCGTCGGCTCCAGGATCAGGGAGCGCGGCATCAGTGCGCGTCGCCGGCCATGGGCGAGGATGTCGATCATCGGCAGCACGAAACCGGCGGTCTTGCCCGTTCCGGTCTGGGCGATGCCGATGATGTCGCGCATCATCAAGACCGAAGGGATCGCCTGGGCCTGGATCGGAGTCGGCTCGTCATAGCCGGCGTCGATGACCGACTTAAGCAATTCGTCAGAGAGGCCGAGATCGGCAAACTTCATGCAGGTTATGTTCCGAAAACAGGATGGCCCGCCCGTCTGATAACGTAACGCATGCGTGCGTGCCGCTCTCAGCAATCAGTGCCACCAGGACGAACCATGTGCGGCTCGCCACTCGATGCGGGCCCGCTATGCCGAAACCTGCCCGAAAGTCAAGAAAAGCCGCAGGGCTCGCGCAGTCAATGTCCCATTTCTTGCAGGCGCGTGATCATGCAGCTGGCGCCGGCGCGCGAATGGATCACGTCGCGCCCGGTACAGAGCAAGCCATCGCTGCTGCGTTCGGCATAGAAGCCGACATAGAAATCGCGCGCATTGCAGGATTTTTCCAGCTTGGCCAAAACCTGGCGGCGATCGCGCAGCAGCAGCACGATCTCGCTGTCGGAGGATGATGGCGCGATGGCGGCAATTCCGCCCAGCGCCACGCAGGATGTGCCCCGCCGCGCTCGCGGCACGAACATCGGCTCGGGGATCGGCATCGGCATGTCGCGGCCAAGGCCCGGCGTGATGCGGATGATCAGCCGCTGCTCGATCCGCACCTGGCGCCACGGCCCGGCATCGAGGCCATCGCCCATAGGGTTAGGGCCAGTGCCATCGCCAGAGGCGGGATCGCTCGCCGGGCCGTGGGTATCATCACGCAGCGGTTGTGGCATGGCGGTGCCGGAAAAGGCCCTGGCGGCATCAGCCGAACGGCTTGCCATCGGCGCAAGCGCGGCCGGGGGCCCGAAAGCAGCGCTGAAAAGCGCCGCCATGGCCACAAGAGGATGGACCAGACCAGGCATCAGAAAATCGGCAACGAACCCATGGCCCCTCGTGTCCGTGTCCTTGGCCGGGCGCCCCCCATGGCATCCGACGAGAACCACCAAACGGCCTGACTTGCAGCCGGCGCTTGAACATTGCCTTAACCCGCCCGCATGGAAAAAGGAATTGCCGCCGATCGTGCGCGGGCGTAGCCGAGTGTCATGGTCGAAACGCTTGCATCCCCTGCACAAACCGCGCCCTTCGTGGAAGCCGCAGCTGCCCTGCTCGGCACCAAGGGCTTTACCACCGATCCCGAGGCAATCGCCCCCTGGCTGACCGACTGGCGCCAGCGCTTTACCGGCCGCGCCCTTGGCCTGGCTTCACCTGCCAGCACCGAGGAAGTGGCAGGCCTGGTGCGCCTGTGCGCCGTCCACGGCGTGCCGATCGTGCCACAGGGCGGCAACAGCGGCATGTCGGGCGGGGCCACGCCTGACGAGACCGGCCACGCCGTGCTCCTGTCCTTGCGCCGGATGAACGCGATCCGCAGCGTGGACACCGCCACGCGCAGCGCCACTTGCGAAGCGGGCGTTATCCTTCAGGTGCTGCACGAGGCGGCCGAGGCCAAGGGCCTGCGCTTTCCCCTGTCACTTGGCGGCAAGGGTTCGGCCACGGTCGGCGGCCTCATCGCCACCAATGCCGGCGGCACCCAGGTGCTGCGCCATGGCTCGATGCGGGCGCTGGTCCTGGGCCTTGAAGCGGTAATGCCCGATGGCAGCGTGTTCAACCAGCTCGTCCCGCTCAAGAAGGACAATCGCGGCTTCGATCTCAAGCAGTTGCTGATCGGTTCGGAAGGCACGCTGGGCGTGGTCACGGCAGCAACGCTCAAGCTGGAGCCGGCCGTGGCTGCGCGCGAAGTGCTGTGGGCCGGGACGCAGAACCTGCCCAAGGCGCGAGAACTGCTGCTGCTGGCAGAGCGCATTGCCGGCCAGGCACTCGAAGGCTTTGAAGTGATGCCCCAGCACAGCCTTGACGCGGTGCGCGACTATCTGCCCGGTGCGCGCGCGCCGCTGGCAGAGGCGCACCCATGGCACGTGCTGATCGAACTGGTCGCCGATGCCGACGGCGCCGAACGCCTGCCCGACCTGGCCCAGCGCGTATTGGAAGAGGCGTTCGAGGCTGGCCTGATCGATGATGCCACCATGGCCGCGAATGAAACCCAGGCCGAGGCATTCTGGAACCTGCGGGAAACCATCGCCCCGGCCGAGCGCGCGATCGGCCCGGCCGTGCAGCACGATATCTCGGTGCCGGTGGAAAAGATGCCGGCCTTCGTGGAAGAGGCCGTGCCGCTGCTGGAGGCGCAATGGCCCGGCACGCAGGCAATCGGCTTTGGCCACCTGGGCGATGGCAACATCCACTTCCACGTAATCGCACCGCCCGGCGCAGACCGGGCCACGTGGGAAGCGGGCGATGGCAAGGCGATCAGCCGCCAGGTGCACGACATGGTAACCGCGTGGGGCGGCTCCATCTCGGCCGAGCACGGCATCGGCCAGTTGAAGCGCGACGAACTGGCCCGGTTGGGCGATCCTGTCGCCCTGACGATCTTTGCCCGCGTCAAGCAGGCGCTCGATCCGCAAGGGCTGATGAATCCTGGCAAGCTGATCTGATCAGGCCGTGCTGGCGAGCCCATAACCCCCGTTTGCGGGGCGTGACGTGCTTGTAACTGCAACATGGAAGGCTTATGCCCGGCATCGTGCCCGTGCTGGCCACGGGACAGTTATCGTTTTCGGAGAGAGTTCATGGCCAGCGCGCCGCAAGCCAATCTGCCCTTGTTCTACAACGACCTCATGCCGCTCAACACGCGCGACCATGCCACGTGGCGCGCGCGCGGCGCGCAGTCGGCGCCCTGGCTGATCGGCCAGCACGCCGTGCCGCTGACCGTGGAAGAATTTCCGCAGGCCGCACGCCATTTCCCGATCATCTTTGCATCGGGCGACAATCCCGTGCCGCTGGCGCTGATGGGCCTGAACGAAGGCGTCAACGTCTTCGTGAACGAGGAAGGCAAGATCGACCAGCCGGTCTATCTGCCCGCCTATGCCCGCCGCTATCCGTTCATGCTCGCCAAGCTGACCCCCGACAGCGAAGACCTTTCGCTGTGCTTCGATCCGTCGAGCGGCCTGGTCGGCGAGTTCGAGGATGGCGAATCGCTGTTCGAAGGCGACCAGCCGAGCGAAGCGACCAAGCAGGCGCTCCAGTTCTGCGAACAGTTCGAGCAAGCCGGACAGCGCACGCAGGCCTTCATCGATGAAATCAAGAAGCACAACCTGCTGATGGAAGGCGAAGTGGCCATCCAGCAGCCGGGCGTGGAACAGCCGTTCATCTACCGCGGCTTCCAGATGGTGAACCAGGAAAAGCTGCGCGAGATTCGCGGCGACGTGCTGCGCGGCTGGGCACAAAGCGGCCTGCTGCCGCTGCTCTATGCCCACATCTTCTCGCTCGACCTCATGAGCACGGTGTTCGGCATCCAGGCCCAGCAGGGCAAGGCCCCGGCTGCACAGATCGTACCCGCGCTCTGATTTGGACGGCGCGCGCGGATAACGCGCGCATCGATCTTCCGAATCGAAAAGCCCTCGCCTGCATGGCGGGGGCTTTTTTTGTGCGTGTTGGCCGGATTGAGTTCGGCGCTGTCTCAAAGCAGCCACGGAAATCTGCAAAAAAGGCAGGAATCGGACCGACAACCTGGAAATGATTAACGCGAAGTGTATTCGCCATTCAGGAAGGGCCGGCGAGCAAACAAAGATTCACGGTAAATGCAATAATTTTCTGCAATACCCCCTTGCATGGCCGAAAGGTGTTGCCTATCTTCATCACATCAGGCCGGCGCTCCCCTCATGGCCCGGCTTGATTGGTGCACTTTGTGCACCTCCTCCCTGAACCTTGGCCACCTGGAGATCCGTCTCCAGGTGGTTTTTTATGGGCGCTATTCCGCCGCGCGAAGCCGGCGTTGCGCCAGCTGGCCAAGCGCCGCGACCTCGCCAGACAGCACGCGAACCAGCCCGGAGATCGCCTCAACCACATCGGCCAAGCCCGCCCCGGGTTCGGCCAGGGCCCCGTCGAGATAGGCGCTCCGGTCCACTTCCACCTGGACCGCGTGAATTCCACGCTCGCGCCGCGCATGATGTTCCAGTCCATAGCCGCCGGCGTAGGGCCGGTTGTGCGCCGCCCCCATCCCGCACGCGGCCAGATGGGCAAACGCGGCAGACGCCAAACCGCTGGCACAGGCTGCGCCGAAACGATCGCCCAGCACATAGGTGGGCGGTGCGTCCTCGCCATCGCGGCGTGGCAGCGGCGGCATCGAATGCAGATCGATCAGCAGGGCCGCGCCCCATTGGCTGGCCACGTCGGCCAGCATATCGCGCAGCGCCTGGTGATAGGGCGCATGGACACCCACGATGCGCGCCTGGACTTCGGCCGCCGGGGTTCGCTGCCGCCAGATCTCGCCCAGACCGGCGAGGCGTCTTGGCACCAGGCCCAGCCCGTTCTGCGCCCGACGCCCGGCCTGGCCAGTGCGGGGCGTGGATGCAAAGCCGGGCAGCCCGGGATCGGGCACGATCATCGCCTGGTCCAGATCGTCTGGCGCGCGGTTGAGATCGATCATCGCGCGCGGCGCCTGGGCCACGATCAACGCCGTTCCGGTCTGCCGCGCAACAGCACGGGCCACCAGATCGATCAGCCGGTCTTCCAGCCGCGCCGCCGCCTGCGCGGGTTGGCGCATGGCCGCAAGCAGCGATGCGGGGTAGAGCCGGCCGGCATGAGGCACGGCGATGACCACCGGAACAGGCGCGCCGACCGGGCGCTGCATGACAAAGGCAGGGCCGCCATCGCCCGGGATCGCCCCGCCTTCCCCGCGAACGATGTGCCAGCGCGGCATACTGCCATTGTGGCCCAACGCCTCATCGTGATACGAATCGGGCGCCGGACGATCGGGTGCATCCATTGCCAATGGCTGCAATGCTTTGCCCGTTCTGTCAAAACCCATGATGCGTGGCCGCTGGTGCGGGTTGGCCTTGCGGCCGTGCAAGGCTATTGTTCACGCCGATGGCGCTGGCCGAAGATTGTTAACCCGCGGGGCGCTATACGAACCTCCCGGCGGGGTGTCTGCACCGGGCTGAGCATGGCTTGGGCCCGTGCATCTGGAAAACGACATGGAAAATCAGAAGGGTAACATGATCCGCATCCTGCTGGCAGAAGACGAAGAAGCGATGCGCACCTATCTTGCCCGCGCGCTGGAAAATGCCGGCTACAGCGTGGTTGCGGTCGACCGCGGCACGGCAGCGATTCCCCTGCTCGAGCGTGAGCATTTCGACCTGCTGCTTTCGGACATCGTCATGCCCGAAATGGACGGGATCGAACTGGCGCAGCGGTGCAGCGAGATCAGCCCGGCCACCAAGGTCATGTTCATCACCGGCTTTGCCGCCGTCACTCTCAAGGCCAATCGCGAGGCGCCGCAGGCGCGCGTGCTGTCCAAGCCCTTCCACTTGCGCGACCTGGTCATGGAAGTGGACCGCATCTTTGCCGATGCTGCGTAAAAATACGAGAATTGCCCCCTTGCCAAGGATGGGCGGCGCGGTTAGTGGGGCGCTCCCGACGCCGAGAGGCTGACGGACTTTCGATGGTGCCGGGCGTATAGCTCAGTGGTAGAGCACTATGTTGACATCGTAGGGGTCGCAAGTTCAATCCTTGCTACGCCCACCATCGATAACCAATTGAAATGGCCTCGCTTCGGCGGGGCTTTTTCATGCCCGGAGCACAGCAACGTTCGCCTCCTTTTGCGTGAGTTTTGCGTGAAGCGCCGGCCCTGCCAGTTTGGTGAGGTCGGAAATCACGTCCTCAATCCCGGCTTTCACGGTGCCCAGATAGCCCGGATCGAAGATGGCATAGCGGCTGCTGGTCTTGCTGAGCACGCGGTGCCCCAAGGCCATTTCCAGTTCGATTAGATCGACGCGGCGCCCGGCAAGGATCGTCGCCATGCTGTGCCGAATGAGTTTCGGCCCCCAACCGGCCGGGATACCCAGCTTATCGCGGGCACCATCCCATGCGGTGCGGATCGAATCGACGCCCACCTGCTCGACCACATCGATCTTCTGGCGCTCGTCGAAGCTGCGCACCTCCCGGCAAATGAACCATTGGTCGGTTGCCTGAAGCCACGAATCGAGCAGCGGCACCACCGGCAGCGTGGGCCTCACCTTCTTGGTCTGGATTCGGCCGGCGGGGTTCAGATCCAGCAAGCCGGTGCTGCGGTGCCATTGCTGGCGCATCGGGGCCACCGACAGATCGAAGATGGCGTCGGGCCGGGCCAGCGTGCAAATCGCCGCGATCAGGTAGCGGCGCAGCGGCAGAAGCCGATCGGCATGGCCAGCATACTTGCCCGCGCCAGCCAAGCTGTATTCCAGCAACTCGCCCAAGGCCTCCACGGACAGGCGATAGGTCCGCTGCGGGGTCACCTTGTCGCGCGTCTTATGCTGGAGCGGCGGAACGTAGGTGACGCGCCGGGCGCGGTAGGCGTGGTTCAACGCGGCCTTCAACTGGATCACTGCTTCCTCCACAGTAGAGGCCGTGCGGAACCGGACCTTGCCGTCCACCCAGTTGCCCTGCTCGTCCTTCTTGCGTGCCACCAGCGGGTCGGCCAGCGCCCAAGCGCGGAAGCGTTCAATCACGCGATCGTCGATTCGATCCGACAGCAGTGGGTCAGGCAGGCGCCCGGCCGCGATTTCCACGTCGAGGAAGCGCACCATCAGGCGGGACCGCGACTTGATCGCGTCGGCGCTGGGGAGGTGCTGGCCATGCTCGATCCAGTAATCAGTCATCGCGTCGTGGACCGAATAGACCGCGACATCAGCCGCGGTCGGCGTGTGCGTGGCTAGGTAATGCTCATCGAGGCGCTCGCAGCCTAGCCGAACGTCTGCCGTGCGCGTGCTCTTGCGTTGCTGTCGGCCGGCGGCGGCGTCATACCACCAGATATACCAGCGGTCGCTTGCGGGCCGCCCGTCGGCGCCACGGACGAGATCGAGCCAGAACGGCCCCCGCTGGTAGACGCCACCCTTAACGTTAGACACCGGGCCTGTTCCTTCAACGCTTTTGCCTTCGAATCGGCGAGTTGCTCGATCATGCCGATTCCCGCCAGCAGCGCCAGTTCATCGCCACCCAGCTTCACACCCTTGCCGTTGGATAGGGCCTTGCTGATCTTGCGGTCGAGGCGCACGAGGGCCTCGCATGGTGTGGCGCTGGTCATGCGGCGCGCTGCGCTTCGGAGGTCAACACCTCGGGATGGCAGCCAAGCCGTTTGGCGAGCACGCGAATGGCGAAGTCGATGAACTCCGTCCGCTGGTGCTCGGGCATGTTGTGGAAGGCAATGCTGTCATAATCATAATCGATCACGTCGCCAGTTTTGCGCGACACGATCGGCGACGCCAGGCCTGCCTCGCGCTTCAGCCACTTGTGCAGCATCTGGGTGGTGACAGGGCCGTCGAACGCGTCTTCGAGGTTGTCGAGCGCGATCTTGAGCATGCACCAGTACCAAGCCATGCGCCGGGCATTGCCCTGAGTGCGCTTGATCTCGATCCGCACCGTGGAGCCATCGGCAAGCACCTTGAGTGCATCGGTCGCGGCGCCGTTGAGCGGATGGAGCGCGCCCAAGGCCACCTTGAACAGCAGGGGTTCGCTATCCTTGCTCATGCAACTGCCCTTTTCGCGATCCGGCGCGATGGCCGACTGTAGGTGGCGTCGAAATGCGCCCGGTCATTCTTTGTGAGCTTCACCCACGAAGGTCAGTTCTTCCTGCTCGCAGTAGCGGCGGAAGGCCGCCTCGACGGTTTCGCCAGGCAGCATATCGATGCTGTGGCCGACGGTACCGCCCTTCCACGATCCCTTGCCCCTGCCGACTTCGCTGGAGAACTGGAGGGCAAGCGAGCGGCAGACCGTGTTCCGGCCGATGAACAGCAGGCGGAAAATGCCGCGCCCGCGCCGCCATTCGCGTTCCTCGATCTTGCATGTGGCGGTGATCTGCTCGCCATCGAAGTCCTTGAAGCCGAACTTGGCGGAGGGACAGATGGCCTCGATCGCATTGCGAACCGTCCAGCCATGCTTATGGCGCATGCCCCATTCCGGCAATGTGGCGAAATGCTCGCCGTCGAGGTCATAGAGACTGTGCCGGATGCATTTGCGATCAGACCACGGGTAGAACCAGCACTTGCTCTTGGTGGTTTCGCTGTCATCCGTCTGCGGGCCGAAATGCCAGTGCAGCGAGTTATCGCCCGTCGAAAAGCCGTACTCGCGTTCGTGGGGCTTCCGGTACCCCGGCTTACGCCCGGCAGCGATCATCTTCGAACGCGTGGGCTCCGTCGTGAAGTCGTACCATTGCCACCGAGGCTTCAAGATCGGGGGGAGCGCGGCAATCAGCGTGTGGCGGCCGACGCTAACACGCAGGCGGCAACCGGGATAATCGGCGCTATCGCCGGACCCGAGCATGAACGCGAACTCGCGTGAGCAAGGATTATAGGCGTAGGTGAACGGCCCAAGGTAGTAGTCGTTGTTCGACCAACGGATAGGTGACACCATGGTCATTCGTCCTTCTCGATCGTGCTAGGCGCTGCGGCCCAAGGCAGGATGTGGAGGAACCGCCGTGCCGTCCTGCGGCGGGCTGGGACGGCACGGCGGCGTCCTGGGCTGCGGGGGATCGCCCAGGAACTTTGGAACTCGATCGTCGATCAGCGATACCGTTCGGAGATGATCGCGCGGATCGCGCGAGGCAGGCCGGGGGTATCCAACAATTCGCGCATCAAGTGGGCTACAATGCCGGGCGCATGGCGATCGGACGTGAACTCGATCCACGGTTGGAGGTGGCGGCCATCACCGCTGATCGTGACACCACCGCCCACCTTTTCCCATGCACGCAGCCACCCGGTCGCCTGCGTGGGCGGCGAAATGATGCTGCTGTCGTCGATCGCGACCCCGGCATTAATGCGGAGCGGCGGATTCTTGGAGTTGGAGAGCGTGGCGCCGCTCACGTTACGCCACCCCGATCGCGAGACGGCGGATGTCATCGGCGATGGCGCGCAGCAGGCTGTCAGCCTCGTCCCGGCCCTGGAAGGCGTCGTTGGCCAAGCCCAGGTCGATCTTCGTCGCGACGCACGCGAGGTCCGGTGCCGGCGTCATGATGAGCGCGTCAACGGCGGCGGAATGGAGCGAAGTGTAAGACCACTCCTCTTCCTCCGCGTCAAAAGCATCTTCGAACGGCGCGTTTCCCGCTTGGTAGGCCCGGTCGATCGGAAGCGAAACTTCCCCCTCATAGCGCTCCATCGAGGACCGGGCGACGCGCTCCGCACGGACTGCGGCCTGCCAGGCGGAGTCCAGTTCCGAGTTCGCCGGATCGGCAATGGTCGATGCTTGACAAACAGGCGCCTGGAATTGGGCAGTAATGTTGGCGGCGAAGGTTGTGCGTGCAATCTGGTGAGCCGATGCCGCAGGCGCTGTCGCCCGCGGCTCACAATTGAAAGCCATCATGGATAGTCTCCCGCATGAAAGCAGGAGGTTGGCGGCAACTGGCCCGAGTATCCGGCGACCGAGTGCGTTTCCCTACCTGCACATCAGAGGTTCAGCGGCCTTGCGGCGATCGTCCCTGATGCGTGGGTAGATGGCATGTGCGATTTTACGCGTCAAGCGTAATTACGCTAAAAACGTAAACACTAAATGCCGAAACATTCCGCCAACGGGATGACGCGGTGGATTTGGGCAATAGACTCCATCGGTACACGGAACCGTATAGGCGGATTATACTGCTCCAGGTCGACAAAAGTGGCTGATCGCCTGACCAACCGCTTGATCAAGCCAATGGGGCAACCGTTGGCTTCGTAAGTGACGCAACCGTTCGCCTCGTAGGCCTCCAGTTGCACAACTACGTCGTCGCCGATGGCGGGCGGCCGCTTCGGGTCGACAAAAACAGGGTCACCGGCACGGTAACGCGGCTCCATCGAACTACCTGATACGAACGCCACATAAATAGCGCGACCGTTGGCGATGCCAGGCGGCTGCGAAACATGCGCAATCACATCGTCCATTTGGAAAACGGTCATCTCTACGGGCTGTGGATCGCCCTCGTAGGTATCGAACGTGAAATCGCCGGCCAGCGCGCTCGCGTATGCAGGCACGCCTTGGGGTTGGCCGCGATGGGGCAGCGCTTCCGCCAAGCTCGATTGGTCGAACGGAGTTTGTTTGGGGATGATCTCGCCGGGCGCCGACCCCGATTTCGCCCACTTTTCGGCCCATCTTTCCGGGAGTTTAACCGCATCCAGATCTACCCCGATGAGCGAGAACAAATCGTCCACCTGGATCGGCGGATCGCCGCGATCTATCAGGGCGCTCGCCAGCCGCGCGGCTACGGCTGAGGGCAACGGCTTCACATATTCAGCGGAAAAATAGGACTGAACGCTGGATGGCCCACTGTATCCAGCCATCTCAGCGATCTCTCGAAGTGTCAGGCCAGACCGCGAACGCAGGGCGATCAGCTTCGAACCGGTGGTCTCGTTCATTGGGGCATCCTGTTGATAGGCGACCTTGTACGTTGACCACTTTACGTTTTCAACGTAATCATGCCGCATGTCCATACGCAGCGTAATTTCGAAGCTCGGCGGTATTTCCGCCACGGCGCGTGGCCTGGGCCATCGCAACGTCACAACCGTTCAGGGATGGTGGGATCGCGAGTTGATCCCCGCCCACCGTCAGCGCGAGGTTCTCGACTATGCCGCGAGCATCGACGTGGCGGTGTCGCCGGATGAAATCATCCCGCCCGCGCGACGTGCGGTGTGTTGCGCGCAGCGTCAGGCATCAGATCAAGGCGCCGCGGCATGAGCGCGCGGAGCCGCAACCCGCTGGCTGGGTGGATCGAGCGTCGCGAGCGGGAGCGCCACACCGCAGCCTGCGTGCGCCGTGATCGCATAAATGGCGGGCGGTTCGCCCATTCGGTGCCTATTCGCTCATTGGAGCGTATCGGTATCGAAGCCGAGGTCAGGGCGTATCTTGACGCCTCCGATCAGCATGAGGTGCGGGGTGCTTGAACAGCCGCTCGACCTCGCTGAGCGCAGCGTGTTTGACAACTTCGTCGGTAGGCGTGAGTCGCTTTTCGTTGAAAGAGCGCTCAATCCCGTCGAGCAGACGCACGCTGACGGAAGTCTGTTGTTCCAGCGTCGGCGCCGCTGCGGCAAAGAGGATGCGCAAGGCGATGCCATGGGCGTGCACCTGCCCACGCAAGCGCGCGATTTCATCTTCCACGTCGATTCTCCTGTGTTGGTTGGCACCCACAGGATGAACTCCCTGCCAGGTGCGAGCAACCGCGCCCGGCAGGGACCCTTTCCGCGATCCCTTCTTGCGTTCGATCGCCGCGAGGTGGCTGCAAAGTGACGCCCGCCACAGAAATCGAAAAGCCGGCGCCGGCCGATCCGCTGATCAACCTGGACGCTGAAGCTCAGTTGATCAGCGCTATGCTGCTGGACAGCCGGCGCGTCGATATGATCGTGGATACGATCCGACCCGAAGATTTCGGGATAGCGCTGTTTGGCCGCATGTTTGCGACTCTGCTTCATGAGGCAGCGCTTGGCCGGACGCTCGTGCCCGCGATGTTGCGCAGCCATTTTGCGGATGATGCCGACCTGCAGGCTCTGGGCGGCAATCGCTTCCTCGCTCAACTGACCGGCGACACTTACGCGTTGGTGTTCGATCCCGTGGACTTGGCGCGACAGTTGGCAGATTTGGCCCAGCGTCGTGCAATGCGCGCCGGGCTCTTGGATGCGGCCGGTGCCTGCGCGGACCTGTCGAAGCCTACAGCAGAAATCATCTCGACGGCCGATGCCGCTATCGCCCAACGTGCGGCCAACACCGTGATCGAAAGCGATAGCGCGGAGACGATGCGCGCGTTCCTGGCGCAGATGGATGGCGGCAACACCGGCGTGCTGTGTCACCGCATCCCTGCGCTGGACGGCCTGCTGGGCAAGCTGCGGCCCAAATCGCTCAATATCCTGGCCGGGCGTCCCGGCATGGGTAAGACCTGCGTGGTTTCCAGCTATGCCCTTGGCGCCGCCGCGGCCGGCCAGGGCGTGCTGTTCGTCTCCCTTGAAATGAGCCGGGAGGAACTGGCTGGGCGCCAAATCGCCGATTGGTCCTACGATGATGAGCGGGGCCGCGTACCCTATCACGCCATCGAGACCGAAGACCTCAATAGCTGGCAACGGCAGCGCGTGGTGCAACTCTCTGGAGAGATCGCCAAACTTCCGCTCACCGTGATCGACGCGGGTTCCCTTACCATCGGGCGCCTGGAAATGCTGGTGCGCCGGCAGAAGCGGCGCTTCGCCGCCAAGGGCGTGAACCTCGACGTGGTGATCGTCGATTATCTGCAACTGCTGCACGCCGATCGCAAGGGCCTCAGCCCCTACGAGGCCACGTCCGAGATCAGCAAGCGCCTCAAGGGCATGGCCAAGGATCATTCCGTGGCAGTGATCGCCCTTGCCCAGCTTTCGCGTTCGGTCGAGCAGCGCCAGGACAAGAAGCCCATGTTGTCCGACCTGCGCGACAGTGGCCAGATCGAGCAGGATGCCGACACCGTCACGTTTCTGCTGCGCCAAGAGTACTACGAACGGCAAAACGAGCCGGAATCCGGCGGCGACAAGCACGACGCATGGGCGGCCCGCATGGAGCGCGTGCGCGGCACCATCGACTTCATCGTGGCCAAGAAGCGCAAGGGCAGCATCGGCACTGCCACAGGGCGTTTCTACGGCATCTATCAGGCAGTGAGGGGTTGAGCATGTCCAACATGAAGTGGTTCCGCTTCTACAGCGAGGCACTGGACGATCCCAAAGTGCAGCGCTTGGACGGAGAAATGTTCAAGGCCTGGGTAAATCTGCTGTGCCTGGCTGCTCGCCATGACGGCGTTTTGCCAGAAATGGACGACATCGCTTTCGCGTTGCGGACGTCGAATGACGGTGCCTTAACGGTGGTCGAACGCCTCCTTATCGGTGGTCTTATCGATAAGGTTAGTGGCGGCCCCAACGGTTGGCGATACGCTCCCCATGGGTGGAGTGAAAGGCAATTTAAATCAGACACTTCGAACGAAAGGGTGAAGCGTTACAGGCAGCGTTCGCGCAGCGTTGCTGAAACGTCCCCAGATACAGATACAGATACAGAGAAGAATACCCCCCCTCCCCCCCC
>Ga0070667_100000554_pt1 | contig 37135 bp, 33 predicted proteins | sample KBSS33metaG_FD_64659 | JGI IMG/M metagenome (GOLD analysis project Ga0070667, IMG submission 64659) | Switchgrass rhizosphere microbial communities from Kellogg Biological Station, Michigan, USA - KBS S3-3 metaG | ecosystem: Host-associated > Plants > Roots > Rhizosphere > Soil ...
CGTAGCCGAGGTAGGAGAGCGCCTTGCGGTGCGTCGCGCTCTCGAAATAGAACGCCGGGTCGGGGGTGAGCTGGAACGGCTTGCCTTCGAGCCCGTAGAAATCGTCGAACATCGGGATATTCCTTTCGAACTCAGAAGCTGTAGCGCAGGCCGGCGAGCGCCGAGGCGGACCACAGGTCGTCGATGCCGGGCAGGTCCTGCGAGACGCCGTCGACGCCCACCGCCACGGTGCCGCGCAGGCGGGGGGCGAAGGTGCGGTAGTAGCTCGCCGAGGCGCCGTAGCCGGTGACGTCGCCGACGACGATGTCGTCGCTCGACAGCCAGTTGGCGTAGACGTTGGCCGACCAGCCCGCATTGGGGCCAAGGTCGCCGCCCACATAGGCCGCAAGCCAGGTGTTCTCGTCGATCACGCCGTTGGCCGAGGCGAGGATCGTGCCTTGCGCGGCAATGAACTTGCGCCGGTCGTAGCCAGCGCCGACGCCCGCCGACATGCGCCCGAACTTCATCGAGTAACTGGCGGAGACGCCGCGCGCGCGGAACGTCGCCGAACGCAGCGAGCCGAGCGCGCCGGACAGGCAGTTGGTGCCCTCCAGCGAGGCGACGCAGCCACGCAGCTGGCCGGTTACCGGGTCGCGAACCGCGTCGAAATCGTCCGGCAGCTGGTCGATCACGCGGTTGAGCTGGCCGCCGAAGCCGGCGATGTTGTCGTAGACCGCCACGCTCAGCTGGCTGCGGTCGTTGGGCGCATAGGCGAGAGTGCCGCCGTAGCTGGTGGTGCCGTAGCGCCGTCCGACATGCGCCGAAAGTGAGGTGCGCCGGCTCGGCCGCCACATGACCGCCGCGTCCCAGATGAACCCGCTGACGTCGTAGGCCAGCTCGCGCGGGGAAGACTTGTCAGTGACGTAGCGCCCGTCTGAGCCCACCACCGGCAGGCCCGAGGCATCGCGCACGGCATCGCGCGAGGATATCTCGACGTCCTCGTAGCCGATCGCGCCGACCACTTGCACCGTGCGGCTGACCGGCACCGTCACCAGCGCGCGCGCCTGCATGTCGCGCACCCGCTGGTCGAGGTTGGAGATGTCCTCCTGGTAAGCGCTGCCCGCCACGCCCACGCCCACCGGCAGGACGGTGCCTGGCGCGAAGCCGGCCTCGACGTCGGCAACCTGGACGACGCTCTTGTCGAACACGTCGGCCGCGGCGCCGCCCGGCGTCGCGCGGAACGCGTCCGACTGCTCGACCTTGGTGAAGCCGGCGCGGTAGTTGGCCGAAAGGTCGAGGTCACCGGCGCGCGTCGCAACCGAGGGGCCGCCGTAGACCGAGTAGACCGTGCTGGTGGACTTGTCCGAGACGAAGCCATTGGTCAGAGCCGAGCCGCCGTTCTCGACCTTCGCCTGAGTCGCCAGGGCGCCGGCCTCGAAAGTGACGCCCGGAACGATCGTGGTGTAGCCACGCGCGACGCCGCTGATGGCATCGCCGTCCTGCGCGTTCTTGCCCCAGCCGAACTGGCGCTCGTAGCGCACCGAAGCGGAGAGTGCATTGTGCCGGCCCGAAATGGTGGCATCGACGCCGACGGCGGCCTGCGTGTAAGTGACGACGTCGCTGCCCGGAGACAGTTCGGCCGTAACGATCTGGTCCACCTCGATGTAGGGCGTCACGTCTATGCGCTTGCCGCCCTTGCCGCTCTTGGCGCCGCGCCTCTCGGCCTTCGACTGGCCGGAGCCGGCGTCACCCGGGCCGGCATCGCTACCACCGCCCCCGACGTTGTCGTAGCCCAGCGATTGCGCATGGCCGATGCCGGGCAACGCCAGGACAAGGACCGCGAGCGAGACCAGCGGCGCGGTGCCACGGCCGGGTTTGCGTTGCATCCGGATCATCCCCTGTATCCGTAGTAAGTGCCGAAGCGGCGGCCGCTCGGGCTGAACTGGGTGGCGTTGAGCAGCAATTGAACGTTCGGGCAGGCATCGAGCAGCTGGATCGCATCCTCGAGAGCGCCCTGCCCGGTCCGGTCGGCGCGAACGATGACCACGGACTGGCCCACGTACTTGGCCAGCTCGGCGGCGGGCGAAGCGGCCAGCGCCGGCGGCGAATCGAAAATCACCATGCGGTGCGGCGCGCCTTCGGTCAGGCGATCGAGCACGCGGGCGGTGCGCGAGCTGGCAAGGTATTCGCTGTCCTGGCTGGTGGTGTCGCCGGCCGGCAGCACCCAAAGCCCCGGAATGTCGGTGCCGAGCACGCAATCGGCCACATCGACGCTCTCGTCCATCAGCGCGTCCATCAGCCCCGGTCCGCCCGGCAGTCCGAGCGCTGAGAGGACCGAGGGCTTGGCGAAGTCGGCATCGACCAGCAGCACTTCGCTCTCCCTCTCGGCGGCGATGGCGAGCGCTAGGTTGAGCGCGCAGTAGGTCTTGCCCTCGCCCGGGTGGGGCGAGCAGATCAGGACGCGCTGGGCCGCGGGGCCGGCCTGCTGGCGGCGCAAGTCCGCAGCCTGCACCAGGAGCTGGCGCTTGACGATACGGAACTCCTCGAGAAGCGCGGTGACCGCGCCCTCGGGCACGATCAGCCCTTGCTCGCGCAAGTGCTCGCGGTCGACGGGATGCAGACGCTGGTTGAAACGGACCGGCGCGGAAACGGGGGTCGGGGCCGCAGCCTCGACCGGAGCGGCAGGCTCGGTGACCGGGGCCTCGGCGGGCCGGACGACAGGCGCCGCTGCCACAGGCTGGGCGACCGAGGTGACGGCAGCCGCCGGCGCCAGCGGCGCAACCACTGGTGCTCGCGCCGCGCGAGGCGCCTGCGGTACATTGGCCGGCTTCGTGATGAAGCTGTTGAAGTCGAAGCGGCCGGCGGCGCGCTCGATCAGCGAATCGCCTGGGCCGTTGTCATCCGGGCGGTGGTCGCCGGTCTGGCCGGGCACGTGGATCCTGCTCTGGTCGGTCATCCTCGTGTCTCCTCAGGCGACCATGCCGCGCTGGATGAATTCGGTGGCGAGCAGGATCACGAAGAGCCCGCCGAGCGCCGCCGTCGCGCCGTAGAAGTATTTCAGCCGCTTGCGCCGTAGCGCCCGCGCGCCGTCGGTGAGATTCTGCGAGATCGCGCCGAGCACCGGCAGCCCGGTCGCCCGCTCCAGCCGGGCCGTGGTCGCGAACACCAAGCGCATGCGGCTCAGCCCGAAAGCACCCGCACAGCCACCGGCGACACCGACGAACAACACGCCCAGCAGCAGCAGCGGCCGGTTCGGCGCCACCGGCGAACGCGGCGACGTCGGAGGGTCGACCACCTGGAACTTCACCGCCTCGCGCTCGGTCTTCACCTCGCCGCGCAGGCGCAGTTCCTCGCGGTCCTGCAAGAGCTTGTCGTACTGCTGGCGCAGCACGTCGTAGTCGCGGTTGATCCGCTGCGCCTCGGTGGCAAGCTCGGGGTCGGAAATCGCCGATGCCGTCAGCGAGGCCACGTCCGACTGCAGCGCCGCACGGCGGGACTGAAGCGCCTGGACATTGGCCTGGCGCTCGGCCCGGATCGACTGGAGCGAGCTGTAGGCCGGATTGATCGTGCCGCCGGTGCCGCTCGCCGCCTCGTGCGCGGCAGGGGCTTTCAGCGCCGCGACCTGGTTGCGCGCGGCGATGACGTCGGGGTGGTTGTCGGTCAGGCCGCGAGCGCGCATGGCGTTGAGATCCGCCTGGGCGCGGGCCAGCGCGCCTTGCGCGCCGCCCTCGGCGCCGCCCGCGATCGTGCGCGGGGTGCCGGAGAGCTGGCCGTCGATCGCTGCGAGCGCGCTCTGGGCCGCGGCAAGGTCTGCATCGATATCACGCAGCGAAGCGCGCGAGGTCTCCAGCCGCTGGACCACGGCGGTCCCACCCTGCGCCATTTCGGGATGCGCCGCCTCGAACGCCGTCCGCTTGGATTCGGCCGACTCCAGCTCCTTCTCGCGCGAGCGCAGCTGCTGGTTCACGAACTCCAGTGTCTCGACCATGTCGCCGCGATCGCCCGAGAGGTTCTCCTCGCGGAAGATGTCGATCAGCTTCTGCGCCACGTCCTGCGCCAGCTTGGCGTTTTCGGCGTCGGAGAAGGACGAATCGTTGGCGGTCGCGCTGATCTCGAACAGATTGTCCTGCTGGCTGACGACCTTGACGTTCTCGGCCAGCTTGAGCGTTGCCGCCTCCATCGCCTTGGGCGAGGTGATGGTGTCGCCCAGCCGCGTCGCGCGCACGACCTTCTCGAGGTTGACCGCGCTGGTCAGCGTCTGGCGGATGCGCTCGATGTCGCGCTTCTTGTCGGCGACGCCGATGCCGACCTGCTCGGCCAGCGCATCGTCGAGCTGGATGAAGATGCGCGCCCGCGATTCGTAGCTGTTGGGGATCAGCGCGATCGCCAGCCAGCCCAGCAAGCAGATGCCCCAGGCGATGGCGAGCGCGATCCAGCGTCGGTGCCAGACGCTGTGGAGCGCGCTGAGCAGTTCCTCGTAAAGGTTGGTCATGCCCCGCCGCGCCTCAGAACATGCTCTCGGGGATGATGATCACGTCCCCCGGAGCGAGCATGACGTTGGCGGCGCTCTCGCCCTTCTTGAGCAGGTCGCCCAGGCGCAGCTTGTATTCCTTCTGGGTGCCGCTCGCCTTGTCGAAGCGGATCAGCCGCGCGCTGTTGGCGGCGGCGTATTCGGACAGGCCGCCGACCGCGATCATCGCGTCGAGCACGGTCATGTTGGCGCGATAGGGGATGGAGGCCGGCTTCTCGGTGGCGCCGACGATGCGGATCTGCTGGCTGAAAGTGCCGGAGAAGCCATCGACGATGACCGAGACCAACGGGTCCTCGATGTACTGCGAGAGCTGCAGGCGGATATCCTCGGCCAGCATCGCCGGGGTCTTGCCCACAGCGGGCATGTCGGTGATCAGCGGCGTGGTGATGCGCCCGTCGGGCCGCACCTGCACTTTCGCGCCGAGTTCAGGATTGCGCCACACGAACACCGTCAGCTGGTCGAGCGGGCCGATCACGTAGTCCTCGCCCGGTCCTTCCTGCATCGATACGAACGAGGCCGGCGGCAGCTCGGGGCCGGCGCGCGAGGCCGCGCAACCGGTCAGGGCGACGCTCGCCAGGGCCGTTCCGGCCAGAAATCGAGCGAGGCGGCGTTGCGGCATGGATCACGTTCCTGTCAGCGCCTGCCGCCGAAACCCACGCGAGGGGCCCCGGAGACCTGGCAAAACCAGCCTCCGATATCCGGGAAAAGGGTGAATATTGCGTTAGTATTGGTAGCCAATTGCATGTGGGTCCCAGTTCGGGACGGGCTATTACTTAGGTCCTGCGCAGGCTCGGAGCCCGGTGACGTCGGGCTCTAGGCCAGCATCTCGCACGCGGGGCCCTGGCCCAGGAATTGTGCGGGACTCGCGCTGGCGCCATAGGCTCCGGCGCAGAACACCGCGACCAAGTCGCCCACCTCGGCGCGGGGGAAGCCGCCCTTGTCGGCCAGCTTGTCGAGCGGGGTGCACAGACAGCCCACGACACTCGCCTCCTCCTCGGCCGCCGCGTCGAAGCGAGTGGCGATGGCACTGGGATAGTTGCGGCGCACGACAGTGCCGAAGTTGCCCGAGGCGGCGAGCTGGTGGTGCAGGCCTCCGTCCGTGATCAGGAACACCTCGCCGTGGCTGACCTTCCGGTCGACCACGCGCGTCAGATAGACTCCAGCCTCTCCAACCAGATAGCGGCCCAGTTCGATGCAGAACTGGGTTTCCTGCAACACCGGGGGCAGCGCGGCGAAGCGCTCCGCCAGCCGCTCGCCGACGAGCGCGACATCGACGGGCGTGTCGCCGGGGAAGTAGGGGATGCCCAGCCCTCCGCCCAGGTTGCAGTGTGGCAGCCCGGCGCCGCTCGCCTCGGCCAGCTCCGCCGCCAGCGCCAAGGCCTGGCCTTGGGTGTCGGCGATGGCCTCGGCGTCGAGCGCCTGGCTCCCCGCGAAGATGTGGAAGCCGCGCCACTCGACGCCCGCCGCGATCAACGTGCGAGCAAGCGCCGGCACTCGCTCGGCATCGATGCCGAAGGGCTTGGCGCCGCCACCCATCTTCATGCCCGAGCCCTTGAGGTCGAACACCGGGTTGACGCGGATCGCGAGGCGCGGCGTCACTCCCAGCCGCTCAGCTATCGCTAGCGCGCGGGTCGCCTCGTTCTCCGATTCGAGGTTGAGCGTGACGCCCGCCGCGATCGCCGCTTCCAGCTCGGCGTCGCGCTTGCCCGGGCCGGCGAAGCTGACCTTGGCCAGCGGCACGCCGGCGCCGCGCACGATCTCCAGCTCGCCGCCGGACGCGATGTCGAAGCCGTCGACCAGCCCGGTCATCAGCGAGACCAGCGGCACGAACGGGTTGGCCTTGACGGCATAGTGGATCGACAGCCGCGCCGGCATCGCCGCGCGCAGCTGCGCCACGCGCGCGCGCAGGCGCCCGGCGTCGTAGAGGAACAGCGGCGTCGTGCCGGCCTCTTCGACCCACTCGGTCACCGGCCGGCCGGCCACGGCGAGCACGCCGTCGATACTGGCAAAGCCGGCGGGGATTGGGCCAAGCGGCTTCATGCCGTCAGCTCCGCCGCCAGTTCGGAAGCAAGCCCGGTCCGGTCGATCTTGCCATTGGGTCCGATCGGCATAGCCTCGCGCCAGTGGATCACCTTGGGCTGCATGAAATTGGGCAGTTCCTGCATCAGCTTGCGCGGCAGGTCTGCCACCGCGTCGCTGGTGCCGGGCGCAACCCGCACCACCAGGTGCACTGCCTGTCCGAGCCGCTCATCCGGGACGCCGAGCGCCACCGCCTCGGCCACCAGCCCGGTTGCCAGCGCAGCTTCCTCGATCTCCTGCGGGCTGATGCGGTTGCCTGCGCTCTTGATCATCGCATCGCGCCGTCCGACGAAGTAGAGCAGGCCATCCGCTGCGCGCCGCACCCGGTCCCCCGACCACACCGCCATGCCGCCGTAGACCGAGGCCGCCGGCGCCGGGCGAAAGCGCTCGGCGGTACGCGCCGCATCCTGCCAATAGCCTTGCGCCACCAGCGGGCCGCAGTGAACCAGCTCACCCTCCGCATCGTCCGCCGCGATTACGCCGGCATCGTCGACGACGAGAATCTCGGCATGCGGGATCGCCTTGCCCATCGAGGTCGGGTGCGTGTCGACCAGCTCGGGATCGAGGTAAGTGGAACGGAACGCCTCGGTCAGGCCGTACATCGCAAACAGCCGCGCCTGCGGGAACAGCGCGCGCAGCCGGCGCACGAGGTCGACGGTAAGCGCACCCCCGCTGTTGGTCAGCCGGCGCAGCCTGGCGGCAGTTTCGGCCGGCCAGTCCAGCTCGCATATCTGAACCCACAGCGGCGGCACCGCGGCCAGGGTCGTGATGCCGTGCCGCTCCACCGCCTTCACCACATCGCGCGGGACGAGATAGTCGAGCGGGACAACGCAGCCACCGGCGTACCACGTGGAGAGCAGCTGGTTCTGGCCGTAGTCGAAGGAGAGCGGCAGTACCGCCAGCGTGCGGTCCTCGGCGCCAAGGCCCAGGTACTGCGCGACGCTCTGCGCGCCCAGCCACATATTGGCGTGGCTTAGCATCACCCCCTTGGGGCGTCCGGTAGAGCCGCTGGTATAGAGAATTGCGGCAAGGTCCTGCGGGTCCGCCTTCGATGGTTCGAGCGCCGCGTCGAGATCGGCCGCCGCCGCCAGCGCCTCGCTCTCGCCCAGCAGCCCACACCCGGCGGGCAGGTCGTCTTCGCCCAGCGTCGCCAGCCGTGCCGGTGTGCCGATCAGCAGCGCGGCGCCGCTGTCCGCCAGGATGTGCGCGACTTGCGCGTGCTTGAGCAGCGGGTTGACCGGCACGTGCACCAGCCCCGCGCGCGCCGCCGCCAGCGGCAGCAGGCAGGTCAGCTCGCCCTTGGCCGCCCAACTCGCCACGCGGGCGCCTCGCTCGGGCACTTGCGCCGCCAGCCAGCCAGCCAGGCGAGCGACACGCGTTCTTAAGTCCTTCGAGCTAAGCGTGCCTTCGCGCAGGACGAGCGCATCGTTTTCGTCCCTTCCGCGCAGGACAAGGTGGTCCAGCGGCAGGACGGGATCGGGGGCGCCGGCAAGCATCGGACGTTCACGCTCCGCATGAGGGATGGTCAGGACAAGGTGAAGATCACCTATCATCGCGACGTTAAGGAAGTCCAATCGGACGCCGCCCTGGCGCACCTGCTGTCCGACGCCTGCCAGCGCGCGCCGTTCGACCGGCTCGCCTGGTGGGAAGGCCTTGTGCGCGATTGCGGGATGGAGCCGGTGATCGCCGTGGCTCAGGACGGCGACGCTGCGGCGGTGCTCGCTCTGCGCGAGGATGGCGTCGGCGCGCTCGCAGCGTTGTCCAACTGGTACACCTTCCGCTTCCGCCCCATCGCCAGCGACGCATGCCTGCTGACGCCGCTCGCGCGCGATCTCGCCCGCCGCGCCCGCCGGGTGACGCTGTCCGGCGTGCCCGACGAGGACGGCACCGCGACCGCAGTGGAGCACGCGTTCCGCGCCGCCGGCTGGGTCGTCCGGCGCGAGCCCTGCGACCTCAACCACTACCTCGCCGTCGGCGGACGCGACTACGAAAGCTACCTGGCGAGCCGGCCCGGCAAGCTGCGCACCACCCTCAAGCGCAAGTCCGGCAAAGTGGAGACGCAAGTGCTGACCGCGTTCGACGAGAGCGCATGGGCCGCCTACGAATCGATCTACGCCGAAAGCTGGAAGCCGGAAGAAGGCAGCCCGGCGTTCCTGCGCGCTTTCGCGCAAGGCGAAGGCGCCGCCGGCCGGCTGCGGCTCGGCGTCGCCAGCGCGCAGGGCGAGGCGATCGCGGCGCAGATGTGGACGGTGGAAGGCGGCTCTGCCTTCATCCACAAGCTCGCCTATCGCGAAGCGGCCAAGCCACTGTCGCCCGGCTCGGTGCTCACCGCCGCGCTGATGCGGCACGTCATCGACGTCGATCACGTCGCCGAAGTCGACTTCGGCACGGGCGACGATCCGTACAAGCGTGACTGGATGGAAAGCGAGCGCCCCCGCTTCCGGCTCACGATGTTGCGCCCCTGGCACCCCGCAAATTGGGCCGAACTTGCGAAGATCGCAGTAAAAGCGCGACTTGCCGCAAGCGCCAACCGCCGCTAGAGGCCGGGCCGTTCACCATGACCCTGGTTCGAGACGCCATGCCCGAGAATACCGACCTGCTGCTGCGTCGCATCCTGACCGACGTGCTGGCGCTCAAGCCGGGCCAGGCGGACGGCTTCGACCAGCACACCGGCCTGTTCGGCCACTTGCCCGAGCTGGATTCGATGGCGGTCGCCGGCCTGCTGACCGAGCTGGAGGACCGGCTCGATATCGTCATCGACGACGACGAGATCGACGGCGAGATGCTGGAGACCTACGGCGGCCTGCTCGCCTTTGCCGAGGCCAAGCGCGCGCCGGCATGACCGCGGGGCAACAGCGGGCATGACGCCGGCCTGCTGGCCCTGCCCGCTGCCGCACGGCGGCACCGCCGAGGAATACGCCCTCACATTCGGCCGCGGCCGGTCGGCTCGCCTGTTGATCGTCCCCGCCTTGTTCGACGAGAGCAACCGCCTGCGCCGCTTCACGGTGGACGTCATGCGCCGGCTCGACGCCGCCGGGATCGACAGCCTGGCGATCGATCTGCCCGGCTGCAACGAGAGCCTGCAGCCGCTGGAGGCGCAGGACGCGCAATGCTGGACGCGTGCGATCATGGCGGCGTGCACGCATTTCGGTGCCACTCACGTGCTCGGCATCCGGGGCGGCGCGCTGTTCGTGCCGGCCGACCTACCGGCGTGGCACTATGCCCCGGTCAAGGGCGCCTCGATCCTGCGACAGATGGTCCGCGCCCGCCTGCTGGCAGCGCGCGAGGCCGGCCGGGAAGAGACCCGCGAAGGCCTGATGAAGCTCGCGCTGGCTGAAGGCATCGAGCTTGCCGGCTACCGTCTTGGTCCGCAGATGGCGCAAGATCTCGAAGGCCTGACGCCGGCCGGCACCGCCACTGTCATCGCGCAGGAGCAGCTCGGCGGCGCCGGGCTGTGGCTGCGTGCCGAACCGGGCGACAGCGCCGAGCAGTCCGACGCGCTGGCAAGCGCGCTGGCGGCAGAGATCACGCCGTGAAGCGGCAGCACCTCACCTTCGTGTGCGAGGGGGCGACGCTGGTCGGTACGCTCGACGAAGCTGCGGGCAACACGGCCATGCTGCTGGTCAGCGGCGGCAACGAAGTGCGCGCCGGCGCGTGGAACGGGCAAGCGCAATTCGCCGCGCGCATCGCCGCGTCGGGCTTTCCGGTCCTGCGCTTCGACCGGCGCGGCGTCGGCGACAGCGAGGGCGAGAACGCCGGCTTTCGCGGCAGTGCGCCCGACATCGCCGCCGCAGCGGCGACCTTGCGCGAAACGATGCCGCACGTGATCCGCGTCGTGGCGCTCGGCAATTGCGATGCCGCCAGCGCACTGATGCTGGCCACCGGTGCCGGGTGCGACGCGCTGGTGCTCTCCAACCCATGGACCTTCGAGGACGACGCCGCGGAGGAGGCGCCCGCCGAAGTCGTGCGCGCGCACTATCGCCAGCGCCTCGCCGACCCGGTGGCGCTCAGGCGGCTGCTGACGGGCCAGGTCTCGCTTGGCAAGCTCGTGCGCAGTCTGGTAAGCGCGCTGCGGCCTGCGCCGCCCCAGGCGCAGGGCCTTGCCGGAGACATCGCCCGCGGTCTGGCCGGCTTCAACGGACCTGTGCGCTTCCTCGTCGCCGAGCGCGACCGCACGGGGCTCGCCTTCCTGTCGCGCTGGGACAAGGCCGACCCGCGCATCCGCGTCTGCCCGGGCGCGAGCCACAGCTACGTCGAGGCCGCAGCGCAGGAATGGCTGGTGGCCGAAGTGCTTGAGGTGTTGCGAGGGACCTGATCGGCAAGCGCCCCGCCCCGGAAGGGGCGGAGCCTCCTTTCTAACCCAGCTGCTCGCGCCAGAAAGCGACTTCCTCCGCCTCGTCCGCCGTCGGCTCGGTGCCGTTCAGCACATGCAGAGCAATCGCCTCGCGCGGGAAGTGGAGCGACATTCGCTGCCCGCTCGCCACCCAGACCGGCAGCCCGACCAGCCGCAGCCGCGCGAGCAGTTCGTCCGCCTCGGGACTGCGCACGATCGGCGCCTCGTCCAGCCATTGCGCGACGACGTACATGCGCAAGAACGGGTTGGCGTCACCCGGACGGCCCATCAGGCAGGCCATGATCCCGCAGGCATCGGGCCGCAGCTGATCGGGCAGTTCGGGCAGCCGACGCCAGCCGCAATACCACTTGCGGCAGTCGCCCGGCCGCGTCGCGTAGATGCCGCAGCCGGCGCTCGTGCAATGGAGGCAGCGCTCGCCCGGCGGCTTGACCAGCGCGGGATCGTCGATCGCGATTTCGATGCAGCAGGCGACGCAGTCCCCGCACTCGCGCCAGGGAACGAGCGGACCGAACACCCGCTCTTCCCACGATGGCGTCGCGGAGGCTCCGGGCGCGCTCAGCTCTCCAGCGCCTCGACCGCGGCTTCGACGGGCACCCCGGCAAATTCCTTGGCCGCGAGGTAGCGCTCGGCGTCGAGCGCGGCCATGCAGCCGGTGCCCGCTGCCGTGATCGCCTGGCGGTAGACGTGGTCGGAGACATCGCCCGCAGCGAACACCCCCGGAACGCTCGTCTTCGGCGTGCCCGGCTCGACCAAAAGGTAGCCCGTCGCGTCCATGTCGAGCTTGCCCTTGAAGAGGCTGGTCGCCGGCGCGTGGCCGATCGCGACGAAGGCGCCTTCGGTTGCAAGCTCGCTCTCCGCGCCAGTCTGGGTGTCGATCAGCGCGACCGCGCGTAGCTGGCCGTCGGCGCCGGCGACGAAGCGCTCGACGCGCTTGTTCCACACGACTGATATCTTCGGGTGTGCGAACAGCCGGTCCTGCAGGATCTTCTCGGCCCGCAGCGAATCGCGCCGGTGGATCAGCGTCACGTCGTCGGAATGGTTGGTGAGGTAGAGCGCTTCCTCGACCGCGGTATTGCCGCCGCCGATCACCACCACCTTCTTGCCGCGATAGAAGAACCCGTCGCACGTGGCGCAGGCGGACACGCCCTTGCCGGAGAGCTCCTGCTCTCCCGGCACGTTCAGCCACTGCGCCTGTGCGCCGGTGGCGATCACCAGGGTCTCGCCCTCGTAGACGTCGCCGCCGTCGCCGATCGCGCGAAATACTGGGCCCTCGAGATCCACCGAAGCGATCGTGTCCCACAGCATCCGTGTGCCGACGTGAACCGCCTGCGCTTCCATCTCCTGCATCAGCCAGGGGCCCTGGATGACTTCGCGGAAGCCGGGATAGTTCTCGACATCGGTGGTGATCGTCAGCTGGCCGCCGGGCTGGAGACCCTGCACGACGATCGGCTCCATGCCGGCCCGCGCGCCGTAGATGGCGGCCGAGAGCCCGGCAGGGCCGGAGCCGATGATCAGCATGCGGGTCTTGTGCGTCGTCGCCACGGCAATGTGCCTTCTGTCAGGATGAAAGGATCGAACCGCGAGATAGGGTCTGGCAGGTCGCCTTGCCAAGCGCGGCGGCGCGATAGTCTTGGTTCATCCCCCGAAATGCGGACTTCTCCCGGATCGCACAAACCTGAACTACGGACGTTGACGCGGAGCCCCCGACCCAGCACTTGGAAGGCATGAGAACTCAGCTCGGCCCCACCTCGAACCGCTTCATATCGCAGCGCCTGCGCCTCAACTACGCCGATTGGGGCAACAGCGACGCACCGCCGCTGATCCTGCAGCACGGCGGGCGCGACCATTGCCGCAGCTGGGACTGGGTCGCCGAGGAACTGCGGCGCGACTGGCACGTGATCTGCCCGGATCTGCGCGGCCACGGCGACAGCGAATGGTCGCCCGAGGGCCACTACGGCATGGACGCCTTCGTCTACGACTTCGCGCAACTGGTGCAGACGCTCGGCTACGACCAGGTCACGATCGTCGCCCATTCGCTCGGCGGCAACATCACCACTCGCTACGCCGGTCTCTATCCCGAGAAGGTCGCCAAATTCGTCAACATCGAGGGCCTTAGCCCACCGCCTGCGATTCGACGCCAGATGGAGCAAGGCGTGGGCGAGCGGATGCGCCAGTGGATCGAGGACAAGCGCAAGGCCTCCGCCCGCGCACCGCGCAAATACCCGACGCTCAGGGATGCCTATCAGCGGATGAAGGCGGAGAATGCGTTCCTCAGCGATGAGCAGGCGCGCCACCTCACCATCCACGGTGCGAGCCGCAACGAAGACGGCACCTGGAGCTGGAAGTTCGACAACTACCTCAACGTCTGGAGCGCTTCCGACCTGCCGACCGACCAGATCGTCGCCCTCTGGGCGGCGATCGCCTGCCCCATCCTGCTACTGTGGGGCAAGGACAGCTTCGCCACCAGCCCCGCGATCGACGGCCGGCTCGAGCATTTCCCGAGCGCCACACTCATCGAATACGAAAACGCCGGTCATTGGCTGCACCACGACCAGTTCGACAGGTTCATGAGCGATGTGAAGGCATTCCTGGGCTAGACCCCATTCCTGGGCTAGACCTTCCCCTCCGAACCGGGGAGGAAGTGCCCTCATCCCTCCACCAGCGCGGCCCGCAATCGTTCCTTGAGCGCGGCGTCGACGCCCAGCTCCTGCTCCATGTACGCCTCGACCGAACCGTAGCGCTCCTCGATCGCGGCCCAAGCGGTCTGGAGGTATTCGGGCTCGACTCCCATCAGCACCCGGATGACCGCTGGATCGGTTTCGCCCGTGATCTCCACGATCGTCGCGGCGCCCGAGGCGATGCGGGCCTCGACGTCACCCGCGGTGTTGGTCAGCAGGTAGTCTTCCAGGATGTCGTCGCGGTGGACGCCCAGCGCTTCGTGAAGCATCGCGACCGCGAAGCCGGTGCGGTCCTTGCCCGCCATACAATTGATCAGGCTGGCGCCCTCCCCCTGCGCCACAGCCGCGAGGTACTGCCGGATCAGACCCTGCAGTTCGGGCCGGAAGCCGATGGTGCCGTAGTTGCGCGTCAGACTCTCGCGCATCGAATCGGGCGTGCGTTGCCGCGTCGTCTGTGCCGCGGCAAGGTGCGGTGCGCTCAAGCGCTGCGGGTCTTCCGCGAAGAACACTGTCCCGGCAAAGCCCTGCGGCCTCCTGCACGAGCGCCTGGCGCGTTCCACCGACGTGCGCAGGTCGAACACGTGGGTAAGACCAAGAGCCTCGATCTGCACGAGGTCGGCATCGGTCGCGCCATGGTGCTGCCCGGAGCGCCAGGTCACGCCGCGCCTCATTCGGCCACCGCCCGCCACCGGATAGCCGCCGCAATCGCGGAAATTGTGAACGCCTTCCAGCGCCAGCACACGTTCGGGCATCGCCTCCGAGTCTCCCACTTGCCGATAGTAGCCATGCTTAGTATCGGCATATGGCACTCCTGATCGGGAATTACCATGAACGCTGAAGCCGCCAGTTCCGTCGATGGCGCCACCGAGACCGAAGCTTTCAAGCGGCGTCGCACGCTGCGCGGTCCGCTGATGATCGCCGGCCCTGTGCTCGTGATCGTAGTGGCAGGTTGGTTCTACCTGACGGGCGGCCGCTACGAATCGACCGACAACGCCTCGGTCCAGACCGGCATGGTTGCGATCAGCCCCAGCGTCGCCGGCACCGTCGTTGCGGTCGAGGTTCGTGAGAACCAGCGTGTCCACAAGGGTGACGTGCTGTTCCGCATCAAATCCAGCACGTTCGAGGCCGATGTAGCCGAAGCCGAGGCCGAGCTCGCCGACGCGCGCACCGACATCGGCTCACGCCAGGCCGATTACCGCGAGGCGATGTCGCAAGTCAGCGTCGCGCGTGCGCGGTATGACTACGCCACGAGCGAGGCGGCGCGGCAGAAGTCGCTGCTGGCGGAAGGAATCTCGTCGCGCGCGCAATACGATCAGGCCGTCACCGAGGCGCGCACGGCCCGCGATTCCATCGCCGCCGCCCAGGCCAAGGCGGACAGTCTGCGCGCCGGGCTCGCCGGGTCGGTGGACGGCTCGTCCGACAACCAGCCGGCGGTGCGCAAGGCCGCCTCCAAGCTCGCACAGGCGCGGATTGGCCTCAACGACGCTGTCGTGCGCGCGCCGCAGGACGGCGTCGTCACCCGCGTCAACCAGCTCCAGGTCGGCAACTACGTGACGCCAGGGCGCCCGGTGTTCATGCTGACCGGACTGCGCTTCTGGGTGCAGGCGAACTTCAAGGAAGACCAGCTGCGCTACATGCGCGTAGGGCAGCCGGTTCGGATCGAGATCGATGCCTTTCCCGACCATGACCTGAAAGGCCGCGTCGAGAGCTTCAGCCCCGGCACCGGCTCCAGCTTCTCGGTCCTCCCGGCCGAGAACGCCACTGGCAACTGGGTGAAGGTGGTGCAGCGCCTGCCGGTGCAGATCGCCATCGACAATCCGCCCACCGACCTGCCGATCAGCGCGGGCCTGAGCGCAAACGTCGAGGTCGATACCGGTCACGAGCGCCATCTGCTCGGACCCGACACGCCGCCGGCCGTGCCTGCCCGCAAATCCTGATCCAGGGCCCACCTGCCGCCATGTCCGTTCCCGCCAGCGCGCCTTATCCCAGCAAGGGGCGCCGCATGCTGACCACGATCCCGTCGATGATCGCAGCGACCATGGAGGCGGTGGACATCACCATCGCCAACGTCGCCCTGCCGCACATGCAGGCAAGCCTGTCGGCCTCGCAGGAGCAGGTTTTGTGGGTGCCGACCTCCTGCCTCGTCGCCGGCGCCATCGCGACGCCGATCAGCGGCTGGCTGGCCCGCCGGGCGGCCGGCCGGGCGCAAGAACGTGATGCTGGTGTCGGTGGGCGGTTTCACCATGCGTCCGCCATGTGCGGCCTCGCGACGGACTTGCGCGCCATCGTCATCGCCCGCTTCCTCCAGGGCGCCTGGGGAGCGGCGCTGGTGCCGCTCAGCCAAGCGATCCTGCTCATCCGCCAGTCCACCATGGTCGGCAATATCTCGATCTATCATTTCGTCTTCGTCCTCACTCTCGCCGTGATGCCGCTGGTCCTGCTGCTGCTCGTCAAGAAGTCGAAGCTGGGCGCTGCCTCACTCGTAATTGGGGAATGACATGAATCGCCTGCCAGCCCGCCCCCTGCTCTGTCTCGCGCCGCTGCTGCTGACGGGCGGCTGTGCTAGCGTAGGTCCCGACTTCGCGGCGCCGGCGGGGCCTGCCCCCACCAGCGGCTATGGCCAGGTCGGCGGCGACCGCGTGGCCCTGTCCGACGGCCCCGGCCAGGACTGGTGGAAGGCGTTCGCGTCGCCGGATCTCGACCGGCTGGTCGAACAGGCGCTTGCCGGCAACCACAGCCTGGCAGCCAGCCGCGAGACCCTGACGCGGGCGCGGGAGCGGATCGCCGCGGTCGCGGGCAGGCGCCTGCCGCAAGTGGATGCCAATGCCCGCGCGGAATACGAGCGAGTCAACCTCGCCGCGTTCGGCTTCTCGGGCTTCGACGGGCAGGACATCGGCAATCCGGAATTCGACCTCTACTCGGTCGGCGGCGGCGTCTCGTACGACCTCGACCTGTTCGGCCGGAATCGCCGATCCCTAGAGCAGGCCGGCGCCGAGGCCGAGGCGCAGGCGCGCGCGTCGGACGCCGCGCACCTCGTCATCGTCGGACGCGTGGTGGCCCAGGTCTTGGCGATCGCTGCCCTCAACGATCGCATTGCCACCGAGCGCTCGTTGCTGTCCGAGGACGAGCGCAACGTCTCGCTCACCGAGGCGCGGCGCAGCGGCGGTGCGGGAACGCTGGTGGAAGTGCTGAGCGCGCAGGGTCAGCTCGCCAGCGACCGCGCGAACCTTCCGGCCCTGGAGCAGCAGCTTGCCGAAGGGCGCGGCATGCTCGCCGTGCTGCTGGGCATCTCGCCGGCAGAGCTGGGCACGACCGACTTCACGCTCGACCAGTTCGTGCTGCCGGCCAAGGTGCCGGTGGCCCTACCCTCGGCGCTCGTGCACCAGCGGCCGGACATTCTGGAGGCCGAGGCCCGGCTGCACGCCGCCGTCGCCGGCGTGGGCGTGGCCACTGCTGAGCTCTATCCGGACCTGACGCTCGGAGCCTCGCTCACGCAGGCGACGTCAATCCCCGGCAAGATCGCGAGCAGCAACTTCAACGCTTTCGACATCTTCGCTGGCGTAACCGCGCCGATCTTCCACGGCGGTACTCTCAAAGCCAACAAGCGTGGGGCGGAGGCCGAGGCCCGGGCTGCGGCGGCACGCTACCAGCAGGTGGTGACCGAGGCCTTCGGCCAGGTCGCGGGGCTGCTCTCCGCGCTCGAGAACGACGCGCGTGAGATCGCATCGAGGCAGGATTCCGCGGAAGTGGCGGGACGATCGCTCCACCTCTCGCGCCGCAGCTTCCAGGTGGGCAACAGCGGCGTGCTGCAAGTGCTTGATGCGAGCCGCACGTACGAGCGGGCGCGGCTGTCGCTGCTGGAGGCCCGCATCCGCCAGTACCAGAACGTGGCGCGGCTCTACGTGGCTACGGCGGGCGGCTTCAGCACGGCGCAGGACAGCCCGAGAGGGTCCTGATATAGCTTGGACCAGCGACGAACGCCGGAAATGGGACGGTAAAGCAAGCGTGCGCCTGGACGAGCGCATGCAACCGCGCAGCCAACCTGACTGCCGAGGCCTCCGGAAGCCCGGCGACGGCCAAGGTCAGGTCAGCAGGAAGAAGCCAAGGCCAGCCCAGCAGGCCATGCACAAGAGGATGGCGATCAGCAGACCGCGACCGTCGTGTTCGAGTTCATCATCGGCGGAGCGTTGCGAGGCATAGACCATCGTCATAGCAGGGGTCATGGCGGGCGCGCGACGGAACTCGGCGATCCGCTCGGCGCCTCGATCGAGGCAAGCAATGCTTTCGTCTGCGACCTTCATGTTGCATCCTCAGTTGCCGATGCAGTGTCCGGCTGCTTGAACCGATCCGCATCGTGCTGATCCTCATCCCGAACGTGCACCTGTTGGCGTCACCTCCTCAACCGTTGCTGTTAATCGTCTAACAGAAGCTGACATAATTTTCCATAAGGGTGTTTGCGATTACAACATTTTAAATTCAACCGCACTGACCAGCATAAAGTTACTAACTTTAACCATATTATGTCGTTTTTGAGAAATCTTTCGCTTTAGCGTGATGCAGTCATGATGCAGTGCGGTCTCGGCGTTTCCCTTTGAAAAACGGGATTTGGTGCATTTTGTTCGCGTTGACAGTTCAAGAATCCGGCACCGCAGCATGGTCGCTGACGGGTCTTTTGGCTGCCCTCAGCGACAGGAGTTTGATCAGGCCGCAATTCGCTCACTTTGTCCTGCTGCGACCAGTCGTGGCGGACTCACGTTGAACTGATTCGCGAATCCTGGTCTCGGGCGGGCGCCCTTCCCTTGCACGGTGCCAAGAGCGGCAATAGGCTGAGGTCGCATGCCAGCGTCACCCAGCCTCAAGATCAAGATCCAAATCTATTGCGGCCGGGAGATCGCAATGGGTCCCGGCAAGGCCGACTTGCTCGAAGCCATTCGCACGCACGGCTCGATCGCCGCTGCGGGCCGGACGATGACCATGAGCTATCGCCGGGCGTGGTTGCTCGTCGACGCGATGAACCGCTGCTGGTGCGAGCCCCTGGTGCAAGCCGCACCCGAAGGTAGTGCAAGAAGCGGCGCACGCCTTACCCCGACGGGTGAAGAGGTTCTCGCCCGCTATCGCGCGCTGCAGGCGCGGGCGTTTGGTACGGCGTCGACCGAGGATTGGACCGCGCTTGAAAGCTCCTTGCGCGCCGTCCCCAAGGAACGCCAGGGCGCCTGACTGGCTTGCGCTGCAGCCAGCCCAGTTCGCGTTGCATTCCCGAGCTTTCGATATACAAGCGAATATCGATCGTTCTTCAAGTCTGAGAGTTCTTCCAATGCGCAAACGTCTGGCCATGCTGCTTGCGGCGTTCGCCATGTTGGTGGCCAGCCCCCTTCAGGCCGCGCCCGAGCGCAAGGCGCCTCTGGTGCTCGCTGCCGCCAGTCTCCAGGAATCGCTCGGTGCCGCCGCCGACGCCTGGAGCCGCAAGGGCCATCCGCGGCCGCAGGTGTCCTTCGCCGGCTCGTCCGCGCTCGCCCGCCAGATCGAGGCGGGGGCGCCGGCGGACCTGTTCGTTTCGGCCGACGAGCAGTGGATGGATGAAGTCCAGTCCAAGGGCCTGCTGCGGCCACGAACGCGCGTCTCGTTCCTGCGCAACACGCTGGTGCTGATTGCACCCCGGGGCAGCACACTGAGGCTGCGCATCGGCAAGGGTATGCCCCTGGCCAGGGCGCTCGGGCCGACCGGGCGCCTCGCCATCGCCGATCCCGTCAGCGTGCCCGCCGGGATTTACGCGAGGCAGTCGCTCACCGCGCTCGGCGCATGGAACGGTGTGCAGCCGCGCCTCGCACCGGCGGAGAACGTGCGCGCGGCGCTGGCGCTGGTGAGCCGCGGCGCCACACCGCTCGGCATCGTCTACGCGACCGACGCGCGCGCCGATCCAGGCGTGAAGGTCATCGGCACCTTCCCCGAGGCCAGCCACAAACCGATCAGCTATCCGGTCGCGCTGGTCGCCCGCTCCGCCAACCCGGAGGCCGAGGGCTTTCGCCGCTTCCTGATCTCGGCCGAGGGCAAGGCGTTGTTCCGGCGGTTCGGCTTCGGCACGCGTTAGAGCCAGATGACGGTGCTCGGTCCGGGCGAGTGGGGGCTCCTACTGCTGTCGCTCAAGGTCAGCCTCGTGGCGATCCTCGGCGCCCTGCCCGCAGCCTTCACCGCAGCCTGGGTGCTCGCGCGCTGGAATTTCCCCGGCAAGGTCCTACTCGACGCCGTGGTGCACCTGCCACTCGTGCTTCCGCCGGTGGTGACGGGCTGGATGCTGCTAGTGGCGTTCGGGCCGCAGGAGCCGCTCGGGCGCTTCTTCGCGTCGGCCTTTGGCATGACCTTCCTGTTCCGCTGGACCGGCGCCGCGCTCGCTGCCGGGGTCATGGCGTTCCCACTGATGGTGCGTGCGATGCGGCTGTCGCTGGAAGGCGTCGACCGCCGCCTGGAAAGCGCGGCGCGAACCCTGGGCGCCGGGCCCTGGCGCACGTTCGCCAGCGTCACGCTGCCGCTCTCGGCCAATGGCGTGCTCGCCGCGCTGGTGCTCGGCTTCGCCCGCTCGGTGGGTGAGTTCGGCGCGACCATCACGTTCGCCTCCAACATCCCCGGCGAGACGCAGACGCTGCCGCTGGCGATCTACAGCGCGCTGCAGGTGCCCGGCACCGAGTCCGAGGTGGCGCGCCTCGCCGGACTTTCGGTGCTGCTGTCGTTAGGCGCGCTGGTGGCGTCCGAATGGCTGGTCCGTCGCAGCGGGCAGGAGCGCGGCCGCCATGTCCTTTGATGTCGCCATCCGCATGCAGCGTGGTTCGACCCGCATCGAGCAGGCGTTCACGTCCGATGGCCGGCTGACGGCGCTGTTCGGCCCCTCGGGCGCGGGCAAGACCAGTCTTCTCGACGCGATCGCGGGACTGGCGAAGCCGGTCGGCGGTCGCATCCTGATCGAAGGCGAGACGTTGTTCGATGCCGCGACGCGCATCGACCTGAAGCCCGAACAACGACGCTGCGGCTACGTGTTTCAGGACCTGCGCCTATTCCCCCACCGCACCGTGCGCCAGAACCTGCTGTTTGGCTGGAAGCGCGCAGCGCCCGGCAAGCGTTGGCTGACGCTGGACGACGCGCTGTCGTTTCTGGCGATCGGCCACCTGCTGGACCGCATGCCCGCGACGCTCTCGGGCGGCGAGGCTCAGCGCGTGGCGATCGGCCGGGCGCTGCTGTCCGGTCCCCGCTTCCTCCTGCTCGACGAGCCGCTGGCCTCGGTCGATGCCGAGCGGCGCGGGGAGATCCTGCAAGTGATCGAGCGTGTCCGTGACGAGCTGAAACTGCCGATCCTCTACGTCAGCCACGACCGCGCCGAGGTCGAGCGGCTGGCGGACACCATCGTCACGATCGCGCCGCCCGCGCGCGGGGCCGCATCTCCGTTCTAACGGGACTTGTCAGTAATCTTGCGATAGCATCGCATCTAAGACCCGCGCAGGCGTTGGAAGGGTGGACGGCACTATGCGTATTCTGGTGGTGGGGCCGACTGGCCGGACGGGACGTCATGTGATCGCGGCCCTGCGCAGCCGCGAGGCGGAGCTTAGCGTGCGCGGCTTCTGCCGTACGCCCTCGGCGCTGGCGCGCTCAATCGAGGTCATTCCCGGAAACACCGGCGGCGCACAGGCGCTGGCGCGCACCGTCGAGGTCATCCCAGGCAACACCGGCGGCGCACAGGCGTTGGCGCGCACGGTCGAGGTCATCCCAGGCAACACCGGCGGCGCACAGGCGTTGGCGCGCACGGTCGAGGTCATCCCAGGCAACACCGGCGGCGCACAGGCGTTAGCGCGCACCGTCGAGGTCATTCCCGGCAACACCGGTGATGCGCAGGCGCTCTCGCGCACCATCGAAGTCATCCCAGGCAACACCGGCGATGCGCAGGCGCTCTCGCGCACGGTCGAGGTCATCCCCGGCAACACCGGTGATGGCCTGGTCGCTGACGGGCTCGAGTTCATGAGCGGCGATCTGGAGAATCCGGCCGATCGCGCGCAGGCCGTGGAGGGCGTCGACGTGGTCGTCCACTACGCCAGCGCCTTTCACCCGCGCGAAGCGGCGCTCGGCACCGGCCTCATAGACGCTGCCGCAGCCGCAGGCGTGGGCCGCTTCGTCTACGTCTCCGCGCTCGACAACCTTGCCGACCACCTGCCCGGCAGCGCCGCCAAGCGCGCGGTCGAGGCGCACCTTGCGCAGTCCGGGCTGGAGTGGACGGTTTTGCGCCCGCAGCGCTACATGCAGAACATCGACGTGCCCGGCGCGGCGGCGAGCGGCACGCTCGGCATGCCGGTGCCCCCCGGCACCCGCCTGGCGCTGATCGACCTTGCCGACGTCGCCGAGGCCGTGGCCACGGTCGTGCTGGAAACGGGGCATGCCTTCGCCAGCTACGACCTCGCCAGCGAAGAAGCGCTGACCGGCGCGGAGATGGCTGCGGTGGTCGGCCGCCTTACTGGGCGCGGCGTCACGTCAGCGCCGATTCAGGGTGCCGGCCTTGCGGAGGCGTGGGCCGACAACCTGCCGAAATTGCAGCAGCTCGAACTGCTCGAACGCGTCCACACCCACCAGGCGCGGCACGGGGGTCGGGCCAACGCCAATGTCTTGCGCTGGCTGCTTGGCCGCGAACCAGGCTCGTTCGAGGATTACGCCCGGCGGGAGCTGGCCAGCGCCTGATTGCGCTCAGGCGAGGCGCAGAACCGACCCAAGCATTTCCAACGACTTGCAATCGGCGAGGCGTGAACATATAGAGAACTGATGCAGGACGTCAGTATTCTCGACCGGCTCGCCATCCTCGCCGACGCCGCTAAGTACGATGCCTCCTGCGCCTCCTCCGGAACGCAGAAGCGCAACAGCCGCGACGGCAAGGGTCTGGGCTCGACCGAGGGAATGGGTATCTGCCATGCCTATGCGCCGGACGGCCGATGCATTTCGCTGCTCAAGCTGCTGCTGACCAACCACTGCATCTTCGATTGCCACTACTGCATCAACCGCAAGAGCTCGAACGTGAAGCGCGCCCGCTTCACCCCGCAGGAAGTGGTGGACCTCACACTCTCGTTCTATCGGCGCAACTATATCGAAGGTTTGTTCCTCTCCTCCGGCATCGTGAAATCGTCCAATCACACGATGGAGCAGATGATCGAAGTCGCGCGCATCTTGCGCGAGGAGCACCACTTTCGCGGCTATATCCATCTCAAGACCATCCCCGAAGCCGATCCCGAACTGATCGCGCAGGCGGGGCTGTGGGCCGATCGCGTGTCGATCAATGTCGAATTGCCCACCGAGACCGGCCTCGCACGGCTCGCGCCCGACAAGAGCGGGACCCAGATCGAAGGCGCAATGGGCAACCTGTCGGACGCCATCGTCGAGGCCAAGGACGCACAGAAGCGCTTCCACAAGGCACCGAAATTCGCCCCGGCCGGGCAATCGACGCAGATGATCGTCGGCGCGGATGGCGCCAGCGATGCGCAGATCGTCGGCAAGGCGAGCACGCTCTACGATCGCTTCGGCTTGCGGCGGGTCTATTACTCGGCGTTCAGCCCAATCCCCGATGCCAGCGCGGTGCTGCCCCTCAAGCGCCCGCCGCTGATGCGCGAGCACCGGCTGTACCAGTCCGACTGGCTGATGCGATTCTACGGCTATGCGCCTGCCGAGGTGCAGCAGGCGGCGGGCAGCGACGGCATGCTGCCGCTCGACATCGATCCCAAGCTCGCCTGGGCACTCAAGTTTCGCGACCGCTTTCCGGTGGACCTCAACCGTGCCCCGCGCGAGGCGTTGCTGCGGGTACCTGGACTCGGCACCAAGGCGGTCACGGCGCTGATCGCCGCGCGCCGCCACCGTGCGATCCGGCTGGAGGATCTCGCCCGGCTGACGGTGTCGGTGAAGAAGCTGCGGCCGTTCATCGTCACTGCCGACTGGCGCCCCACCCTGCTGCTCGACCGCGGCGATTTGCGGACGCAGCTGGCGCCGCCTGCCAGGCAGATGGAACTGTTCGCATGATCGCGGTCGACTTGCGCGAGCCCGACGAGTTCGAGGCCTGGCGCGACGAGGCACGGCGGCTGGTGCAGCAGGGCGTCGCGCCCGAGGACGTGGCGTGGTCCGATGGCGACGCCAGCGGCGACCTGTTCGCGCAAGCCGATCCGCACAGGCTGGCTGCCCCGGAAAGTAGAGAGGTGCGCGCCAACCGCGCCTTTATCGATCTCGCCCGCAATGTGATCCTGCATAGCGATCCGGCGCGGCTGGGACTGCTCTATCGCGTTCTTTGGCGGCTCCAGCGCCAGTCACGGCTGATGGACGATCCCGCCGACCCCGACGTGCGCGCGCTGGAGACGCTGGCCAAGCAGGTTCGGCGCGACATCCACAAGATGCGCGCCTTCGTCCGCTTCCGCTCGCTGGTGGACGACGACGGCGTCGAGCGCTTCGTGGCTTGGTTCGAGCCCGAGCACCGGATCGAGCGCGCCAACGCCGACTTCTTCGTCAACCGCTTCGCCAGCCAGCGCTGGACCATTCTCACCCCCCGCCTGTCGCTGCACTGGGACGGCCAGGCGCTGTGCGAGGGGCCGCCCGCCAGCAAGGCCGATGCCCCGGCCGAAGACGCCACCGAGGAACTCTGGCTGCGCTACTACCGTTCGATCTTCAACCCGGCGCGGCTCAAGGTCGGAGCGATGCTCAAGGAAATGCCGCGCAAGTACTGGAAGAACCTGCCCGAAGCGCGCCAGATCCCCGAACTGGTCGCCGGGGCACAGAAGCGCGAGGCCAGCATGATCGCCACCGGTGCCAGCCTGTTCCAAGACCCCCCGCCGGCCTCCCTGGAAGCGGTCGGCGAAGCGGTCCAGCACTGCCGCCGCTGCCCGATCGGCTGCAACGGCACCCGCGCGGTCATGGGCGAAGGCCCGCGCGAGGCCGACCTGATGATTGTGGGCGAACAGCCCGGCGACACCGAGGAGCGCGAGGGCCATCCTTTCGTCGGCCCGGCCGGCCAGTTGCTCGACCGGCACATGCAGGCGGCCGGGGTCGATCGCGCCGCCGCCTACGTTACCAATGCCGTCAAGCACTTCAAGTTCGAGCAGCGTGGCAAGCGCCGGTTGCACCAGAGCCCAACCGCGGGCGAGATCGACACCTGCCGCTGGTGGCTCGACAGCGAACGCGCGCTAATCAAGCCCAAGGTCATTCTGGCGCTGGGTGCAAGCGGCGCGCGTGGGCTGCTCGGGCGGACGCCGGCGATCGGGCGCGAGCGCGGCCGAGCCATCGCGCAGCCGGATGGCACCCAGGTGTTCGTGACCGCGCATCCCAGCTATCTCCTGCGCCTCGACGGCGAAGCGCGCGAACGCGAGACGGTGAAGTTCGACCACGACCTGGCGGCCTTGGCGAAGATGCTGGGGTAGGTCTGAAGTTTGCCCGGCTGAGGTTGACCGTACGTCCGTTGAGATGAAATCGCTTTAGCTGGGGCAGGAGAGACCCTTGAGTGGTCTCCTCACCCCGGAGTCGAACTCGGGACGGCGCTGCACCTCAGCCCAGCCTCGGGAACCACCGCCCTTCCCCGCGCTTGTCGCTAGCGGAAGGACGTCACCATGGCCGCACGCGCTTACTGGCAAGGGCAGATCCGCCTCGCCCTCGTCTCGATCCCGATCGAGGTCTATCCCGCCACCCGCTCGGGCGCGGCGATCGCGTTCCACCAGATCCACGAACCCAGCGGCCAGCGCATCCGCTACGAGAAAGTAGCGCCCGGCGTCGGCCCGGTCGATCGCGACGAGATCATCAAAGGCTACGAGGTCTCGAAGGGCAACTACGTCCTGCTCGATGAGGACGAGATCGAGGCGGTAAAGATCGAAAGCCGCAAGACGCTCGATCTCGTGCAGTTCGTCGACGCCGGCGAGATCGACGTGCTCTACTACGAGAAGCCCTATTTCGTGGTGCCCGCCGACGACCTGGCCGAAGAAGCCTACGTCGTGCTGCGCGACGCGCTGCGCGCCACTCGCAAGGTCGGGCTCGGCCAGCTCGCCGTGCGCGGGCGAGAGCAGCTGGTCTCGATCAAGCCCTGTGGCCGCGGCCTCGTCATGGAAGTGCTGCGCTATGCCGACGAAGTGCACAAGGCGCAGGGCTACTTCCGCGACATCAAGGAGAAGGCGCCTGACGAGGACCTGCTCGACCTCGCCACCACGCTGATCGAAAAGAAGTCCGGTCCCTTCCACCCGGCCGAGTTCCACGACCGCTATGTCGATGCGCTGCACCGCCTGATCGACAAGAAGGCCAAGTCCAAGAGCAATAAGAAGATCCTGGAGGACCCCGGCGAGGCGTCGGACCGCGGCAGCAACGTGATCGACCTGATGGCGGCGCTCAAGAAATCGGTGGGCGAAGGCGGCGGCAAAAGCACCACTAAAGCTTCAACGAAGGCTCCAGCCAAGGCGAAGACGGCGCCCGCAAAAACCAAGACAGCGGCCAAGAGCAAGACAGCCAAGGCTCCGGCGAAGGGCGCGGGCACGACCACGCGCCGCAAGAGCGCCTGAGCCATGGCGACGCAGGCTCGCAACAAGGGGGCTCGCACCAAGGAGCCGCACACCAAGCCGGCCGCCGGCGACCCGCTGGCTACCTACAACGCCAACCGCGACTTCAAGAAGACCGCCGAGCCTGCCGGCAAGCGCGCCAAGAGCGACACCGGCAACCTGTTTATCGTCCAGAAGCACGCGGCGACACGGTTGCACTGGGACTTTCGCATCGAGGTGGACGGCGTGCTCAAGTCCTGGGCGGTCACGAAGGGGCCCAGCGCCGATCCATCCGACCGCCGGCTGGCCGTGCGCACCGAGGACCATCCGCTGGCCTACGGGCACTTCGAGGGCGGCATCCCCAAGGGCGAATACGGCGGCGGCACCGTCATGCTGTGGGACCAGGGCACATGGGCGCCGATCCCAGGCAAGAGCGCCAAGGACCTAGAGGACGGACACCTCCACTTCACCCTGCAGGGCGAGCGCATGAAAGGCGAGTGGCTGCTCGTGCGGATGAAGGGCCGGCCCGGCGAGAAGCGCGAAAACTGGCTGCTGCGCAAGGTCTCCGACAGCCATGTCGTCCAGGGCGACAAACTGGTCGAGGAAGGCCTGACAAGCGTGCTCACCGGCCGCACCATGGCCGAGATCGAGGCCGACAAGGCCGGAACCCACTCGCTCGCGGGCAAGAAGGGCAAGGACTTCGCCGCGATCATGGAAGCGGCCGAGAAGCGCAACACCCGCAAGGCCAAGCCGCGCGCCAAGCCAGCGGGCGGCAAGCCACCCGCGTTCCGGCCAGTGCAGCTGGCGACGCTGGTGGACGCGGTGCCGTCGGGCAACCTGTGGATGCATGAGATCAAGTTCGACGGATACCGCGCCCTGTTCGCCGCGGCCGGCGCCAAGGTTACAGTCTATACCCGCAGTGGCCTTGACTGGACTGACAAGTTCGGACCGCTCGCGCAGCGCCTCGCCGCGCTCGACCTGCCGCCTTGCCTGATCGACGGCGAGGTGATCGCACGGGGCAAGGACGGCAACCCGGACTTTTCCAGCCTGCAGGCGGTGCTCAAGCGCGGCCATGGTGCGCAAGGTGCGGACGACGCGCTCGAATTCCATGCCTTCGACCTGCTCTCACTCGATGGCGAGGACCTTGCGGCGCTCCCCAACATCGAGCGCAAGGAACGGCTGGAGGCGCTCCTGATCGAAGCGCAACCGCCGATCTTCGTCGCCGACCACGTGATCGGAGCGGGCGAGAAGCTATTCGATGCGATGTGCGCCGCCGGCCAGGAAGGCATCATCGCCAAGCGCGTCGACGCCGCCTATTCGGGCAAGCGATCGCGCAACTGGGTCAAGGTGAAGTGCACCCGGCGGCAGGAGTTCGTCATCATTGGCTGGGCCAAGTCGAGCGCCAAGGGCCGGCCGTTCTCGTCGCTGCTGCTGGGCCAGTACGAGGGTGACAAGCTGGTCTATCGCGGCAAGGTGGGCACCGGCTTCAACAGCGATAGCCTGGCGGAGGTGGCGGACTTGCTGCGCAAGCGCGAGCGTAAGGCGGCTCCGGCGGAAGTCGATCGTGCCGAAGCACGCGGGGCCACCTGGGTGAGGCCCGAGCTCGTCGCCGAGATTGCCTTCGCTGAGCTGACCGCCGATGGCCGTGTGCGGCACGGCAGCTTCCTTGGTTTGCGCAGCGACAAGGAGGCCCGCAAGGTAACGCCCGAACGCCCCCAACCCGCCCCTATCGCGCAGATCGACGTCGCGGTGAGCAACCGCGAACGCGTGATCTTTCCCGAAAGCGGACAGACCAAGGGCGAACTGGCCGACTACTACGCCGCCATCGCTCCGCTGATGCTGCCTTGGGCCGCGGCCCGGCCGATCAGCCTGGTGCGCTGCCCGCAAGGCCGTGCCAAGAAGTGCTTCTTCCAGAAACACGACAGCGGCACCTTCGGCGACCACGTCCACCATGTACCGATCCGCGAGAAGGACGGCGGCTCGGAGGACTATCTCTACGTCGACGATGCCGAGGGGCTGGTCGCCTGCGTGCAGATGGGCACGATCGAGTTCCACGGCTGGGGCGCGCGTACCGACGACGTCGAGCTCCCCGACCGCATGATCTTCGACCTCGATCCCGACGAAGGTCTCGATTTCGAAGCCTGCAAGCACGCCGCGCGAGAGATCAAGGGCAAGCTCGCCGACATCGGCCTGGTCAGCTTCGCGATGCTGTCGGGCGGCAAGGGCGTGCACGTGGTGGTGCCATTGAAGCGCGGGCACGACTGGGAGACCCACAAGGATTTCTCCCGCCGCTTCGCCGAGGCGATGAGCATCGCCGATCCCGACCGCTACGTGGCGACGATGAGCAAGGCCAAGCGCAAGGGCCGCATCTTTATCGACTGGCTACGTAACCAGCGCGGGGCGACTGCGGTGCTGCCCTACTCGGCTCGCGCCCGCGCCGGGGCTCCGGTGGCCGTGCCGATCGCGTGGGACGAGCTCGACGCGATGAAGGACGCCCATCCCTACTCGATCGGCGATGCCCAGGCCCTGATCGAGCGCGCCGGCGACTTGCGCGGCTGGGGCTTCGTGGACCAGGCCCTCCCGGAGGTCTGACGTCTCGGGGACTTTCCGCAGGCCGCGGGAACGTCTATCTGGCCCCCTCCTTCCGGAGCGGCCCGCTAGACCCGTGACGACAGATCCACCACCTTCCGGCCTGGAAGCGACCTTCCTCGCCCACCGCGAGACCCTGCTGCGCTTCCTGCGCGCGCGCGGCGCGGGCGAGGCGGCGGAAGACCTTGTGCAGGAGGTCTGGTTGCGCATCGCTGGCCGCTCACCGGGGCCGGTCGGCTCGCCCCTCTCGTACTTGTTCCGCACCGCCGACACGCTGATGATCGACCGCTTCCGCTCAGCCCGGCAAGCGGACGGTCGCGACGTGGCGTGGACGCAGTTGCACAGCGGCGACCCTTCGGGCGTCTCAGCGGAACCTTCGGCCGAGCGGCGCATGGCGGCAGCGCAGGAAGCGGCGCGGGTCACGGCCATGCTCGATGGGCTGGGCGCGCGGGTGGCCGGGATATTCCGCCGCCACCGCGTCGATGGCGTGGCGCAAAAGGACGTGGCCCGCGAATTCGGCGTTTCCCTGAGCACGGTGGAGAGCGACTTGCGGACCGCCTACAAGGCGCTGAGCGAGTGGAAGGAGCGATCGCGATGAGACCCGCTTCGAAAGTCGCGAACATGACGGCAAGGCTGGAGCCGATCGTCTCCGTCATCGCTGCAGAAGGAGCGCACGATGGCGAGTGACGAGACGATGCGGGAGCAGGCGGTGGGCTGGGCCGTCCGCACCGGCGACCCGGCGTTCGCCGACTGGGATGCGTTCACCGCGTGGCTCGAGGCCAGCCCAGCCCATGCCCGCGCTTACGACGAAGCAACCGCCGCGGCGGCGGAAGGCGCCGACCTGCTGCGCCTTGCCGGTCCGGCGAACGACGACGTGCCCCTGAACTCCGCCGCACCGGTGTTGCCGTTCCATCGCCGCGCATGGTTTGCCGGCGCCTTCGCCGCCTCGCTCGTCGCGGTCATGGCGCTCTGGCTGATGCCGGGCACGGCAGCCGACCGCTACCGCATCGAGACCGCGCCGGGCCAGATGCGCAGCGTGGCGCTCGGGCCCGGCACCAGTATCGCGCTGGCCGGCGGCAGCGGCGTCGAACTCGATCGCGCCAACCCCCGCTTCGCCCGGATGATCCAAGGCCAGGCGCTGTTCACCGTCCGCCATGATGCCGCGCACCCCTTCGAGGTCGAGGTAGGCGACGAGCGGCTGGTCGACATCGGCACCGTGTTCGACGTGCGCCATGACGACGGCGCGCTCAGCGTCGCGGTATCCGAGGGCGCGGTCCAGTTCGATCCCGACGGTGCCGACGTGCGCATCTCTCCTGGCGAGATCCTGCAGCGCGCGAAGGGCCGCCGCGACTACACGCTGGCCAAGCTGCCGCCCGAGCAGGTCGGCGAGTGGCGCCAGGGCCGCATCACTTTCACCGGCGCCACGCTCGCCCAGGTGGCGCAGGACCTGACTCGCGCCACCGGCATCCCCTATGCCGCGGCCCCCGGTGGAGCGGGTGCGACGGTCTCGGGCTCGGTGCTGGTGACGCCGCTGCGGCGCGATCCCGGTGCCATCGGGCCGCTGCTGGGATTGAACGTCAGCGGCGACGGCAAGCGCTGGGTGATCGGTTCGCCCTGATCGATGCGCGCATCTCCACCGATCCTGGGTCCGCTGCTTCTCGCAGCCTCGGTGGCCATGCCCGCGCCTGCCCTTGCAGGCGAGGCCGAGGTGGCGACGCGTGCCGGCTCGGCGGGTTCAGCGGCGATCGACTTGGCGCGTCAGACCGGCACCAGCATCGTCGTGTCCGACCCGCGGTTGGCGTCGAAGCCGGTGCCCGCCCTGCGTGGCCGTATGGACACGAGCGAGGCGGTGCGACGGCTCGCCAAGGCTGCGGGAGGCCGCGCGGTGTCGGTGGCACCCGGGGCCTGGCGCATCGAGCCCGCACCGCCTTCGCGCCTCTTCGCCCGACCGGTTCCACCCGTCCGCGCGGCCCCTCCCCCGACGCGATTGGAGCCGGAAGGCGAACCCATCATCGTCGTGGCCTCCAAGCGTGACCTGTCGATCGCCCAGCTGCCCAGCCAGGTCACGATCCTCGATGGCGACACGCTCGAGTCCGGCGGCGTTGGCGGGACCGAGAAGATCACCCAGCGCATCGCCACCGTCACTTCCACTCACCTCGGCAGCGGGCGCAACAAGCTGTTCATCCGCGGCATCGCCGATTCCAGCTTTACCGGCCCGACGCAGGCGACCGTGGGCCAGTACCTGGGCGACTTGCGCCTCACCTACAATGCCCCCGACCCGGACTTGCGCCTGTCCGACATGGCCAAGGTGGAAGTGCTGGAGGGGCCGCAAGGCACGCTCTACGGCGCCGGGTCGCTTGGCGGCATCATCCGGCTGGTGCCCAATCCACCGATCCTGGGCGAGGCGAGCGGTGCGGCGATCGTCGGCGGCTCGCTGACGCAGGACGGAGCGCCAAGCGCGGACGCCAGCGGCACCGTCAACGTGCCGCTAGGAGAGAGCGTCGCGCTGCGCGCCAACATCGATGCGGCAACACTGGGCGGCTACATCGAAAAGCCGCTGATCGGGGCGAAGAACGTCAACCGCACGCGCATCCTCAGCGGCCGGGCCAGCCTGCGGGCCGAGATCGCGCCGAACTGGACGATCGATGTCATCGGCCTGGGTCAGGATACCGACGCTCGCGACAGCCAGTACGCGGTGCGCGGCGGCGCGCCGCTGCAAAGCGCGGCGCAAGTGCGCGAAGGGTCCGACGCCGACTATCTGCTGGGCCAGGTGGTCGTTTCGGGCCGGCTCGGCGCGGTGCGAGTGCGCTCGACGACCGGGCTCGTGCGCCAGCATCTGGAGGAACGGTACGACGCGACCACCGCAGACGGACCGCCGCGCCTGTTCACACAGGCCAACAGCACCCGCATGATCGCGCACGAGACGCGGTTGTGGCAGCCCGAGACCGGGGGCTTCAGCTGGCTCTTCGGCACCAGCTTCACGCACAATCGCACGGTCCTGTCACGCAAGTTCGACACGCTAGGCGCGCGCAGCACGGCGACGGGCGTACGCAACTCGATCGACGAGGCGACGCTCTATGCCGAGGCGAGCTATCGCCTGCGACCGGGACTGACGGCAACGGCCGGTGGTCGCCTGACCCACTCGCGCCTTGGCGGTGCCGGCGAGGACGTGCTGCCATCGATCGCGCTGGCCCGCGCCGCGGTGACCGCCGATCGCAGCCTGACGCAGTTCCTGCCTTCCCTCGCGCTGAATGCCGAAGTCATGGCGCAGACTTCGCTCTACTTGCGCTATCAAGAGGGCTTCCGCCCCGGCGGCTTCGCGATCGAAAGCGACTTCGTGCGTCGCTTCCGCAACGATCACACCGCCACTTTCGAATTCGGCGCGCGCCATGGACGGCCGGGAACCGGGCCGTTCGACATGGCGCTGAGCGTGTCGTACACCCGCTGGCGCGACATCCAGGCGGACTTCATCGATGGCTCGGGCCTGCCCAGCACCGCCAACATCGGCGACGGGCGGGTGTGGTCGGCCAGCCTGACCGGCGGCTTGCAGCTGACGCGGGGACTCAGGTTCGAGGCCGGCGCCACCTGGAACGAGAGTCAGGTCGACAAGCCGCCGCCGGAGCTTGTGGCGATGCTCGCCCGCTCGATGCAAGTGCCCAACATCGCCCATGTCGCCGGTCGCGCCGCCCTTTCGTGGAACCACGAGATCGATGGCGATGTGCGACTGACCGCCAATGGCTGGGCCAGCTACGTCGGGCGCTCGCGCCTGGGCATCGGACCAGAACTGGGCGAGCCGCAGGGCGACTACCTCGATAGCGGCGTGGACGTGCGGGTGGGAACGCCCGCGGCGGGCGTCACGCTGTCGCTGACCAACTTGACCAACGCGGAGGGCAACCGCTTCTCGCTCGGCACCCCCTTCGGCAACGGCCGCGACCAGGTCACCCCATTGCGCCCGCGCACGCTGCGACTGGGGCTCGACGCGCGGTTCTAGGTGTTTGACCCCAGGCTTTGATGGTGCATGACCAACGGTCACGTCGAACGGGTGAACCGCGCAATCAAAGAGGCTTCCGTCGAGCGCTACGGTTACAAGACGCACCACCCTTCGCGGGCTCACGCCTTACGAGGCAATCTGCAAAGCATGGGCCGGAGACCCAAGCAGATTCATGTAAAATTCACACCGCCAATCATTGGGACCAAGCATCTAAATACATGGTGTCCAAGCAACTTGCCGGAACCGGCCATGGATGCTAGGTCCGTGTCCACCGGAGCGACGAAGGCTTCCGGTCCTAGCATTCCGGACACGCGCCACCAAATGGCCCCGGGCAGGACCGGGCCGATAAGAGCACCGGCCTTCGAGACCGGCAAACTCCTTTTGCCGGATCCGAACAGGTTGACGCGAACCATGAGAAGCCAATTGCCGCCTTACCAGCCGATGCCCGAAAGGGCGTGGGCGGTGTGGCCGCAAGTTTCCGCGCGTGGGGTTACGCCGCGGGAGCTTCCGTTCGCAGACACACCCGTCGCCTATCGGGCGGCCGCATCACTCGCTGCAAGCGGGGCGCTGGATAGCCCCGCAATCACGCACACCCCTGCCCTTCGCGCAGACCGTGGCGCCGCATCCGGCTCACGGTCCCTTTGCGCATGGGGCTCATATGAAGACAAGCGCGCTCCCCTGGCGGATCCAGCCGAGGCGCGGCGCGCACGGAGATACTACAATGGCAACGCGCATGCTCATCGATGCGCGCCACCCGGAAGAAACGCGGGTGGCGGTACTCAAGGGAAATCGCATTGAGGAGTTCGACTTCGAGTCGACCGAACGCAAGCAGATAAAGGGTAATATCTACCTGGCGAAGGTTACCCGCGTGGAGCCTTCGCTGCAGGCGGCGTTCGTTGACTTTGGCGGAAATCGCCACGGTTTCCTGGCTTTCAGCGAGATCCACCCCGACTACTACCAGATTCCCAAGGAAGACCGTGAGGCTCTCCTCGCCGAGGAAGCAGCTCATGCGGAAGAAGAAGCCGCGCTTCGCGCCAGCGAGGGTGACGACGAGGACGACCACGAGAACCACGCCGATGGCGAGGACTACGAGGGCGACGACTTCGGCGGCCTGACCGAGGTTGACACGTCGGAGAAGGACGAAGTCGCCACGATCGAGGACGGTGCCGTCGATAACGGCTTTTCCGACGATGACGGTGACTCGTCCGAGGGCAGCGAGGACGGCGAAGCCCGCCGCGGCCGTGGCCGTCGTCGCCAGGGCAGGCCTTCCGGTCGCTCCAAGGAAGCCGATGAGCTGCGTGCCAAGCGCATGGCGCTGCGCCGCCGCTACAAGATCCAGGACGTAATTCATCGGCGCCAGGTGCTGCTGGTGCAAGTCGTCAAGGAAGAGCGTGGCAACAAGGGCGCTGCTCTCACTACCTATCTGAGCCTCGCCGGCCGCTACTGCGTGCTCATGCCCAACTCGAGCCATGGCGGCGGCATCAGCCGGAAGATCAGCTCGGCAAGCGATCGCAAGCGGCTGAAGTCGATCATCTCCGAGTTGCAGCTGCCGCGCACGATGGGCTGCATCGTGCGCACCGCGGGCCTTCAGCGCACCAAGACCGAAATCAAGCGCGACTTCGACTACCTCGCGCGTCTGTGGGACGAATTGCGCGAGCAGACGCTGCGCTCCTCGGCACCGGCGCTGATCCATTCGGACAGCGACCTCATCAAGCGCGCCATTCGCGACATCTACAATCGCGACATCGAAGAGATCGTGGTCGAGGGCGAAGACGGCTATCGCGCGGCCCGCGAATTCATGAAGCTGCTGATGCCCAGCCATGCACGGCGAGTGAGGCCCTACTCCGATCCGGTTCCGCTGTTCCAGCGGTTCGGCGCCGAAGATCAGTTGACCGCGATGTACGATCCTGTCGTGCAATTGCGCAGCGGCGGCTACATCGTCATCAACCCGACCGAGGCACTGGTCTCGATCGACATCAACTCGGGCCGTGCAACGAAGGAGCACGGAATCGAGCAGACCGCGGTCGCCACCAACCTGGAGGCCGCGCACGAGATCGCCCGCCAGCTGCGCCTGCGCGACATGGCTGGCCTCGTCGTCATCGACTTCATCGACATGGAGTACGGCTCCAACGTCCGCAAGGTCGAGAAGGCGATGAAGGAAGCGCTCAAGAACGACCGCGCGCGCATCCAGGTCGGCCGTATCTCCAGCTTCGGCCTCATGGAGATGAGCCGCCAGCGTCTGCGGACTGGTGTGCTCGAAGCGACGACCCGTTCGTGCCCGCACTGCGACGGCAGCGGCCTGGTCCGCACCGCCAGCTCGGCAGGCTTGTCCGCGCTGCGCCTGATCGAGGACGAGGCGGCGAAGGGCAAAGGCGTGGTCATCTCGCTTTTTGCCAGCACCGAGGCGGCGATCTACCTGCTCAACGCCAAGCGTGGCGATCTGGGCGACATCGAAGAACGCTACGGTGTCAATGTCGAGGTCATTCCCGAGGGCGAGAACGAAGGCGCCAAGATGCGCGTCATCTCTTCGGGCCCGCGCAACGACTTCGTGCCGCGCTTCGAACCCATCGCAGAGGAAGTCGAGGACGACTTCATCGATGAGGACGAAGAAGAAGAGTTCGAGGCCGAGGAGCCGCGCGAGCGCGGCCGTCCAAACGAAGCTGGCGAAGGTTCTCCGGACGAAGGCGACGGCAACGGTCGCCGCAAGCGCCGCAAACGTCGGCGTGGTCGCAATCGCGATCGTCGCGAAGACCAGCCGGGCGACGACACTGAAGCCGAGGCCAGCGAAGAAGCCGAAGCCGATAGCGAGGACGATACCGAGTCCGAAGCCAGCGTCGACGAAGCCAGCGTCGAAGAGGGCAGTGACACCGATGCGCCGCGCAAGCGTCGCCGTCGCGGTGGTCGTCGTCGGCGTGGCCGGCGCGACGAGGAAACCGGCGCCGAGGAAGAGGGCGGCGAGAACGCCGCCACCGAGGAAGACAATACTGCCGAGGCGGTAGAGAACCTCGGGATACCCTCGGAACCTGAAGCGACGCCGATGGCAGAGGCTGCCGAAAGTGCTGCCAAGCCAAGGCGTTCGCGTCGCCGCAAAGACGCAAAAGAGGAGGCACCGGCGGAAGCGGTAGCTGATCTCTCCGAGATTGCTGAGGCCAGCGACGCCGAGGCCGCGGCGGAGGTCAAGCCGAAGCGCACACGTCGCAAGAAGGCCGATGATGCCGAGCCAGTCGCTGTTGAAGCTCCCGTCGAGGTCGCCGAAGACGCGGCTGCGGCGAAGCCGAAGCGCGGCCGGCGAAAGAAGGCTGATGAGGCTGGAGCCGTCGAGGAAACCAACGTGTCGACCAGCGTCGAACCCGCGCAGGACGCTCCGGTCAAGCCCAAGCGCACCCGTCGCAAGAAGACTGATGAGCAAGTGGCAGAGACGTCACCCGAAGTGGCTCCGGACTCTGTCGCCGTGACAGTACCTGAGTCGGAAGTGTCTCAGAGCGGCGCCACGGTGGATGAACCTGCCAACGACCAAGGTGCGATGGCCGAAGGCGAGGAACAAGGTCCGCCGCGTCGCGGCTGGTGGCAGCGCACTTTCGGCGCCTGACACCTTCAAGAAGACAAGTAAGAGCCCCCTTCGTCTCATGACGAAGGGGGCTTTGTCGTAGCTCGACTATGTGGTGAGACCACTCTTCTTCGTGCAGACTACGACGGTGGTAGCTCGTCAGCCCACCGCGCCGCGCCCTGACGCAGTATGTCTACCATTCTCTCAGTCGTGCCGCTCGCGCCTTTGACGCCAAGCCCGTTGCATGGCCGCTTCCATGCTGTATCGGCTCGGCGACGATGCCGCGCTTTGCACTCACTCTGGAATTCGATGGAGGCCCTTTCATGGGCCTGCAACGCCAGGCGCACGGGCCAAGCGTGCAACAAGCGGTCGAGGAAGCTGCTGAAACGATCCTGGAGGCACCGGTGATCATGCATGCCGCGGGCCGCACCGATGCAGGTGTTCACGCACTCGGCATGCGGGCCCATATCGACTCTCCCAAGCTGCTTACCCCCTTCCGCTTTATGGAGGCACTGAATGCGCGACTGAAGCCGAACCCGATCGCGATCCTCGACTGCGTGGAGGTGGCCCAGGACTGGCACGCTCGGTTCAGCTGCACTGGCCGCTCTTACCAGTACCGCATCATCAATCGTCGCGCACCGCTTGCGCTGGAGCGCGGCCGGGCTTGGCACGTGATCCGACCGCTCGATGCAGCAGCCATGCATCGGGCCGCCCAGGCGCTCGTCGGCAAGCACGATTTCACGACCTTCCGCTCGACGCAGTGCCAATCGGCAAGCCCGCTCAAGACGTTGGATGCGATCTCGGTGCGGCGGGAAGGCGACAATGTGCTGGTGGAGACCTCGGCGCGCAACTTCCTGCACCATCAAGTG
>Ga0070667_100000563_pt1 | contig 36704 bp, 41 predicted proteins | sample KBSS33metaG_FD_64659 | JGI IMG/M metagenome (GOLD analysis project Ga0070667, IMG submission 64659) | Switchgrass rhizosphere microbial communities from Kellogg Biological Station, Michigan, USA - KBS S3-3 metaG | ecosystem: Host-associated > Plants > Roots > Rhizosphere > Soil ...
GGTCTGCTGGGCCTCCATGCCGGTCTTCGAAATCCACAGGGAACGCATCATGGCGGTGCTCCGGTCAGTTCCGCCGATGATGAAGCGCGGGCTTGCTCGGGCAAGCGCGGAAAAGACGGGTCGATCAGGGGCTTCTTCTCGCTTGCCAGGCAGCGGGCGTTGGCGGCCTGGCCCGGCGAGACGAACTCAACGGCGCGCCAGCTTCGCATTGTTGGTCAACGCTCGGCCTGCGCAGCAATGAAACCGGGGCCACAGCGGGCCCCGGTAGATTGACGCTCAGACCGCCATCGGCGGTCTCTTTCCGTCAGTGCGGATGCGCCTTGCCAGGCACCTGAGGTTTCGGCATCGGCTTCGCCTTGGTGGTGCTGATCGCCGCTTGGCCATCGCCCGACAGGTACTGGGCGACCAGTTGGTCGACCATCGACGCACCGATCGGCGAACCCGCGCCGGAGGCGGCGTCCCAGCCTGGGCCTGCGCTGTAGCCGCTGATGTCGACCGCGCCATTGGCCGCGTCGAACTGCAGCGAAGAGTTCGTGCCGATCGTGATGTCATGCAGACTCGTCGCAGCGGCCGTGGACAGACCGATACGGTAGATGGCGGCGTTCAGGAACCCGAGGTCGTGCCCGGCCTTCTGGTTCGCGATGGATGCGATTGCCGCCCATTGCGGGGCACCTGCGCTTGTGCCACCGAAGAGGTAGACGCCGGTGCCAGTGCTGCCGAAGAGACGTCCATCAAGGAACGTGAGCACACCATGTTCGACCGACCCGCTGTACGACACGTCAGGCAACGCTCGCTGATTGCTGTGCGGGAGCGTGCCCTTCTGGTACGGCGGCAGAGGATAGATGATGCTGAAGCCACCGCCCCCCGACAAGGTGCCGTACCCAAACACGTTGCCATAGTCGCCATAAGGCAGCCCCTCGTTCCAGACCACCTCGGACTGGTACGTGCCGGGTGCCGGATTCGACGACGGGACGCAGCCGCGCGAAGCCAGGCAGTATTTGGCCACCGTGAGCTCGGTACCGCCCACGCTCGTCACCAGCGGATCAACCGCCGGCGAGGATACCGCCTTGACCCAAGACGTTCCGTCGCACGTTGACAGTGCCGCGCCCTGGTCGGCGGATGAAGCGAACAGACTGATGTTCTTCTTCGTCGCATCGGCGAAGACCTGGTGGTACGCAGCGGTCAGATCGGGCCCAACGCAACTTTCGTTCTCGCCAAAGCTCATCGAGATGACGTCCCCCAGGTGGTTGTCGACCGCGTATTTCAGCGCGCTCACGAGGTCGGCATCCGAATTGCTCTTGGCCAGAACGAGCACGATCTTGGCGCCCGGCGCGATCGCATGTGCCCACTCGACGTCCAGGCTGATCTCCTCGGCCCAACCCACCATGTTGGCGTCGCTGACGTCGAACGGCGTCAAGCCGTCCGGAGCGATCGTCGTCAGCTTGGTGGCCGGCAACCCGTAGAAGGCGTTGAACGCGGCCACCTGGTCAACGATATAGGGGTTGCTGAACGCGTCCACGATGACGATGGTCTGACCGGTGCCGTCGTAGCCGGCCGCAACCAGGCTGTCGAGCTTGTAGGCTGTGCGCATCTGGTACGGGTCGAGACAGTTGGCCGCGCTGGCGCCAACCACTTGGCAGCCGAACAGGCCGTACTGCGGGCCGGGCGTGCCGTCGGGCGACGCCACTTGCGCCTGGGCTGGACCCAGGCGCAGAAAGGGCTTCATGGAAGGCACGGCTCCCGCCGCGACAGACGGTGGACCGAATGCAAGCAGCAGCGAGCTGCAAATCAACGGCGCGCACAGCCGTTTGAAACCGCGAACCAGACTCATGAGAAAGACTCCGTGGATGTGGGTTTCGGGCTGGATTCCAGCAGCACGCTTCTCCTGAACCGCTTGCCGATATCTGACCCGCCGAACACGACGTCCTCGTTAGAAGAGCGTCGACTTGGCTATCGCTGATCCCAGGTCCGTGAACACCCGGATCGTCGATGTGACAAAATGTTTCATGCGCCTTCTGCGGCGTCAATCGGGGCAGTGCCATCAGAACAGTTCTTTACACGCGGAGCTGACCTTGGACGGCCGGGTGCTGGCCGAAGCCGGACCTCAACGCGGCCTCACGGTTGGCTCGCATTCATGGCCGCCCAAGCAGGAACGATCTTGGGGCACCTCGTTTCCCGGGGCTCGGCGACGCCGGTCGGGTGTGGTCAGGCTTCCGGGTCGTCCATGAGTTCCCGGACTTCCTGAGCGCAGCGGCAGGCGAACGCGATCTTCGCAGCCCATTCGAGCGCGTCTTCGGGCGTGGGCACCTGGATGATCGAGAACCCACCGATCACGGCTTTGGTCTCCGGGGACGGCCCGTCGGCGACCACACCGTCGGTGCCCACGATGCTCGCTCGCTGCTGCTGAACCCCGCCGCCATGGATCCAGACGCCAGCGCTCTTTGCCTCCCGAACCACCGCGTGCGCTGCCTCGCCGACAGCGGGCCACTCGTCATCCGGTATGTGCGCCATTGCGCCGTCATCGAACGAGATCAGGTACCGCGTCATTGTGCTGCTCCGTTTCCGGTGACCCATTCGGGCCGACTCTCTCTGGTTCCTCGACCACTGGCAGTTCCGGTCCCACCAGGAGTCCATCGCGACCCGCATGTCATTCCCCGCGCATCCACCCTCCGTTCAGCAGTTGAGCGGGGCCAGCATCGCGAAGATGCTCCGGCGAAAGTTCAGCTTCGGAGTCTGCACAGGAGCACCGTTGATGAGCATGCCGGGCAGCGTGACGGTGACCGCATCGGCGCCCCCGGTGTCGACTCGCACGGCCATCCAGTAATGCTTGGGCCACTCCCGGCTTCCTGTGGTCATAGCGCCCCCGACCATGGGCGTCTGGACCGGCATCATGTACCGGGCCAGCGCGGGCGGTGTGTCGAAGCTGTGCATGCCGGGGCTGTCGACGAGGCTGATGTTGGGAATGCGCGCCTCGATGGGCGGCCGCCCATCGTGCAGATCGATCTCGATGACGTCGCTCTGAAGCCGCGCGGTCTTGCCTGTCGGCACGTCGAGTCGGATCTCCACGAATCCGGGTGAGGCGGCTTGATTCAGCTGGACCTGCGCCAGCACACCGTCGACCTGCAGTTCGATTCCGTCGGGCACGTTCTTGTTGATCGCGCAGCTGCTGAAGAGGGGTCTTCCTTGAGCAGGATCCGCCGAATAGCGGGCCACGACCAACGGCACGCAAGCCGTTGTGGCCATCGCCGCCATCAGGAAGAACATGAACCGAATGAGTCGTATCGCGTTCACAGGTGAAGCCCATTGCGCCGAGGCGTGCAGCTTGCGACGCTGTCGGCGGCGACACAAGCAGTTCGCACACGGGTATCGCCGCGCGATACGGGTTGGCCCATCTTCTTGTACGTCTTCCTGACGAGGAACAGGAACGTTCAGGGCGCGATCGCGCACGCCAGCAGCCGGTGCATTGCCGAAGTTCGGCTCACTTTGCGGCGCCGGCCAGGCCACGCGTGCGTCCGCGCTGCGTGCGCATCCGCCCGAGCAGGAACAGCGCGATCGTCAGGTTCAGCAGGTTCCAGACTATGCCGTTCAGGAACGCGGCGTGGTACGAGCCGGTCAGGTCGAACACCTTACCCGACATCCAGCCACCCAGCGCCATGCCGAACAGCGTGGCCATGATCACGGTGCCGACGCGCGCGCCGGCCTCGGCGGCCGGGAAATGCTCGCGCACGATGATCGCGTAGCTCGGCACGATGCCGCCCTGGAACAGCCCGAACAGCGCCGAGATCACGTACAGCGAGACGAGGCCGTCGAACGGCAGGAACAGCAGCAGCGCCAGGCCTTGCAGCACCGAACCGAGCAGCAGCGTGCGCAGCCCGCCGATGCGGTCGCAGATCGCGCCCGACACGAGCCGGCTGACGATGCCCGCGGCCAGCATCAGCGACAGCATCTCGGCGCCGCGCGCCGCGCCGAAGCCCAGGTCGCTGCAGTACGCGACGATGTGCACCTGCGGCATCGCCATCGCGACGCAGCAGGCCACGCCGGCGATGCACAGCAGCGTCTGCGCGTGGCCCATGCTCAGGCCGAACGGGCGCGTCGACGGCACGACGCCGCCGGCGTGCGCGGCCGGCGCGTTCAGCGCGATCGGCGGGCGCGAGCGCATCGGCAGCGCGAGCAGCGCCATCGTCACCGCGCTGAACACGCCCAAACCGATGTAGGTGGCGCGCCAGCCGTCGGTGGCGACGAAGTGCTGCACGATCGGCGGCCAGATCGCGCCGCCCAGGTAGTTGCCACTGGCGCAGATCGCCACCGCGATGCCGCGTCGGCGAACGAACCAGAGGGATGTGTCGGCCACCAACGGGGCGAAGGTCGTCGCGCTGCCGAGCGCGCCGAGCAGCAGGCCGTGCGCGAGTGCGAAACCGGTCAGGCTGCCCGCGAGCCCGGCGGCGACGAAGCCGGTGCCCAGGCCGAACGCGCCGATCAGCATGACCCACATCACGCCGATGCGATCTGCCAGTTTGCCCATCGCGACGCCGCCCAGCCCGAAGCCGACCATCATCAGCGTGTAGGGCAGCGAGGCATTGGCGCGCGTCACGCCGAACTCGGCCTGCACCTGCGGCAGCACCACCGCGACGACGTACATCGCGCCGCTGCCGATCGTCATCAGCGCGAGCGTGACGACCAGGCGCGTCCAGGCGTAGCGAGAGTCGGCAGCGCGCAGGCGCGTGTGCTGCGGCATCGGGCGATGCGGCGGCGCTTGCGTCAGCCCAGATCCTTCTGGCGCTCGATCGTGCGCGAGGCGATGCCGTACGCGATCGCTTCGTCGGCGCTCATCCAGTAGTCGCGCTCCATGTCGGCGGCGACCTTCTCGTAGGGCTGGCCGGTCTGCGTGGCGACGACGCGCGCGAGCCGCTCGCGGGCGCGCAGGATCTCCTTGGCCTGGATCGCGATGTCGGTGGCCTGGCCGCCCGCGCCGCCGGCCGGCTGGTGGATCATGAAGCGCGTGTTCGGCAGGCACAGGCGCCGCTCCTTCGGCGGCGCGAGGAAGATGTGTGCGCCGGCGCTCGCGACCCAGCCGCTGCCAACCGTGGTGACGGGCGCGCGCACAAAGCGGATGACGTCGAAGATCGCGTCGCCCGACTCGACATGGCCGCCCGGCGACGAGATCAGCATCGTGATCGGCGCCTCGGAATCTTCAGACAGCGCGAGCAGCCGGCGACAGGTCGCGTGCGCGAGCGCGTCGGTGATCTCGCCGAAGACGAGCACGAAGCGCGACTTGAACGACAACTGCTCTTCGAGCTTGTCGACCTTGGGGTCGGTCTTCGCGGGCTTGTCGTCCGCGGCAGCGAGGATGAAGGTCATGGGAACTCCTGGAAGGAATGGAAGCGTTCCAGGGAGTTTACGGCGCACCCGCGGGGCGCGCCGCGAGGGGCTTTGCGGCCCGCGTCAGCTCGAGCCGAGCAGTTGAGCGGCGGCCTTCTCGTTCGCCTCGGCGGTCGAGATCATCTTCATCTGCGCCTCGAACTGGCGCCCCGCCGAGATCATCGCGACCATCGATTCGACGGCGCTGACGTTCGAGCCTTCGAGCGCGCCGTCCTGCACGCGAGCGGTGTCGTCGGCACTCAGCGGGTTGCCGTCGGCGGCGCGGAACAGGCCGTCGTCGCCGCGCTGCAAAGGTGCCTCGGGCGTGACCAGCTTGAGCTTGCCGATCGCGGTGTTCTTGCCGTCGCTGCCCTTGGCGCTGACGGTGCCGTCGGCACCGATGCTGACGGCCGAATTCGGCGGGACCTGCAGCGGGCCACCGTCGCCCATCACCGGCAGGCCGCTGCGCGTGGTCAGCGTGCCGTCGTTCGACACCTCGAACGAGCCGCCGCGCGTGTAGGCCTCGGTGCCGTCGAGCGCCTGCACCGTGAGCCAGGCGTTGCCCTTGACCGCGACATCGAGGTTGCGACCGGTCGCACTGACGACGCCGGCACTCGGGTCGTAGCCGGTCGTGGTCTCGAGCGAATAGACCCGCGTGCTCGCGCCGCTGCCCTGCACCGGCACCGCGCGGAAGGCCTGCAACTCGGCGCGAAAGCCCGGTGTCGAGACGTTCGCGATGTTGTTGGCGAGCGTGTCCTGGCGCTGCATCGTCGCCTTCGCGCCCGACATCGACAGGTAGATCATGCGGTCCATCGTTTCCCTCCCAGACTAAGCAACCAGGTCGCGCGGGCCGCCGCGCCGAGCCGCCCCAAGCCAGGCCCGATTCCCGCGGGGGATCGACCGCGTATTCCGCGGGCGAGGGGCCGTCATGACTAGCGCAGGTTAACGAGCGTCTGCAGCACCTGGTCCTGCGTCTTGATCGTCTGCGCGTTGGCCTGATACACGCGCTGCGCGGTGATCATGTCGACGAGTTCGGCGGTCAGGTCAGTGTTCGATTCCTCGAGCGCGCCGGCCTGCAGCTGCCCGATGTTGCCGCTGCCGGGCGCGCCGACGGTCGGGTCGCCCGAGGCGTAGCTGCGCGCCCACAGGTTGCCGCCCAGCGGGCTCAGCCCCTGCGGGTTGCGGAAGCTCGCGAGCTCGAGCTGACCGGCCGGCTTGGCCTGGCCGTTCGAGTAGGTCGCCATCACGATGCCGCTGTTCTCGACCGTCACGCCGGTCAGCTGGCCGGCGGCATAGCCGTCCTGCGCCATGCTGGTCACGCCGAAGCCGGAGCCGAACTGGGTCGAGCCGGTCACGTCGAGCGCGACGCCGGTGATCGGCAGCGTGGTCGCGCCGGCCGCGTTGGTCGTCGACGGCACGTCGAACGCAACCGGGCCCAGCGGCGCGGTCGGCGTGCCGCCGTTGCTCGGGTAGGCGATGGTGGTGATCGGCAGCGGGTTGCCCGCGCCGTCGACGCTGACCGATGCGCCGTTCGCGGTCGCGTAGACGTTCCAGGTGTCGGTGGCCGACTTCTGGAAGTAGTAGGTCAGCGCGACGTCCTGTCCTTTCGCATCGAACACCGTGACGGAGGTCGCGTCGTTGTAGGTGCTCGCGTCGGTGAAGTCGATCTGCGGGGTCGTCGCCGGCAGGGTCGTCGCCTTGCGCGAGTCGAGGTTCATCTCGATCGTGACCTTGCTCGTCGGGTTCGGGTCGACGCCGCCGGTGGGCAACTGCAGCGGCACCGCGGCGCCGGGCTGGATCGTGCCGTCCTTGGCGGCCGGGTAGCCGACCAGCTTCAGGCCGGTGTTGGTCGTCAGGAAGCCGTCCTTGTCGGCCTGGAACTGGCCGTTGCGGGTGTACAGCGTCTGCTTGCCGTTGCTGACCTCGAAGAAGCCGGTGCCGTTGATCGCGAGATCGAGCGGGTTGTCGGTGGTCGTGATGTTGCCCTGCGTGAACTGCTGCGTCACCGCCTGCAGGTTCACGCCAATGCCGATGCTGGTGGTGCCGATCGCGCTCGCGTACATGTCGCCGAACTCGGCGCGCGACGACTTCGCGCCGATCGTGTTGGCATTGGCGACGTTGTTGCCGATCACCTCGAGGTTCTTGCTCGACGCGTTCAGACCGGAAAGACCTTGCTGGAAGCTCATGGGAATGTTCCTTCGTGGATTCGTGGAGTTCGCCGTCGGCGCGCGTTCAGTTGATCGCCTTGACCGTGCTGTAGTCGACCGTGCCGTTGCGCGCCAGCTCGAGCTGCAGCGAGGTGCCCGAGGCGCTGACCGCATTGACGGTGTCGCGCATCAGCGCGGTCGCCGCCAGCGGCGTGGCGCCGCTCGACGCGGTGACGCGGAAGCTCAGGTTGCTGGTGTTGTCGTAGTTGCCCGAGGCCCAGTCGAAGCCGTGCACGCCGGCGCTCTGCGCGCCCATGTTCAGCGTGTCGATGACCTGGCCCGCAGGGCTGAGCACCTCGACCTTGACCGCGTCGGCCGGCGTGGCCAGCTCGAAGCCGCCCTGGCCGTCGCCGTTCGCGATGTCGATCTTGTTGCCCGGCACGATCACGCTCTTGCCCACCAGCGACGCGCCCTGCAGCGTCTGCATCTGCAGGAACTGGCTCGACAGGCCCTGCACGCTGGTGTTCAGTGTCGCGATGCCGGTCACGGTGTTGATCTGCGCGATCTGGCTGGTCAGCTCAGCGTTGTCCATCGGGCTGAGTGGGTCCTGGTTCTGCAGCTGCGTGACGAGCAGCTTCAGGAAGCGATCCTGGCTGCCGGGGTCGTCGGCCGCGGCGGTGGTGCTGCTCGTGCCGTTGATGTTGCTGAGCGTGGCGGCGGAAATGGCCATGGGGTTCCTTGGGCGCGAGGCGGGTTACTGGCCGATCTGCAAGGTCTTGAGCAGCAGGCTCTTCGCCGTGTTCATGACCTCGATGTTGTTCTGGTACGAACGTGAGGCCGAGATCATGTTGACCATCTCCTCGACCGCGTTGACGTTGCTGTAGGTCACGTAGCCGTTGGCGTCGGCGCTCGGGTGCTTCGGGTCGAGCACACGCCGGCCCGGGGTCTGGTCCTCGGTGATGTTGCTGACCGCCACGCCCGCGGCGGTCGGGTCGTTCGCATTGGCCCCGACCAGCTGCGTCTGGAACGTGACCTGGCGTGCCTTGTAGGCCTGGCCATCGGGGCCGGCCACGGTGTCGGCGTTCGCCAGGTTGCTGGCGACCACGTTCAGGCGCTGGCTCTGCGCGCTGGCCGCCGATCCCGACACATTGAAGATGTTCATCATGCTCATGACAGCCCCTCGTCCGACGAGTACGCCGGCCGATCCCCCGAGGGGATGCGTGCCGGCTTGGGAGCGGCCCGGCGCTCGGCCCGCTGTGCGCGTTGATCACTGTTCATGTTCATTGCCCGGTGATCGCGGACAGGGTCGTCTTCACCTGCGCGCCGATGAACCGCAGCGTGGCCTCGTACTTCACGGTGTTGTCGGCGAAGCTGGCACGCTCGCGGTCCATGTCGACGGTGTTGCGGTCCAGGTTGGTCTGGCTCGGCGCGGCATACATCAGCGTGCTGAAGGTCGCACCGTTGGTCGCGCCGTTGGCGGCAATGTGGCCGGGCTGGCTGGCCGCCAGCTGGGCCGCGGGCTGGCCGTTGCCGGTCGCGTCGCGCAGCGCCTGGGCGAAGTTCATTTCGCGTGCCACGTAGCCGGGCGTGTCGGCGTTCGCGATGTTGCTGGCGATCAGGCGCTGGCGCTCCGAGCGCAGGCTCAGGGCCTGGGCCTGGAAGTCGAGCGCGTCGTTGATTCGGTTCAGCATGGGGTTGCCTCGTCGCGAAGTCGGAGTGGGGCGATGTGAGCGGATTGTGGACAGCGCCTGCGCGAACATAAGCGCGAATAGCGACCGGTTCACCGTCCAATTCGCGGCCATGCGCCGGCAGCCGCCCACCTACAGTGCGGTGATGGACACCCGGCCGACGCTCGCCCTTGTTGTTGTTCGCTCGATCCGCGCCTGGTGGCGCGGCACGGCGGCGCTGCTGGCCGCGCTCGCGGCTTCCACCGCGCTGGCCGACACCGCAACGCCGGCGGCGAGCAACAGCGGCCTGGACACCGGCCTGGAGCAGCAGGTGCGCCAACTCGCGCTGGACGGCAACCACGCCGGCGCGCCCGGCATGCCGCGCATCGAAGTCAGCGTCGGCCAGCTCGACCCTCGGCTGCGCCTGGCGCCCTGCGCCTCGGTGCAGCCCTATATTCCCGACGGCGTGCGCCTGTGGGGCAAGAGCCGCATCGGCCTGCGCTGCCTGCAGGGCGCGACGAAGTGGAACGTCTACCTGCCCGTCACCGTGAAGGTGTTCGGCACCGCGCTGGTCGCGACCAGCGGTGTCGCCTCCGGCAGCGTGCTGAGCGCCGCCGACTTGACACCCGCCGAGGTCGACCTGGCCGAGGACAATTCGGCCCCGGTCGCCAGTGCGGAGCTGGCGGTCGGCCGCACGCTGGCGCGCGCACTGAAGCCGGGGCAGAGCCTGCGCCAGTCCCACCTGAAGGCGCGCCAGTGGTTCGCAGCGGGCGAGTCGGTGACCGTGGTGGCGCAGGGGGATGGCTTCAGCGTGGCCGGCGAGGCCCAGGCGCTGAACCCCGGCATCGAGGGCCAGCCGGTGCGGGTGCGCACCGAAAGTGGGCGGGTGCTCACCGGCCAGCCCGTGGGCGAGCGCCGGGTCGAGCTGACCTTGTGAACCTCTCTTCCACTGCCGAGGATAAATCTCTAAAGTCGCGCGGGGTCGGGCCGATACACCATGGACATTGATCGGTCCGGGCCCCGCCCTGACCCTGGGAGAGCACCATGAAGATCGGCCATTCCGCAGAAAAGCCCACCCCGCCCGCAGCCTCGGCCGCGGTCGCCGCGACCAACGGCAGCACGACGGCGGCCGTCGCCGTCGGCACCGGTGCCATCCCGGCGCAGGCGGACGCGAGTGCGACGATCGAGTTGTCGAACACCGCGTCGGCGCTGCTGACCGGCGGCACGACGGCCGAGTTCGACGCCGAGAAGGTGGCCCGCATCTCCAAGTCCATCGAGGATGGCAGCTTCAAGATCAACCCCGAGGCGATTGCCGACAAGCTGATCTCGAATGCGCAGGAACTGCTGACCAAAGCCCAGCCCTGATCGATCATCCACCACGGACCCGCCCCCCATGTCCTCCCTGGTTCCCGACCGCAACGCGCCACACGCCCGCCCCGACCTCGAAACCGCCCTGGCCGCCGTCGAACACCGACTGAGCGCGCTGGGTGTGGCGCTGTGCGTGCGCGACACGGTGGGCATCGACTTGCACGCCACCGAACTGCACCGCGCACTCGCGACCGCGGTCGACCAGTTCGCGCTGGCCGCGCGGCGCGGCTCGGTGCCAGCCGAACTTCGTCATCGCCTGGCCAGCACCAGCGGCCAGGTCGCCGCGCAGCGCGAGTCGCTGGCGCGCGCCACCGCGGCGCTGGACCGCGCCATCGATGTGCTGATGCCGCGTGACAGCGCGGCCCTCTACTCGACCCTCGGCAGCGCCGACCGCGGCAATCGCGGCGGCTCCGTGCTCGCCTGAGCGGTCAGCCCGGCGCGACCGGCGCCACCCACAAGTCCTTCGCCAGCCGCACGCAGGCCTCGACGCCCTGGTAGTAGCCGGGCAGCGTCTGGATCTCGCGGTAGCCCAGGCGGGCATAGAACGCGCGCGCCGCACCGTTCGCCAGGCGCGCCTCCAGGTACACCTGCCCAATGCCGGCCGTCAACGCCGAGCGTTCCAGCCAGTTCACCAGCGCCGACCCGATGCCCAGGCGCCCGCAGCGCGCATGCACCGCGAGCAGCAGCAGGTGAGCCTCGTCGTCGTGGTACTTCATGATCCCGAAGCCGCACATCCGGCCGAACCGGAGCGCGACCACGACGTTGGTCGCCGGGTCGCGGATGCTGCGCAGCACACGCGGCGCGGTCCAGCTCCAGCCTAAACCCTGCTCGATGCGGTCGCGTGACAGCGCCGCGATGCCGGGCGCGTCGCCGCGGGTCGCCAGGTGCAGGGTCGCTTGATCGCTCATCGCCGCAGCCCCGCGCCCGCTCGCGCTATTTCACCGTGACCGGGTAGCTCAGCGTGCGCGTGGTGCCGAGCACATGCGCGCGGCGCAGCTCGAAATTCAGCGCGACATTGCCGGGCGCCTCGGCGCGCAGGCGCCAGATGCTGCTGCCGTCGGAGGGATCCTCGGCGACGCTGAGCAGCGTGCGCTCGAAGGTCGGGCCCGACACCACGCGCAGTACCCCGGGTTTCAAGTCGACCAGCGACCAGTCCAGGCCGCTGCTGCCCCGCACCGGCAGGCGAACGATCAGTTCCTGAGACCGCTCCATCACGATGGACGCGCCGTTGTCGACGTCGTTCACCGCGAGTGCGGCCTTGCCCGGGCCTTGGATCACCGGCTGCACCGGCAACGGCTTGGGTTTGTCGGTGCTCGAGCAACCGACGAGCAGCAGGCCGAGCGTCATGCCCAGCGCCAGCGCGGCCCGCACACGCGGGGGATTCGTCATTCGTCAGTTCTCCATGATCGCGATCGTCCGCGGCCTGCGCGAAGGCAGTCGAGGGCATGCTCAAAGGGTATCAAAGTTTGCGGCCGCTGCGCGCTATGCTTGGCGCCCCATGGCCGCGCTGCACATCACCGACATCGAATCGGCCATCAACTGGTGGCGCGAACGCTCGCCCTCGCCCGACGGCATCACCGCCTGCCCCGAGGTGCGCGCGCTCGGCACGGTGTACGCCCTGATGGTGTACTACCACGAGCTTGAATGCGACGAAGCGACGATGCCACCGAAGGCGCGCGACGCCTGGCTCGCCTGGTACGCGAGCACGCCCGACGCGCCCTGCATCGCGATCTGCTCGACCAGCCAGGGCGACGACATCTGCAAGGGCTGCGGCCGCACTTTCGACGAGGTGCAGCATTGGCCCGTGATGACGCCGACCGAGAAGCGCCGCACCTGGCGCCGCATCACGATGGAAGGCAGCGCCTGGCGCTTCAACAAGTACGCCGAACGGGCGCGCGAGACGCCGTCCGCTCCGGCAGCCGACGACCTTGCGTCACAACGCTGAAGCTCCCTGTCAGGGGCGGCACCCTGCTCGAGCTCGACGCTGCGCTCAGGCCAGCGGCAAACTCAGCGCGAAGCAGCTGCCGCCGCCCTCGCGCGCCTCGCAGTGCACGTGGCCGCCGTAGCGCTCGGCGATCTGCTTGACCAGGCTCAGCCCCAGGCCGACGCCGCCGCCCTGCTCGGCATGACCCGGCAGGCGGAAGAAGGGTTCGAAGATGCGCTCGCGCATCGCCTCGGGCACGCCGGGGCCGCGATCGCAGACGCGCACGATCGCTTGCCCGGCCTGCGACTCGACGAACGCCTCGACCTCGCTGCCCCCGTAGCGGCGCGCGTTCTCGAGCAGGTTGCGCAGCGCGCGGCGCAGCAGCCGCTCCTCGCCGCTGACGATGGTCGGCGCGCCGTCGAGCACGGCATCAACGCGCGCCGCCTCCTCGGCCGCGATGCCGAGCAGCTCGACGCGCTCGTTGCGTTCCGGGGTCGGCGCGGCGTCGAGGCGGCTCGCGAGCAACACCTCTTCGACCAGCGCGTCGAGCTCGGCGACATTGGTGTCGATCTCGTGCTTGAGGCGTTCGCGCTGCGCCGGCGGCGCGCTCTCGAGCATCGACACCGCCATCTTCATGCGCGCCAGCGGCGAGCGCAACTCGTGGCTCGCGTTCGCCAGCAGCGACTGGTGCGAGCGCACCAGCGCCTCGACGCGCGCCGCCGCGACATTGAAGCTCGACGCGACCGCCGCGACCTCGTCGTGCCCGGTGACCTGGACGCGATGGTGCAGCTGCCCCGCGCCGAACTGTTCGACGCCCTGCTTCAAGGCTTCGAGCCGGCGCGTCAGCCGGCGCACGACCGGGTACGCACCGGCAGAAACGGCGACGAACAGCATCGCCAGCACGACCACCAGCCCCACGCCCTGCCACGCCGGCGGGATGAACGGCAGGAACGGCGGACGCTCTTCGCCACCGCCTGGCCGCACGCCCGTCGGCGCGCCGCCGAGCCCGAGGCGGCCGCCGCCGCTGCGCATCAAGCCCGGTCGCATGATCCACAGCGTGCGGCCGTCGTCCAGGCGCACCGCGAGACCGCGCACCGCACTCTCGGCCTGGCGACGCGTGAACGATTCGGACTCGGCGATGCGAACGCCGTCGGCGCTGTCGAGCGCGAGCGGCAGGCGCAGGCGCTGCGACCAGTCGCGCAGCGCCGCGCCCTGGTCAGCGGGCGGCATGTCGGGATGCGGCAGCGAGCGCTCGATCAGCTCGGCCCAGGCACCCATGCGTTCGGTGAGAACGGCCTCGGCCCGGCCGCGCTCCTGCTCCATGTGGCGCTGATAGATCCAGCCCGATGCCGCCGCGAACAGCAGCAGCACCACCACCACCGTGGCGTAGATGCGCAGGTAGAGATTCTTCATGCGCGCATCATGCCGCGGGCCCGGCCGGCGCCCTCACGGCTCACTCGCGCACTTCGTCGGCGTCCTGCTTGCGCGCGAACACGTAGCCGGCACCGCGCACGGTGAGCACGCGGCGCGGCAGCTTCGGGTCGTCCTCGATGACCGCGCGGATGCGCGAGATGTGCACGTCGATCGAGCGGTCGAAGGCTTCGAGCGGGTGGCCTTTCAGCGAATCCATGATCTGATCGCGCGACAGCACCCGCCCCGGGCTTTGCGCGAGCACGACCAGCAGGTCGAACTGGTGGCCGGTCAGATCGCAGATGCTGCCGTCCAGGCGTGCGACGCGCGCGCCCAGGTCGACCTCGAGGCGCCCGAAGCGCAACACGTCGTCGCTGGCGGGCTGCGGCGCGGCGCGGCGCAACAGGGCCTTCACGCGCGCCAACAGTTCGCGCGGCTCGAAGGGCTTGGGCAGGTAGTCGTCGGCGCCGAGTTCGAGGCCGACGATACGGTCCATCGGCTCGCCGCGCGCCGTCAGCATCAGCAGCGGCAGGTGGCGATGGCGGCCCTCGGAGCGCAATTCCCGGCACAGGTCGAGGCCGTCGCCGTCGGGCAGCATCAGGTCGAGCACGAGCGCATCGAAGTGCTCGGCCGCGAGGCGTTCGCGACCGGCCGCGAGCGTGCCCGCGCTTTCGACATCGAAGCCGGAGTTGCGCAGGTAGTCGCCCACCATGGAAGACAGCCGAGAGTCGTCGTCAATCAGCAGCAGGCGAGCGGTCATTGAGTGAGTGCCGGTGGACGGATGCGACGCGGACACGACCGCGCTGTGAAGCGCCAGCGCGGCCATCCCGTTGTCGAGGGCGAGCATAGCCTTGGCGCCGCTCATTTTTGTGCAGGCGGGCGCTGCCCGCGCTCGGCGCGTTCCTGCTGCATGCGCTGCATGCGGTCTTTCATCACGGCCTGGTGCTCCTTCATGCGCTCGCCGATCTTCGCGCGTTGCTCGGGCGTCAACACCTTGGCAATGTCGAGCATCGCCTGCAGCCTGCGCTTGCTGGCCTGATCATGCTGTGCGCTCATCTGCTGGCGCAGCGACTCGGCGGCTGCCGCGTCGACGGTCGGCGCGGCGAAGATCTGCACACCCTTCTCGTGCAGCCCGCGCGAGGCTTCGCGCTGCGCTTTCAGGTCGGCCGCGGCGGCCATCGCGATCTGCTTGATCTGGGCGCGCTGCGCGGCGGTCGCGTTGAGGCCATCGAGCATGCGGTCGCGTCCGCGGCCGCCCCGCCCCCCGGGGCCGTCGAACATCATCATGCCGCCGTGCGCGTCGCCGCCCATCCCCGGCTCGTGGCGCTCCTGCGCGTGGGCAGAGAACGTCGCCGCTACCGCAGCGACCACGAACACACTGACAGCCATCAGCCGCATCACGAGCATCGAACCTGGCCGCCGCGGTCGCCCCGCTTGCACTGCATGCATTGATTTCTCCGGTGGGTCGGGGCTGCTTGCCCAGGACGGCATGCTCGGGCCCCGCGGTGAAGACCAATTGGCTGCAGCGTAAAGAACTGTGAACCACGCCGCGGTGCGCCAAGCGCGGCACGGCGGGGTCGGCGCGCTTGATGGCAAACTCGGCGCGTCCGGCGTTTGCCGGCAGAATCGGCCGGCGGCCCTGCGCGCAGAGGTTGGCGGGCCGCTCCCGTTGTGCGACAACCACGCCCGAACCAAGGCCAGGGACCACAGATGACGAAAACCGCCGCAGCAATCCTGGCCGCATGTCTTTTGGTCGCCGGGTGCGCCAGCGATCAGCCCGCCCAACGCGACCGCGTCGTGCGCTCGATCCCGCCGCGCAACCACGAGTCGGCCATCACCAACTACTTCGACGCCACCGCCAAGGCCGTCGACCCGAATCGTGAACTCGTGATCGGCACGCCGCAGCGCGGCGCCTGTCCGATGGGCGGCAGCAGCGGCGGCTATGTCGGCTGGGTCGTGCCGGTGGAGTACAAGACCCGCACCAAGGACAGCAACACGGTCACGGTCACGCGCTACTTCTTCTGGTTCAGCGACGAGGTCATCCGCGGGGTGACCCGGCGCATGGAAGTCTGCCCCTGAGGCTGCGTCAATCGGCCCGGCGCTTCCCGGCCCGGGCCAATCCTCCTACAGTGTCGTCACGCTTCGTCCGATTTGCGCGGCACGCCGCGTGGACCGACACTTCGAACTCCCCCGCAGGAGATGCGTTCGCTCGTGAGACCGGCATGCAGGATCAATGGATCGCCACCTTTGTCGCGCGCCTTGCCGCGCACTCGCTGCTGAGCCTGGACGAAGCGATCGAGGTCGCCAGGCGTGTGTACGGCCAGGCCGCGCGCCTGTCGCCGGAGTCGGCCGCCGACTACGTGTTGGAGTCCGGCCTGATCCGCAGGCTCGACCGCATGGGGCGGGATGCACCGGGCGCGTTGGAGATCGGAGCACCCGACGATGCCCGAGACCACGGCGATCGGCACCGTCGCCGAAGCGACGGGCCGGGCGCACGCTGAGCCGCAAGGTGTTCGGCGCCCGCTGCTCCTGCGCCTACTTGTCGGCCGGCTTCTTCGGCGCTTTCGGGTCGGCCGCGAACAGTTCGTCGAACAGTTCGCCGGGGATCGTCGTGTCGTCCTCGTCGATGTCGGTGCCGCTGAGCAGGTCGAACGAGGACATGACGTAGCCGCCCGAGGTCACCTCGGGCAGTTGCGAGGTCGGCGCCGCATCGCTCGCGGCGCTGGGATCCACCCACTCGCCCTTCGGGGCGCGCTCGCTGATTCGCCAGACAAGTCGCTTGCGCGGCGGTGGCGAGGGTCCCTTGAATCTGGTGGCCAATGCTGAAACTTCCTGCGAGTCGGTCCCGTCGGCACGCGCGTCTAGGCTGCCTCGGGGCGGCGACGCTCGGGCCTGCGGCGTTCGAGCGCATCGGGCTGGTTCGCAGGCTCGACGAGCTCGCGATCGGCCGCGCGAACCTCTGCCCCGCACATCACCAGCAACGCGACGAGTTCCGCGGACAGCGCCCCGTCGTCGAACGTCGCCGGATTTCGCCGCTCATCTTGTGCCTTCATCACAGCTCCAAGTCTTGCATCGAAAGATGGGATTGTGACCAGCCGGCCCGCCCCAGATGTTTGAATTTGTAGGCTGCAAGCGTCTATTTCGCGCGCGCCATCACCACGAGGATCGCGTCCACCTTGCGCGAGAGCGAAGCAAGGTCGTCGCGGATGGCTTCGAGGCTGTCCTGCGCGTCGTCCGACCCCGCCGTGGTGGCCTGATCGTCGACCGGCTGCGCAATGTCCGCACGCAACGCCAGCAACTCCCACGCGATCACCGCGAGCACGCACAACACGGCGCCTCGCCACAACCACTCGGCCACCAATCGCTTCATCGAATTCACCCTCTTCTTCTTCGGCGGTCGCGCGCGCCCAGATCATTTGAGCAGGCGGCGCGCCGCCAGGGCACGCAGTATCAGCGAAAACAACCCGTCGAAGCCGTCATCACGTTCGTGTGTAAGAGTCGCGGGTTCACGCAGCGCGGCGGGCCTCGCGGCCGCTCCGACCAACCCAGGAGTGTTATCCCCATGGCTTCTTCCACCGTCACCCTCACCGCCGCCGATGGCTTCAAGTCGTCCGCCTATGTGTCCGAGCCGTCGGGCACGCGCAAGGGCGCAATCGTCGTGCTGCAGGAGATCTTCGGCGTCAACGCGCACATCCGCGGTGTCGCCGACGGCTATGCGTCGGCCGGCTACCTCGCGATTGCGCCGTCGACGTTCGACCGCGTCGAGCGCGACATCCAACTCGGCTACACGCCGGACGATGTGACCCAAGGCGCGCGCCTCAAGGCCGCGGTCGAGGCGCTGCCGGCGCCCGGCGTGCTGCAGGACATCCAGGCCGCGGTCGAGTACGTCGCCAAGGCCGGCAAGGTCGGCATCGTCGGCTACTGCTGGGGCGGCCTGCTGGTCTGGCGTTCGGCCGAGCAGGTGCGCGGCCTTTCCGCGGCGGTGGCCTACTACGGCGGGGGCATGACGGTCGGTAGTGAGCCATCGCGCCAACCCGCGGTGCCGACGATGGCGCATTTCGGCGATCAGGACGCGCACATATCGGTCGACAGCGTGAAGGCGTTCGAGCGGACGCATCCGGACGTCGAAGTCCATCTCTACGCGGCCAATCATGGCTTCAACTGCGATCAGCGCGGCTCCTACAACGCCGGCGCCGCGGCGACTGCGCTCGAACGCTCGCTGTACCACTTCGGCAAGCACCTCGGGTAGGCAATCGGCGCGCCCGCGATCCGTTCTCACCTGCGGCCCGGGAGCTCGGACCGAGCGGTCACCGTGCTGGTCATCGACGATGACGCGAGTGCGGTCGAATTGCTCGCCACGCAGTTGCGGCAGCGTGAGTACAGCGTGCTGCGCGCCCTCATTGGAAGGCCCGGAAGGCCGCGGTTTTGGACGGGCTTCATCCCTCTGTTCGCGGCATCGGCTCGGGCGACCTCGGGACACCATGGCGTCATGGCGCATGCGCGCCCTGGGAGCCGGAAATGTTTTGCACCAAACATTCGATTCCGCACGAGGATTGTCGGCACTGCATGGCGACGGTCGCAGCCATGCGCCCGACGGTGTTCGCCGAACTGGCCGCCGCCGAAATGCGCTCCGGCACCGAATCCTGCAGCCGCTGCGACTACGTCTATTACGAGGTCGCCGCCAAATGCCCGCGCTGCGCCGAGCCGCACCCGTTCAATCTCGACCCGCTCGAGCATGCAGTGCGGGCCCCGCGTGCGCCTGGAGGTGGCCTGAGTCGGGAGCGAACCTGTCTCTGAATCTTCCCGCGATCAGGGAAAACAACAGCGAAATTCGTGCGCACCAACCGCGACGGCTGGACCACGGAGGCGGTCGACACGTCGTCTTCGTGAAGCAAGGGCAGCGTGCGAACGGCCTCGAAGCCGATCTCTTGCTGATTGATCCGGCCTTTGTGCAGCCCACGGCAGCGGCGACACAGCCGGGCGCGATGGCGCTCCTTCGCCTGGAGGATTGGCCCGTCCACTTCAAGATGAACGCAGACGGGCTGGCCGCGTGGATCGCCTTGGCTGCGCTGCTCCGTGCTCGTGCACAGCACCTCGACATCGGTCGCGATCGGTGAGCTTCTCGGCTTCAGCGAACCGACGAACTTCGTCAAGTTCTTTTGGCGGCGCGTCGGTGCGACACCGGAGGCGTTCCGGCAGGCGCATCGCCTGCAGCATCGCTGACGTTTTGGCGGACCCACCGTGACCTTCCCGACATTGCGCTCGACTTCAACTGCCTACCGCCGCAGACCGAATGAACGCGGACCCGCAGGCCCGATCGATCAGGCGGGCACGGCAGTGGGCCGGGGCGCCCGCACGCGCGCGAAGCACAGCACCGCCAGCGCCGCGAGGACGATCGCCGAGATGCCAAGGCTCCCATACCCGAAGTCCTGGACCAGCGTGCCCGCGATGACCGGGCCGGAAGCCGCGCCGATCATCACCATCGCGGCCGTCGCGGCGGTCGTGCGTCCGCTCGGATCGAGCCGGGCGAGCATGCCGAACGCGAAGGTGTGGGTGAACAAGACCGGAAACACGCAGACCGCGGCAGCGATCGCGTAAGGCACGACCCCGTCGCTCTGCGTCAGCGTGAAAAAGATGATCGCCTGAACCACGGGCCCGGCCAGCAAGACCGTGCGGCCGTTCACGCGCGTCTCCAGCACCGCCGCCAGCAGCGCCGGGATGAGATTCACCACACCGAGCGCGATGAGAACCCCGTGCACGAGCGGCGCGCCGAAGCCGCGATCGATCCCGATGCGCTCGACGAAGCTGAATACCATCGCCTGGTTGAGCGCGATCATGCTGATGCCGGCGACGAGGAACCAGACCTCCGGATGCATGTCCGCCTTGCCCGCCGCGACGGCCGGCGGCGGCAGGTCCGGACGAGGGAAGGCCATCAACGCCAACAGCGCGGCCCCGCCCATCACGGCCGACAGCGCGGCGAACACCGCCGCGCCGCCGAAGCGCTCGACGAGCACGGGCACGGTGCCGAGAAAAGCCAATGCGAACAAACCGAGCGCGAAGCCCGACAGTGCGAACAGGCGGTGCGGATGCACGCTGCGACCGATCGTGCCGTGCGTGGCGCTGGCAGCGCACCCCACGGCCACGCCGGCGAGTACATGAAGCAGCGCCATCGGCCCGTATGCCGACGTGCCTGTCAGTCCGAAGAAGAGCGCAGACGCCGCGGCGAACCCGGCAGTGGCCACGAAACGCCCGCTTGCGCGGTGGAACAACGACGCGCCGACGATGCTCGCCGCCACCGCCCCGCCCAGGAACAGGGTGACCAGCCCGCCCGCCTGCTGCGGATTGAAGGCGTAGTAGGCCACCAGTGCGCCAATCCACACCGGCAACGCCGCCAGATCAGCCATCGCGGCGCAATGGCCGGCCAGCAGCGCGGCCCTGCCGGCCCATCGTGAAGAAGGCGGTTTCGTCATCATGACGTTTGCTCCATGCCGGTGGCCCGGCGAATCAGGTTCTCGGGCGAGCCGTCGTCGCGCAGCCCGAGGGCCCGCGACGCGGTATCGGCCAGAGGGGGATAGCGGCCAAACACCGCTTCGAGCTTCTCGTTCGGCTCGAAGCGCACGAGCTCGCGGCGATCGTCGCCGAACAGCGTGGCGCAGGCGTCGATCACTTGCGCAATCGAAAGGCGCAACACCGGCAGCGGCCACGCACGCGCGCTGCCCGCGCGCGACACGTCCATGGTCGCTGCATGCGCGATGTTCTCCGCGCAACAGGGCGCGGACATCCACCACGCGGTGGCCTGCAGCGACACGGGGCAGGTGAAGCGCTCGCCCGCGCGCATCGCATGCAGCAGATCGCTCATGAAGGCCGACGCGAGCCCCGACGGTTCGCGTGGCCGCGCCACGATGCCGGGCAGGCGGATCGAGCGGCCGTCGAGCAGGCCGCGGCGGCTGAAGTCGGCCAGCAGGATTTCGCAGGCGAGCTTGTGGGCCCCGTAGGTCAGCGGTGGATGCAACGCAGTCTGGGGTGTGACGACAGCCGGCAGGCCCGTGCCGTACACCGCGATGCTGCTCGCATAGACCACGACAGGGGGCCGCTCGCGATTCGCGAGCTGCTCGAACAGCGCGAGCGTGGTGTCAAGGTTCACGCGCCGACCGAGCGCGTAGTCCGACTCCGCCGCGCCGCCGGGAACGGCGGCCAGGTGGAAGACGATGTCGGGCCGAAAGTCCGCGACGCGTTCGAGCATCTCCGCAGACCCGAGATCCCCTTCGAGCACGACCGCGCTCGCCGCCACATCCGCCAGGCGACGGTCGGCCAGTGCCAGCGCACTGATGCGCTTGTCGGCGATGCGACCGCGTGCGCGCAGCACCTCGACCAGCCGCGCGCCGATGAAGCCGCCCGCGCCCGTGACCAGGACCCTCATGTCAGACTTCGAAGATCGCCACCGCCCGCGTCCAGCCCGCGGACGCGCCGCGGATCTTGTGCGGGAAGCAGCTGATCGTGAAGCCGTCGCCGGGCAGTGCCTCGAGGTTGTGCAGCTTCTCGAGATGGCAGTAGCCGATGTCGCGGCCGGCCTTGTGCCCTTCCCAGATCAGCGACTTGTCGCCGGTTTCCGCGATCTTCTTCGCGGTGTACGAGAACGGCGCGTCCCAGCTCCACGCATCGGTGCCGGTCAGGCGCACGCCGCGTTCCAGCAGGTACATCGTGGCCTCGTAACCCATGCCGCAGCCGGCCGACACGAAATCCTTGTGGCCGTAGCGCGAGCCGGCGCGCGTGTTCACGACGACGATGTCGAACGGCTTCAACTCATGCCCGATCCGCTGCAGCTCCGCCTCGACGTCGGCCGCCGTGCACACATAGCCGTCGGCGAAATGGCGGAAGTCGAGCTTCACGCCGGGACGGAAGCACCAGTCCAGCGGCACCTGGTCGATCGTGATGGATGGCTTCTTCTCGCCGAGGTTCGCATCCATGGTCGAATGGAAGTGATACGGTGCGTCGAGGTGCGTGCCGTTGTGCGTTGTCAGCGTGACCCACTCGGCAGCGGCGGCCTCACCGTCCGGATAGTCGGCCTCGGTCGTGCCGGGGATCATTGCCATGAACTCACGCAAGGTGTCGGCGTGCTTCTGGTAGGTGATCTTCGGCGCCAGCGGCGGCGGGTCGGAGAGGACATCGTTCTCGAGGTAGATGGACAGGTCGACGAAGCGAGGCATGAGGGTGTCCTTCCTTCAGAGATCGAGTACGAGCAGGGGTGTGGTCGAGCGCGAACAGCACGGCGTGAACCAGTCGCCCTTCGCGCGCTCCGCATCGGTGAAATAGGCGTCGCGGTGGTCGGGCGTGCCCTCGAGCACCCGCGTCGCGCAGGTGCCGCACACGCCCGATTCGCACGAGTACGGAATGGCGATCCCGGCGCCCAGCAGCACCTCCAGCACCGACTTGTCCGGGGGGATGTTCAGTGCGATCCCGGATCGGGCGAGACGCACGTCGAAGGCACCGTCGGCAGCGGGTGTCGGCGCGACCGGCGCCGCGAAGTACTCGCGGTGCAGCCGGTCTTCGGCCCATCCGAGGCGCCGCGCAGTGGCGAGCACGTGGTCCATGAAGCCTGCGGGGCCGCAGACGTAGAGATGCGCCTCGCGATGCGCGCCCGCCAGCACGGCCTCGGCATCGAACTTCTGTGCGGGCTCGCCGTCGTCGAAATGAAACTGGGCGCTGGCGCCGAACTCCGACACGATCTCGGTGCGAAACGCGGTGCGCATGGGCGACCGGGCGCAGTAGTGCAGCTCGAAGCCGCGGCCTTCCCTGCGCAACATCTTCGCCATCGCGAGGATCGGCGTCACGCCGATCCCACCGGCGACGAGCAGGCTGTGCGCCGCCGTCACGAGCGGGAAATGATTGCGCGGCCCGCTCACACGCAGCGCGGCGCCGGGATGGACTTCTTGGTGCATCCCCAACGAGCCGCCGCGCGACTGGGGCTCGCGCAGCACCGCGATGCGCCAGCGGCGGCGCTCGGCCGGGTCGCCGCACAGCGAGTACTGGCGCACGATGCCCGGATGCACATGGACGTCGATGTGCGCGCCCGCCGTGAAGGGCGGCAGCTCACCGCCGGGCGGCGGCTCCAGCTCGAAGCTGCAGACGCCGTCGGCCTCCTGCGTGCGCGCGCTGACGATCAGCTGCAGGTCGGTCATGGTATCGCGGCACGCACCACGCGCTGGTCGATCGCGCCGAAGACGGGGGCGTCACCCCGGCGCGCCTCCATGCGCACGCGATCGCCAAACTTCATGAAGGCCGCCTTCGGCTCGCCGCTCGCGATGGCTTCGATCGCGCGGCGCTCGGCGATGCAGGCCGAGCCTTTCGCGCCGCCCGCATTCGACACCGTTCCCGACCCGATGATCGTGCCCGCGCGCAAGCGTCGCGTGGCGGCGGCATGCGCGATCAGCTGGTCGAAGCCGAAGTTCATCTCGCCGCCGTTCGGCTCCCCAAACCGCTGGCCGTTGTAGGCGATGTGCAGGTCGAGGCACACGCGCGCGTCGCGCCAGGCCTCGCCGATCTCGTCGGGCGTGACCGCCACGGGCGCGAAGCTGGTGGACGGCTTGGCCTGGAAGAAGCCGAAGCCGGTGCGCATCTCGCGCGGACCGAAGGCGCGCAGGCTCACGTCGTTGATCTGCACCAGCAGCAGGATGCGCTCGCGCGCGAGCTGCGGCGCGCACGCCATCGGCACGTCGCCGACGATGACGCCGAACTCGCCTTCGAAGTCAATGCCGTGCGTCTCGTCCGGCAAGGGAACGTCGTCCATCGCGCCCAGCATGTCGTCCGAACCGCCCTGGTACATCAGCGGGACCGTGTCCATGTCGGGAATCGGCGCGATGTTGAAGGCCTTCTCCATCAGGCGGCCGTGGTTCAGGAAGGCCGAGCCGTCGCACCACTGCGGCGCGCGCGGCAGCGGCGCGGCCGCTTCGCGCGGATCGAAGTCGAACGCGCCTTCGGCCCCGCCCGCGTTCAAGCGCTCGTACAGCGCGAGCAGGCGCGGCGACGAAGACGACCAGGTTTCCACCGCAGCCAGCAGGCTCGGTGCAACCGAGCTCGCATCGACTGCGCGCTTCAGGTCGCGCGAGACGACGACGAGCCGCCCGTCCTTGTGGTCGCTCTTGAGGGTCGCGAGCTTCATCTTTCGTTCCAGTGCACGAGGGGTAGCCCGGCAACGGGCGAGCGGAAGCTGGGCAAGGTCGTGCCGCGCAGGCTGCCGAGGTAGACGGTGCGCAGGTCGGGACCGCCGAAGGTCAGGCTCGCCATCCACGGAGCGAGCGGGCCCGCGCACGCGCCCATGATCTCCGGAGTGAGCGTGCGCGCCTGGTAGTGCTCATTGAGGCGGCGCACCGCTTCCGGGTTGCTGTCGTCCAACAACGTCAGCACCTCGCCTTCCGGTGTGATCGCGATCAGCTTGTCGGTCATCACAAGCGTGACCCACAGGTTCCCGTTCGCATCGAAAGCGAAACCATCGGGGAAACCTTCGAGCGTGGTCGGCCCGTAGATTTCCCGGCCCGTCAGCGAACCGTCTTCCTGAATTCGCAAACGCGAGATGCGCCGCGCGTTGCTCTCCACGACGTAGAGCCACTCCTCGTTGGCATCGAGGCGCACTTCGTTCGTGCCCTCGAAGCCGTCGGCGACGATGCGCACGCCCCGGTCGTCGATCAGCGCGATGTAGCCATCGCGGGCGCGCGCGTTGATCGAATCGGTCCACGGCTGCATGCGCGTGGTCACGGTGAGCCACACGCGGCCGCGACTGTCGCGCAGCACGAAGTTGGCCTTGCCAAGCGGCTGGCCGTCGATCGTGTCGAACAGCCGCCGCACCCGGCCTTCGCGCGTCATCACCTCGACCGAGTCGCTGCCCCAGTTGGCGATGACGAAGTCGCCGTTCGCGAGGAACGCCATGCCGTTGGGCAGCGAGCCCTGGCTTCGCACGTAGCGGGTGTTGAAGTCGACGGACGCCGACGGATCGGCCGGCTGTTGCGGCACCACGAGTTGCTGGCCGCCGTCGGCCGCGATGCGCATCATGCCGCCGCGCGCGTCCGCGGCCCACAGCGTGCCGTCTCTTTCCGCGAGGACACATTCGGGGCGCTGCAGGTCGTGGCCGACGTGGCGGATCGCGGCACGGTCGACCTGCCAGCCTTTGAGTGGATTGGGCTTGCTCACTGCATCACCTCGTCGACATGGAGGAAGCCGTCCTCGGCCTCGATCAGCGCCACGTGCGTGAGCGTCTGGCCGGGGCACGGGCCGATCAGGCACACACCGGTCTCGATGTCGAATTGCGCGCCGTGCGCTGAACACACGATGCGCGTCGCGTCGGCATTCAGGTAGGCGTTCTTGCGCCAGGGCATCGACGTGCCTTCCCAATGCGGGCAGGCGTTGCGATAGGCGTGGAATCCGTTGCGCCGCACGACGAACATCGTGTCGCGGCCCTGCGAGTGCAGATCGAACCCGCGCGCGCTGCCTTCGGCCAGCTCGCTGCCTTGGCACAGACGTACGACTTGTCCCATGTCGCTAGGCCGTCCTGCCGCCCAGGGTTTCGGCGACCCAGTCGGCGATGTAGTGGCCGGCGTTGATGCTGTTGTCGAAGCTCGCGTGCTGCGCGCCGCCCTCGCGGTCCGTGAAGATCTTCAGTTCGCGCTTCGGGCTGTTGACGAGCTGCTCGTAGGTGCGGTGCGCCCACTTCAGCGGGATCTGCGAATCCTTCTCGCCATGCGTCACGAGGAAGGGCACCTTGATGCGTTCGACGACGCCATCCAGGTGCACGTTCTCGGCGATCTTCATGAACTCCTCGATGTCCTTCGCACCCCACACCCAGCACACGTGCGCCCAGTAGTGCGGCACCGGGAAGTTGCCTTCCTTGTCCAGGCGCTTCTTCTGCACGTCGCGCCAGTCGTGGTTGGCGCCGAACGCGACACCGCAAGCAAAGCGCGGCTCGAAAGCGACGGCGCGCGGACAGTAATACCCTCCCAGCGACACGCCTTCGCAACCGATGCGCTTCGGGTCCACGTCGTCGCGCGTTTCCAGCCAGTCGACGACCTTGCTCGCCCAGTGCTCGGCGTCGAAGCGCGCCGTCAGGCCGTGCAGGCGCAGCGCCTCGCCCGTGCCGGGCTGGTCGACGACGAGCGACGACACGCCGCGCTTGGCCAGCCACGCGGGCAAGCCGACCAAGTACTTCATCTCCTTCGTGGAATCGAGGCCGTTGAGCTGCACCAGCACGGGAGCACGGCCCTGGACGCCTTCGGCGCGCACGTACAGCGCGCTCAGATGGCGGCCTTCGTAGGGGATCTCCACGCGCTCGCAGTCTTCCTTGGCGAGCGCGACGCCGCGCGCGAACAGATCGAGTTCACGGCGGTACAGCTCCATCCGGCCCGGCGCGTCATGCGCCTGCAGCCGTTCGCAGGTGAGCAGGTACGAGGCCGCGCGCTTGTATTTCTCGCCGGCGGACAGCAGGCGGCCGCGCGCTTCGTCTTCTCCCGCGAGCGAACAGAGCTTGTCGGCCATCCGGGCCCAGGTTTCGCGGAAGGCTTTCGTCCCGCCGGCGTCGGGCGCCTTGGCCGCCTCCTGCAACGGGGCGCACATCTCCTCGATCTCGCCGATGCGCGCGCCCATCTCGATCGCGAGGTCGACGGACAGGTTCCAGACGTAGTTGGTGGGGAAGTAGCGGAACACGTGATTCTCCGGATGAAAAGATTCGAGCTCAGCGGCGCAAGCGCCGGTCGGCGGCGACGATGGTCATCGGGCGCCTTCCGCTTCGGCGAGCGCCGCGAGCTTGCGACGGGCGCGCACCGCGCCGGCGTCCGGCGCGAGCAGCACCGGCTTCAGCGACCAGAAGTCTTGTTCGCCGATCCGGCTCTGTTGCGCTTCGAGCATGGGCTTGTCTTCCGATCGGAACACGTTCTCCACCATCGGCCGGATGAACGCATTGGCCTCCGCCGAAACGGCGAAGTCGCGGGTGGACCAGTACCAGTAGTGCGTGTGCCCCGCACGCTCGGGCGTGCCCAGGTGCAGGTTCAGGGTCGCGATGCCTTGGCTGCGCGGCTCGCCGTGCAGGGTGGCTCCCACCGACAGCAGCATGTTCGACGGCGCGAACCAAGTGACCTCGGTCCACTGGTCGGTGGGCCGGCCTTGTTCGCGAAGTTCCCTGTCGAACGCGGGCGGGGCGACGTCGCCGCTGGAGATCCAGGAGATCTTCAGGCTGCGCTCGGACAGGTCCTCGACCACCGCCTTTGTGCGCGAGATCGCGCCGGTGCCCAGCGTGGTCGGATGCAGGTAGTCGACGTGCGACAGGTCGAGGATGTTGTCGACCAGCAGCATCGTGTCGCACGCGGTGGGCAGGTAGCCGCGGAAATAGGCGTGTTCCGGTGCGGCCGCCACGGCGCTGAAGTCGGGGATCAGCGTGTCGTCCGCGCTCGCCGCATCGCCCATCCAGATCCAGACGAGGCGGTGGCGCTCGCGCAGCGCATACGGCTTCACGTACGCTGCCTTGGGCGCAGCGCCGTGCGGGTTGCGGATGCAGGCGCCGCCTGCATCGAAGGTCAGGCCGTGGTAGCCGCACTGGATGGCGTCGCCCACGAGCTTGCCGGCCGACAGCGGCGCGAAGCGATGCGGGCAACGATCCTGCAAGGCCCTCGGCGTGCCGTCCGGTGAACGGAACAGCACGACGTTCTCGCCGAGATAGGTGCGGGCGAGCAGTTGTCCTGGCTGCAGTTCCTCGTCGAATCCGGCGACGTACCAGTGGTGCCGGGGGTAGCTCATGCGGCCCCCTGTTCGGCGGAAAGCATCTGCTCGAGCACGCGACGCGCGCGAACCGCGGGCGCATCCACATCCAGCAGCACGGGCTTCATCTCCCAGAAGGAGCGCCCGGCCATCGCCCGCTGCTGCGCCTCGACCATGGGCTTGTCTTCATCCACGAAGGGCTGTCGCAGGCCGCCGACGTTCTTCTGGACAGCTTCGGCAGCCCATTCGCCCAGCGACTTCGGCATCGCCGCGGCATAGAAGTAGTGCGTGTGCGTCTGCGACACCGGCGTGAACAGGTGAACTTGCGGGGTAAGGACGCCTTGCTCGCGCGGCGTGCCGGCGATGGCCATGTCGGCCTGCAGGTACATGTACGAAGGCGCATCCCACCGCACATCCAGCCAGCGGTCGCAAGGCGCCTTGTCCGGCAGCCCGGTGGCCTGGTAGAGGAACGGCGGCAGGATCTCGTTTTGAATCGCGCGCCTGGACCACACCGTGTTGCCTTCCTGCGTGACGGTGGTCTTGCCCTGTCCCGACTGCCCCGCTCCGAGCGTGCCCGGATGCAGGTACTCGATATGGCTCAAGTCCAGGATGTTGTCGCTCTCCAGCACGTAGTTCGCGGCAATTTCCATCTGCGCCTTGCCGATGTACCAGTGCGCGGTGTCCAGGAACGGATAGCTCGGGATCAGATCGGGGTTCGCACGGTCGGCGTCACCCCGCCAGATCCACAACAAGCTCCAGCGCTCGACCATCGGATACGACTTAACTGCCGCAGCCACCGGGATATGGCCGTCGCCGTGCGGGTTGTGGTTGCACTTGCCGTCCGCGCCGAAGCGCAGGCCGTGGTAGCCGCACTGGATGGACCGCCCGCCGTCGCACAGCTTGCCCTTCGACAGCGGCGCGAACCGGTGTGGGCAGCGGTCGGACAGCGCATGCGGCGCACCTTGCTCGTCACGGTACAGGACGATGGGCTCGTCGCAGATCTGCCGTGCGAGCATCCCGCCGGCGGGAACATCGTCGGCCCATCCGACGACGTACCAAACGTTGCGAAGATAGGTCATCATGGGTCCTGTCAGCTATGGGCCGGCGCGGCACCTGCCGGCTGTGCGTTGGCACCCGTGCGCAGCTTCGGCACGAGCAGGAAGTGGGCGAGCGCGGGCAGCAGGATCAGCGCGCCGAGCATGTTCCAGAGGAACATGAAGGCCAGCAGCAGCCCCATGTCGGCCTGGAACTTGATCGGGCTCGCGACCCAGGTGACCACGCCGATCGCGAGCGTCACGCCGGTGAGCATCACGACCTTGCCGGTGAACAGCAGTGCGCGGTAGTAGGCCTCGGACAGGTTCGCACCGGCGCGCATTTGCGCCAGCGTGACCGACAGGATGTACAGCGCGTAGTCCACGCCGATGCCCACGCCCAGCGCGATCACAGGCAGCGTCGCCACCTTCACGCCCATGCCGAGGGCCACCATCAGTGCTTCGGCGAGCAAGGACGTGAGCACCAGCGGAACCACGGCGACCAGCACCGCGCGCCAGGAGCGGAAGGTCACGAAGCACAGCAGCACCACCGCGGCGTAGACCAGCAGCAGCATCTGCCGCCATGCCTTCTTGACCACGATGTTGGTGGCGGCTTCGATGCCGGCCGATCCCGCGGCGAGCAGGAACTTCACGTCCGCGGTGTCATTGGCCGCGGCGAACGCTTCGACGTGCTCGAGGACGCGATTCAGCGTCTGCGCCTTGTGATCCCGCAGGAACACGTAGACCGTCAGCAGGCCGCAGCTTTCGTTGTACAGGCCCCGCGGCGCGCCGGCCGTGACGGTGTTCAGCATGTCCTGGTTCGGCAGGAACTCATACCACTTCGGATTGCCTTCGTTCAGGCCGGTGAGCACCCGGCGATTGAGGAGGGCGAGCGTGTTGGTCGTCTCCACGCCGTCGAGCTGCCTCAGTTCCCATTCGAGCGCGTCGACCTTGTTCAGCGTGTCGTACTTCGAGCACTGGCTGTCGGGCGTCTTCACGAGCACGGCCAGCACGTCGCTCGATGCGCCATAGGCGGCGTTCGTGAACGCGACGTCGCGGTTGTAGCGGCTGGCCGGCCGCAGCTCCGGCGCGCCGGGGTCGAGGTCACCGATCGACAGGTGCGTGCTGACCGCGAAGCCGAACGCGCCCAGGATCGCCGCGCCGATGACCGCGGCTGTCGCGTACCGCCCATGGGTGAAGCGGTCGAGCCAGGCCCAGAGGCGATGCTTGGCGGCGCCGCTGGCATCGGCTTGTTCCGCGCGCAGGCTGCGGCGCGCCGCCTTCGGGCTGACCCCGGTGTACGACAGCAGGATCGGCAGCAGGATCAGGTTGGTGAAGATCAGCGCCGCGACGCCCAGCGACGCGGCGATCGCCAACTCGCGGATCACCTGGATGTCGATCACGAGCAGCACCGCGAAGCCCACGGCGTCGGCGAGCAGCGCGGTGAGGCCCGCCAGGAAGAGCCGGCGGAACGTGAAGCGTGCGGCGACGAGCTTGTCGATGCCGCGGCCGACGTCCTGCATGATGCCGTTCATCTTCTGTGCGCCGTGGCTCATGCCGATCGCGAACACGAGGAAGGGCACGAGGATGGAGTACGGATCGAGCGAATAGCCCAGCGTGGGCAACAGGCCGAGCTGCCACACCACCGCCACCAGCGACGCCGAGACGACGAGCATCGTCGAGCGGATGCAGCGCGTGTACCAGAACACCGTCACCGCGGCGATCACGACGGCGAGCCCGAAGAACGCGAGCACCGCACGCACGCCATCGATCAGGTCGCCGACGATCTTGGCGAAGCCCGTGACGTGGATGCGCACGCCCTGCGATTCATACTTCGTGCGCAAGCTTTCGATGCGCTCGGCGAACCGGACGTAGTCGAGCGGCCGACCCTCGGCGTCGGTGGCCAGCAGCGGCACGTAGATCACGCTGGACTTCGCGTCGAACGCGACGATCTGCCCGAGCTCGCCGGAGCGGGCGATGTTGCCGCCCAACTGCTCGAGCGAGCGCGCCGAGCCGTCGTAGCCATCCGGGATCACGGGGCCGCCTTCGAGCCCGTCCTCCGTGACGCCGACCCAGCGCGTCGTCGGCGTCCACAGCGACTTCATCTGGTTGCGCGCGACGCCGGACACGAGGAACACCTCGTCGCTGAGCTTGCGCAGCGTGTCCAGGTAGCGCGCGTCGTAGATCGTGCCCGCGGGGTTCTCCACGGCGATGCGCACGGCATTGCCCAGCCCGTTCAGATCGCCTTGGTACTTCAGGAAATTGCCGATGTACGGCTGATGCGCCGGGATCGTCTTCTCGAAGCTCGCATTCAGGCGCAGCTTGGTCGCCTGCCAGCCCAGGATCGCCGTCATCAGCAGGCACAGCGCGACGACGATGGCGCGGTGATTGAACAGGGCGCGCTCGACGATGGAGCCGGAGCGCGGATCGAATTCGGTGGTCATTGCGATGGCCCGTTGCGAGCGTCGTCCGCGCTTCGGAAGTCGATGAGCTGCAGGCCCTGGACGGTCAACGCGAGCAGGCGCGCACGATCCAGCGGAAGCACGAAATTGACGGGTGGCAGCGGGGCCGCGTTCAGCGGCTTGAGCGCCCCGTCCCGCAGGCCGAGCACCATTCCGGCCTGGTTGGCGAACAGCAGCTCGCCGTCCTCGCGCGGCGCCGACGCCGTGATCGACACCGGCGCGGGGGATGCCACCTGGACCCAGCTGGCGCCGCCGTCCGTGGAGCGCCACACATTGCCGCGCAGGCCCGCGACGACGATCGTCCGATCGTCGGGCAGCTCCGCCGTGAAGAAGCTGCCGGCGTAAGGCACCGAGAGCCGTTTGAAGCTCGCCCCGCCGTCGAGCGACTGCAGCACGAGGCCCTGCTCGCCCGCGACGACGATGCGGGTGCCCCGCTGCCGCACGGCGTACAGATGGAACTCCTTGGGGTTGTCCAGGCGCGCGCGCCAGGAGTTCCAGGTGGCGCCGCCATCCTCCGTGAACAGCGCGATGCCGTACGCACCGACCACCAGGACGCGCTTCGCATCGAACGCGAGCATGTCCAGCAGCGGCTTGTCCGGTCCGTCGGCCGACAGGCGTTCGGCAGACTTCAAGGCGGCCGCGTCGCCGCTCGCCTTCGCTGCCGCCTGCATCACCTCCGCGATGCGCCGGCCGTCGAGCAGGCGCTTCCAGCTGTGCCCGCCGTCGACCGTGCCGAGCACGGTGCCGCCGTGGCCGACCGCGTAGCCATGGCCCTTGTCCGCGAACGCCACGGCGGTGAGCGTGACGCTGACCGGCACGTTCGCCTGCTGCCAGTGCTGCGCCTCGTCGTCGGAGACGATGACGATGCCGCGCTCGCCCACGGCCACGATGCGCGAGCCGGCGCGGGCCGCGCCGAGCAGCACCGCCCGCTCGGGACTGCGCACCACCACCGCGGGGCGCTCGAGGGCGTCGGTCACGGCGCCCGCGTGCGCCGGCCAAGGCGCGAGCGCGATGGCGGCGAGGAGCAAGCCGGACAGGTGCAGCACGGCTTTCACTTCAGCGCACGCTCTCTGCGGCGAGCGCGTCGCCCGTGAACGCGCTGTCGGGGTAACGCGGCTTCAGCGGGTACTGCGACGACTTGCTGTTGTACAGGTTCGACACGTAGGCCGAGCCGGACAGCAGGTCGTTGAAGCCGAACGAGAAGCCCACCGTGCCGGGCAGATCCGGGGCCACGAAACTCGCCGACCACAGCGTCTTCCAGAGTTGGCCGTTCGCGTCCCAGCGGTCGGCCAGCACGCACATCCAGGTGTCCTCGTCGCAGTAGTAGCGGCTCTTAGGCGTCTGGTGGCGCTGACCGGCACGCAACGCGGCATCGACCACCCACACGCGATGCAGCTCCCAGCGCATGTGGTCCGGATTCACGCCGTGCTTGCCCAGCACTTCGCTGTCCGACTTCGGCTGCATCAGCCGGTTGTCGTTGTAGGGGATGAACATCTCCTTCTTGCCAGCGATCTTCCAGTCGAAGTGATCGAGACGGCCGGTCCACACTTCGATCTCGTCGAAGCTGAGCACGCCCGCCGCCGCCGGTGTCGGCGTGTCGCAGCACGGGTTCGGCAGCTTGCGCACGCGGCGCTGGCCGGTGAGGTAGACCCAGGCTTCGTCCTTGGTGCCATCGAGCTTCGTGCCGCCGGCGATCGCCTCGCCCGCGCGAATCGGCGGCCCGACGTTGACCAGACGGATCTGCCAGTACGGCCCGCCCGCTTTCTCGAACGCTTCCAGCGACCCGTCCTGGAAGTAGTACGGCATCTGCTGGTCGCCGATGCCGTCGGAGGTCATCACTGCGCGACCATCGGCGGTGAGCTGGTACTGCACCGAGATGAACTGCCACGACGTGCCGCGCCAGTGCAGCATGTGGTTCCACATCACCTCGGCGCCGCTGTTCGGGATCGGGAACGGGATGCCGCCGTAGCCGCCCTGCTCGATGTCGCCGTTGAGCTTCGCACGCGTCGCGTTCTTGAAGGTGTTGTCGTACACCCACTGCGGCGCGGCGGCCGTGCGGTGCGTCTTGTACACGTCGATGCGGTAGTCGGCGTACTTCTTCAGCAGCGCCTGCTGGCCGTCGGTCAGCTTGTCGGCGTACTGCGCCATGTTGGCGGCCGTGATCGAGTACAGCGGTTTCTCGTCCTTGAACGGATCGCCGCGACGCCCGCCCGGTTTGTCGCCGGCGATCGGCGTCGTGGAGCCGCCGGTCCAAGCGGGAATGCTGCCGTCCTTGTTGCCGGCCTTCTCGGCGCCCAGCGGCGTCAGTTCGGTCTTGAGCTTGGCGGCTTCTTCGGCACTGACCGCCGCGATGGCGGGCACGCCGACGAACGCGGCCAGCGCGGCCGCCAGGAAGATGATTGGCTTCATGCTTGTCTCCGGTGTCTGAATCAGAAGGTCCGCCGCAGCGACAGTGCGATGTTGTTGCGGTCCGCGAGCGCGTTGCCCGTGGCGTAAATCGCCGAGCCCCCGGTCAGCAGCGGGGCGAATTCGACGAAGGGCGTGGCCTGGCCGATGAAATGCGTGTAGGTGACGGTGAACTGCCACACGCCGAGGTAGTTGCCTTCCACGCCGAGTGTCGCGCTACCGCTGCCGCGCGGGTCCCAGGCCGTGATCGCGGAGCGACCGTCGAGCGCGTAACGCAGCCCGACCGGCACGTTGATGTCCAGGCCCGGCAGGGCCTGCCGGTAGCTCGGGCTGAACACGAACTGCACGGCGGTGGCGCTGCGCGTGCGGCCGGCGTCGAGCTCTCCGGCCGGGTCGTTCGTGCTCATCACGCGGTTCCACGCGATCTCGCCGAGGAAGCTGCTCTCGCGGGCCAGGAAGTTCGGACCGAGCGACGCCAGCCACGAGAAGTTCACATGGGCGGTGCGACCCGTGGCATACGCGGGCGCCGGTGCGAATGCGCCCGGGTAGAGCATGTTCGTGCTGCGCAGCGGCATGTTCCAGCGCATCGAGGCTTCGACCGAGAAGTTGGCGTCGCCGACCGAACGGCTCGCGCTGACCCCTGCCGTCTTGATCGCTTCGGGGAAGACGTAGTTCCAGCTGCTGGCCGCCGGGTTGAACACGTTCAGGTTGCCGTACAGCTGGCCGTCCTTGTCGTGGTAGCGCGCGGCGTACACACCGAGATCGGTCTCGGCCACCCGCCACTTCAATTGCGCGCCGAACTGGCCCGAGTTGCGCGGGTGCACGTCGCCGCTGGGCGTGAGCACGTAGTTGCCGGCGATCGGACCGCTGCTGATGCCCACGAACTCCGGCTGCAACGAGCCCCACGGGATGTTCGCGGTCGAATAGAAACTGCCCGCGGGCGGCAGGCGGTCGGCTTCCCAGCGGAACTGGTAGTACGCGCCGACCGAGACATCCGGCGACAGCTGCAGCTGTCCCGACACCTGCGGCACCGGACGGATGATCTCCTTGAACTGCGCGTTGGGCGAGGACAGCAGCTTGTAGATGTCCGTCGGACCTTGCGCGCGAGCGATGCCGTTGTCCCCGAAGAACAGGCTCTCGCCGTACAGCAGGGCATGCTTGCCCAGGCGCGCCGTCAGCCTACGGCCCTGCCCCAGGTCCCAGCCGCCGAACACGAACGCGTCGAGCAGCTCGGCCTTCCGGCCGGCCAGGTCGCGCGTGCCGGAGGGGAACTCGTCGAACGGTGTCTGGCCGTTGGCGAAGTCGGCCGCATCCGTCTTGCCGCGATACGCCGCGTCGTACCAGGCCGCGCCGCTCAGGCGCACGCCGAAGTCCTTGCGGTACACGGCGTCGAACTCGCTGAGCAGATCGACGCGCTTGGACACGAAGCCACGATTGCGGAAGTTGTCGTCGCCCGCATTGAAATTGAGCGCCTGCGGGAACGCCGATGCCGGCACGCCCGGCACGAGCAGGCGGAACGAGTCGACCAGCGCCGGGTCGGCGGATGTCGTGCGATAGGTCGTGCTCCCCTTGACGGTGTTGTCGAAGCGCAGGCTCCAGTCCGGATTGCCGGTGTCGAGCTCGATGGCCCCGGCATGGCATGCGAGCAGTGCCGCCGCCGCCGTGAGGGTGAGCCGCAGTTTCCTCGGGTTGTTCATGGTGTCTCCTCTCTTGGGTGGGTTCGCGTCAGATCGGTTGCGCCAGCGCCATCAGCGACGCGCGCATGAGCTGTGCGTGTTCTTCCTTGTCGCCGCCGGCGATCTCGATCTCGCCCAGGCGCGCGGAGTTCTCGACCACCATGCGGCAACGCTCCCAGCGCCGCGCCTCGAATGCACCGAGGGCAGCAGCAATGTCGTCGCGGCGCGCGAGTTCTTCGGCCAGCACGATCGCGTCCTCGAGGCCGATGCACGCGCCCGAGGCGAGATGCGGCGTGGTCGCGTGCACCGCGTCGCCGATCAGCACGGCGCGCCCGCTGAACCACGGGCGCGGCATCAGCAGGCCTTCGAGCGGGCGGTAGACCACTTGCGAATGCGGCCCGAGCCCGGCGCTGATCGCCCGCAGTTCGGGCGCGGGGAAGTCGGCGAGCAGCGCACGCATGTGGTCCGCGAACGTGGCCGGATCGAGGTGCTCGTTCACCGCGCGCGGCTCGGTGATGAACAGGTACATCTCGGTCTTCGACACCGGGTTCACGCCGGGTTTGACGTTGGGGCCGATCCACATCGTGGCGGTCGCGATTTCGGGTGGACGCGGCACCACCGCCCGCCACACGCCCTGGCCGCTGTAGCGCGGCGTGGGCGCCGCGGGGAACAGGGCCTGCCGCAGCTTCGAGTAGAGGCCGTCGGCGCCGACGACGAGGTCATAGCGCCCGCGCGTGCCGTCGCTGAAGGACACTTCGACGCCTTCGGCGTCCTGCTCGATGCGCGTGAAGGTGCAGCCCAGGCGCACGTGCGTGCCGGCCTTGCGCGTGGCATCGGCCAGGATGCGCCCGAGCACGGGCCTCATGATGGCGCCGCCGCCTGGCACGTCGGGGCCCGCGAGCCGAGGGGTGGGCAACTGAGCGACCTCGAGACCGTGAGGCAGGCGGATCGACACGCCGTCCTGCGCGCTGCCGTGGGCGAGGAACTCGTCCAGCACGCCGAGCTGGCGGAACGCGCGCAGCGTCGCGCCGCCGAGGCTGATGCCGGCGCCGTAGTTTCGCCATTCCGGATCGATCTCGACGAGGTCGACCTCGGCGCCGGCCTTGCGCAGCTCGATCGCGGCCGACATGCCGGAGAAGCCGCCCCCGACGATGAGGATTCGTTGGGCTCTCATCAGCGTGCTCCCTGGGGCGACGGGCCACCGGGTGCCCACTTCTCGCGGTACTGGAAGAGGAAGGCCTGCGAGGTGTCGGCACCCATCGGCACTTCGCGCGCCGTCCACTGACCGTCATGCAGGTCCATGTCGGCGTCGTATTCGACGTGGCAGCCGAACGGGCTGTTGAAGTACCAGAACCAGTTGCTGCCGAACTTGTGCCGGCCCGGGCCCCAGAACGACTCGTAGCCCTTCTTCACGAAGCGCGTGCCCGCCAGCATGACCTCGGTGGGGCCGCCGAGATGGAACGTGAAGTGCTCGATGCCCTTCATGAACGGCGGCGTCTGGATCATGAACAGCGTGTG